>Ga0207806_1000060_pt1 | contig 25130 bp, 24 predicted proteins | sample LuqExpMetageno72_FD_187829 | JGI IMG/M metagenome (GOLD analysis project Ga0207806, IMG submission 187829) | Tropical forest soil microbial communities from Luquillo Experimental Forest, Puerto Rico - Sample 72 (SPAdes) | ecosystem: Environmental > Terrestrial > Soil > Tropical forest ...
GCCAGGACCCGCGGCGCGCCAATCCCGTTGCGCGGCTTGGGTTTGTTCTGACCGAGCGGTGCGTTGAGGTCGTCCGGCGCCACGGGCCCGTTCCTCGCGAATCAATTTCGGCAGTTTAGCATGCTCGGATTCGCGGCGTGGATCGTCACGTCTGCCTGACGCGTTGGCCCGGACCATACGGCCCTGCTACACGATCGCGGAACCGCCCGGAGCAAGCCGATGAAGACCCGCGCCGCCGTCGCCTGGAAAGCCGGCGAACCCCTCACCATCGAGACGATCGAGATCGATGGCCCGAAAGCCGGCGAGGTGCTTGTGGAAATCAAGGCGACGGGCATCTGCCACACCGACGCCTTCACGCTCTCGGGCGCCGATCCGGAGGGACTCTTTCCGGCGATCCTCGGACATGAAGGCGCAGGCATCGTGCGCGAGGTCGGACTCGGCGTCACCAGCGTGAAGCCCGGCGATCACGTGATCCCGCTCTACACGCCGGAATGCCGGCAGTGCAAAACGTGCCTGTCGCGCCGCTCCAACCTTTGCACCGCGATCCGCGCGACGCAGGGCAAAGGCGTAATGCCGGACGAGAGCAGCCGCTTCCGCTGCGACGGCGATCCCGTCTTCCACTACATGGGCTGCTCGACATTTTCCAATTTCACCGTGCTGCCGGAGATCGCGCTGGCGAAAGTCCGCGAGGACGCTCCGTTCGACAAGATTTGCTATATCGGTTGCGGCGTGACCACCGGCATCGGCGCGGTGATCTACACCGCAAAAGTCTGGCCGGGCGCGAACGTCGCAGTGTTCGGCCTCGGCGGCATCGGGCTCAACGTCATCCAGGGCGCGAGGATGGTGGGCGCCGACAAGATCGTCGGCATCGACCTCAATCCATCGAAGCGGGTGATGGCCGAGAAATTCGGCATGACGCATTTCATCAATCCGGACGAGGTCGGCCGCGATAAAGTCGTGCAGGCGATCATCGACCTGACCGGCGGCGGCGCGGATTTCTCCTTCGAATGCATCGGCAACGTGCACACGATGCGCCAGGCGCTCGAATGCTGTCATCGCGGCTGGGGCGAAAGCATCATTATCGGCGTCGCCGGCGCAGGCCAGGAAATTTCAACGCGCCCGTTCCAGCTCGTTACCGGTCGGGTTTGGCGCGGCACCGCGTTCGGCGGCGCGCGCGGCCGCACCGACGTACCCAAGATCGTCGACTGGTACATGGATGGAAAGATCAACATCGACGACCTGATCACCCACACGATGCCGCTCGACGACATCAACCGCGCCTTCGATCTAATGCACGAAGGCACGTCAATCCGTAGCGTGGTGGTTTACTAGGCGCGAGCCGCGCGAGCGGCTACTTCGTGCACAGCCGCCGACCGCCGCCGTAAGTCTGATACGTGCAGGTCGCCGCATCGAAGGACTGATACGCGCTCTCGCAGGCCGAGACGTTGCAGCGCGCCTGGGCGTTGGCTTCTTTCTCCGCATTCTGCGCAGCGGGACGGCGCGGCGGGTTGCCTTTTTTGCACAGCCGTCGCTCGCCCCAGGAGGGCTGATAGGTACAATCGGCGGACGTGAACGAGCGATAGGCGCGCTCGCAAGCGGAAACGTCGCAGAGCGGCGCTGGGGTTGTTTCGGTACCTTGCGTTCCCAGCCCTTCCACCGGGGCGCTGCCGGTGGTGACGCCTGTCAGCGGGGTGGCAGGCGCGACCACCGCGGAGTTGGCATTGGCAGCCGCGGTCGGCGCTGCGACGGGCTGGGCGGGTGTTGCGGCAAGCGTTACCGGCTGCTGCGGCCGTGCCGGCGGCTGCAGCGGGGCCTGCATCCAGTCGAGCCCAAACAGGACGCTGGTCGCTGCCACCAGCAGCACGAAGAAATACACCAGGAAAGACATTACCCCGGTCCGCACACAAGAATGCTACTTAATACAACGCGGGTTGAGGACGCGCGTTCCGGCAGTCTGGTCATGCCAGCCGCGCACAGCTTCAAGCGACGGCGCGCGATAGTACACACCGTTCCGTTCATCGGTGTCGAACTGCGTCGCGTAATAAACGAGGTGATGCTTGACCATCACCTCTTTTGAAAAAAAAAGGGACCGCGCCACGCCGGTGTAACTTAATGCGAATGCCGTTTCGTCGTTTTGGCAAAACGTGATCCATACAGAATTTACAGGACCAAACGCGCATTTAATGTTTCCCGTTCGTTCCGTCCGCGTGGGGGGAAACGCGGTAAGGGAACCGCGAAATCGTTCCGCCGAAACGGCCAAAGTCGCGAAATGACCCCGTTTTCGCCGTGAAAGCGCACCTCCGGCCGGTATCAGGCGCGGTATCGGGTGGTTTTCTAGGAGGTAACCAGGAAATGAAGCTGCGCCTTGGCGCCGCGCTCTGCGGCGTGTCCCTTCTTTTTGCCTTCTCGTCCATTGCACACGCTCAATCCGGAATGGCGTCGATCTACTCCGGCGGCCGCACGGCCAACGGCGAACGTGCCGCTGCGGGTGGGCTGACCGCCGCGCATCGCACGCTGCCGTTCGGCACGCAGGTGCGCGTGACCAATCGCGCGAACGGTCGCAGCGTCGTCGTGCGCATCAACGATCGCGGGCCCTTCGTGCGCGGCCGCATCATCGACCTCACGCCGGCTGGCGCGCGTGCGCTCGGCTTCTCCGGCGTCGCGCGGGTCGAAGTCGAGCCGCTGATCTGACCGGCTTTCAGCTTCTCAGGATCATTCCTTCATGCGGCCGCAGCGTTCGCGCGGAGAGCGCACCGCTGCGGTCGAAATAGGTTGAGAGCAGCACATCGCCCCGCACCGATGGCGTAAGGTCCACTGCACTCGCCGTCAGATTCAGCGCGATCGTGAGACACTCGTTGCCAAGCGTTCGTTCGTAGGCGAGTAAGCCTTCGCTCGCTGCCAGCATACGCAACGCGCCGACGCTCAGCGCAGTGTGCTTGCGGCGCAGCGCGATCAGCGTGCGATATAAATTCAACATTGAGGCGGGCTCGTCGCGCTCGACTGTGACGTTGCGCGTCTGCCGATCCCCGGAGAGCGGCAGCCATGGCTCCAGAGCGACCGTGAATCCCGCGGTTGCGGACGCGTCCCACTGCATTGGCGTACGCGACGGATCGCGCCCGTGTTCGGGCTCGTTCTTCTCCCACGGATCCTGAGCGAGCGCGGCCGGGACATCGACACGCGACAGCCCGATCTCGTCGCCGTAATAGATCGTCGGCGTGCCCCGCAAAGTGAGCAGCAGCATCGCCGCGACGCGCGCCTGTGCTTCGCCGACACGCGCCGCGATGTGCGGCCGATCGTGATTGCCGAGCACCCAGTTCGGCCAGCCGCCCGCGGGTAGCAGACGCTCATACTCCTCGATGAGATGGGCGATCCTGCTCGCCCGCCATTCCGTTTCGAGCAATTGGAAGTTGAACGGCAGATGCGCGCCTTTCAGGCCGGTGCCGTAATACGTCACCAGACGCTCGAGCGGCAGATAGATTTCGCCGATCAGCACGCGCTCGCGATAGTCGTCGAGTACGGCGCGCATCCCGGCGATCACGTCGTGCACCTCCGGCCGGTCGGCATTGTAGAGCTGGACAAGGCGCCCGATCTCGGCGCCGCCCGGTTTCCAGTCGGGGTTGGGAGGATTGTCGCGCAATTCCTCGTCCTTGATCATCAGCCAGATCACGTCGACGCGGAATCCATCGACACCGCGGTCGAGCCAGAATCGCAAGACGTCGTGCATCGCCGCGCGGACGTCCGGATTGCGCCAGTTCAGGTCCGGCTGCTCGCGCAAGAAGCTGTGCAGATAATATTGCCCGGTCGCGTCGTCGAATTCCCAGGCGGGGCCGCCGAAGTGGGAAATCCAATTGTTTGGTGGCGAACCGTCCGCTTTCGGATCGCGCCAGATATACCAATCGCGTTTCGGGTTATCGCCCGACGAACGGCTCTCGACAAACCACGGATGTCGGACGGAGGTGTGGTTTGGCACGAAATCGAGAATGACCCGTAGTCCGCGCGCGTGCGCATCGGCGAGCAGCGCGTCGAAATCGGCGAGCGAACCGAACAGCGGATCGACGCCGCAATAATCGGCGACGTCGTAACCGAAGTCCGCCATCGGCGAGGGAAAGATCGGCGAAATCCAGATCGCGTCGACGCCGAGGCCGGCCAGATAATCGAGCCGCTGCCTTATGCCTTCGAGATCGCCGACGCCGTCGCCGTTCGCATCCTGAAAGGAGCGCGGGTAGATCTGGTAGACGATGCCCCGCTGCCACCACAGCGGGCCTTCTGTCTCGCTCACCGCTCGGGTCTCCTCGCTTCGAAAAAAATTAGCATCCAGGCTGCGCCGGGCCTGTGACCCGTGAAAGAACCGGCTGCATGGGCGCTTGTTTCGTTGCCCGGAGGAGAAAAATCGCGCTCGGGTTTCTTGTCCACCGGAAAGGCGCTATGGCTCCGGCGGTCTCTTTTTTCGAGCTACCCATGCGATTCCAACTTCCCGGCCGGCATGTGCGGCGGGTCAAAATCACCTCCGGCCGCTGGCAGCGGCGAACCGTCTTTTTCCTTGGCGGCATCGCGGTCGGCGCGGCGGCCGTCGCGCTCACTTTTCTTGCCGATCACGCGCAAGTCGCGTTCGCCGAGTTGATCGGACGCTGGCGCTTCGCCTCGCTCATCGTAACGCCACTCGGTTTTGCGCTCTCGGTCTATCTCACGCGCCGGTTCTTTCCGAACTCGCAAGGCAGCGGCATCCCGCAAGTCATTGCCGCACGACAACTCACGGATAGCACTGCGCGTTCGCGGCTCGTATCGCTGCGGGTCGGCATCGGTAAGGTGCTGCTCACGTTGCTCGGGCTCCTTTGCGGTGCGTCGGTCGGCCGCGAAGGGCCGAGCGTGCAGGTCGGCGCTTCTGTGATGTTCAGCATCGGGCAAATGTCGCCGCGCCGGCAGTCCGGACTTATCCTCGCAGGCGCAGCGGCGGGCTTGGCGGCGGCATTCAACACTCCTCTGGCCGGTATTGTGTTCGGTATCGAAGAGTTGAGCCGCAGCTTCGAGACTCGCACCAGCGGGCTCGTGCTCGGCGCAGTCATGGCTGCAGGTCTCACCTCGCTCGCGCTTGTAGGCAATTACAATTATTTCGGCTCGAGCGCGATGATGCTGCGCAATGGCGCCGACTGGCTCGCAATCCCGGTGTGCGGCGTGCTCGGCGGCCTTGCCGGTGGATTGTTCAGCCGCATCCTGATTGCGATCGCGCAGGGGCTTCCGGGAAAAATCGGCGGTGCCATCAAGAATTATCCGATCGGCTTCGCAATTCTCTGCGGGCTCGGCGTCGCGCTGTGCGGGCTGGCGTCCGGCGACGCGATCTATGGCACCGGCTACAGCCAAGTGAAGGCAGTGCTTGAAGCCAACGCGCCGCTGCCGGAGAGCTTCGGCTTTTTCAAATTCGTGGCCACCGTGCTGTCCAGCATTAGCGGAATTCCCGGAGGCATCTTCTCGCCGTCTCTCGCGGTGGGCGCAGGGCTTGGCTTCGACGTCGCGCAGTTCTTCCCGACGGCGCCGCTCGGCCCGATCATCCTGCTCGGCATGGTCGCCTATTTCGCTGGCGTTGTGCAGGCGCCGATCACGGCCTTTGTCATCGTGACTGAAATGACCGACAACCATGCGATGGTCGTCCCGCTGATGGCGACGGCGCTGATCGCCTACGCGACATCGCGCAGCATCTGCGGCGAGGGCGTCTATCACGCTTTGGCCAAAGGCTTCCTCGCGCGCGAGGGGACCGCTCCGGCGCTGCACCGTTAACCTCCGCAGCGCCCCGATTTGCAACTCGCCCGCGCCTGTGGAAGAGGGTGGCCGTCATGTCGCAATCAACGCCCACACTCGCGTCCTTCCGCCGCATCGTCGTCAAAGTCGGCTCGTCGCTGCTCGTTGACGCCGCCGCGGGCGGATTGAAGCGCGACTGGCTGGAGGGCCTGGCGGCTGATATTGCCGCGCTGCATCGGGGCGGGGGCGCCGAGCTGCGCGACGTGATCGTTGTATCGTCCGGCTCCATCGCGCTTGGCCGTGCCGTGCTGAACCTGCCGCGCGGTGCGCTCAAGCTCGAAGAGGCGCAGGGCGCGGCCGCAGTCGGACAGATCGCGCTCGCGCGTTCCTGGTCCGAGGTGCTGGGCGCGCACGACATCACTGCGGGCCAGGTGTTGCTCACCTTGACCGACACGGAAGAGCGCCGCCGTTACCTCAACGCGCGCTCGACGGTCGCGCGGCTGCTCGAATGGCGCTGCGTGCCGGTGATCAACGAGAACGACACGGTCGCCACAACGGAAATCCGCTACGGCGACAATGATCGTTTGGCCGCGCGCGTCGCCACCATGATGAGCGCGGACCTGCTCGTGCTGCTTTCGGACATCGATGGCCTCTACGATAAGCCGCCGGCGGCGAGCAGCGGCGCGAAGCTAGTGCCGCTGGTCGAGCGCATCACGCCGGAGATCGAGGCGATGGCGGGCGCCTCGGCATCGGAAACCGCGCGCGGGGGCATGGTGACCAAGATCGAGGCGGGCAAGATCGCGACCACGGCGGGGACACAGATGGTCATCGCGTCAGGCCGCGTGCCGCATCCGCTCAAGCGCATCGCCGACGGTGCGCCCTGCACCTGGTTCTTGACGCCGGCCAATCCGGTGACCGCGCGGAAAAAATGGATCGCGGGCTCGCTCGAGCCGCGCGGGGTCCTGCACATCGACGCGGGCGCGGTGCGCGCGCTGCGGACGGGAAAAAGCCTGCTGCCGGCCGGCGTCGTGAAGGTTGAGGGCACGTTTGGGCGGGGCGACGCGGTGATCGTGCGCGGCCCGGACGGCGCCGAAATCGGCCGTGGCCTCGTCGCCTATGACGCTACGGACGCCGAGCAGATCAAGCGCCGTTCGTCCGCCGACGTCCTCTCGATCCTGGGGTTTGCCGGCCGGACCGAGATGATCCACCGCGACGATCTCGTGCTGGGCGGCGAATAGGCGCGACGATTTGGCCATTGGCGCGCACGGGGGGGTCGGGCCAAATCGCCTCATAAGCGGACAGCAACCATCTGCCATGCCGAGCGATTCGGTATCTCGCAGCCGGAACACGGCCGTGATAGAAGCCCCGTGACACGTATGTGACCGGGTCAGTGCAATGAGTGCACCGCTGAAGAGTGTCGAAGGAGCTGGCGACCTCGCATCCGTCATGGCCGGGATCGGCCGCGATGCCCGTGCGGCCGCGCGCGTCCTCGCACTTGCCCCGGCCGCGCAGAAAAGCGAGGCCTTGGCCCGGATGGCTGCCGCGCTGCGCGCCGACGCGAAGCGCATCCTCGCCGCTAGCGCGGACGATTTGGCTGAAGCGCAGAAGAACGGCGTCTCCGGCGCATTCCTCGACCGTCTGACCCTGAGCGACTCCCGCATAGAAGCGATGGCCTCGGGAATCGAGGTCATCCGCGATCTTGCCGACCCGGTCGGCACGGTCATGGATGACTGGACGCGGCCGAATGGCCTCGAGATCGAGCGCGTCCGCGTGCCGCTCGGTGTGGTCGGCATCGTTTACGAGAGCCGGCCGAATGTGACTGCCGACGCCGGCGCGCTGTGTCTGAAGGCGGGAAATGCAGCCATTCTCCGGGGCGGATCGGATTCCGCGCGTTCCAGCCGCGCCATCCACGCCGCCCTCCAGAAGGGCCTGCGAGAGGCGGGTTTGCCGGAAGCCGCGATCCAGCTCGTCCCGACGCGCGACCGAGCCGCCGTCGGGATGATGCTCTCCGGATTGGACGGCAACATCGACGTGCTCGTGCCCCGCGGGGGCAAGAGCCTTGTCGCCCGCGTGCAGACCGAAGCGCGCATTCCCGTCTTCGCCCATCTCGAAGGCGTCTGCCACGTCTATGTCGACGGGGCGGCCTCGCTGGAGATGGCGAAGTCCATTGTTTTGAACGCAAAAATGCGTCGCACGGGCGTCTGCGGCGCGGCGGAGACCCTGCTGGTCGACAGGGCCTGCGCCCGGACGCATCTCAAGCCGCTCATCCAGATGCTACTCGAGGCCGGCTGCGAGGTACGCGGCGACGAGGCGGTGCGCACCGCCGATCAGCGCGTGAAGCCCGCGCGGGACGAGGATTGGCCGGCCGAATATCTCGACGCGATCATCGCCGCCAAGGTCGTGGACGGCGTGGACGGCGCGATCGAGCACATTGAGCGCTTTGGCTCGCACCACACCGACGCGATCGTCACTGACGATCATGCCGCCGCGCAGAAATTCCTCGCCGAGGTCGATTCGGCCATCGTGCTGCACAACGCTTCGACGCAGTTCGCCGATGGCGGCGAATTCGGATTCGGCGCGGAGATCGGCATCGCCACGGGCCGCCTGCATGCGCGTGGTCCGGTCGGCGTCGAACAACTCACCACATTCAAATACCGCCTTCGCGGAAGCGGCCAGATTCGACCGTGAACAGCCAGGAACTTGCACGCACCGAGCGCGTCCTGCCGCCGCACGCGCCCGGCATGAGGATCGGGTTGTTCGGCGGCACCTTCGACCCGCCGCATCAAGCCCATTTGGCCGCGTCGCTGCTGGCCATGAAGCGGCTGAAGCTTGACCGGGTCTGGTGGCTCGTAACGCCTGGCAACCCGCTGAAAAACACGATGCACCTCGCTCCGCTCGGCGAGCGGATCGCCGCCGCCCGCCGGCTCACCCATCATCCGCGCATCGACGTGACCGGCCTCGAGGCCGTCATCAAGACGAGATATACTTACGATACGATTTCGTGGTTGATTGCTCGATGTCCCGGCGTCCGATTCGTCTGGATCATGGGCGCCGACAATCTGCGGAGCTTTCACCGCTGGCAGAGATGGCGCGACATAGCCAATCTGGTCCCGATTGTGGTGGTGGACCGTCTGGGCCCCAGCCTTTATGCGGCCTCGAGTACCGCTGGACAGGCTTTGCGGGCATTCCGCATCCCCGAGGCCGCCGTTACCAGCCTTCCGCTGCAACCGCCGCCCGCCTGGGCCTTCCTGCACGGACTGAAATCGCCGCTGTCCTCGACAGCCTTGCGCGCTCTGCGTGGCACCAAGGCAGGAAAGCCCGCCGACGCGGCTCCCACAGATTTCTGATGGAACTTAGGTTTTGTCCCGCGGCCGAAACGCCGCGCGGACTGGTAGCGCGTCAACCGAGTAGTTATCTTTCGTCACGTCCCGGTTCGCGCCGGGCGCGTGCAACAGTATGAAAGGATAAGCACCCCTGCCGACCCCTGCACTTTCTCGGGCGTCCCGTTCGCCCGAAGTGGTGTCACCGCGCGTTAGTGCGCAAGACACACTCAACGTCGTCCTCGCGCGTCTTGATGACATGAAAGCAGAGGACACCGTCAGCATCGATCTCACCGGCAAATCCTCCATCGGCGACTTCATGGTTGTGACCTCGGGTCGGTCGCAGCGCCACGTCGCGTCGATCGCCGATCACGTGATCGAGGACCTGGAGCAATCTGGGGCCGCGCGCGTGCGCGTCGAAGGGATGAGCCAGGGCGACTGGGTTCTGATCGACGCGGGCGACGTGATCGTTCACGTCTTCAGGCCGGAAGTGCGCGCCTTCTACAATCTGGAAAAGATGTGGTCGGGGCGTCACCCGGACGGACGCAAAGTGAGCTGATAGACTTCGCGGCGTGCGTATTCTCGTCGCCGCGGTTGGCCGTCTGAAAGGCCCGGAGTCGGAGCTGTGCGAGCGCTATCGCAAGCGCGCCGCAATGGCCGGTCGCGGTCTTGGGTGGCGCGAGATCGACATCGTCGAAGTGAAGGAAAGCCGCGCGGACGATGCAGGCAAGCGGCGCATTGAAGAGTCGATCGCACTCGCCAATCTTGTTCCGGCGGACAGCGCAACGGTGCTGCTGGACCCGAAAGGCGAGAATCTCGACAGCGGCGCAATGACAGCGTGTCTCGCAAAGTGGCGAGGCAATAACCGGACTGCGGCCGTGTTTATGATCGGTGGCCCGGACGGCCTTGCCGAGACCCTCTCCAACAAGGCGGATTTACGGCTTGCTTTCGGGGCGGCGACTTGGCCGCATCAGCTCGTGCGCGCCATGCTGCTGGAACAGCTTTACCGCGCGGCGACGATTCTCAGTGGTCACCCCTATCATCGTGCGTGACGCCCGCAGTCCCGATTTGGTCGTAATCGGAGAGCATGTACTCACCTCGTTTCGTCCTCCCCAGTTTTGGGCCTGATTTGGCAGCGATTCTTCGCAATGGCGGCCTCCGCCGCCCCGACGCCTGCGCCGCGCTAATTGCGGGCCTGAGCCTGTTGGCGCCCGCGCTGGCGCAAGCGCAGAAAGCGCCCGCGCAGCAGGCGCAGCCCGATGCCGGCAAGCTCGACGAATTGAAACAGCACGAGGACGAATTGAAGGTGCTGCGTGATGCGCAGCAGAAGTCGGCCGAGACCGAAGCGTCGATCAAGCGCGAGATCGAAGAGATCGGCGCCGATCGACGCAAATTGAACGAGGCTCTGATCGCGACCGCCGCTCGCGTGCGAGACGTTGAATCAAAAGTCGACGATAGCGAGAGCCGCCTCAAACCGCTGGACGCGCGTGAGCAGGCGATCCGCGAATCGCTGGAAGGCCGGCGCGCTATCATCGGCGAAGTGCTGGCCGCGCTGCAGCGGATCGGTCGTCATCCGCCGCCGGCTTTGGTCGCGAGTCCGGAAGACGCGTTGCAGGCGGTCCGCACAGCGATCGTCCTCGGTGCGGTGCTGCCGAATATGCGCTTGCAGGTCGACACGCTGGCGCGCGATTTGCTTGCGCTCGTCACAGTACGCAAGGAGATCGCCGAAGGACGGGACAAGTTGAAAGCCGAGCTTGCGGATCTTGGAACGGAGCGCAGCCGCATGAACGCGCTCGTCGGCGAGCGGCAGAAGCAGCAGACCGAACGTGAGCAGGCGCTGCAGGCCGAGCGAGACCGCGCTGCCGAACTGGCGCAAAAGGCGTCCGATCTCAAGGATTTGATCGCCAAACTCGAGCAGGATCTGGATGCCGCAACGCGCACTTCGCGCGAAAATGGGCGTCCCGCGATGGCAACCCTGAGCGACCCCGGTCGGCTCGCCCCGTCGGTCGCCTTTGCGTCGCTACGCGGGCATGTTCCGATCCCCGTAAATGGTGTCAAACTCAAGCAATTCGGCGAGCCGGACGGCATCGGCGGCTCGGAAAAGGGCGTTTCGGTGGGCACCCGCCCCGGGGCGCAAGTCACGGCGGCCGCGGACGGTTGGGTTGTTTACGCCGGCCCGTTCCGGTCGTATGGGCAACTCTTGATCCTCAATGTCGGTGGCGGGTATCATCTGTTGCTCGCGGGGATGGATCGGATATCAGTTGATCCTGGACAGTTCGTGCTGACCGGTGAGCCCGTCGGTGTGATGGGCAATGGGTCGCAGATTGCGGCTGTGCTCGCGACGGGTTCGACCCAACCGGTGCTGTACATCGAGTTACGAAAGGACGGGGTTCCCGTCGATCCAGGCCCATGGTGGGCGGCTGGCGAAGGCGAAAAGGTTCGCGGATGATGCGCAAGACCTCTCTAGTACTCCTCGGCGCGGTGTCGGGAGCGGCAATGACGCTGCTCGCGGTGCAGCCGCACGTGATCTTTGCCGGCGCGAGCGCGAAGGCGGCAGCCGCGGCCGACACCTACAAGCAACTCAACCTCTTCGGCGACGTGTTCGAGCGCGTGCGCGCCGACTACGTTGAGAAGCCGGACGACAGCAAGCTGATCGAGCAGGCGATCAACGGCATGCTCACCGGCCTCGATCCGCATTCGAGCTACATGGATTCCAAGAGCTTCCGCGACATGCAGGTGCAGACGCGCGGTGAGTTCGGCGGACTCGGCATCGAAGTCACGATGGAGGACGGCCTGATCAAGGTCGTCGCGCCGATCGACGATACACCGGCGCAGAAGGCGGGTGTGCTCGCCAACGACATCATCGTGAAGCTCGACGACGAACAGGTGCAGGGCCTGACGCTCAACCAGGCCGTCGAGAAGATGCGCGGCCCGGTGAACACGAATATCAAGCTCACCATCATGCGCAAAGGCCAGGACAAGCCAATCGAAGTGTCGATCACGCGCGACGTCATCCACGTGCGCTCGGCGCGCTGGCAAACCGAAGGCGAAGACATCGGCTACATCCGCCTGACGCAGTTCAACGAGCAGACGACGGAAGGTCTCAAAAAGGGCATCGCCGACATTCAGGCGAAGATCCCGAACGAGAGGCTGAAGGGCTACGTCCTCGACCTGCGCAACAACCCAGGCGGCCTGCTCGATCAGGCGATTTCGGTGGCCGACGCGTTCCTGGAGAAGGGCGAAATCGTCTCGACTCGCGGCCGCAACGCGGAAGAGACGCAGCGCTTCAATGCGCGGCCCGGCGATCTCACCAAGGGCAAGCCGCTCATCGTGCTGATCAATGGCGGCTCGGCCTCAGCGTCGGAAATCGTCGCCGGCGCGCTGCAGGATCATAAGCGCGCGACGGTCCTCGGCACGCGCTCATTTGGAAAGGGCTCGGTGCAAACGATCATCCCGCTCGGCTCCGGCAATGGCGCGCTGCGCTTGACCACGGCGCGTTACTACACCCCGTCGGGCCGTTCGATCCAGGCCAAAGGCATCACGCCGGATATCGAAGTGCTGCAGGACGTGCCGAATGAATTGAAGGACCGCACGGACACCAAGGGCGAAGCCTCGCTGCGCGGGCATCTCACAGGTGATCCAGGCAAGGAGCTGACTGGCTCGCAGTCTTACGTGCCGCCGGATCCAAAGGACGACAAGGCGCTGCACTTCGCCGACGATCTGTTGCGCGGCGTCCAGGTCAATTCGGCATTCCCGCCGAATTCGAAAACGCCGATCCCGAACTGAGTGGGATCAGGTAAGAATTGAGAAAGGGCGGTCGCGAGGCCGCCTTTTTTTCTTCAGTAAAAGTCGCGGAAACAAGCGGGGTGGGCTTCACAGCTGCCAGGCCGCTTCTTTCTTTTCCGCGTCCGCCGGCGCACGTGCGCCCTCGATCACCTGCATCAGCGCGCGCAAAGTGTCCTGCACGCCCTGGCCCGAATGGGACGACAGAACGTATGGCGTCTCGCCGCAGGCGCGCTTGAGCTTCGCCTTTTGCGATTTGATCTGTTCCGGCGTCATCGCGTCCGCTTTAGTGAGCGCGACGATCTCCGGCTTGTCTTCGAGTCCGTGGCCGTAGGCTTCGAGCTCCGCGCGAATCGTCTTGTAGTCGCGACCGGCGTTCTCGGAAGTGCCGTCGACGAGATGCAACAGCACGCGGCATCGCTCGGTGTGCCCGAGGAAGCGGTCGCCGAGCCCCGTGCCTTCATGCGCGCCCTCGATCAGTCCCGGCAGATCGGCGAGCACGAATTCGCGCGTGTCGGCGCGCACGACGCCAAGCTGCGGATGCAGCGTGGTGAACGGGTAATCGGCGATCTTCGGCTTCGCCGCGCTGACGCTGGCGAGGAAGGTCGACTTGCCCGCATTCGGCAACCCGACAAGGCCCGCATCGGCGATCAACTTCAACCGCAGGCGGATGGTTAGTTCCTCGCCGGGCTGGCCGGGATTGGCGTGCCGCGGCGCGCGATTGGTAGAACTCTTGAAATGCGCGTTGCCGAAGCCACCATTGCCGCCGCGGGCGATCGTGGCGCGCTGGCCGACTTCGGTGAGATCGGCGAGCAGCGTCTCGCCGTCTTCTTCGTAAATTTGCGTGCCGACCGGCACCTTGAGCACCGCGTCCTTGCCGTTCGCGCCGTGCCGGTCCTTGCCCATTCCGTTGCCGCCGCGCTGGGCCTTGAAATGCTGCTGATAGCGGTAATCGATCAGTGTGTTCAGGCCTTTGACCGCCTCGACGACGACGTCGCCGCCTTTGGCCCCATCGCCGCCGTTCGGTCCGCCGAACTCGATGAACTTCTCGCGCCGGAACGACACGCAGCCGTTCCCGCCGGCGCCGGACTGGATATAGATTTTCGCTTCGTCGAGGAATTTCATTGCGTTGGCTATATGGCATGCGCCCCCGGCGCCTGAAAGGCCGCCGGGAATAAAACGCCGCCTCCGCCGATCCAGTCTTCCGTGCAACCTGCCGAAGGGAGACGTCGATGGCGACGCATGACGAGGGTCCGAGCCGCCGCAAAGTGCTCGAATGTATGACCTGGGCCGGGACCGGCGTGCTCTGGACGGTCTCGGGCGGCGTACCGGCCGCCGTGGGGCTGATCGACGAGGCCATGGCGCAGGAGGTGAAGGGCTTCACCTTCCTGCAGATCAGCGACAGCCACATGGGTTTCGACAAGCCCGCCAACCCGAACGCCAAGGGCACGCTGGAAGAGGCGATCACGCATGTAAAGGCGCTGCCCGCGCGCCCGGCTTTCATGATCCACACCGGCGACATCTCGCATCTGTCGAAGCCGGCCGAGTTCGACGATGCCGACAAAATCATCGGCGACGCGCGGCTCGATGTGCATTACGTGCCGGGCGAGCACGACATCCTCGACGAAGAGCAGGGCAAGCTTTATCGCGACCGCTACGGTCGCGGCTCGCGCGGGGCGGGCTGGTATTCGTTCGACGCCGATGGCGTGCACTTCGTCGGCCTCGTCAATGTCGTTGATCTCAAAGCCGGCGGCCTCGGCAATCTCGGGGCCGAACAACTCGCCTGGCTGAAAGATGATCTTACCGCACGCGCCGCATCGCAGCCGGTCGTCGTCTTCGCGCACATCCCACTCTGGACGGTGTATCCGAACTGGGGCTGGGGCACGCAGGACTCAGAACAGGCACTCGCGCTGCTGCAGCGCTTCGGCTCGGTGACCGTGCTCAACGGGCACATCCACCAGGTAATGCAGAAGGTCGAGGGAAACGTCACCTTCCACACCGCGCGCTCGACTGCGTTTCCGCAGCCCGCGCCGGGCACGGCGCCCTCGCCGGGACCGATGAAAGTGCCGGACGAGAAACTGCGCACGATGCTCGGCATCGCCAGCGTCACCTTCAAACAGCACGAGCAGCGACTCGCGATCGTCGACATGCCGTTGAAGAGCTAGAGGAACGCAAATGTCATTCGCACGCGTGCTGCGCACGGGCTGCGCGGCGCTGGTCCTCGCCTGCGCCTCTGCAACCGCCCAGGCGGAAGATGCCCAGGTCACGATCGACAATTTCACCTTCAGCCCGCAGCAATTGACGGTGAAGGCCGGGACAAAAGTGACCTGGAGCAATCGCGACGACATCCCGCATACCGTGGCGAGCCCACCAACATTCAGGTCAAAGCCGATGGACAGCGAGGATTCCTACTCGTTCACATTCACGACACCCGGCACGTACAAATATTTTTGCTCCTTGCATCCGCACATGACCGGGACAATCGTGGTGGAGGCGGCAAGCAGCGCCAGATAATGACGGCTCATCCCCGCATGCTCTCGAAAGGCGGGTCTACCGACGCGACCGCGCGCGGGACGCCGGCCGACGACAAGGCCGAGCGCTTCCGCGCGCTCGCGCTGCCGCATCTCGACGAGGTCTACACGCTGGCGCGTTACCTGCTGCGCGACGTCGCAGATGCGGAAGACGCCGTGCAGGAATGCTACCTGCGCGCGTTGCGGCATTTCGAGACGTTTCGCGGCGGCGCGGTCAGGCCGTGGCTGCTGGCGATTTTGCGAAACGTCTGCCGCGCTGAATATGCGCGGCGGGGGAAGTTAAGCTTGACGCAGTCGGACACGAGGGACGAGGCAGCCGACCGCGTTTCGGAAGGACTGTGGAGCGAAGGCGCGCCTTCGCCGGAAGAGGCAAGCCTCGCGCGGCTCGATGCGGAATCGACGCAGCAACTGATCGCGGATTTGCCCAAGCAATTCCGCGAAGTTCTGGTGCTGCGTGAGGTGAACGATCTGAGCTACCGCGAGATAGCGGACGTGATCGGCGCGCCGGTCGGCACGGTGATGTCGCGGCTCGCGCGTGGGCGCAATTTGCTGCGGCAGGCCTTGGCTGCGGAGGAGAGGTAGATGACCTGCGACGACGCACTCGTTCTGGTGCATGCTCTGGCCGACGGCGAACTTGACGCCGGGCATGCGCGCGATGTCGAGATGCATGTGGCGTCGTGCCGGCGCTGCGCGGCCGAATTCGCCTCGGCGCGGGAGATGAAATGCGCGCTGGCGGCGACTAACTTGCGCTTTGTCGCGCCGGCTTCTTTGCGCGCGCGCGTCGAAGGCGCCATTCCGAAGCCGCGGCCGGTCACCAGTCGCCGCACGCTGCTGAAGGGTTTTGCGCTCGGCAGCGCGGTTTCCGCATTGGCGGCCTCCGGCATCGGCGTCGTCGTTCTGCGCGAGGCGCACGAGGGCCGCGTGATGGGTGACGCGATCTCGGCGCACCTGCGCTCGCTGCAGGGCGAACATCTCACCGACGTTTTGTCGAGCGACCAGCACACGGTGAAGCCGTGGTTCAACGGCAAGCTCGATCTCGCGCCGCCGGTGCCCGATCTCACGGCGCAGGGCTTCACGCTGATCGGCGGGCGGCTTGATTTCCTCGACGGCAAGCCCGTGGCCGCGCTCGTCTATCGGCGCCGCGCGCATGTAATCAACGTGTTCGTCGGGCGGGACCTCGGTACAGCGCCTGCCGCGCCGGAATGGCAGGTGATGCAGGGGTTCAACCTGCTGCGCTGGGACGAGGGCGGACTGAGCGCGCTTGCAGTGAGCGATCTCAATCGCGACGAGCTCGAGGAATTCGCCGCCAAATTCCGCGCCGGATAGCGAGCGCCCGCCGGGTAACACTCGGCTTCGCGCATCGGGTCGGGGCAGCTATATCTCGCCCGGTATGACTGCCTCCTCCGCCGCTTCCCACGATCGCACCCTCGCTGGCATCGGTTTGATGCTTGCCGGCATCTTCGTCTTCGCTCTCAATGACGCGTTGGGTAAATGGCTCGTCGCCACCTATTCGGTCGGGCAACTGCTGCTGGTGCGCAGCACGGCGGCGGCCGTCCTGCTGATTCCGTTTCTTTGGCGCGACGGCGGGCGCGCGTTCAGGGCGGCGCCACGCCCCTGGGTTCAGCTGCTGCGGCCGGTGTTCGCGACCTTCGAGGTCGCGTGCTTCTACTGGGCGCTCACGTCCCTGCCGCTCGCCGACGTGATGACCTTCTATCTTGCCGGGCCGATCTACGTGACCGCCGTGTCGCCACTGCTGCTCGGCGAGCATGTCGGCTGGCGGCGCTGGTTCGCGGTAATCGCCGGCTTTGTCGGCGTGATGATCGCGCTCGATCCGTCAGGCCAGACCCTCACGCCGGCGGCGATGATCGCGCTCGCCGGCAGCTTTTCCTTTTCGCTACTGATGATCTGCACGCGGCTTGTCCGCGGCACCTCCGACCTGGTGCTAATCACCACGCAGACCGCCGGCGCGCTGGTGTTCGGGCTCCTCGTCGCGCCCTTCACCTGGGTCGCGCTCAATCCGCGCGACACCCTGCTGCTGGTGCTGCTCGGCGTGACGGCGATGGTCGCGCATGTCTGCATCAACCGCTCGCTCAAGCTCGCGCCCGCGTCCGTCGTCGTGCCGTACCAGTATTCGACGATCTTCTGGGCGATCCTGCTCGGCTATTTCATTTTCGGCGACATTCCGCGCACCGAAATGCTGACGGGCGCGGGCATCATCATCGCGGCAGGACTTTATATTTTCGTGCGCGAGGCGCGGAGGAGCCGCCCGGTCGAGATGGTCGACCCGCCGGCGTGAGGCGCGCCGCCTTACTGCGCCGACGCTGGCTCGTATCCCTTGGAGCGGAAGACGCGCTGCGCGTCCGGCGAACGCAGGAACGTGATGAAAGCCTTGGCGGCTACTTTCTCTTTCGCGCCGGTGACGACCGCTGCAGTTTGCGTCGAGGTGAACGCCATGTCGCCGGGAAGCGGTCCGATCACTTCGACGCCAGCCACGCTGAGCAACTCCGGCTTTGACTGAATGGCGAGGTCGGCCTCGCCACTCAGGATCAGCGTGCCGACGAACCCGCCCGGCGGCGGAAATTTAGTCTTTTCTTTCATCTGTTCGGCGATGCCGAGCCGCTCGAGTTGCTTGGCAAAATAGACGCCGCTCTGCCCGCCCGCAGCCGGGTTGGTGTAGGCGATTGCCTTGGCCGACAGAAGCGCCGCTTTGAACGCTTCGACCGTCGAGATGTCCGGCTTGGCATTCCCGGCCTTCGCACCCACCGCGAAGATCACACGCGAGACGATCGCCGGCGTGCCGGGATCGAGCTTGCCTGCCTTGACGAGGCCATCGACTTCGGCGGGTGCGGCGATGAGCACGTCCGCGGTTTCGCCGCCTGCGATCCGCTTGGCGAGCATGGTCCCGGTGCTCCAGGTGATGTTGAGCTTGGTCCCGCTATCCTTCTCAAATCTAGGCGCCAGCTCCTCGAACGCGTTTTTTACGCCGATGGTGCTGTAGACCGCGAGATCTGCCGCACCGGCGGACGCTGCCAGCGCGAGCAGGAGGAGGAGCGCGGACGCCCCGACGAGGCTTTGACGCAACGGCATGAAAATCCCCCAAGCGATCATTGCCCGGAACCATTACAGCGTGAATTTATGGTCGATGCAATCGCGTGCATGCCGACGGGCAATTGAAATATTGCCGCTGTGACGATCCATCAGGATGGACGGTTTCGCTCCGCGACGGCCGAGGCCATCTTCTCGCCGCCTTCGCTGCGCAGGCCCGCGACGACGCCGGCGCGGTCGATTGCCGGCCGGTTCTGGCTGACTTTCCATTTGCCTTCGATGCGAGCGATCGGAATCTCAAGTCCTACGATCGCGTTCAATTGCGCGGCGATGAAATCGGCCGGCGCCTCGTCCACCGTCCAGGGCGTGCTTCGCGCATTTTCCTGCGACGCCGTCAGCGCGCCGACTTGATCCCGTAGCCAGCCCGCATCGTCGACGACCTGTGGTCGCCCCCACGCATGCACGGTTATGTAATTCCACGTCGGCACGACCTTTCCGGTTTCCTGCTTGGTCGGATACCAGGACGGCGTGATGTATTGCTGCGGACCCTGGAAGACGACGAGGCATTCCTCGACCCGCGCAAGCTCCTGCGATTGCGGATTGGCACGCGCAAGATGCGCGCGCAAGGTGCCTTTTTCGGATGCGTCGCTGTCGATCAGGAATGGGATCGCGTTGGCCTGCAATCCGCCCGGTCCCGCAGTGATGAGGAGACCGAGAGGATGCGTGCGGATCAGCGCGTGCTGAACCGCGTGGCGATCCTCCCGGAAGTGTGGCGGCTGGTACATGTGGGCGATTCCAATTCCACTCAGATGACCTTCTTCGCCCGGCCCCAGCCCTTCAGCGCCGACCAGACCCGGCGTTCGAGGCGGAAGCGGTCGATCGGCGCGGACGAATTGATCGCGCGGATTCGGTAGAGGCCGACGCCGGTCCACTGGAAGCCGCATTTCTCCAGCACGCGGCGCGACGCCGGATTCGTCACGCGCGCGCCGGCCTGCAGCGCGTCGTGGCCGAGATCGGCGAAGGCGTAGTCGACAAGCGCATGCAGCGCCTCCGTCGCATAGCCTTTGCCCCAATAGGGCACGCCCAGCCAGTAGCCGAGCTCGGGCGCTTCGTCCTCGATCTGCGTCAGTCCGCATGCGCCCATGATGGTGCCGTCGCGCAGCGTGACCAGAAACACCGCGTCGCTCGCCGTCTTGTTCGCGCCGGCAATGAAACTCTCGGCATCCGTCTGGCGATACGGATGCGGAATGCGCGCCGTGTTTTCGGCAATGCGGCGGTCGTTGGCGAGCGCTGCTACCGTTTTTGCGTCCTCGAAGAGCGGGGCGCGCAGGGCGAGCCGCTTGGTCTCGAGGACGGGAATACTGCCTTCTCTGAAGGTCTCTCTCGGGATCTCTTCCAGCAAGGTCATGGCACGGGCTCCAGTCAATCGGCGCGGAATGCGCCGAAAAGCGAAGAGGGGGAGCCGGTCCACCCGTCTCCCCCTCCTGGAGCCTTTTTTGAGCCCCCGCCGGTTCGGACTTTGGTGGACCGGCGGACCTCAATTTTGTCCACCGTCTACTCGGCCGCAGCCTCCGTCATCGGAAGTACCGATACGAATTTGCGGCCTTTTTCTTTGGTAGCGAACTGAACCTTTCCATCAGTCAGCGCGAAGAGGGTGTGATCCTTGCCGATGCCTACGTTACGGCCTGCATGCCAAGTCGTACCGCGCTGGCGCGCAATAATATTACCCGCGAGACAAATCTCGCCGCCGGCCTTCTTGAGGCCGAGCCGCCGGCCCGCGCTGTCGCGGCCGTTCCGGGAAGATCCGCCTGCTTTCTTGTGAGCCATCGTTACTCTCTCGAATTCCTGGGTCTCTTACACCGATTCCGTGACGGAATCATCTCACTTCTTCTTGCGACTTACGCGGCAGCTTCGCCTTCGGGCTTGTCTGCCTTCGGCTTCGCCTCACGCTTCGGCCGCGGCGGCGGCGTATCGGACGGCTTCTTGCCGTCGGTCAGGATCTCGGTGATGCGCACCACCGAGAATTCGTGCCGGTAGCCGCGCTTGCGCCGCGAATTCTTACGCCGGCGCTTCTTGAACGCGATCACCTTGTCGCCCCGCTCATGCGCGAGGATTTCGCCGGCGACGGTCGCACCGGAGACGAGCGGTGCGCCGACCGACGGTTTGTCGCCGCCGACCACCAGCACCTCGCCGAAACTCACCACTTTGCCCGGCTCGCCGTCGACGCGGTCGATCCGGATGACATCTTCCGGGGCGACGCGGTACTGCTTGCCGCCCGTTTTGATGACTGCGAACATCTTTGTTGTCCCTTCGTGTTCGGTCCCGGCGCTCGAGGCTTGCGGCCCCGGACCGGCTTTTTCTCAGTCGGATTTGCCTTAGTTATGAACGGCTTGGCAGCATTTCCAGGCGGCCAAACCAAAACGCGCGGGCTTTCGGCCCGCGTGCTGGGCGGGTTATGGCGGGGATACCGCCGGGATGTCAAGAAGGCCTGTAATCACGAGGTCGGCCTAAAGCCGGAACCCAGCGCAGCGGCCGCACCGATTCGGTGAGAAGCATCCATCCGGCACTGCGCCAGAGCAGCGCAGGTTCCGAGCAGCATCCCATAGCCGTCCATTCATGATCCGTAAGTTCAGCGCATGATTCGAGGCTCCGGTTGGGAGCATGAATCATCGGCTCAGGCGTTGCCGCCGCACTCGGCACGGGTAGGTCGCAAGGCCTTCGCCATCACGCTGCGTTGACCTCTTGGCAACTGCTATCGGGCCGCGAGTTCCTGTTTCTTCGCCTTGCGCACCGAAAGCCATTCCTCGAGCCCCTGTACCACGACAAAGAACGATGGCACGACCAGCACCGCGAGGCAGGTCGACGCGATCATTCCGGTAGACACGGTAATGCCGATGGATGCGCGGGCGTTGGCTCCTGCGCCCGAAGCGAGCACCAGCGGGGTCACGCCGAGAATGAATGCGAGAGAGGTCATCAGGATAGGCCGGAAGCGCGCCCGCGCTGCTTGCACAGCAGCCTCCTCGATACTCTTACCCGCGACTCTCAATTCACGGGCGAAGTCGACGATCAGGATAGCGTTCTTCGCCGAAAGCGCGATCAGCAGAACAAGCCCGATCTGTATGTAAAGATTGTTGTCGATCTGCAGCGCCGTCAGCGCCGTTACGGGGCCGATCAGGGAGATCGGCACTGCGAGAATGACGGCGATCGGTCGATACCAACTCTCGTATTGTCCAGCGAGCACTAGATAGACCAGCAACAACGCCATCGCGAAAACGATGTACATCTGGTTGCCCACTAGCTTCTCCTGGTACGACATCGCGGTCCATTCGGTAGCCATGCGAGGGGGCAACGTATGCTGTGCGATCTGCTCCATCAATTGCATGGCCTGACCGCTGGAATAGCCCTGTGCCGACATCCCGAGGATCGTGGAGGACGGATGCAGGTTGTAAAGGCTGATCAGAGACGGGCCTACAAACGGAGTCACTTTCACCAGGGTTCCGAGAGGGACCATTTGCGCGTTCGCATTCCGTACTGAAAGGCTTTCGATGTCGGCCGGCCGCACGCGGAATTGCGAATCTGCCTGCACAAACACCTGGAACGTGCGGCCAAACTTCGTGAACTGGTTGACGTAGGACGAGCCGATATAGCCGGCCAGCGTGGAGAAGACCTGATCGACGGTGACGCCGACAGCCTGCGCCTTCACCCTGTCCACCTCGACGGTGTATTGCGGAGTCGACGCGCGAAACGGGGTGATGACGAACCGAATCGCAGATTGACTGGAGGCATCGCTCACGATCGCGTCCGTGACCCGTTGCAGATTGGCGAAATCGAAACTGTTATCGATCGCCTGTACCTGCATCGTGAAGCCCGCCGCAAATCCAATCCCGTCGATTGGCGGAGGCGGCAGAACCCGCACCACGGCCTCCTCGATGCCCGCTACGGCCTTGTTTAAACTTTCGATCATCGGCACGAGCCCGAGCTTTTTTCCGCGCACTGACCAGTCCTTGAGAATGACGTAGGCGACCCCGGAATTCGCGAGCGGCGCATTGTTATCGAGCACCGACATGCCCGCGATCGTCACCACCTTGTCGACGCCGGGTGAGCCCTTTAGCCGCTCACGGACACGCTCCAGAACGGACTGCGTGCGCTCGAGCGAGGCGCCGTCCGGCAACAGCACCGTGGCGATCATGTAACCCTGATCCTCGATGGGGATGAACCCGGTCGGGATCCGCGAGAAGGCATATAGGGTCCCAACGATGAAGAGAATCGACAGGATGACGAGCATACCGGCATATCCGACCAGCCGCGCTACGAAGCCGGCATACGCGCGCTCCAACCTCGCGTATCCCGCATCGAACGCGCGATAGCAGATGTTGCGCTGGTCGACGGGGATGCTCGGCTTGAGCCAGAGAGCACACTGGGTGGGCTTGAGTGTCACCGCGTTCACCGCGCTGATTAGCGCAGTGGCAGCGATCACCAGAGCGAATTGGGCGTACATCTGCCCGGTCAGCCCAGGGAGGAATGCTGCCGGCAGAAACACCGACAAGAGCACGAGCGTGATGCCGATGATCGGTCCGAGCAGCACCTGCATCGCGCGGATCGCGGCTTGCTGACCGTTCATCCCCTGATCGATGTTGTGCGCGGCCCCCTCGACCACGATGATGGCGTCGTCCACCACGATGCCGATCGCCAGCACGATCGCAAACAACGTGGCGAAATTCACGGTGAATCCAAGCGCCGCCATCGCGGCGAACGCGCCGATGATCGTCACCGGCACCGTCGTTGCCGGCACCAGCATCGCGCGCCAGTCCTGCAGGAAGATCAGGACGACGACGAGCACGAGGATCGCGGCCTCAAACAAGGTTTTGTAAACTTCGTCGATCGAAGCCTTCACGAAGACCGTCGTGTCGAACGGAAGGTCATAGGTAAGCCCCTGCGGGAAGCCTCGCGACAGACGCGCTATCGCCGTCTTCACCTCTTCGGCGACGTTGAGCGCGTTGGCGCCGGGTAAGAGGAAAATGGCGATGCCTGCCGCCGGGCTGCCGTCGACGCCGAAGACCTGGCCGTAAGTTTGCGCGCCGAGCTCGACATGACCAATGTCGCGAATCCGGGTGACCTGCCCGTTGCTCCCAGTCTTCACGATCACGTCCGCGAACTGCACAGGATCATCGATCCGGCCAGCGACGTTCAAAGTGTACTGGAAAGCAGTGTCGTTCGGCGCGGGCGGCGCGCCGATCTGCCCCGCAGTGACCTGGTTGTTCTGCTGTTGCAGCGACCCGATCACGTCCTGCACGTTGAGCCCGCGCGCCTTCATTTTTTCCGGATCGAGCCAGACACGCATGGCGTACTGCCCGGCGCCGAAGATCGCCACATTGCCGACCCCAGGCAGCCGCGAGACGTCGTCCTTCAAATTGATCGTCGCGTAGTTCGCCAGATACAGGCTGTCATAGCGCCTGTCCGGAGATGTCAGAGTGACGATCTGCAGAATTGACGTTGATTTCTTTTGCACGACGATGCCCTGCGACTGCACCGCCTGCGGAAGCGACGCAACCGCGCTCGACACCCGGTTCTGCACGAGCACCTGCGCGAAATTGAGATCCGTGCCGATCTTGAACGTCACAGTCAGCGTGTAGCTGCCGTCCGCCGCGGAGTAGGACTGCATGTAGATCATGTTCTCGACGCCGTTGACCTGCTGCTCGATCGGCAGGGCGACGGTATCGATCACGGTCTGCGCACTGGCGCCCGGATAGCGCGTGGTCACCTGCACGGTCGGCGGCACCACGTCCGGATATTGCGCGACCGGTAGGGAAAAGAGCGCAACCGCGCCGACGACTACGATCAAAATGGCAATGACGTTGGAAAGGACCGGCCGCTCGATGAAGAACTTCGAGAACATGACCGGCCTACTTATTTGTTCTGCGCCGTCACTGCAGTCCCCTCGCGCGGCGCAACCTTCTGTCCGGGAACGGCCCGCTGGATGCCTCCGACGACGATCCGGTCGTCCGGCGAAATCCCCTTCTCGATCACGCGCAGCTTGCCGTGCAGAGCGCCTATCTCGACCGCATGCTGTGCGACGACGTCATCCTTGCCCACCGTGAGCAGGTAGCGGCCGTCCTGGTCGGTGCCGAGTGCCGCATCCGGCACCAGCAGCGCCTTGGGCTGCGTGCCGAGTGGTACGCGCACTCTCACAAACATGCCGGGCAGCAGCACACGATCCTTGTTTTCGAATACGGCACGCGCCGTCAGCGTGCCGGTCGAGGCGTCCACATTCGACGACGCATAGTCGAGCATGCCCTGATGCGGATAGCCCTCTTCCGTCTGAAGGCCGACGTCGACGGGCACTTTCTTGAGATCGGCTGTCGTCAGGCCGCGCCGCCGCATATCGTCGCGCACGCGCAGCACGTCCCGTTCGCTGATGCTGAAATTCACGTAGATGGGAACGAGTTGAACGATGCTCGCGAGCACGGTGGGTGAACCGCTGCCCCCGACAAAGTCCCCGATCGACACCTGCCGCGCTGTCACGACGCCGGCGAACGGCGCCGAAACGTGCGCGTAATCGACATTGATGGCGGCAAGCTTCGTATTCACCTCGGCTTGGTCGAGAGCGCCTTGCGCGCTGGCGCGGTTTGCAGTCGCGTTGTCGAGCGCGGCTCGCGAGGCAGACCCGGTTTGTGCCAGGTTCGACTGGCGCTCGTATTCGGCTTGCGCCTGCGTGAGC
>Ga0207806_1000062_pt1 | contig 24810 bp, 20 predicted proteins | sample LuqExpMetageno72_FD_187829 | JGI IMG/M metagenome (GOLD analysis project Ga0207806, IMG submission 187829) | Tropical forest soil microbial communities from Luquillo Experimental Forest, Puerto Rico - Sample 72 (SPAdes) | ecosystem: Environmental > Terrestrial > Soil > Tropical forest ...
CCATCGTGTAGCCATCGGCCGGTGCTTGCAGCGCGGCCTGCATGCCGACGATGCCGCCTGCGCCCGGACGATTCTCGATGTAAAATTGCTGATGGTATTTATTGCTGAGATTCTCGGCGACGAGTCGCATGGTTACGTCGGCGATTCCGCCCGGACCATAAGGAACCACAACGCGCACCGGCTTGGCCGGATAGTCGGCGTCAGCTGCAGTCGCAGATGTCGCCGCAAGCGCTGACAGGGTCGCTCCGATCAGGAAGGAGCGTCGGCAGCACACAGACAGAGCCATCCTCACGTTCAAATCCCCTTGCCGGCGAGTGTCGGATAGAGCCGCCGGGCCGTACCGGAAAAAATCGCAGCGCGATCCTCGCTCGAAAGACACGCGAGCGCTTCCTGCGCTTCATGCAGGAGCCGGCTCAATGGTCCCGCATGCGCCGGGAAATTGGAGCCCCAGGCGATCCGATTTGCTCCGAAAGCGTCGACGATCCGCGGAAAGAACGCATCTGGGCGCGAATTGCCCTCGGACGCTTCTTCCACCGTTCGCGTCGTCAATTTCAAAAATAAGTTTGGATACGACGCGAGCTCGAAAAGCCATGACGCCGCATTGTAGGGCCGCCCGTCCGACAGACTTACGCGGCCCATGTGGTCAAGCACGATCGGCACCTTCGGAAAGCGTTCGAGCAGGCCGCGAAGGTCGTTTGCGCCTTCCGGGCGCATCTGCACGCAGACCGCCATTTCCATCGATTGCGCCCGTTCCCAGACCGGAAACGTCTTGGGATCAGCGAGCCAGCCTGCCTGGCCCGGGCTGGTGCTGCCGGTGGTGAACAGGCGCAGCCCCGACAGATCGGCGGCCGTCCAGCGGTCGAATTGCGTGACCGCATCGTCCGCGAGCATGTCGAGCGAGAACACGCCGGCAAAACGGGCCGGATAGCGCTGCACGCACTCGACCAAATAGGACGGGTCATGCCCGTACGCGGTTGAAGCATGAACGAGCGCGACCTTGGCGACGCCCGCCTCGTCCATCGCGGCGAGGAGTTGCTCGGCGCTCACCGGCCGCGTGCGGGACCAATCCGATTGCTTGCCGCCGATCGGGGAGAGCGGGAACCGTACCGTATCCGGCGAAATCGCATGCGTATGGATATCGATGATGTCCATGGATGGCTCTCAATTCAGGGTCAAAAGACCGTCCCGGGGGGTATAGAAGAACCTAAGCACACTGGGAACATGGGATTTGCCCAGATGCGCTGTTCCGATTGGAATGGCGGGGACCTGCCTTGGTTCGGCCAAAGCTTTGCGTGTAGATTTTCGCTCCAGGGACCGGTTGAGGGGGGATTGCATTGTCATTCGCGCGCTTTTTTCGGGTTACACGATATCTCGCGGCTCCGCTTGCCGCAGCATCGGCTTTGATCCTTACTTCGGCCGCAGGCTCACAGGCCACAACGGCTGGCAGCACGTGTGCCGACACACCGGACATTGCCGTCCTTCCCGCGCCCGCGACGCCATGGAAGGGCGCGCCGCTGCGCGTTCTGTTCACCTCGGAACACCCTCTGGAAGGCGAACTGTCGCTGGTCGCGCCGGATGGAAGCGTTGCCGCCCGATCGCATGAGCGGCACGGCGGCCCACCTTATTTCTGGTTCGCCGAGGTGGCTTCGCCCGGTGCCGGCACGTGGCATGTGACACTCACGCGTACGCGTGCATCCGGTGATTGCCCCAGCATCACACGCGAGATCGCCGTCCACGACAGTGAGCCGGCAAAACCCGGACCTTCCGCCGGAAGCGTCTGGCCGGTGCGGCAGGCGTGGAACCGCGCCACGGAAAATTTGTATTCGGCGTGGGTCGAAAAGCTGTTCGACGCGCCGCTCGATCAGGAGCCGTCCTGGCGTGCGCTGCACGAGGTGATTCGCGACAAGTCGCGCAACATGCTGTTCAACTATCTCGGGCTCAGGGAAGACGACGCCCTCGTGATGCGACCCGATTGCGCCGACATGCCTTACTTCCTGCGCGCGTATTTCGCATTCAAGATGGGCCTGCCGTTCGGCTATGCCAATTGTTCGCGCGGCGGCAACAGCGTACCCAAGTGCTACAACTTCTCGACCATGCTGAATGCGTCGGCGGGACAGCAGGGGCTCGCGCAGAGCTTCGCGCAATATTTGAGAACCGTCGGCGACGGTGTGCAGTCCGGCAACGGCCGCACCTCCGCAAACGACGACAACACCGATTTCTATCCGGTCGCGCTGAAGCAGGACACGCTGCGCCCCGGCACGATCTATGCCGACCCGTATGGGCACGTGCTGATGCTCGTGCGCCGCGTGTCGCAGGAGGGCGGGTCCGCGGGCGTGTTTCTTGCCGCCGACGCGGAGCCGGACGGCACCGTCAGCCGTAAGCGCTTCTGGCGCGGCACGTTCCTGTTCACGCATAATCCGTCGATCGGCGGGCCCGGCTTCAAGCGCTTCCGGCCGATCGTGCGGGATACGAACGGCGGCTTCCGCCGGCTGACTAACGCCGAGATCGCGCGTAATCCGCAATACGGCGATTTCTCGCTCGAGCAGGCGAAGCTCGGGACCGACGCGTTCTACGACCGCATGGACGACGTGATGTCGCCTTCTGCGCTCGACCCGGTGCGTGCGATGCAAGAGGCGATTACTTCGCTCGAGGAGCAGGTGAGGACCCGCGTCACCGCCGTCGAACTCGGACGCAAATTCCAGAACAGCGGCAAGGGCAACGCGGCCATGCCGGATGGGGCGGCGATCTTCGCGACCAGCGGTGCATGGGAAGACTTCTCCACGCCCGCGCGCGACTTCCGTTTGCTGATCGCGATCGACGTGGTGCGTGGTTTCCCGGAGCGCGTCGCGCGACGCCCCGAGCGTTACGCTATGCCGCCCGGTAAGAGCGTCGCCGACGTAAAGGCCGAATTGGAAAACGTGCTCGCCTCGGAGCTTGCCACGCGCAAATTCGCCTATACACGCACCGACGGCTCGTCATGGACGCTCTCGTTGAAGGACGTGATCGACCGCGCCGGCCAGTTCGAGATGGCCTACAATCCGAACGACTGTGTCGAACTGCGCTGGGGCGCGGCGGAGAACAGTCAGGAGGCGGCCACATGCAGGCGGCACGCGGCGCAAGAGCAGCGCGGCAAGATGATAAAATACCGCACCTGGTTCCGCGAACGGCAGTGGCCGGTGGGCGCATAGAACGGCACATTCGCCCGCGCGCATAGACGGCGCGCGGGCCGGCCGATATCCTTCCCGACAAGACGGACGGACTGTCCGCGCAAGCGCAAATCGGGGAGGATCTGATGCTCAAGCGTATCGGGGTGTTTCTTGCTTTTCTCGCGGCGGCACTCGCGGCGCCCGCGTTCGCAAAAGACTTCCCATCGCGCAACATCACGATCATCGTGCCGCAGCCGCCCGGTGGCGGCACCGACATCATCTCGCGTGTCATCGGCCAGCAGCTCTCGCAGCAACTCGGCGTCCCGGTGGTGATCGAAAACAGGGCAGGGGCGGGCACGGTGGTGGGCACCGAAGCCGCGGCGAAAGCGGAGCCTGACGGCTACACACTGCTCGCCGGCCTCACCGCGAACATGGCCGTCAATCCGAGCCTGTTCAAACATCTCGGCTACGATCCAATCCGCGATTTCACGCCGGTCGGGATGATGGCCGAGTTTCCGTTCGTGCTGGTTGTGAGCAATGATTTTCCGGCGAAGTCTGTGAAAGAGCTCATTACGCTCGCGCAAGCAAAGCCCGGCGAGATCAACTTCGCTTCTGCGGGAAACGGCAGCGGCCAGCATCTTTCGGCCGAATTATTCAAATTGATGACGAACACGAACATGATGCACGTGCCCTATCGCGGCGCGGCGCCCGCCTACGGCGATGTGATATCCGGTCGCACGCCGGTGTTCTTCGACAATATTTCCAGCGCGCTCGGCAAGATCAAGGGCGGAATGGTGCGGGCGCTGGCGGTCACCGGCAATGAGCGCGCGCCATTGCTGCCGGACGTGCCGACCGTCGTGGAGGCCGGCGTTCCGGGTTATCAGAATTATGTCTGGTTCGGTCTGTGGGCGCCGAAGAAGACGCCGCCCGATGTCGTGCAGAAGCTGCACCAGGAGATCGTCAAGGCGGTGGCGACCCCGTCGGTCAAAGCGCAGATCGTGCGGGATGCGGGCGTGCCGATGGAGACGCCGCTTGCCGTGATCGAGCCGCTGGTCAAGGCCGACATCGCGAAGTGGGCGGATGTCGTAAAGCGGGCCCACATCGAGGTGCAGTAGGGCGCCGGCTACTCCTTGATCGCCTTGCCTTCCGGCATATCGGCGATGCCCTCGCGCAGCTTCTGGATTGTCGAGTTCAGCTCGGCGCCGAAAACGAAGATCGACGCGCACAGATAAAGAAACACGAGCGCGATCATCGCGGAGGCGAGCCCCGCATACATGGTCGTGTAGGCGAAGGCGTATTCGGCGAGGTAGCGGCCGAAGGCCGCGCCCGCGATCAGCCACATGAGCAATGTCGCGAGGATGCCGGGCGCGGTTTCCTTTACGGTCCGTTTGCCTGCAGGAAGCCACCGGTGAGCGACGAAAAGCGAGGCGATCAGCACCGTCACCGTGACGGCATAGCGCGCGATCGTCACCAGCCCACTGAACGGCTGCATTTTCGGAGCAAAGATCAGGAGCGTGTTGCCTATCGTCGGCGCAAAGACGACGAGAAGTGAGAACACAAGCATCGCGAGCGCGCCGAGCAACACGTAGAGGATCGATTCAAGCCGCAGCAGCCACCACGGCCGCGCCTCCACCATATCGTAGGCACGGTTGAGTCCGATGCGCAGGCTCTCCACGCCGCTGGAAGCGAAATAGATCGCGAACAGGCTGCCGAAAGTGAGTACGTCGGTGCGCGTGTTGGTCAGCACGCCGGTGATGTCCTTGGCGATCGGCCCAGCGACTTGTGCGGGCCACGCTTCAAGCAAAATGCGCGCGGCTTCGTCGGCGAGCTCCTTCGAGCCGAAAAAGAAGCCCGCGAGCGCGGTGACGACGATCAGAAACGGAAACATCGCCATCAGAGTCGACAGGGCGATGTGGCTGGCAATCGCCCATCCGTCATCCGCAATGAAATGCCAGCCCGCCGCGTAGAGGATGCGTCCGATCAATTTGACACTGTGCAACGGCTCGCTCCCAAGCGCGGCTTGGCCGTGAGATCGGCCATTCCCGTCCGCTTTGCAAGGGCGGTCGCGCTGATCCGGTTACGCCGCTTGGACCGCCGCCAGGAATTGGCGGATGTCGGTTTCGAGGTTTTCCGCCTCGCCCGCCACCGCATCGGCGAGTTGCTTCACGTCGGCCGCCGTCGAGCGCGCACCGGTCGTGGCGCCCGCGACGCGCGCCATCGCTTCAGCTCCGCCGCGCGCTTCCCCGGAGGCGTGATGCACGCCTTCGGCCATGGCCGCTACGGCTGAGTTCTGCTGATCGACTGTCGCCGCAACGGAGGTCGCCATGCCGGCCATTTCGCCGATGATCGCGCTCACCTGCTCGATCGCCTGCGCGGCACCGCCCGCAGCGAACTGAATTGCGCCGATCTGCTGTGCGATATCTTCCGTCGCGCGGGCCGTCTGGTTCGCCAGCGATTTGACTTCCGCGGCGACGACGGCAAAGCCCTTGCCGGATTCGCCGGCACGCGCAGCCTCGATGGTCGCGTTCAGCGCCAAAAGGTTCGTCTGGCCGGCGATCGCCTGGATAAGGCCGATCACTTCGCCGATACGGTTCGCCGCTCCCCCGAGCTGCTGCATCGTGTCGACAGTGCGCTTCGCCTCGCGCACCGCGCGCGCCGCCACCTCGGTCGACTTGGCCGCTTGCCCGGCGATTTCGCCGATCGAGGCCGCGAGTTCTTCGACCGATCCAGCCGCCATGCCGACATGGTCGGACGCAGCGGAGACACGCCGCCGCGCCGTATCGGCCTCCGCCGACACCGTATCGGCCGCCTGGTCGAGATCATTCGAGCTCAGCTCGAGCTTCATCGAAGCCGAGCGCAATTTGCCCAACGCGCTTTCGACCGTGTGGCGGAATTCGTCGATCGTCGACGAGAGGCTCACAACGCGCCGCTCGCGTTCTTCGCTGGTCTCAGCCTGTCGGCGGGCGAGCTTCTCGCGCTCGATCATGGTGTCGCGAAACACGATGACGCTGCGGGCCATCGCGCCAATCTCATCCTTCGCTTCGGTCGCCAGAATGCGCGAGCTGGTGTCGCCGTCCGCAAGCCGCTGCATTACGGAGGCAAGGCCGTCGAGCGGCCGTGTGATGGTGCGGCCGATCAGCCAGCTGAATCCGACCACCAACGCGAGGACGAGAATGCCGAGCCCAATAATGCCCGTCCGGATGCGCGCCTGTGAGACTTCGAGCGCGGTGGTGGCCGCATCGCTGGTATTGCGCGCGACCGTGATGATCTCGTCCGTCCGCGGCAACACATCCTGCGTCTCGTTGTCGATCATTTTGCGCAGCGGGTCGAGCTTCTCGAACGTGTCGATCCATTGGCTGAACACTTTCGCATAGCCGTCGACCTGAGCGAGGATTGCCTCGCGTTTGGACCGCTCCATATCGACTTGCGCGAAAGCGGCGCCAAAGTCCCGCTGCGCGACGAAGAAGAGCTGATGCGCGAGTTCGGATTGGGTCATCCGGAATTCGACTTCCTGGTGCCTCATCTTCAAAAGTTCGATGCTCAGCTGCTGCGAGACTATCGGTGCAAGCCAATTCAGATTTTCATTGATGATCCGCTCGACCTGAATTCCGCTGTCGCGCAATCGCGCATTCAGGCCCGACCTTTCGTCGAAGCCGAGCCTTCTCTGCTCGACAACCAACTCATCGAAATTGCCCCGCAACTCCAGCATTTGCCGCTGAAGGGTGGTGACCGCCTGGGCAAAACGGGAATGCGTTGCGATCGTGTCGAGGTTTTGGGAGGCCAGCACGAACATCCCATTGAAAACCCGGATCAGCTCTTCGCTCGGTGCAGCGTTGAAATCGCGGGACACGATGCGGATGCCGTTAGCGGCGCGCCTGAACTCGCGGGTTGCGTCGGAGACCGCGACCGACTGCTGCACGGTCTGCATGGCGGCCGCGACATTGCGCTCGCCGGCGAGATAGGCGACCCCGCTCGCCGCAAAGCCCGCCACTGGAATGAGCGCGAGCACCACCACGCGCCTGCGCACCGACACCGAGGTCAACAGCTGGGTGGGGTGGATAGACGGAAATAGCCCTTTGAGCATGCAGGTCGGCCCCACTCTTGCGGGTACGATTTTCCCAGCCCGCAGAGGGTTAAAAGACCCCAATTAGGTTAATAAATCAGGTAATTACGGCATTCCGCCGGGAGGCTTATCCGATGCCGAGGCGAAAACCGGCGGATTGGCATTTGTGCAGTGCACGCGTAATGTCGAAATCCGGTCCGACTGTCCCAACAGAGGTCCTATATGCCCGCGACTGCTGCCCGCTCTGCTTCCAATGACATTGTCGCATGCGCGCGCGACGCCGTCGCCGCAATGGACGCTCTCCTCGGAGATGCAATCGCAAAGGTGCGCGGCCGGGTGACGGTCGAAGGGCATGTCGTCGGGCGGCTGTTAGACCGCGAGCAGCGCGCGGCGCATGGGCTCGCCTGGCTCGCGACCTACGTCGAAGCGGTCCGCCAGCTTGGGGCCTACGCCGAGCGGATGGCCGGGATGGGAATGCTCGGCGAGATCGAAAAGCACATCGTGCACATCGGGCTCGGCGAATACCTCGCGCAGATCCTCGGCGGCATCCCGATGAGCCAGAACGAGATCGTGCGTCTGTTCGATCTCGGGCTGATGCCATCGCAGGTCTCGCAGCGGATGACGCCCGCGGTCGAGGCTTTGATTGCGGACGGCAACACGGCCGAACGCCGCGCTCGTCTGATCGCGCTGATGCGCGAGACGCATCATTCGACGGTCGGCTCATGCGGGCTCGACGAGACTTTGGAATCGATCCGCGAGGAGATGCGCAAGTTCGCCGACACCGAAGTCGTCGGCCATGCGCATAAGTGGCATCTGACCAACAGCTACATCCCGCTCGAGATCATCGCGCAAATGTCCGAGCTCGGCGTGTTCGGGCTCACTATCCCGGAGGAGTTCGGCGGGATGGGGCTCGGCAAGGAGTCGATGTGCGTCGTCTCCGAGGAGCTTTCGCGCGGTTACATCGGTGTCGGCTCGCTCGGCACGCGCTCCGAGATCGCGGCCGAATTGATCCTCGGCAGCGGCACGGAAGAGCAGAAGCGCAAATGGCTGCCCGCCATCGCCGCCGGCGAAGTGCTGCCCACCGCCGTGTTCACCGAGCCGAACACCGGCTCGGATCTCGCCTCGATCAAGACGCGCGGCGTGCGCGACGGAAAATATTATAAAATCTACGGCAACAAGACCTGGATCACGCATCCGGTGCGCGCCGACCTGATGACGCTGCTCGTGCGCACCAATCCGAAGGAGACGGGCCACCGCGGGCTGTCGATGCTGCTTGCCGAAAAGCCGCGCGGCAGCGAAGAGAATCCCTGGCCGATCGAGGGGCTTACCGGCACCGAGATTGAGGTGCTCGGCTATCGCGGCATGAAGGAATTCGAGCTCGCCTTCGACGGCTTCCTAGTCAGCACCGACAATCTGCTCGGCGGCGTCGAAGGCATGGGCTTCAAGCAACTGATGCAGACCTTCGAGTCGGCCCGCATCCAGACCGCGGCGCGCGCGATCGGTGTCGCGCAGGCGGCGATGGAGCAGGCGCTGGAGTATGCGCAGAACCGCGTGCAGTTCGGCACGGCGATCGTGTCGTTCCCTCGGGTGTCGGACAAGATCGCGATGATGGCGGTCGAGATCATGATCGCCCGACAGCTCACCTATCATGCCGCCCGCGAGAAGGATTCCGGCCGCCGCTGCGATCTCGAGGCCGGCATGGCGAAGCTTCTGGCGGCGCGTGTCGCATGGACTGCGGCCGACAATGCGGTGCAGATCCACGGCGGCAATGGCTTTGCGCTCGAATTCCCAGTGTCGCGCATCCTCTGCGACGCGCGCATCCTGAACATCTTCGAGGGCGCCGCCGAAATTCAAGCGCAGGTCATCGCGCGCCGTCTGCTGGACGGAACGAATTAGCGAAGCGAATCCGCGTTCTGCTCATTCCCGCGCAATCGGGAAATCCAGCTGGACGCTTGGCACATCAGCGCTGGGTCCCCGCTTTCGCAGGGACGAGCGGGAGAATTGCGAACGAACCCATCCGCCTCCCAGCGCGTTTGATCCACGGCAACGCGAGTTCCGCGGTTTTCTGTTTTGCTTGGGTTGCGTTTTGAGGAGGTTTTCATGTCCGGCTTGGCCATCCGAAACGGCGAATGGGTTGTGGTCTGCGACGGCGCCAAGGCGCTGGTGCTCGAGAATGTCGGCGACAACAAGTTTCTTAATCTGAAGACGTTGGAAGTCTTCGAGCAGGCAAATCCTGCGACGCACGAGCAGGGCACCGACAAGCCTGGTCGCGTGTCGGCCTCAGCGCAAAACCCGAGCCGCGCGTCGGTCGGTCAGACCGATTGGCACGATCGCGCGGAAGAGACCTTCTTGGCCAAACTCGCGCAGCATCTCGATGCCGCCTTGGGGGCCGGCAAGGCGAAGTCGATGATCGTGGTTGCGCCGCCGCGCGCGCTCGGCATGCTGCGCCCGGCCTATACGCATGCGCTCAAGAGCGCGGTTCGCGTCGAGCTCGACAAGGATTTCGTGAAGCTGCCCGTCCACGAGATCGAAAAGCACCTGACCGAAAAGGTCTGATGCGGGTCACGGCGCTCCCTCGCCGCGGTGAAGAACCGCTGGCCCGCCACAATCGCGGTGATATGGTCGGCCGCGATTTCGGCGGGACCTGAATGATTCCATTGCAGTTCGGATGGCGGCGCCTGAGCGCATTTCTGCTAGTGATGGCGGTCGCCTGGCTGCCGGGCTCGCTGTCGGCGCAAACGACACAAGCTCCGCCGGCGAGCTCGACGCCAGCAGTCCCGCTCACGCCGGCGGTGAGTGCCGATCCGATGGCCGTGCCCGGATTCTGGGATCCGCGGCGGCGGCCTGAGCGCCCCGACCTCTCGCGCATCAGCGTCATCCGCTTCCTCACCGAGACCGACTATCCGCCGTTCGACTACGCGGGACCGGACGGCAATCCGGCCGGCTTCAACGTCGACCTGGCGCGCATGGTCTGTGAGGAGATGAAGGTCGCCTGTACCGTACAGATGCGGCGCTTCGATACGTTGATCGACGCCTTGAACAGGAACGAGGGCGACGCGGTGATCGCGTCGATGGCCGCGATCTCGCAGACGCGTGCACGCGTGGACTTCAGCGATCCGTATTACCGCACGCCGGCGCGCTTCGTGTCGCGCAAGGACAGGACAGTCGAAGACCTCCGGCCGGACTCGCTGACCGGCAAGACCGTTGCGGTGGTCGCGGGTACCGCGCACGAAGCCTATTTGAAGGAGTTGTTCACCGAGGTGACGCTGAAGCCTTATGCGACGGCGGACGCCGCGCGCTTCGCGCTCAAGAACGGCGATGTCGACCTCATGTTCGGCGACGGCATCGCGCTGGCGTACTGGCTCAACGGCACGGATTCAAACAATTGCTGCGCGTTCCGCGGCGGGCCATATCTCGAGAGCCGCTTCTTCGGCGAAGGCGTCGGGATTGCAGTGCGCCGCGGCAACGATCTGCTGCGTCAGGCGTTCAATTGGGCGCTGTTTAGGCTGTGGGAGAAGGGCCGCTTCACCGATCTGTGGCTGCGCTATTTTCCGGTGAGCCCGTTTTAATTTTGAGCCGCGCCAGCGCACCCTCTGCCGCCGCGATGCCGGTCGCGAATGAGGCCTGCAGGAGATAGCCGCCGGTCGGCGCTTCCCAGTCCAGCATCTCGCCCGCGGCGAATACACCTGGACAGGTCCTGAGCATGAAGCGGTCGTCGAGCGCTTCGAATGAAATGCCGCCCGCCGTCGAGATTGCTTTTGCAATTGGCTGCGTTGCGACGAGCCGGATTGGCACCGCTTTGATCAGCACTGCTAGGTCGTTGCCGCCGATGGTGGCTAACAACGGGCCGGCCGCTTCGCACAGCAGGCCGACGGCGACAGGCGAGAGCTTCGCCGCCTTGCGCAGGACGTTCGCGAGCGACTGCTTTCCGCGTGGCGCGGCCAAGCGCTGCGCAAGTGCTTCCGCCGTTACGTCCGGGCGCAGATCGATAGTGATCGTCGCCGCGCCGTCGGCGTCGACGGCATCGCGGATCGGCGCAGACAGCGCATAGATCGCGCCGCCTTCCAATCCGTCCCGCGTTACCATCGCTTCGCCGCGCACCTGCCGGCCTGCAAAGCCGATGGCGATGCGTTTGAGCGGCGCGCCTTCGAAGCGGCGGAAGGCGTCGGACCACTGCGCGACGAAACCGCAGTTTGCAGGGCGCAAGCGCGTGACGGGCACGCCGCGCTGCTGCAGCAGCGGCACCCAGCCGGCATCCGATCCAAGCCGCGGCCAACTCGCGCCGCCGAGCGCAAGGATGGTCACGTCGGTCGCTGCCGCAACCTCCTCTTCGCCATGCACGAAGCGAAAACGCCCGTTCTCGTCCCAGCCGATCCAAAGGTGCCGGAATGCGAAACGCACCCCCAAGTCGCTCAGCCGTCTCAGCCAGGCGCGCAGCAGCGGCGAGGCTTTGAAAGCCTTCGGAAACACCCGCCCGCTCGAGCCGACGAAGGTCGGCTGTCCCAGGCCTTCGCACCACGCGCGCAGCGCCTCCGGCGGGAACGCTTCGATCGCGCGGCGCAGAATCGGAGGCGCATCGCCGTAGCGCGTGAGGAACCGCGGCAGCTCCTCGCTGTGCGTCAGGTTCAATCCGCCGCGGCCGGCGAGCAGAAGCTTGCGCCCGGGGGCTGGCATGCGGTCGTACAAGGTGACTCGTAGGCCCGCGCTCGCGAGTTTCTCAGCCGCGATCAGGCCGGCCGGTCCGGCGCCGATCACGGTGGCGGATGCGCTTGTCTCGAGCATGCCTGCGCATGTAGCGGGCGTGCCGGCGGCACGAAAGCCCTCATTTGACGGGCTCAAGGGGCTTGCCTATGTGTCCGGCCCTGGAGAACGCGATGTCCGTGACCGAAACTGCCGCGAGCCTGCGCGAGCTTGCCGAACAGTCGAACGCCTGGCCCTTCGAAGAGGCGCGCAAGATCGTTGCGAGGCTCAAACGCAAGCCGAAGGACGAGGTGATCTTCGAGACAGGCTACGGTCCGTCCGGCCTGCCGCACATCGGCACCTTCGGCGAAGTCGCGCGCACGACGATGGTGCGCCACGCTTTCCGTGTGCTCACCGACGACAAGATCAGGACGCGGCTCATCGCCTTCTCCGATGACATGGACGGCCTGCGCAAGGTGCCGGACAACGTGCCGAACAAGGAACTGCTTGCCCAGGATCTCGGCAAACCGCTCACGCAGGTCCGCGACCCGTTCGATACGCATCCGAGCTTCGGCGAGCACAACAATGCGCGGCTGCGCGCGTTCCTCGATCATTTCGGCTTCGAATACGAGTTTCTGTCGTCGACCGACTGTTACAAGTCCGGCCGCTTCGACGAGGCGCTATCGAAGGTGCTCGCGAATTTCGAGCGCGTGATGGCGATCATGTTGCCGTCTCTGCGCGAGGAGCGGGCACAGACTTATTCGCCGTTCCTGCCAATCGATCCGGACACGGGCATCGTGCTGCAGGTGCCTATCGTCGCGCATGACGCGAAGGCCGGTACGATTACGTACGAGTATCCCGATACGAAAGAACGACGCACCGTTCCGGTCATCGGCGGCCGATGCAAATTGCAATGGAAGCCAGACTGGGCGATGCGCTGGGTCGCGCTCGGCATCGATTACGAGATGGCCGGCAAGGACCTTATTGATTCGGTCAAGCTTTCGGGCGAGATCTGCAAGGCGCTGGGCGGCACGCCGCCGGAAGGCTTCAACTACGAGCTGTTCCTCGACGAGAAGGGACAGAAGATCTCAAAGTCGAAGGGCAACGGCCTGACCATCGACGAATGGCTGCGCTATGCCTCGCCGGAAAGCCTGTCGCTGTTCATGTATCGCGAGCCGAAGGCGGCGAAGCGGCTTTATTTCGACGTGATCCCGCGCCACGTCGACGAATATTATCAATTCATCGACGGCTATGCGCGGCAGGACGCGAAGCAACGCCTGAGCAATCCTGTTTGGCACATCCACTCCGGCCATCCGCCGAAGGCGGACATGCCGATCTCGTTCCAGATGCTGCTGACCCTCGTGTCGTCGTCGAATGCGGAAAACGCCGAGACCTTGTGGGGCTTCATCGGCCGCTATCGGCCGGGCGTGACAGCGCAGACGCATCCGAAACTGAACGAACTCGTCGAATACGCGATCCATTACTTCCGCGACTTCGTGTTGCCGGACAAGAAATTCCGCGAGCCGACGGATGCCGAGCGCGCGGCACTGATCGATCTGCGCGATGCCTTATCGCAATTGGCGGCGGACGCGCCGGCCGAGGGCATCCAGAACGTCGTCTACGAGGTTGGACGTCGCGAGCCGTTCTTGGACGAGAAAAAGAAAGCGAAGGACGGCAAGCCCGGCGTCTCGCTCGACTGGTTCAACATGCTCTACCAGGTGCTGCTCGGCCAGGAGAAAGGCCCGCGCTTCGGCTCGTTCGTCGCCGTGTACGGATTGCAGAATACCGTCGACATGATCGACGGCGCGCTGGCGCGGAGCGCGTAAATCTCTCCCCTTTCGATCAACTGAACATCTTGACGCTGCCTCCAGCGCCATCAGTCCGAGTTCGACCCGCCCGGGCGGACATGTTTCCGCTGTCAAACTACTGTGTCGCCCAGACGATGCGCGCGATCCAGATGATCTCGTTCATCGGAACGACGCGGTCCTTGTGCTCGGGATTGATCGACTTGAGTTCGATCGCCTTGGTCGTCTTCTTGCGCAATTCCCTCACCAGCACTTCGCTGTCGGTCGTCTTGACGACGACGCGGTCGCCTTTGCGCACCTGCGTGCCGGGCGAGACGATGATGAGGTCACCAGCGCGATAGACCGGCCGCATGGAGTCGCCGGAGACTTCCAGTGCATAGGCATGTTCGTCGGTGACCTGCGGGACCGCAACTTCCTCCCAGCCTTTGCCGACAGGGAAACCGGCGTCATCGAAGTAGCCGCCGCCGGCCGCCTGGGCGAGGCCGATCAACGGCACGGTCGAGATCGGCGGTTTGGCGCCGTCGGTGATGAGCGTCACGAACGTCTCGACCTTGGTATTGGTGGCGGCGAGCGCCTTTGCGACCGACTCCGTCGAGGGCCAGCGCGCGCGTCCTTCCGGCGTGATGCGTTTCGACTTGTTGAACGTGGTCGGGTCGAGCCCGGCCTTCTTGGCGAGGCCCGACGCGGTCATCTTGTTGCGCGCGGCGAGCCGGTCGAGAGCGTTCCAGATTTGCGCATGTGTCAGCATAGGCAGGCCCTTTTGAGCGCGACGGCTCCCCCAAAAAGACTCAAATGATGTTGAGTAGGAATTATAGCCGTGAAAAGGCCCTGCCAGGCAAGCTTTTTTGTCCGCTACCTTGAATTGATACACGGGTGCCCGATAGGGTCGCACCGTCTCTCTTTGCCATCCGGAGCCGCCGTCCCGTGATCGGTCTCATCGATCGCCTCTCGCGCCCGCTGCTGCGCGTCCTTGATCCGGAGGATGCGCATGCGCTGACGCTGAAAGCGTTGCGCCACGTGCCGCTCCCCCGTGCGGAGCCGGATCCGCCGGCGCTGTCCGTGCGGGCATTCGGGCTGACGTTTCCCAATCCGGTTGGCGTCGCGCCCGGCTTCGACAAGAACGCGCAGGCGCCCGACGCGCTGTTGCGGCTCGGCTTCGGCTTTGTCGAGATTGGCACGGTGACGCCGCGCGCCCAAACCGGCAATCCGCGTCCGCGTCTCTTTCGGCTGCCGGAGGACCGCGCCGTCATCAATCGGCTCGGCTTCAACAACGAAGGCGGGCCGGTGGTGCTCGCCCGTCTTGCCGCCCGCGCGCGCTTCGGCGGCATCGTTGGAGTGAACGTCGGCGCGAACAAGGACTCAAGCGACCGTGCCGACGACTATGCGCGGCTGGTCGAGACGTTCGCGGCGGTGGCGAGCTATTTCACTGTCAACGTGTCCTCGCCGAACACGCCGGGCCTGCGCGACCTGCAGCATGCAGATGAGTTGGATGATCTGCTCGCCCGCGTGATCGACGCGCGAGACCGGGCCGCCTTACGCGTGGGCTCCACGCCGGTGCTGCTCAAGATCGCGCCGGATCTGACGCTGACTCAGCTTGACGACATCGTCGGCATCGCGCGCAAGCGCAAGCTCGACGGGACGATCGTGGGCAATACGACGATCACCCGCCCGTCAAGCTTGCGCGACCGCGCCACGGCGGAGGAGACGGGCGGTTTGTCGGGAAGGCCGCTGTTCAAATTGTCGACGCGCATGCTTGCGGAAACGTTCGTGCGCGCGGAAGGCGCGTTCCCGTTGATCGGCGTCGGCGGGATCGACTCCGGTGCGGCGGCGATCGCCAAGATTAGGGCCGGCGCCGCGTTGGTGCAGCTCTACACAGGCCTCGTCTATCGCGGCCTCGGGCTGCTGCACGAGATCAAGAATGATCTGATCGCGGCACTCAAACGCGGGCATCGCGAGTCGCTGCAATCGATGGTCGGGATGGATGCCGCAGAAATGACGGCGGAGAGCTGGCCGGCTTAGCGTCCCCGCGATCCGTTGATCAGCCGTGACAAAAGCCAGATCGGCACCACGATGACGGCGCCGAGCAGGAAATAGCGCCACAGCCAGCGGACGGCGTCGAAGCCCATTTCCCACAGATGGCGCAGGAGACGCTCCAAACTGCGCACGATGTCGAACGGGTCGAGACCAAGCGCCGACAGGATCACGCCGACCAGGATCGACGCCAGGATTAGCCGGCCCAGCACCGCCGCCGGCGAGCCGCCGAGGACCTTGGTCACCGTTTCGCTCATCAATCTCTCCCCTCGATGCGCATGACAGGTGGCCCCCGATGGTGGCCGGGTCAAGGCGAGTTTTGGCTCCGTCCTCGTTCGACGCGCGTCAACATCAGTTCGAGCGACTCCAGCCGGTCGGCTTGGCCCGGCGGCTTGTCCCAGCGGAGCCGGCTGATGCGGGGGAAACGCATCGCGACGCCGGATTTGTGCCGTGTCGAGCGCTGCAACCCCTCGAACGCGACCTCCAGCACGAGCCCCTGATCGGCCTCGTGTACCACCTCGCGTACCGGGCCGAAGCGATTGATCGTGTTGCGCCGGACGAAGCGGTCGATCTGCTGCAATTCCTCGTCGGTGAAACCGAAATAGGCCTTACCGACCGGCACCAGGTTGCCGTCCTTCCAGACGCCGAAGGTGTAGTCGGAATAGTACGACGAACGCTTGCCATGGCCGCGCTGCGCATACATCAGCACGGCATCGACGATCATCGGATCGCGCTTCCATTTCCACCACAGACCGTTCGGACGGCCAGGAAGATAGGGTGCGTCGCGTTTTTTAAGCATCACGCCTTCGACCGCGTCGGCGTCGTCGCCCGCGCCCGCGGAGGCGGGGGCGGCGCGCGCGGCGGTCAGTTCGTCCCAGGTCTTGAATGGCACCAGCGGCGAGAGATCGACGCGAGGCTCGTTCAAATTAGTGATGAATCCTTCGAGCCTTGCGCGCCGTTCTGCGAACGACAGATTGCGCAAGTCCTCGTCACCTTCGCCGAGCAGGTCGTAGGCGCGCAAATGCGCCGGGAATTCGGCGAGCAGTTTCGGCGTGACTGCTTTCCGGTTCAGCCGCTGCTGCAGCACATTGAACGACTGCACGCGGCTATCGCGCACGATCAGCAATTCGCCGTCGATCGCTGCCGGGAGCTGTAGCGCATCGGCGAGATCTGGAAAGCTCTTGGAGATGTTCTCGCCCGTGCGCGAATAAAGGCGCGTAACGACATGGCCGTGTGCATCACGCCCGCTCGCCGCCTGCACGCGGATGCCGTCCCATTTCCACTCGGCCATGAAGTCGGCTGGATCGAGTCCGGCGAAGTCGGATTCCTTCAGCGCATGCGCGAGCATCGGCGGACGGAAGGGGACCGGATCGCGGCTTTCGGGTTTTTCGGCGCTGCCTTCCAGCCAAGCGAAAAGTTCGATGTACGGAGGCTCGAGTCCGGGCCACAGAATTTCAATGTCGTTCGGGTCCTTGTCGCCGAGTGAAGCCGCCGCCGTTCTGGCGAGCCGCGCCGACACGCCGACACGCAGGCCGCCGGTGACGAGCTTCAACAGCGCCCAGCGCCCGGTCTCATCCAGCGCATCGAGCCAGCGCGCGAGCTGGCCAGGGAGTTCGGTTTTGCCGAGCGTAGAGAGGGTCTTGATGGCGTCGGTGAGGGACAGTTCGAAGTTCGGCTTGTAACTCCTATCGGCCGGCCACAGCAGCGCGACCGTCTCCGAGAGATCGCCGACGTAATCATACGAGAGCGCGAACAGCACGGGATCGCTGCGCTCCGCGATCAGCGCTTGGATCATACCGCGCTTGGCGTGGCGGAAACTTAAAGAGCCGGTGAGTGCGGCAAGCGCCCAGCCGCGCTCGGGATCTTCTGTCGCACGCAAGTATTCCGTGATCAGTCGGATTTTCGCGTTGCGGCCGGGCTCGTAAGCGAGGCGGTCGAGCAGTTCGGCGAAACGATTCAAGCCTCGTCCTCCGCCGGCGCTTCATGCTCCTCTTCGACGCCATAGCCGACGATGTCGAGCGGCCGCGCGCGTAAGCCCCGCGATTTGCACCAGTGCACCAGCGCGTCTTCCTGGCCGTGCGTGACCCAGACCTCCTCGGCACCGGTCGCGGTGATCGTTTGAGCCAGACCGTCCCAGTCGGCATGATCGGACAGAACGAGCGGCAGCGTCACGCCGCGCTGACGGGCGCGGGCGCGCACGCGCATCCAGCCCGAGGCGAAGGCTGCGACCGGATCGGGAAAGCGCCGCGACCACAGATCGCCCATCGAACCCGGCGGACAGATGATAATCTTGCCGCCCAGCTTCGCTTTGTCGGTGCCGCGCACGAGTTCGAGTGGGCCGAGATCGATGCCGCGCTCAGCGTAATAGCGCGTGATCGTCTCGATCGCGCCGTGCAGATAAACTGGCTCGCCATATCCGGCCGCACGCAAAAGTGCGATCACGCGCTGCGCCTTGCCGAATCCATAGGCGCCGACGAGATGCGCGCGATCCGGAAACAGCGCGACGGAACGAAGAAGTTTTGCGATTTCGTGTGCCGGATCGGGGTGACGGAACACCGGCAGACCGAACGTCGCCTCGGTGATAAACACGTCGCACGGCACCAACTCGAACGGCGTGCAGGTCGGGTCAGGCACGTTCTTGTAGTCGCCCGACGCGACGACGCGGAAGCCTTTGCACTCGACGCTGATCTGCGCCGAGCCGAGCACGTGCCCGGCCGGATGGAAGGTGACGCGCGCGCCGTCGAGCACCAGCGTCTCGCCGTAGCGCACGGCCTGAGTGGAGCCAGCGAAATTTTCGCCGTAACGCAGGCGCATGATGTCGAGCGTCTCCTGCGTCGCCAGCACCGCGCCGTGTCCCGCACGAGCGTGGTCGGAGTGGCCGTGCGTGATCAACGCCTTCGCGACGGAGCGGGTAGGGTCGATATGGAAGCCGCCGGGCTTGCAGCAGATGCCTTCCCGGCTCGGCACCAGGATGTCTTCGGGACGCATTCGGCCTAGATATATACGAAGCCCGGCGATGACCATTGAGAGCGCTTTTTGCTGGACGTCCCCGTTACCGACCAACTGCCCGAGGTCTTCCGCCGCTGGTTCGCGAGCCGCGGCTGGGTACCGCGCGCGCATCAATTGGAACTTCTTGCGAGGGCGCAGGGCGGACGGTCGGCGCTGCTGATCGCGCCGACCGGCGGCGGCAAGACGCTTGCGGGTTTTTTGCCGAGTCTGGTCGAGATCTCATCTTCTTCACCTCCCCCCATGCGAGGGAGGTCGCCCGCCGGAGGCGAGGGGGGTGTGCCCCAAGGCGCTACTCGACCGTACCCCCCTCCTCAACCCTCCCCCACAAGGGGGGAGGGAGACCGCTCTACAGTGGGAGAAGTTAAGCGCAAACTCATCTCCACCGGCCGTGGCATCTGGCGCGAAGGCGGGCTGCACACGCTCTACATTTCGCCGCTGAAGGCGCTGGCAGTCGATATCGCGCGCAATTTGGAGATTCCGGTGCGCGAGATGGGCCTGAAGGTCAGGCTCGAAACGCGCACCGGCGACACGCCGGCGTCGAAGCGCCAGCGGCAGCGGCGCGATCCGCCGGACATCCTGCTCACCACACCGGAGCAGCTTGCGCTGCTGCTTGCGACCGCAGACGCGCCCTACCTGTTCAGTTCGCTCAAGCGCGTCGTGCTCGACGAACTGCACTCGCTGGTGACATCCAAGCGCGGCGATCTCCTGTCGCTCGGGCTCGCGCGCCTGTCCGCGCTGGCGCCGCAGATGACGGCGATCGGACTTTCCGCCACCGTTGCGGAGCCGGACGATCTGCGCCGCTTTCTGATGCCGCAGCCGATCGAGGGCGAGCGCTTGGCCGATCTCGTGCTCGGTCAAGCCGGCGCGCAGCCGCATGTGCAGATCCTCGACACGGACGAACATCTTCCGTGGGCGGGACACTCCGCGCGGCATGCGCTTGGCGAAATTTACAACCTGATCAAGACGCACAAGACGACGCTCGTCTTCGTCAACACACGCAGCCAGGCCGAATTCCTCTTCCAGGAGCTCTGGCGCGCGAACGACGACAATCTCGCCATCGCACTGCATCACGGCTCGCTCGACGTGGCTCAGCGACGGCGCGTGGAACATGCAATGGCCGGCGGCAAGTTGCGCGCCGTCGTATGCACCTCCTCGCTCGATCTCGGCGTCGACTGGGGCGACGTCGATCTCGTCGTCAATGTCGGCGCGCCGAAGGGCTCCTCGCGGCTGCTGCAGCGTATCGGCCGCTCCAATCACCGGCTGGACGAGCCGTCGCAGGCGGTGCTGGTGCCGGCGAACCGTTTTGAGGTTCTGGAATGCCGCGCGGCTCTCGATGCCGTCGCTGAAAACGCGCAGGACACGCCGCCTCTGCGCACCGGCGCGCTCGACGTGCTTGCGCAGCATATTCTGGGCCGCGCCTGCGGCGAGCCGTTCTTTGCCGACGACGTATACGACGAGGTCCGCGCCGCCGCGCCTTATGTTGCGCTCGCGCGCGCTGATTTCGATGCGGCGCTCGATTTCGTCGCGACCGGCGGCTATGCGTTGAAGGCCTACGAACGCTTCGCCAAGATCCGGCAGGGCAAGGACGGCCGCTGGCGCATCACGCATCCGCGCGTCGCGCAAGCGTACCGCATGAATGTCGGCACCATCGTCGAAGCCGACATGATCAAAGTGCGGCTGGTGCGCTCGCGCACGTCCGGCGCGCTGATCCCGCGCGGCGGTCGGTTGCTCGGTGAGGTGGAGGAATATTTCATCGAGACGCTGACGCCCGGCGACACTTTCGTCTTCGCCGGCGAGATCTTGAAATACGAGACGCTCGTCGAGGACGAAGTCTATGTCTCGCGTTCGAACGCGACCGATCCGAAAGTGCCCGCCTACGAAGGCGGCAAGTTTCCGCTTTCCACCTATCTCGCGGCACGCGTGCGCGCTTTGCTCGCGCAGCCGGAGGCTTGGCGTGCTTTACCGGATCAAGTGCGCGAATGGCTGGAGATCCAGGAATGGCGCTCGCTGCTCCCCGGCCCGCGCGATCTCCTGGTCGAGACCTTCCCGCGTGCAACCAAGCATTACCTTGTCTGCTATCCGTTCGAGGGCCGGCTCGCGCATCAGACGCTTGGCATGTTGCTCACGCGCCGGCTCGAGCGGCTGCGCATGAAACCGCTCGGTTTCGTCGCCAATGAATACGCGCTCGCCGTCTGGGGCCTCGGCGACCTCGCGCCGCGCATCGAGCGGGGCGAGCTTTCGCTCGCCAAACTGTTCGACGAGGACATGCTCGGCGACGATCTGGAGGAATGGCTCGCCGAATCCGCGCTGATGAAGCGCACCTTCCGCACTTGCGCCATCATCGCAGGTTTGATTGCGCGGCGCTTTCCGGGCGAGGAGAAGTCACGCCGGCAGCTCACGATCTCGACCGATCTCGTCTACGACGTGCTGCGCAAGCATCAGCCCGATCATCTGCTCTTGCGCGCCGCGCGCGCGGACGCCGCGACCGGGCTCCTGGACGTGCGCCGCCTCGGCGAGATGCTCTCGCGCATCAAGGGCCGAATCGTGCACAAAGCACTCGACCATGTCTCGCCGCTTGCGGTTCCGGTGCTGCTGGAGATCGGCCGCGAGACCGTATATGGCGAAGCTTCGGACGCGATCCTCGCCGAGGCCGCCGACGAACTGATCAAGGAGGCGATGCAGTGAGCGCATTAAGCGCGCGAGTTTTGGAAATACGGGAGCACCGGCACCGCATTGCCGTCGCGGGCGTGTCCCTGCATGCCGATCCTGCAGGCGCGCTGTACTGGCCCGAGCACGGGCTGCTCGCGATCGCCGATCTGCATCTTGAGAAAGGCTCGAGCTTCGCTGCACGCGGACAACTCCTACCGCCTTACGACACCGCGGCAACGCTCGAACGGCTGACGCAGCTCATCGCGCTCTATGCACCGCGTGTGCTCGTGGCGCTGGGCGACAGTTTTCACGACGGCGGCGGGCCGGAACGCCTGAGCGGCATCGACCGCGACGCGATCAAGGCGCTGCAGCGCGGCCGCGAGTGGATTTGGATCACCGGCAACCACGACCCCGATCCCTCGGACGGCATCGGCGGCTCGTTTCATGCCGAATTGCACATCGCGCCACTCACCTTCCGGCATTTGCCGACCGGCGCGCACGGAGAAGTGTGCGGCCACCTGCATCCTGCCGCGCGCATCGCATATCGTGGCCGCTCGGTGCGTCGGCGCTGTTTTGCGGGCGATGAGCGGCGCATCGTCATGCCGGCCTTCGGCACGTTCACCGGCGGGCTGAATGTGCGCGAGGCGGTGTTCTGCGATCTGTTCGGCACGCTCGCCTTCACCGCGCACATGCTCGGCGACGACCGGCTGTATACGTTTCCCGCGAAACGCTGTTTGGCGGATTAATCGCGTCTGAACACGACGCTCGCCAGCCAGCCGATGGCGAGCGCCATTGCAGTGGTGCCGAGGCCGTACAGCAAGCCGTCGTGCTGCGCCCTGTCGGCAACGTACTGCTCGAAGCCGGTCTTGATCACCTCGAGCGCGCTGCCCGCCCGGGCGAGAAGAGCCCCGCGCGCGAACAGTTTCACGTCGATCGCGTAAGTCCCGTTCGGGGCGTTCGCCGGCAGCGGGATCGCCGCGCGAAAAACCGTGGGCGTAAGGAAGGTCACTCCCTCGGGCGCTTCCCGATAGAGATGCTGCTGTTCCTTCAGCCGCACAAACGACATGCGAAACGGGTCGTTGGTTACGGTATCCGCCGTATCCGGCCCGATCCGTTGCGTGAGCAGGGTGTAAGCCAATCCGATCTGCTGGCGCCGAAGCACCTGCTGAGAGGCGATTGCGGCGACCGGCCGGTTGCTCAGGATCGCGAGATAGGACGGCACGTTGACGAATTCGCGCGTGTCGACGTTCACCCAGATGCCGAGCACGCGCGCCTTGCGCCGGGTGCGCGTGGATTCGGGCGGCCCGCTCACGGTCACGACGAGATCGTAGCCGGACGGCATTAGCGTCTTGCCCTGATCGGGCTCGATGGTGCCGAACAGCACAAGGTCTTCGCCGGTGAAACTTGATGTCACGCCGACGCGGGCATTCGACAGCGAGATCACCAGCCGCTCGGCTGCAGTCGGCATGGCCGCGATGCACAAAATCGCAAGCGCGAGCGCGGCGCGCCGCATCATTGGCCCCTCACTAGGCGCAGCGAGTAAAGGTCCTCTGGCGTGACAACGAGATCGTAGGCAAAGCGCATGCCTACTGCGAACACCATCAGGCCGAGCAGCAGTCGCAGGCGTTCGCCGCGCATGTTCTGGCTGGTGCGGGCGCCGAACTGCGCGCCGATCACGCCGCCGATCATGAGCAGCAGCGCGAGCAACGCATCGACCAGATGATTGTCGACCGCGTGCAGCAAAGTTGCTGAGGCCATCGTGATCACGGTCAGCATCATCGATGTACCGATCACGGTCGCGGTCGGGACGCGCAGGAAATAAATGAGCATTGGCACCAGCAGAAATCCGCCGCCGATGCCGAGCACGGCGCCGACGAAACCGATGATCAGCCCGATGCCCCAGACGGGAATGGCCGATACATAGATCTTCGAGCGCTTGAAGCGCAGCTTGAACGGCAGCCCATGCAGCCAATTGTGACTGCCAGGCCGCCGCAGAGTTGCCGGACCGCCACGGCGCGCGCGCAATTCGGCGCGTATGCTCTCGTAGATCATGATCGCGCCGACGATCGACAGCAGCGTCACGTAGGACAGGCCGATGAACAGATCGAGCTGGTCCATCGCCCGCAGGAATGTGAAGAACCAGACGCCGAGCGCCGTGCCGAAAATGCCGCCGACGAGCAGCATGCCCCCGAGCGCGAAATCGATGCTTCGGCGCCGCCAGTAATAGAGAAAACCGGTGAACACGGACGCCGCGATCTGCGGCGACACGCTCGCCACCGCGACGGCTGGCGAGATACCGATGAAGATGAGCAGCGGCGTGAGCAGGAAGCCGCCGCCGATCCCGAACATGCCGGAGATGTAGCCGATGGCCAGTCCCATGCCCAATAGCAGGAACATGTTCACCGGCAGGTCAGCGATCGGAAGGTAGATCTGCAAAGCGAAGCGCCCGTCAACCAACGGCAGGAAACGGCGGAAAGCCGGGTGCGCCGAACGTCAACGCATCACACAGGATGAAGACCGTACGGCCTTTTCGACTCGCACGATTTTAGCCCCGATGCTGCGGCCGATCATCCGTCACGTCGGCCGCCACGCGGAGATTTCACCGTTAATGCTTACCGAGCTTCATCGTCGCGACCGAGCCGGCTCTGCCGGGCCCCTGCGCTGGGGCCGCATCGTCCCATCCGCCCGGCGGCTTGGCGACCACGGTCGCCTCGGCCGGCTGGGATTGTGGCACGAAGGCCTTCGCGTCGCGCTGCACGGCTGCGAGCGTCTCGGCGTCGAGCTTGCCCGCGACCTCGTCGCGCTTGCGTTCGGCTTCCTTGTCGCCTTGCGCGGCGGCCAGCGCGAACCACTTGCACGATTCGGGGAGGTTCTTCGCCATGCCGAGCCCGCGCGCGGCCAGCACAGCGAGATTGTACTGGCTGTCGGCAACCCCGTGCATCGCCGCCCTGCGGAACCACTCGACAGCGTTCGTGTAATCCGGCTTTCCAACGATCCCTTCGGCGTAGAGCACCGCGAGATTGTGCATCGCCTTGGCGTTACCCTTCTCGGCCGCTGCCAGGTAATAGCGCCGCGCCTCGCCGAGGTCCTTTTTTACGCCGACGCCTTTTTCCAGCATCGTCGCGTAGCGGAATTGCGCGAGCGCCAAACCCTTGCCGGCGGCTTGTTCATACCAGCGTGCGGCTTCGGCCAGATCCGCGATGACGCCGCGGCCTTCCGAGTAGCGCATGGCGATCTCGTACGCCGCGGCGGCGTCACCGTTCGCGGCGGCCGTGCGCAGGCGCACGCTGCCGATTTCGGCCGGCAGGCGCTCGGCGGGATCGGGCATGCGCGCCGTGTACGGCCCATCCGGAATCGTGCCGGTGACATTCGGATCGGCGGTCACGGAGCCGCCGAGTTGTGCCGGAGCGGCTGGCGCGATTTGCAG
>Ga0207806_1000063_pt1 | contig 24541 bp, 20 predicted proteins | sample LuqExpMetageno72_FD_187829 | JGI IMG/M metagenome (GOLD analysis project Ga0207806, IMG submission 187829) | Tropical forest soil microbial communities from Luquillo Experimental Forest, Puerto Rico - Sample 72 (SPAdes) | ecosystem: Environmental > Terrestrial > Soil > Tropical forest ...
GGCCGACAAGGACTGGAACAATCGCGTGACCAAGGCAATCAAACTGACGCTGACCGAGGACGAGGCCGAGATGATCGTCGATGCGCTGGAAGCGGATATGGAAGGCTATCTGGAATCCGCCAAGGAAGCGCGCGGCAATGCCAACCGCGAGGATGTGAAGACCTTTGGCGAGGCGGCCGAGCGCATTGCCGGCCTGCTGGGCAAGGTGCGCGCGCTGCTGGATTGAGCGGGCCCGTCAGGGCGCCTCGCCAAAGTGGATTTCCACCTCGAAGCGCCAGTCCTCCGCGCGCTCTCCGGCAGGGGGCGCGGGGAAGGGCGCGGCGCGGCGCAGCGCCAGCAGCCCCGCCCTGTCGATCAGCGCCATGCCGCTGGGCCGGGCAATGGCCGCGGCCAGCAGGCGCCCTGACGCATCCAGCGTGAACGCCACGGTGACCCGGCCGGCCAGCCCGATGCCGGCCGGCCGGCACGCCATGATCCGCTGCCACAACCGCTGCAGATAGGCCGCCCGCGCCGAGGCGGGCAGGCCTGTGGGCAGCATGGGCGCCGGCGCTGCGGCGGGCGGCTCTGGCGCCGGCGAAGCGGTCGGGCGCGGGGCAGGCGGGCTGGCCATAGGCGCATCGGCGGTGGCTGGCAGCAGCCCTGCTGGCGCAGGCCGCAACCCTGCCGGCGCAGGCCGCAAGGCGGCGTCGGCGGCGGGCTGTGCTGCCAGCGGTGGCTGGCGGGCCTGAGGCCCTGCCGCTGCCGCCTGCGGGGCGGGCAGGGCAAAGGCGGCCAGCGTGTTGCCGGGCCGGGCCGCTGGCGAGCGGGGGCCGGCTGCCAGCCCCAGCACCACCATCAGCGCCAGCCCCTGCGCAAGCAGGGCCGCGCCGGCCCCTGCCGCCCGCTCGTGCCAGCGGCGAGGACAGGCGGCAGAGGCGCCGGCACCGGCACCGGCACCGGGCATCGCCCCCGCCCCCTCAGAACCGCCGCGCCAGGCCGACATTGACCGAACGCCCGCGCCCGGCCACCGGCCGCAGCACAGCGCCGCCGCTGGCGCTGTAATCGCCCAGCGCCAGGCCGCCCAGCGGCAGATAATAGGCCTTGTCGAGTAGGTTCTCGATGGCAAGGCTGAGCCGCCAGCTGCCCCGCTGATAGGCCCCGCGCAGGTTGACCAGCGCATAGGCGGGCGTGGTCGGCTCGTTGCGGGCGGTGTCCACCCGGGTCTTGCTGTCCACCCAGTTCAGCTCCAGCGTGCCGGTAAAGCCGCCCAGCGTATGCTCCAGGCTGGCCATCAGGTTCAGCGGCATCTGGTGGTAGAGTGGGGTGTGGTCGGTCAGGTTCTGCCCGCGCAGCCACGACAATGTGCCGGAAAACCGCGTTTGGCCAAAGCGCCCGCCGTTCCACACCGTGGCCGCCCCCGAGACATCGAGGCCATAGAATTGCGCTTCCTCATTGGCGAATTGCAACTGGGCGAAAGCGCCAAGCGATTTGACATAACGCGCGTCGATATAGTCGTTCACATGGGTGTAGTAGGGCGCCAGTTTCACGAACCAGCCCTGTTTGCCCCGGCCCGAAAAAGTGATCGAGCCGCTGATCGTGTCGGCCCGTTCCGGCTTCAGGGCAAGGTTGCCGAAATAGCCGTTGCCATCGCCAAACCAGCCGATCATCTGGCTGGACATGGCCCCCTGGCCCCAGGTGTAGAGCTCGTAGAGGTTGGGCGCGCGGGCCTTGTGGGCATAGCCAAGATCGAGCGCGAGGCCGGGCGCGGGCGTGTAATGGCCGGTCAGCGCGCCGCTCCAGTCGTTGAAGTGGCGCTGGTGGCTGGCGGCGTTGAAGGCGCTGGCGGCGGCCGCATCGGCCATGCTCATCATGCCGGTGGAATAGGGGGCGACATCGCCGGTGTTCATCGCCACCCTATCGAACCGGCCGCCGGCGGTGAGGGTGAAGCGGTCGCCCCGGTGCATCTCTGCCTCGATGTAGCCGGCGATGCGCTCGCGCTGGCCGTGATTGACGTTGAGATAGGTGTCGGGCCCCATCATCATGCTGCCGGCCACTGGCGGCCACCAGTCGTCCAGCCGCTCGTTGCGGTATTCCTGGCCCAGGCGCAGGCGGGTGCCGGGCGCCACCGGCAGCTCCACCGCCAGCGTATAGCCACCGGCGCGCACGCGGGTGTTCATCGGCATGCCGCCATCGGCGCTGCCGCCCTTGTCGGCCAGGAAGTTCATCTGGTGATCGGTGGCGCGGTAATCGGCCTTGAGGTCCACCGTGCCCCAGCCGAAGAGGCCCAGATAATGGCCGTTGAGGAACCAGGAATTGTTCCCGGTCAGGTCCATGAACTGGTTGGGGAAGCCCTCGTAGGCGGAATGGTGATAGCCGCCGGCCAGTTCCACAAGGCCGATATCGCCCTGATAGGCCAGCGCCAGCTGGTGGTCTGTCTTGGCATATTGGCTGGCATGCACGGTGCCCAGATCGCCGCCGGCGCTGTAATTGCCGGCCCTTGTGTAGCTGCCGGTATAGGTGGCCGAAAGCCGGGCGCCGGCCACGGTGAGGGTGAGGCCGGTGCCAAAGCCGCCATCATTGCTGCGGAAATAACCCTGCGCCTCGCCGGTGACGAGGAGGCGGCCGGTGGTGGCAAAGCGGGGCGCTGCGCTTTTCACCGCGATGCTCCCGCCGATGGCATCGCCCCCGGCGCTGACCGGCGGGATGCCGGTGATCACCGCGATCGTGCCCACCGTCTGCGGGTTGGTGTAGCTGAGCGGCGGGTTCATGTCGTTGGGGCAGGCGGCCTCGATCGGGTGCCCGTCGACGGTGATGGTGAGGCGCTGCTCGCTGAGGCCGCGGATCACCGGCATGGTGGAAAAGCCGCCGCCGCTGTTGCCGGCAACGCCGGGCAGGCGGGCCAGCAGGGCGGCGGTGTCGCTGGCGGCGGGGGCGGCCGCGCCGAGGTCGGCCGGGGTCAGGGTGGCGGCGGCATCGCTGCTGCCATCGATATCGACCGGCGGCAGCGCCATGGCGCCCGGCTGGGCCAGCGCGGGGGGGGACACGCCGGCGATCAGCGCCAGCGCGAGGGGAGTGGTCTTCATGCAACAATCCTGAACACAAGGCGCCCCCGCCCGGCAGGCCAGGGGCGCGCAACAAAAGGCGGGGCGGCTCATGGCCGGCCCCGGCGCGCAAAGGGGGTGTCAGGAAAGCAGAGGGGGCGCGCGCAGCGGTGGGCGCAGGCGGGCTGGCCGGGCGGGCAAGGCCGCCGCCACCGGCGCCAGCGCCGCCGCCATGGCCAACAGCAGCGCCGCCCACAGCAGCAGCGGATCTGCCCCGCCCAGCAGCGGCATGGCATGGCCGGCAAAGGCGCAGGCCTGATGGTGATCGCCATTATGCGCGGGCGGGCGGGCCGGCAGGGTGATCTGCCGCAGATGGGGCAGGCCGCTGGCATCGGCGCAGATCTGCACGCTCAGCACATGGGGGCCGGCCGCCGGCATATAACCCTGCGGCAACAGCGCGCGCACCGCCAGCGCCAGCCCGATCAGGGTGATGGCCAGCCAGCGCCTGGTGCGAATCAGGATGCGCATTGCCTGCATGGTGGGCGCGGCATACGCCCTGCCGGGCCGATCGGCAAATTGACGAATGGCCTTACTTCAGCTTCCATGCCACCGGGCAACATATTGGGAAACGCCATGAACTCCGATCGGCTGAAAGCACTGACAGATGGCGTGGTGGCCGTCATCATCACCATCATGGTGCTGGAAATGAAGCCGCCGCCCAGCGCTGCGCCGGCCGCCCTGCTGGCGCTGGCGCCGGTGTTGCTCAGCTATGTGCTCAGCTTCGTCTATGTGGCGATCTACTGGAATAACCACCACCATTTCTTCGCCCTCACGCCGCGGGTGAGCGCGGGGATCATGTGGGCCAATTTCAACCTGCTGTTCTGGCTTTCGCTGATCCCCTTCGCCACCGCCTGGATGGGCGAGCACGAGCTGCAGGCCTGGCCCACGGCGGTGTATGGCGGGGTGCTGCTGGCCTGCGCGCTGTCGTGGTATCTGATGCAGAGCGTGATCATCCGCGCGCAGGGGCCGCAATCGGATCTGCGCCGGGCGATCGGGCGCGACTGGAAGGGCAAGTTCTCGCCGCCGCTCTATGCCGCCGGCATGGCGCTGTCGTTCTGGCGGCCGGCGCTGGCGGCGCTGATCTATGCCTTCGTTGCCCTGCTGTGGCTGGTGCCCGACAGCCGCGTGCATCAGGCCGCCAGCAGGGGCGCCTAGGGGATGGGTCTGTCCACTAAATTATCATTGACTAATATTGATGATGCAAAATATATGCGGAACACGATTTTTACACAGTGCCGCGCCGCCGGCACAGGGAGGAACGCCATGATCTTCGGCCTGGGAAAAACGGCAAGGCACCAAGAGATCGAGGCCCGGGCGCTGGCTGCCATGGTGGCGGCCGATGAGGTCGTCGTGGTCGATGTGCGCGAGGCGGACGAGTTTGCCGCCGGCCATATCCCCGGTGCGCTCAACATGCCGCTGTCCGCCTTCCAGCCGGGCGCGCTGCCGGCCCATGCCGGCAAGGCGCTGGTGCTTAATTGCCAGGGGGGCAAGCGTTCGGGCATGGCGCTGGATCGCTGCGCGGCGGCGCAGGCGGCGGCAGATACGCATCTGGCCGGCGGTTTTGCCGCCTGGGTGGCCGCTGGCCTGCCAGTCGCGCGCTGAGCCAGTCGCGCGCTGAGCCAGCGGGCCGCTTTCAGTCCCAGCGCAGCGGGAGGGCGGTGGCCGCGGCCACATTGCCGCCCTTCATCCGCACCGGCCGCGCCGGATCGAGGCGGAATTCGGGCACCGCTGCCAGCCAGGCCTGGAGGAAGGCGATCACCTCGCGCCGGGCCAGCGCCGCGCCTACGCAGCGGTGCACGCCGGCGCCCATGGTGGTGTGGCGCACAGGGGTCAGGCGGCGTTCGAAATCCACCTGTTCGGGCTGCTCGAAACAGGCCGGATCGAGGTTGTGCAGCACGCTGGGCAGATAGACGATATCGCCCCGGCGCACGCGCACCCCATCCACCTCGGCATCCACCAGCGCATTGCGGCTGACCGATACGGTGGGATAGCGGCGGATCAGCTCGTCGGCGGCATCGGGGATGAGGGCAGGCTGGGCGCGCAGGCGGCGCTGGTCTTCCGGGTGGCGGGCCAGGTGCAGCGCCACCATGCCCAGCATCGCGGCCACCGTGTCCAGCCCGCCGAACAGCAGGTTGCGGCACAGGCGCCGTGCCTCGTCCAGCTGCCAGGGCCGCCCGTCGATGGGTTCGGCCAGGATGCGGCTGAACAGATCGCTGCCGGGCCGCGCCAGCCGCGCCTCGACATAGGGGGCGAGGTAGTCGTCGGCGGCCTGCTTCAGCTGCTCCACCGTGACCGAGCCATCCGGCCGGGTCAGCTGCAGGCCCAGTTCGCGCAGTTGCGGCCGGTCCTCGATGGGCACGTCGATCATCGAGAGGAAGATGTTGATCGGCATGATCTCGGCAAAATCGCTCACGAATTCGCAGGCGCCGCGCGGGGCCAGGGCCTCTGCCAGATCGCGCGCGCTGGCCTCCACATAAGGCTCGAGAGCGGTGATATAGCGCGAGGCCATGCCCTTCATCACCGCCGTGCGATAGGGCTTGTGCTCTGGCGGATCGAGCTGCAGCGGGATGAAGGCCATCACCTCGCCCAGCCCCGGCGTGACCGCCAGGCACGCGCTGGAAAAGCGGGCGTGGTCTTCCCACAGCGCGCGGATCAGCGCGCCATCGGTGGCGATCCAGTGGCCGCCATTGGCGCTGGTCCACACAAGGGCAGGCTTGCCGGGGCCCTGCAGGCTTTGCCAGGCGGCGAAATAGTCTTCCTCCACGCCGGGCGGGTTGAAGATGTCGAAATCGACGATGCGGTTGGCGGCAAGGGCGGGCGGGGGCAGGGTGTCGGTCATCGGTTCAGCTCCGGGCCAGCTCCAGGCGGTGCAGCCTCTCGCGCAGCGGCCATGCGCCCCGGGCCCCGGCCGACTATGGCAGGCGCGGGGCGGGAGAAAACTCGCAGTATGGCGAGGGGGCCGCCTAGGCGGTGATCACCCCTGCCGCGCCGGCACGGAGGCGGGGAACCAGCGGCGCCCCAGCCAGAAGGCCAGGTTCACCAGCAGGATCAGCACCGGCACCTCGACCAGCGGGCCGATCACCGCCGCAAAGGCCACCGGCGAGGCCAGCCCAAAGGCGGCAATGGCCACCGCGATGGCCAGTTCGAAATTGTTGCCGGCGGCGGTGAAGGCCACGGCGGTGGTGCGCGGATAATCGCTGCCGATCAGCCGGCCCATGGCAAAGCTGATGGTAAACTGGAGGAGGAAATAGATCGTCAGCGGGATAGCGATGCGCAGCGCATCGCCGGGCAGAGTGAGGATCTCGCTGCCCTTGAGGCTGAACATGGCGACGATGGTGAACAGCAGCGCCACCAGCGTGACAGGGCCGATGGCCGGCAGGAAGCGGTGCTCGTACCAGTCGGCGCCGCGGGCCGCGCGCAGCCATTTGCGGGTGCAGAAACCGGCCAGGAAAGGCACGCCCAGATAGACCAGCACAGCCTGCGCGATCGTCTGGAAGCTGACATGCACTACGCTGCCCTCAAGGCCGAACAACGGCGGCAGCACCGCCAGGAAAAACCACGCATAGAGGCTGAAGAACAGGATCTGGAACAGCGCGTTGAAAGCCACCAGCGCGGCGACATACTGGCTGTCGCCCCGGGCCAGCTGGTTCCACACGATGACCATGGCAATGCAGCGGGCCAGGCCGATCAGGATCAGCCCGGTCATGTATTCGGGCCTGTCTGCCAGAAACAGCACCGCCAGCGCGAACATCAGCACCGGCCCGATGATCCAGTTCTGCACCAGCGAGAGCAGCAGGATGCGCCTGTCGTCGAGGATATGCGGCAGTTCCTCATAGCGCACCCGCGCCAGTGGCGGATACATCATCAGGATCAGGCCGATGGCGATGGGAATGTTGGTGCCGCCCCAGGACAGGCGGCCCATGGCGGCAGGCAGGCCGGCAAAGCTGGCCCCCAGGCCCACCCCCAGCGCCATGGCCAGGAAGATCCACAAGGTGAGGTAGCGATCGAGGAAGGAGAGGCGCTGGCGGGCGGGGGTGTCGGGCATGATGGTTCCCTGGTGTCAGGCGGCAATGCGCGGGTGCATCAAGAGCCGACGCGCCGGCCGGCGGCATCGATCACCTGATCGCCATCTTCCTTGGCGAAGGCGCCGCGCTGGGCGGCGGGCAGCAGGTCGAGCACCGTTTCGGAGGGGCGGCACAGCTTCACGCCCAGCGGCGAGACCACCAGCGGGCGGTTGATGAGGATCGGGTGGTCCATCATCGCGTCGATCAGCTGGCTGTCGGTAAGATCGGGATTGTCCAGCCCCAGTTCGGCAAAGGGCGTGCCCTTTTCGCGCAGCAGCGCGCGCGGGCTGATCTGCGCACGGGCGATCAGGCTTTCCAGCATCGCGCGTGCGGGCGGGGTCTTGAGATATTCCACCACATGCGGCTCGATGCCGGCGTTGCGGATCATCGCCAGCGCATTGCGCGATGTGCCGCAGGCGGGGTTGTGATAGATGATGATATCGGTGTGCATCTGCCTGCCTTCGTTTCGGTGTCAGCCGGCGCAGCTGAGGGCGGCGCCCAGATCCGCGCACATTTCCGGCGCGCCCTGGCAGCAATCCTGCATCAGGAAGGCCAGCAGGCGGCGCATGCCGGCATAATCGGCGCGATAGCGGATCAGCCGGCTTTCCCGTTCCGAATGGACAAGGCCGGCCCGTTCGAGCGTGGCCAGGTGGTGCGACATGGTGGAGGGCGGCACGCCGGCCCTTTCGGCGATGGCGCCGGCCACATGCCCTGTGGGTCCGGCCTGCACCAGCATGCGGAACACCGCCAGCCGCGTTTCATGCGCCAGCGCGCCCAGCGCATCGACCGCCCAGACCGGGAGGTTGATCTCTTCCATAACCGCTCCACCTTTCGAACAGGATCGAATTATCGGCCGGGCCGGATGGCGTCAATCCATGTTTCGAGAAATTTCGAAATGATGCTCTGATTCCCCGGCGGCGGCGATGCGGGGGGCGCGACAGCGTGGCGTCAGCTTGGCAGGGCATAGGGAGGGGCGATCAAGCCTGCATTGATTGCCTGGAGAGGAAAACCCCGATGATTCGACACGTGATGACCGCCGCCGCCTTCGTCGGCGCGTTGGCCGCTTCGGCGGCCCACGCCGATGCGCCCGCCAAGAACTGGAGCGCGCCGGCCTACAGGATCTATGCCCAGCAGCTTTCCGACGAGACCATGCAGGCCAACCCCGATCTGCTGAGCGTGACTTTCCACGGCATCCCGCCCGGCGCTGTGGGCGAGACGTTCACCATGTATGCCGGCTCCTATCCCGATCGCATCGGCAATCCGGATGATCCGGACGATATCGATGTCAGCAAGAAGGGCATCACCATCGTCGATCCGCGCTGGCACCGCACCAAGGATCCGGCCCCAAAGTTCGTGGTGCTGATGCCGCTGCGCGATGCCAGCATGAACAACATCGGCCTGATCGTCTATGCCTTCAAGGTGCCGGTGGAATCGAATGCGGGCGAGCGCGCATTCTATGCCCGCGCGCTTGATCTGCGCGATGCGCTGGCCAGGCAGATCCCCAGCTACGAGGCGCTTTTTGCGCCGGCGAAATAAGCCGCGAAAGGGTGCTGGCGCCTGGCGGCCATGCCGGGGCGCCGGCTGCCCGCGGCAGGGGCAATGGCCCGGCGGATGGGCCTGAATATACGCATTTTCAGCTAGTTGAATGAATTCTGAAAAAACGGCGGGCGTGTCAGCATCGCGCCAGCAATCGGGGCCTAGACCCGGATAACGCGCTTCGACGCAGGTGGAGATGATGTGATGATCGGCGGCGATGTCGAGGGCGGTGCGCAAGCGCGCCGTGCCCCTCACCACTCACTTTATATCCAGATCCTCCTGGCGATCCTGGCGGGCGTTGTGCTGGGCGTGCTGGCGCCGGATGTGGCGGTGCAGTGCAAGGTGCTGGGCGATATGTTCGTCAGGCTGATCCGGATGGTGATCTCGCCGGTCATCTTCCTCACGGTGTGCACAGGCATTGCCGGCATGCGGGCGCCGGGCGCGCTGGGGCGGGTGATGGCCAAGGCGATGGCCTATTTCCTGGCCCTGTCGACACTGGCGCTGGTGATCGGCCTGGCGGTGGCGCTGTTTGTGCAGCCGGGCAGGGGGATGAATGTCGATATCGGCGCGCTCGATGGGCAGTCGGTCGCCGATTATGTCGTCAAGGCTCATGCGCAAAGCGCGCAAGGCTTCCTCCTCGAGATCATCCCGGATTCGCTGGTGTCGCCGCTGGCTGGCACGAATGTTCTGCAGGCGCTGGTGGCGGCCGTGCTGATCGGCCTGGGGGTCTCGTTCATCGGGGCGCGGGCCGAGCCGCTGCGCGCCTTGCTGGATCAGGCCGCGCTGGTGGTGTTCCGGGTGGTTGAACTGGTGATGCGGCTGGCGCCGGTGGGCACTTTCGGGGCGATGGCCTTCACCATCGGCAAGTTCGGCGCGGGCACGATTGCGCGGCTGGCAGGGCTGGTTGGCTGCTTCTATCTCACCTCGGCGCTGTTCGTCACGGTGGTGCTGGGCAGCGTTGCCCTGCTCAACGGCTTCTCGCTGTGGCGGCTGCTGCGCTATCTGCGCGACGAGCTGCTGCTGGTGCTGGGCACCTCCTCCTCGGAAGCGGCGCTGCCCAGCCTGATGGGCAAGCTGGAGGAGGCGGGGTGCGACAAGAGCGTGGTCGGGCTGGTGGTGCCGGCGGGCTATTCGTTCAATCTCGATGGCACCAACATCTATCTGACGCTGGCCGCGCTGTTTCTGGCGCAGGCCTGCAATGTCCACCTTGGCCTGGGCCAGATGGCGCTGCTGCTGGGCGTGGCGGTGCTCAGTTCCAAGGGGGCGGCGGGCGTCACGGGGGCGGGCTTCATCACCCTGGCGGCCACGCTGGCCATCGTGCCCAGCGTGCCGGTGGCGGCGATGGCGCTGATCCTGGGCGTCGACCGGTTCATGTCGCAGTGCCGCAGCCTCACCAATTTCATCGGCAATGCGGTGGCCACGATCGTCATCGCGCGGTGGGAAGGCGGGCTGGAGCGCGCGGCGCTGGACCGGGCGCTGGGCGGCGCCTCCATCCTCACCGATGCCGGGCAGTTTGGCATCGCGGAATGATAAAAAACGCCATAACAATAACAAGGGGAGAGGAAATGATCAGTCAGAACACGCTTGCCCTGGCCTTGATGCTGGCTAGCACGGCGCCGGTTGCGGCATTCGCCCAGGAGGCCCCCCCGCCAGAGCGGCATGGGCAGGCTTCCGCATCGGCCAAGGGGCACGAGGCCCCCACGAATGAGGAGATCATCGTGACCGGCCGCTTCATCGACACAGGCGCCAAAAGCGCGATGAAGATGCCGGTATCCGTGCTCGACACCGCGGCAACCGTCTCGAGCTATTCCAGCAGCTTTGTGAAATCGCTCGATACGACCACCGTTTCGGATCTCTACAACTACATGACCGGCCTCAAGAAGTCGGGCAACACGGGCTATGACATCACCCTGCGCGGCTTCAAGGGCAGCGGCGATGATCGCAACACGATCCTGGTCGATGGCCTGCCGGGCCTCACCGTGCGCTATGGTTCGCCCGGCACCGTCAACATCGATCATATCGAGCTGGTCCAGGGCCCGACCTCGGTGCTCTATGGCCAGGCGCAGCCGGGCGGTTTCGTCAACCTCGTCACCAAAAGCCCGCTCGGCCATTTCGAGGCCAGTGTCGAGCAGCGCGTCAACAGCTATGCCGGCTCTGGCCTGCCCCTTGGCCGGCGCAATGGCATCGAGGACGAGTTCGACGTGACCGGGCCGATCACCCGGTCGGGCAATCTGCTGTTCCGCGTGACCGGCCAGATCTCGGATATCCAGAGCTTCCGCGATGGCGCGCTGGCTTCCAGTTCGGAGTTCATCGCGCCGGCGCTGACCTGGAAGATCAACCCGGGCACCAGCCTTACCGTCAAGGCCGAATATGGCCATGTCAGGCAGCATCTCGACAATGGCGTGGTGGCACCGGCCAATGGCAACATCTATGATGTCAGCCGCGCCGCGCCCCGCACCGCTTCCTATCAGCAGCCCGACGATTTTCGCGGCGAGACGGGCAAGACGGTGTCGGCCTTCCTGCATCACGATTTTGGCGGCGGCTGGCAGTTCCATGCCTCCTATCGCCATGTCAGCTACAACAGCGACCAGAAATCCTTCGACCAGTATGGCACGCTGACGGTGCAGGGCGTTGCCGAAGTGCAGCGCCGCGCCCGCGAACTGGTGACCAACCGCAGCTATGACTATGGCGATATCAACCTCAACGGCCATTTCAAGACCGGCTTCATCAAGCACAAGATCCTGATCGGCCTGAACCTGGGCAGCAACAGCACCGAAAACAACCGCATCAAGTTCTTCAATTCCAGCACGCCCGACAGCACGACCGGCAAATGCCCCACCGGCGGCACCTGCCTCAACATTCCGGTCTATAATCCGTCCGCCTATTACAGCAGCTTCCCCAGTTTCGACAGCCTGCCGGCGATCAACACCCAGCTGGGCGCGGCCGCGCAAAAGGCCCTGCTCACCGATCAGCTGTCGAAGACCAGAAGCTATGGCATCTATGTCTCCGATCTGATGGAACTGGCGCCCTGGCTGAAGGTGAGCATTGCCGGGCGCAATTTCGCCGAAACCTCCAAGGTGGCCCCGGATCTGCGCAACCTGCCCGGCGTCTCCTACAAGCGCACCGACCGCAGGAACCTGCTGCCCAGCGCCGGCGTGCTGATCGAGCCGACCCGGCACATGACCGTCTATGCCTCCTATTCGGAATCCTTCGTGCCGTCCGATCCTTCGGCGCTGGATGGCAACGGCAATGTCGGCACGCTCAATCCGGTCACGGCCAAGCAGTATGAGCTGGGCCTGAAGGGCGAGAACCTGTTCCAGCGCCGGCTTTCCTTCACCGCCGCCCTCTACCGGATCGATCAGGATGGCCAGGTGACCACCAACCCCTGCATCTATGGCACTTGCTCCTATCAGACGGGCAAGGGCCGTTCGGATGGCTTTGAAGTGCAGGGCGATGCCTCGCCTTTCGAGAACCTGCAGCTGCTGTTCGGCTACAGCCACATCATCGCCAAGATCCGCACCAGCCCGAACCTGCCCTTCCAGGTGGGCGATGTGCTGCCCAATGTTGCGCGTGATGCCGCCAATCTGTGGAGCCGCTACAATGTCGGGCATGGGCTGGGGCTGGGCCTGGGCATTGTCTACACCGGCCCCCGGCAGGGGGTGCTGCCCACCAGCGCCAGCGACACCAAGCTGATGCCGCTGCCGGGCTATGTCGTGGTCGATACCGGGATCTACTATGATATCAACCGCTGGTCGATCAACCTCAAGATCGGCAATCTGTTCGACAAGACCTATATCGAGAGCGCTGGCGCCACGGGCCGCATCCAGGCCGCCTATGGCCAGCCGCGCAATCTCACCCTCTCGGTCAAAGTGAAGCTGTGAGGCAGCAGGGCTCCTCTGGCCGCATCCCGCAGGGCTGGCAGGTCGCGGCGCTGGTCGCCGCGGCGCTGCCGGTCGCGGCGCCGGCCCAGGATATGCCGCAATATGTGCCGCAGGCGCAGGTCAGCGGGGAGATCCGCGATTATGGCTTTGGGCTGGGCGGTGTGCTGGCGCAGTGGGAGGCAGCGTTCCGCGCGTTCCAGCCCCATGTCACCTTCAAGGACACGCTGCCCACCAGCGATGCGGCCTTTCCGGGCCTGGTCACCTATCAGGCGGATCTGGGCATCGATGGCGGCGAGCCGGCGATCACCGAGGCGCTGAGCTTCTGGGAGACGCGCGGCTATGCCGCCTCGTCCGTCACGGTGGCCTCGGGCGCCTATGACGTTGAGGGCAAGTCGAACGGGCCGGTGGTCTTTGTGGCGCGCGACAATCCGCTGAACAGCCTCACCGTCGATCAGCTCGATGGCATTTTCGGGGCGGCGCGCAATGGCACGCTGGATGGCTTCGTGTGGAGCCCGCAGGGCGCGCGCGGGGCCGACAGGGATATCCGCAACTGGGGGCAACTGGGGCTGCGGGGCGCCTGGGCGGCAAAGCCCATCCAGACCTATGGCCATGGCCCCTCGGGCACAACGCGCTTCTTCCAGTGGCAGGTGCTGGGCAATACCGACAAGTGGAACCCCAATTACAGGGGCTATGTCGAGACCGGCAGCAAGCAGATCGCCGCGATCGACAGGGCCGGCCAGCTGCTGGGCGCGCGGCACATGCTGGGCGAGGAACTGGCCCATGACCGCTATGGCATCGGCTGGTCCACCATGAGCCAGGCCAAGGGCATTGCCGGCCTCAAGATCCTGGCCATTGCCCCGCGCGGCGGCGGGGCGGCGGTGATGCCCAGCCAGGCGACCTTCGCCGACCGCTCCTACCCGCTGGTGCGCAACATCTACATCTATTTCGACCGCCAGCCGGGCACCGCGATGGACCCGAAACTGCGCGAATTCCTGCGTTTCGTGCTCAGCGCCCAGGGCCAGCGGCTGGTTGGCGCGGCCGGCTACCTGCCGCTGCCGGCGGCCATGGTGCTGCGAGAACGCACCCGGCTTGATGGGGGGGTGGCGCCGCCCGCCCCCGCCCCAGGAAAGGACAGACCCTGATGTCGCATCATATTGCCCCGTGGCTTGCCCTGGCCGCGCTGCTGGCCGCCACGCCGGCGCTGGCAGAGCCGGCCCATATCCTCATCACCGTGCCGGCGCAGGCCAGGGCGCCGGCCGATTTTGCCACCACCGTGGCCAACTGGCGCCAGGCCGGCGAGATCGCCGATGCGATCTGGCTGGAGGCGGACGGGCGCGAGGGCGGCAGCTTCCAGACCTTCGTCCAGCTCGATTTTCCCGGCGAGGCGGAGCTGAAGGCCTGGCAGGCCAGCGAGGGGGCCCGGCTGGCCGCCCCGCTGGAAGCGCATCGCGTGGCGATCCTGACCCATGGCGAAACGCTGCCGCGCGACAGCAACCTCTCCGTCTTCCAGGTGGACAGTTTTCAGGGCACCAGCGCTGCCGGCCTGGCCGATTATGCCGCGCATTACGTCAGGCCGCTGATGGAGGGAGAGCGCGCCGCCAAGGTGCTGATGCGCTACACGGTCTATACCGAGCACCAGCCCGATGGCCACGACCGCGCCTGGACGCTGAGCGAATATCACGACCCCGCCGCTTTCGAGCGCCTGCCGGCCATCGCGCAGAATGTCTCTGCCGCGCTCGATCGTGCCGATCCGGCGTTTGCCCGGCTGGGCCACAGCCTTGCCGCCTATCGCACGCCCGAGGCGCTGACGCGCGCGCGCTATGTGGAACTGCCGCCGCCGGCGCTGGCTGGCCTGCCCGATTACAAGCCGGAATATCACATCACCGGCACGCTGCGCATCTATGGCAGCGAGCTGAAGAATGCCGTCGAATATCTGGCCCGCGCCTTCCAGAGCTATCAGCCCGACATGCGCGTGACCTGGAGCAACGCCACATCGAGCGAGGGCGCGATCGCCGGCCTTTACACCGGCGTTTCGGATGTGGCCCCCATGGGCGATGATGCCAAGCTGACCGACGAGATGCCCTTCTTCAATGTGAACGGCTATCTGCCCACGGAGATTTCGGTGGCAACAGGCGGCTATGAGCGGCGCGGCTCGCTCTGGGCCTGGGTCATCGTCGTCAACAAGGACAATCCGCTCAACGAGATCTCGGTTGACGAGCTGACGCATATCTTCGGCGCCGAGCGATCGGGCGGCTGGGAACAGGCGAACAACAACTGGCTCTACACGTCGAAATATGCCGTCGACAAAGCGCAGAACCTGCGCAGCTGGGGGCAGATCGGCGTGGGCGGCGCCTATGCCGGGCACGAGATCCAGACCTATGGCTTTTCCGCCCCGGGCTTTCAGGCCGCCTTCGAACGGCACTGGTTCCATTGGTCGCACAAGTGGAACCCCAATCTCATGGAATATGTCGAGCGCAAGGAGGCGGTCGATGGCGCACAGGGCGATGCTGTGGCGTCCGAACAGCCGCTCAAAATCGTCTCGAACGACAGATACGGCATGGCCATCGCCGGCCTTCTCCATGTGAAGGATTTCCCCAATCTCAAGATCCTGAAGATCTCGGAGCACAAGGGCGGGCCCTATATTCCCTTCACCCCGGCCACCGTTGCCAACCGCAGCTATCCGCTGCACCGCGACGCCTATTTCTACGTCAACAAGCAGCCCGGCCAGCCGCTGGATCCCAAGGTGCGCGAATTCATGCGCTTCGTGCTCAGCCGCCAGGGCCAGCAGATCATCGCCAGGGTTGGCTATTACTATCCGATCGATCGCGCCGCTCTCGAGGAGCAGCTGAAAAAGCTTGATAATTAAACAATAAAAGCGGGCGAGAGGAGCCGGCAATGAAGCGCATGCAAGCAAGCGGGGCGATGGCCCTGATCGCGCTGGCCGCCACCATGACGAGCGCGCAGGAAGAGAACGCGCCAGACAGCAAGCGGCCGACCGGCGAGACCTATGACCAGATCCTGCATCGCCTGGGCGATGGCATGCTGGAGAACATCGTCATCCGCGGCGAGCACAATGCCCGCACCGATGCCCGGGCGCACAAGCGCTTCTACACCGACACCGCGCCGCTGGCCGACCTGCCGCCCTATCGGCCCGGGCGGCAGGTTTCGGGCACGATCCGCGTCTCGGGCCTCTATCTGCACGATGGCCTGATCATGGATCGCTGGATCAGGGATTTCCAGCGCTTCCAGCCCGGCGCGAAGGTGATCATCAGCCAGCACGGCACCATCGCCTCGGGCAAGGTGGATATCGAGACGGGGCCGCGCATCAACGACCGCCTGCGCGCGGCATCCGAATATGAGCGGGCGACAGGGCTCAGGATGTTCGAGATCGACTGGGCGACGGGCTCGTACAATGTGCCCGGCTGGAGCCCGGGCTTCGTGATCTTCGTCCACAAGGACAATCCCATCGCGCATCTCTCGCTCGCCCAGCTCGATGGCATCTTCGCCGGCGCGCGCACGGGCGGCTGGCAGGGCACGCAATGGGATCCCAAGGCCGCCCGCGGCCCGGAAAAGAACATCCGCACCTGGGGGCAGCTGGGCCTGACGGGCGAATGGGCGAACAAGCCGATCCACATCTATGGCCGCCCGCTCAAATACAACATCCAGCTCGGCTTCGAGCGCAAGGTGTTCCATGGCGGCGATGTGTGGAACGAGAACACCGCCGAATACAGCCATGAGATGAACCCCGACCACACCCGCTACACCTCCTCGGTGGAGATGGTGAAGGACATGGCGGCTGATCCCTATGGCATCGTCTTTTCCGATATGGGCTCGGCGATGCCGGCGGTGAAGGCGGTGCCCATCGGCGCCACCGACAAGGGGCCCTTCGTGCCGATCTCGCTGCAGACGCTGCGCGACCGCTCCTATCCGCTGTTCATCGAGGAATGGGCCGAGGCGCGGCTGCAGCCGGGCAAGCCGCTCGATCCGCTGGTGAAGGAATTCCTCACCTTCATGCTTAGCCGCGAGGGGCAGGATGCCATCCAGCAGGATGGCAAATGGCTGCCGCTTCCCGCCGCCCGCGCCCGCGCGATGCGCGCGAAGCTGGATACGATTGGCCCCCGGGCAGACCCGCGCGCGCTGGGCCTGCAGACCGACATGATCGCGCCGCCTAAATGGGAGGGCGAGGCGCCCGATGAAACCGGCAGGATCGACCCGCGCCGGGCCTATTACGCGCCGGATTTCGATCTGTCGGGCCTGCCGGCCTATGTGCCGTCGGCGCCGCTTTCGGGCACCATCCGCATGCCCCGCAGCGGCCAGCTGATGGCCAGCACCATGGGCCAGGCGCTGATCGCCGCCTTCCGGCGCCATCAGCCCGGCCTTGCCTTCGCGCTGGCCGATGGCGACCTCATCGACCATGCCGTCGATCTGTCCATCGGCCGCAAGTGGACCAGCTATTTCGCCGGCGAATTCTATGATTTCCAGCTGAAGCATGACCGCAGCCCGCGCGAATTCGAGATCGCCACCGGCGCTTTCGACGTGCCCGGCTGGAACCCGGCGATCGCCATTCTGGTCAACCGCGCCAACCCCATCGAGGGGCTGACCATCCGGCAGCTGGATGGCATCTTCGGCGGCCCGCGGCGCGGCGGCTGGGTGAGCACCACCTGGCGGCGGCAGGCGGGCAGGGAGGCAGAGGGCAACATCCGCAGCTGGGGCCAGCTGGGCATCACCGGCGCCTGCGCCAGCCGGCCGATCGATGTCTATGTGCCCCCGCTCAAATATCACCAGATGTCGGTGTTTGAACGCAAGGTGCTGGTGGGCGGCAACATGTGGAACGACAGCGCGCGCGAGATCCCGCTGGCGCTGCGCAAGGACATGTCGCGCCGCGTGCCCAGCGCCGAGCGGGCCGCTGCCGTGGCCGCCGATCCTTGCGGCATCACCTTCGTGTCGGCCGGCTTTGCGCGGGCCGGCACCCGGCTGGTGCCCATTGCCGCCGGGGCCGGCCAGCGCTTCGTTGCGCCCACGCTGGCCTCGGTGCAGGATCGTTCCTATCCGCTGGGCCTTGAGGCCTATGCCTATGCCGACCAGCTGCCGGGCCAGCCGCTGGATCCCGGGGTGAGGGAATTCCTGCGCTTCGTGCTCAGCCGCGAGGGGCAGGAGATCATCATGCGCGATGGCAAATGGCTGCCGCTGACCCCGGCGCTCGCCGCTGCCCAGACAGCCCGCCTCGACGAGATCATACCGCAAGTGGTCGCCCCCAAGGCGGCCGCCCACAAGGGGGAGACACCGCAATGAACAAGCCGCATGTTCTGGCGCAGTATGCCGTAGCAGGGGCGCTGGCCTGCGCCGTGCCGGCCGGGCCGGTTTGGGCCCAGGAAGCCGCGCCGCCCGCGCCTGCCCCTGCTGCCGCCGAGGCCGGCGCCGAAACCAATGCCAACCGCAGCATCTGGACCCTCAACGTCACCAGCTTTCGCAAGCAGCACGCGCTGGAGGGCGGCTATACCAAGCAGTGGGATCTGAGCGGCCTGCCCCATTATCACCCCACCCGCCAGCTGACCGGCACGCTGCGCATCTGGGGCAGCAATTATCTGAAGGATGGCCCCATCGGCGCATATTGGAGGCAGGCCTTCGCCAAGTTCCAGCCGGGCATCACGATTGAGTACAACCTGCCCACCGCCGGCATTGCCATCCCCGCGCTGGCGGCCAAGGTGGCGGATCTGGGCGTGGGGCGCCCGGCCACGCTGATGGATTATCTCACCTTCCAGCAGGTCTATGGCTTCACCCAGACCGAGATCGAGGTGGCGACGGGCTCCTACGATGTCTATGGCTGGTCGCCGGCCTATGTGATCGTCGTCAACAAGGACAATCCGCTGGCGCAGATCAGCATGAAGCAGCTGGATGGCGTTTTCGGCACCGCGCGCAATGGCGGCTATGATCACAGCGTCTGGCGCACAGACTATCCCTTCCGCCGCGGCGCGGAAGAGAACATCCGCACCTGGGGGCAGCTGGGCCTGACGGGCGAATGGGCGAACAAGCCGATCCACCCCTGCGGCCAATCGGCCCATGCCAACATCATGAGCGTGTTTTCCGACAAGGTGCTGTCGGGCAGCGATCAGTGGGTGGAAGGCTATCGCGCCTTTGCCAATTACGCGACGCCCGACCAGAAGATCGCCGCATGGACCAGCCAGGTGCGCAAGGCGGTCGAGGGCGATCCGCTTTCGCTGTGCGTCATCGCGCCCAACGGGCTGAGCGCGGGCATGCGCGAGCTGGCGGTGCAGGGGTGGGGCGGCGGGCCCTTCGTTGCGCGCTCGCTCGAAAGCGTGCGCGCGCGCTCCTATCCGCTGACCAACGAGATCTATTTCTACGCGATCAACGGCAAGGGCCACCCGATCGACCCCAAGGCCGAGGAATTCCTGCGCTTCGTGCTGAGCCAGGAAGGGCAGCAGGAAATCCAGCATGAAGGCCGCTATCTGCCGCTGACGGCTGCGATGGTGCAGGCCCAGCTGGCCAAGCTGGCGCCGGCCGGCCAGTGAGCCGGGCAAGCTGGCGGCGCGCCATCGCGCGGGGGCTGGCCGGCGCCGCGCTGCTGGCCGGCGTGGCGCCGGTAGCCCGGGCGCAGGGCGCCGCCGGGCCGGGCCTCGATCCGGCCGCCGATCCTGCCATGAGCGCCACGCTGGCCAGCCTGCCGCCCTATCAGGCCGGGCCCCGGGTTGCGGGCACGATCCGCATCTGGGGCCATGGCAGCCCCACGCATGATTTCGTTGGCGATCTGGTGCGGCGCTGGTTTGCCGGCTTCCACCGCAGCCAGCCGGATGTGGCGCTCGACTATCGCATGTATGGCACGGCCTCGGCGGTGGGCGCGCTGGCGACAGGGGCGGCCACGCTGGCGATTCTGGGCGAGGAGATCAGCCCCGATGCGCAGCGCCTGTTCCGCCGCGCCAGGGGCTATGCGCCCACCGAAGTGGATGTTGCCAATGGCAGCCGCGATGCCAATTATTTCGATTATGCCCATATGATCTTCGTCAACCGGGCCAATCCGCTCACAGGGCTCACCCTGCGCCAGCTCGAGGCGGTGTTCGGCGCCGAGCACCGCTGCACGCGGCGCAACCTGCGCCAATGGGGCGATCTGGGGCTGAAGGGCGATTGGGCGCGGCGCCCGATCACGCCCTATGCCTGGAAGACGGATGTCGATTTTGCCCTGTTCTTCCGCGAGCGGGTGCTGTGCGGCAGCCACCGCTGGAACCCGGCCACGCGTGAGTTCATGCCGGTGACCAGGCCCGATGGCACGGTGGTCCAGCATGGCCAGCTGATCCTCGAGGCGCTGGCCAAGGACCGCTATGGCATCGCCATTTCCAATATCCGCTTTGCCAATCCCGCCGTGCGCGCGCTGCCGCTGGCGTGGCGCGCGAAGGGCGGTTTCACCATGGCCGACCCGGCCAGCCTGATCGCCCGCACCTATCCGCTGGGGCGGATCATCCCGGCCTATGTCGATGTGCCGCCCGGCGGCCATGTGGGCCCGGCCGAGCGGGAATTCCTGCGCTATATCCTCAGCCGCGAAGGGCAGCAGGCGCTGGCCGAGGCCAGCGGCTATCTCCCGCTCGATCGGGCAAGCCAGACCCGCGCGCTGGCGGTGCTGCGATGAGGCGGCCGGGCAGGATTGGCCCGCTGGTGCTGGCATCGGCATTGCTGCTGGCACCGGCGTTGCTGCCAGCGCCCGCCGGCGCGGAACTGGCGCCGCCGCAGCCCATGCGCCCGGCCGGCACGCTGGTGATCGCCACCAGCGCCGCGCTGGCCCCGGCCTTGCGCCGCGCCGCCCACCGCTTCGAGGCGGCGCATGCCGGCGTGCATGTCCTCATCCTGGGGCAGGGCAGCGATGTGGCGATGGCCCGGCTCTACACCGGCCAGGCCGATGCCGCGGTGATCGGCCGCGATGCCAGCGACAATGAGATCAAGGCCTATGCCTGGATCTATGGCCATGCGCCGCAGGCCGAGGCGCTGGGGGCCGGCAGCCGGGCAACGCCGGGCCTGTCGCCCGCGCTGGCGGTGATCGTGGCGGCGCGCAGCCCGCTGCGGGCGATGACGCTGGAGGATCTGCGCCAGGCGCTGGCCACAGCGCCCGGCCCGTTCCATATCGTCATGCCCGATGCGCAAAGCGGCACCGGCCGTTTCCTGCGCCACCGGCTCCATCAGGATGCCGCCCAGTTCTACTGGCCCCGCGTGCGTGAGATCGCGCCGCCCGCCCCCGGCCAGGCCGGCCGGGATGGCGAGATCGACCGGGCGATCGCCACCGCTGTGGCCGCAGACCCGAAGGCGCTGGGCTTTGCCGCCGCGCCGCGCCGGCCGGGCTTGCGCGTGCTGCCGATCCGCGCGGGCGGGCGGCTGCTGCGCCCGGCAGACCGGGATTATCCGCTGCGCCGCACGATCATGGCCTATCGCCCTGTGGGCGCGCAGCCGCTGCTGATCGCTTATCTGGCCTGCTTGCGCGGGGTTTTTCCGCCGGCTTCCTGAGATTTCCCGCCGCTGCCGCGCGGTGTCAGCTTGCCGACAGGGCGGCAGGCTAAGCCACAGGGAGACGACACGAGGATTCGGAGAGGATATGCGTCAGTGGCTTTTTGCGGCGGCGGCCTGTGCCTGCCTGCCTTTCGCGGCTTTGGCCGATACCCATGCGGCGGCCGGCGGTTCGCCCCTGAAGATCATCGGCTCGGGCGAATTGCCCGGCTATGAGGGCGATTTCGATCATTTCGCGGTGGATACGGCCGGCCAGCGCCTGTTCCTCGCCGCCGAGGACCATGGCACGCTGGAGGTGTTCCGGCTGGGCTCGCTGGCTCATCTGAAGACGGTGAAGGGCCCGATCGAGACCCCGCATGCCATCCTGTTCCTGCCCGATGTGCACAAGCTGCTGGTGACAGAGACCGGGCCAAGCCTGCCACACTACTTCAACGCCGACACCTATGCTTTCGAAAAGCCGCTGAAGCTGGTGCAGGGCGCTGATTCGATGGGCTATGACGCCCCCCGCAACCGCGCCTATATCGTGACCGGCGGCAAGGAAGTGCCGATGCCGGATTCCTGGCTGGAACAGGTCAATCCGCGCACCGGGGCCAGGATCAACAAGGCGCATTTCGCTTCTGCCAACGTGCAGGGCATGGCGGTCGAGCAGGCCGGGCCCCATCTTTATATCAACGTCAGCGATCAGCATTACATCGCCGTGCTCGACAAGGTGAGCCTGAAGGAGCTGGCGCGCTGGCCGGTCGATCCGGCGCTGGGCACCAATTGCTGCTTTGCCTTCGACGAGCCGGGCCACCGCCTGTTCCTGGCCACCCGCGCGCCGGGCAACCTGCTGGTGCTGGATTCGCGCAGCGGGGCGGTGCTGGCCCGCTTCAAGGCGCCGGAACGGGTGGACCAGATCGAATGGGATGCCCGGCATCGCCGCGTCTATGTGATCGGCGGCGAGGGCTGGATCCAGATCATCGAGGCGCGCGGCAAGGACCAGTTCGTCGAACTGCCCCGGCTTGACACCGCCCCCGGCGCCAAGACCAGCGTGCTCGTGCCCTCGCGCAACGAGCTTTATGTCGCCGTGTCGCCCGGTGACAGCAAGGCGATGGCCAGAATTCTCCGCATTTCGACAGGACGATAAGATGCGCAAGCTTTCCATGCTTCTGGCCGCCAGCCTTGCCGTTGCCGGCACCGCTGCGGCCCTGCACGCCGAGGACAAGGCGCCGGTGCCGGCCGGCTTCTTCCGCCTGCAATCGGTGGCCCGCCTGCCGGGCGGCGCGCCCGATTGGGATTACCTGGCCTATGACAGCCAGCGCCAGCGCCTGTTCATCGACCGGCGCGACGACGGGCTGTGGGTGTTCGACACAAGGCTGGGCAAGGTGCTGCGCCGCATGCCGCACACCGAAGGGGCAGGGGCAACGCTGCTGGTGCCTGCCCTGCGGCGCGGCTTTGTAACCAATGAGGATGGCTCGACTACGGTGTTCGACATGGCCAGCCTGGCCGTCATCAAGCGGCTGAAGTTTGCCAGCGATGCCGATGCGGCCAGCTATGATCCGGTGAGCGGCCGGGTGGCCTTCGTCTCGGCCGACAGCCAGCAGGTCACGCTGGTCGATCCGCGCGGCCTGAAGGTGGTCGGCACGCTGAAGGTGCCGACCGGAAAGGCGGATGGATCGGCCGCCGACGGGGCGGGGCACATCCTGCTCAACGCGCGCGATCGGGCAATGGTGCTGCAGATCGATGCCGCCTCGGCCCGGGTGCTGGCGCAATGGCCGGTGACCGGCTGCAGCCAGCCCACCGGCATGGCCATCGACACTGCCAGCCACCGCGCCTTCATCGGCTGCCGCGGCGCCCAGCCGGTGCTGGCGGTGATGAACACCCAGACCGGCCAGGTGGTGCAGACGCTCGACATCGGGCGCGGCAATGATGGCGTCGTCTACGATCCCGTCCACCACCGCATCCTCACCACCAACGGCGTGGATGCGAATATCGTGGCGATCCACCAGGACGATGCCGACCATTACCGCATCGAGCAGGCCGTGACGACGCGGCCTTTCGCGCGCACCATGGCCTATGATCCGCAGCGCCAGGCGATCTTCACGGTCACCGCCGAGGGGGTGGTCGATCCGGCCCAGCCGGTCAACACCGGGCCCGCCCGCTTTTACCCCAACGCCTATTTCCCCGGCAGCATGGTCGTGCTGACCTATGCGCCGACGCGGAAATGACAGCCGCTGGCGTTTCGGGCCCCAGGCCCGGCCCGCCACCAAGCGATGCAATGGCCGCCAGCGCCCGCGAACAGGGCCGCGGCCGGGAGAGGACCGGATCATGAATGTGATAACTGAAACGCCCGCCAGCGAAGGGCTGCAGAGCGGCGCGATGGCGCCTGCCCTTCCTGCCGCGCCCGCCGGCGAGGGCTGGGCGATCGGCGTTGTGCCCTGGCCGGTCTATCTGGTGCTGGTCGCGGTGCTGGCGGCCTTTACCGTGGTGGGGAAGGTGCCCGGCGATATTTCGGTGATGATCGCGGCGCTGGCGGTGGGCGGCTTTGCCTGCGCCGAGCTGGGCAAGCGGCTGCCGGGCCTGTCGCAACTGGGCATGGCGGCGATCTTTGCCACTTTCGTGCCGTCCTATCTTTCCTATTCGGGCCTGTTGCCCAAGCTCTGGGTGAAGGCGATCACCACCTTCACCAAGGACAGCCAGATCCTCTACCTCTACATCGCCGCGATCATCGTCGGCTCTGTTCTCAGCATGGACCGCGAGGTGCTGCTGCGCGGCTTCCTGCGCATCTTCGTGCCGATGGCGGCGGCCACGCTGGCGGCGGTCGCGGTGGGGCTGGGGGTGGGCATGGCCTGCGGCCTGTCGGCGCATGATGTCTTCTTCTTCGTTCTGGTGCCGGCGCTGGGCGGCGGCGTGGGCGAGGGGGCGATCCCGCTCTCGATCGGCTATGCGGGCCTGATGCATCAGGAACAGGGCCTGCTGCTGGCGCGGATTTTGCCGGCGGTGATGTTCGCCAGCCTCACCGCCATCGTCTTTTCCGGCCTGATCAGCGCCTATGCCCGCTCGCATCCGGAACTGACCGGCAATGGCACGCTGCAGGTGGACGAGCACGACGAGATCGGCCTGCTCAACGCCCGGCCCGAGGAAGCGGTGACGCCGGCAGGCATTGCCGGCGCCGGCGCCACGGCCATCGCCCTTTATCTGGTGGGCCTGCTGGGGCAGAGCCTTCTGGGCTTTCCCGGGCCGATCACCATGCTGATACTGGCGATCCTGCTCAATCTGGGCCGGGTGGTGACAGCGCGGCTGAAGGCGGGTTCCTATGCCTATTACCGCTTCTTTTCGGTTGCCGTGACCTATCCGCTGCTCTTTGCCATCGGCGTGGCGATGACCCCGTGGGACAAGCTGATGTCGGCCTTCACCCCGGCGATGATCCTGACCATCGTGGCCACCGTTGCCACGCTGATGGGCACGGGCTTTGTCGTGGGGCGGCTGGTCGGCA
>Ga0207806_1000064_pt1 | contig 24479 bp, 22 predicted proteins | sample LuqExpMetageno72_FD_187829 | JGI IMG/M metagenome (GOLD analysis project Ga0207806, IMG submission 187829) | Tropical forest soil microbial communities from Luquillo Experimental Forest, Puerto Rico - Sample 72 (SPAdes) | ecosystem: Environmental > Terrestrial > Soil > Tropical forest ...
ACGACGGCAAAATCCGTTGGCCTCGTCAATGCGGTGGTTGCGGCCGCGGAGGTCGAGGCGGAGGCCATGAAGGCGGCACGCGAGATCGCGGCGCTGCCGGCCGAGGCCGTCGCCATATCGCGCCGAATGATTCGAGGCTCAACCAACGAGATCGTCCGGCGCATCGACGAGGAGGCCGAGATCTACCGCACTCGCCTCCAATCGCCCGAGGCGCGCGCCGCCCTTGGCACAGAGGCCGAGACGATCGAGCCCGATGCGCTGATCCGCGCCATCCTCACCGCATCGGTCGATCTGCTGTGGTTCGGCGGCATCGGCACCTATGTGAAGGCGGCCAGCCAAAGCGACGCCGAGGCGGGGGATCGCACCAACGATGCCCTGCGCGTGAACGGCGCGCAGCTGCGCGCGCGCGTGGTGGGCGAAGGGGCGAACCTGGGCGTCACCCAGGCGGGGCGCATCGAATATGCCCTGGCCGGCGGGCGCATCAACACCGATTTCATCGACAATTCCGCCGGTGTCGATTGTTCCGACAAGGAAGTGAACATCAAGATCGCGCTGGCCTCGGCCCGGCGCGCCGGCCGCCTGGCCGAGGCGGACCGCCCCGCCCTGCTGGCCGGCATGACCGATGCCGTGGCCGAGCTGGTGCTGGACGACAACCGCCAGCAGGCGCTGGGTCTTTCCGTGGCGCAGGGCGGCGGGGTGGCGGCGGTGCCGGCCTATCTCAGGCTGATCGACCAGCTGGAGGAAGCCGGCCAGCTCGACCGCGCGACAGAAGGCCTGGCCGATGCCGAAACCTTCACTCGCCGCGCCGCCGGCCACGATGACGGGCAGGATGGCCGCGGCCTCACCCGGCCGGAACTGGCGGTGCTGCTCTCCAGCGCCAAGCTGGCCCTGCAGGCGGCGCTGGAAGCCGCCCCGCTGCTCGATGATCCGGAACTGACGCCGCTGTTCGCGCCCCTGCTCGCCGCCGCCTTCCCCGAGGCGATGCGGCGCGGCTTTGCCGCCGATATCGCCGGCCACCAGCTGCGCCGCGAGATCCTTGCCACGGGTATCGCCAACCGGGTGGTGAACCGGCTGGGCCTGCTCGCCCCCTTCGAGCTGGCCGAGGAGGAAGGCGTGGGGCTGGCCGATGTGGCCGCTGCCTGCCTTGCCGCAGAAGCGCTGTTTGGCATGGCCCCGCTGTGGCGCGCGATCGACACAGGGGTGATGCCAGAGGCCGCCCGCATTGCCCTGATGGGCGCGGCCGCCGCTGGCCTGCGCGGCCATATGTCGGAACTGCTGCGGGCAGAGCCGGCCGCCCCCATGGCGCTGGCCAGCGCCCTTGGCCCCACCATCGCCGAACTGGCCGACGAGCGCGAAAGCCAGCAGGAACCGGCCGCCCGCGCGCAATCGGCCGCACGGCTGGCGGCTCTCACCGATGCCGGCGCGCCGGTCGATCTGGCGATCAGCGTCAACCGGCTGGCCGATATGGCGGGCGCGGTGGGGCTGGCCTATCTGGCCCATGGCCGGCGCTGCCACCTGCCGGCGCTGGCGCAGGCCTTCGCCCGGCTGGGCACCGCGCTCGATCTCGACTGGGCGGAAGCGGCCGCGGCCCGCCTCGCCCCGGCAGACCCGTGGGAGCGGCTGCTGGCAGGCGGGCTGGCGCGCGATTTCCAGCAGATGCGCCTGGCCCGCCTCGCGCGCCTCGCCGAGGGCGATCCGCTGGGCGAGGTGGAGCGCTGGCTGGCCGCCCATGAGCCGGCCGCCGAACGCCTGCGCCTGCTGGCCGCCCGCGCCCGGCAGGCGCCGCGCCTCTCGCCGGCCATGCTGGCGCAGATCGCCCGGCAGGCGCGCATCCTGCTGGCGCCCTAGGGGGGCCGGGCGGGCCCCCTCTTGCCGGCGCGGGAACCTTGCGCCATGAACGCGCCCATGGCTATTCTATCCGACAAGTGGATCCGCGCGCAGGCGCTCGCGCATGGCATGATCGAACCCTTCGTGGAGCGGCAGACCCGCAATGGCGAGGGCGGCGGCATCATCTCCTATGGCCTCTCCTCCTACGGCTATGACGCGCGGGTGGCCGACGAGTTCAAGATCTTCACCAATGTCGATTCGGCCGTGGTGGACCCGAAGGACTTTGCCGCCAACAGCTTCGTCGATCGCAAGACCGATGTCTGCGTGATCCCGCCCAATTCCTTCGCGCTGGCCCGCACGGTGGAATATTTCCGCGTGCCGCGCGATGTGCTGGTCATCTGCCTGGGCAAGAGCACCTATGCCCGCTGCGGCATCATCGTGAACGTGACGCCGCTGGAGCCGGGCTGGGAAGGCCATGTGACGCTGGAATTCAGCAACACCACGCCGCTGCCCGCCAAGATCTATGCCAATGAGGGCGCCTGCCAGTTCCTCTTCCTGCAGGGGAACGAGCCCTGCGAGGTGAGCTATGCCGACCGCGCCGGCAAATATATGGGCCAGCGCGGCGTTACCCTGCCCAGGCTGTAAAAGGGGCCCAGACTATAAAGAGGCGCCGCGCGCCCTTACACGCGCCAGTCGATCGCGCCGCGCCCGTGGCTTTCCAGAAAGGCGTTGGCCTGGCTGAAATGGCGGCAGCCGAAAAAGCCGTTATGCGCCGATAGCGGGCTGGGGTGCGGCGCCTTCAGCACCAGATGCGGCCCGGTGGCAAGGCCGGGCACGCGCGCCGCCTTCTTCTGCGCATGGGCGCCCCACAGCAGGAACACGCAAGGCTGCGCACCGGCCGCCACCGCCGCCACGGCGGCATCGGTAATCGCTTCCCAGCCCAGGTTCTGGTGGCTGCCGGCGCGCCCCTCTTCCACCGTCAGCGCATTGTTGAGCAGCAGCACGCCCTGCCGCGCCCAGCCGGACAGATCGCCATGGGCAGCACGCGGCAGGCCCAGATCCGTCTCCAGCTCCTTGTAGATGTTGACGAGGCTGGGCGGCACCCGCACGCCCTCCTGCACCGAAAAGGCCAGCCCATGCGCCTGGCCCGCGCCATGATAGGGATCCTGCCCCAGGATCACCACCTTCACGCTATCCAGCGGGGTCAGCTCCAGCGCGGCAAGGCGCGTGCCCTGGGGCGGGAAGATGCGCTTGCCGGCCGCTTCCTCGCCCTTCAGGAAGCCGCCCAGCCGGCGCGCGGCGGGCGTTGCCAGCGCCGGTGCCAGCGCCCCCTGCCAGCTGGCCGGCAGCGCCCCTGCCGCCGTGCGCCCTGCTGCCGTGCCTTCCTCTGCCATGCAAAAGCCTCCAAACGCATTGGGGGGCTTTTCACCCCGCGCGGGAAAGCCTAAGCACGTCGGCGCAATGGCTGTCTATCTCCACGAAGAAGATCTCCCCGCCGATGTGCTGGGGCCCGGGCCGCTCGCGGTCGACACTGAAACCATGGGGCTGATCACCCGGCGCGACAGGCTGTGCCTCGTGCAGATCGCCGATGGCAGGGGGGATGAGCATCTCGTGCGCTTTGGCCCCGGCAGCGCCTATGCCGCGCCCAACCTCAAGGCGGCGCTGGCCGATCCTGCCCGGCTGAAGATCTATCACTTCGCCCGCTTCGACATCGCCGCCATCCAGCATTACCTCGGCGTTTCCGCCACGCCCGCCTTTTGCACCAAGATCGCCAGCAAGCTGGTGCGCACCTACACCGACCGGCATGGCCTGAAGGATCTGGTGCGCGAACTGCTCGGCAAGGATATTTCCAAGCAGCAGCAGTCGAGCGACTGGGGCGGGGCGGAACTGTCGGACGCGCAGAAGGATTATGCCGCCTCCGACGTGCGCTATCTGCATGCCTGCCACGCCATTCTGGTCGATCGGCTGGCGCGCGAGAAGCGCACCGAACTGGCCCAGGCCTGCTTCGATTTCCTGCCGCACCGGGTGGCGCTGGATCTGGCCGGCTGGCCCGAACACGACATCTTCAGCCACGAAGCCCCCTAAGCCACAGCAATGAGCGAAACCGCCGCCTCCATGCGCGATCGCCGGCGCGCCTGGGCGCTGCCCGGCGGCAACCACGATCGCTGGGTGGGCCGGCTGGCGCGCGGCCTGCCGGCGGCGGTGGGCATGATCGTGGCGGCCATGGTCGTCACCCCGCTGTTCCCGCGCGGCGATGTCAGCTTCCTGCTGGATCGCAACAAGGTGGCGATCACCGAGGACCGCCTGCAGGTGAGCGGCGCCACCTATCGCGGCGAGGACGACGAGGGCCGCCCCTTCTGGCTCACCGCCGGGCGCGCGGTGCAGCATTCGGCCCATGTCGCCAGGGTGCAGATGGAGCAGCTGGTGGCCCACCTGCAAATGGCCGACGGGCTGGCCCAGGTGACCGCCGATCGCGGCACCTACGACCTGACGCAGGAGCAGATGCAGTTGCAGGGCCCGGTCAACATCAGCCGGCAGGATGGCTATCGCATCCTCACCAATGATGTGAGCATCGATGTGAAGCACCGCCGCGCCTATGGCGAGAGCGACGTGCGCGGCACCCTGCCCGAAGGCCATTTCACCGCCGACCGGATGACCGCCGACCTTGCCGAAAAGCGCGTGGTGCTGGAAGGCCATGCCCATCTGCGCATGAGCCAGAGCCGCCAGCCCCGAAAGCCCTGAACAGGCGGCCCGAAACAGGCTTTGCCAATGCCCCGCAACAGGCTGTGCCGAAAAACGCGCGGGTGGTTTCCCCCGGCCGCAAAACCTTCTAAGGGAGGCGCATGTCTCGCCCGAACGCTTCGCCGGCCCGTCCTTTCCGTCTTGCTCCGGGCCTGCGCGCCCTTGCCCTTGTCGGCCTGCTGACGGGCAGCGCGGCGGCGCTGGCGGCCGGCCTTTCCGGCCATGACAGCGATGCCCCGGTGAATTATTCCGCCGATCGCATCGAGGTGATGGACAAGGACCACCGCGTGCTGCTCACCGGCAATGTCGATATCACCCAGGACGAGCTGCGCCTGCGCTCGGACCGGGCGCTGGTGGCCTATACCAACAGCGGCGGCAGCGATGGCGAAGGCGTGAAGATCCAGCGGCTGGATGCCACCGGCCATGTCATCGTCACTCGCCGCGACCAGACCGCGACGGGCGATGTCGGCACCTATGATTTCAACAGCCGCATCATCACCATGGTGGGCAATGTGGAACTGCACCGCGGCACCGAAAGTTCGCGCGGGGGGCGGCTGGTGATCGACCTCGACAAGAGCACCTCGAACTTCGTGGGCGCCGGCGGCAAGCTCACCAATGGCAGTTCGGCGCCGGGCCGGGTGAGCGGCACTTTCTCGGTGAAGAAGAAGGACAAGGCGGCGCAGTAAGCCGCCTAGCCGGCAGCGCGCGCGGCCACGCGGGCAATCTCGGTCAGGCCCTGGGCCAGCAGCAGGTCGGCGCTCTGGCTGTTGGCCAGCAGGGCGCGGTGAAGGCCAAGCAGACGCTCCGCCAGCCGTTCCAGCGCGCGGCCGCGCCAGATGCGCAGCTGGCGGGCAATATCGGCCTCATCCTTCCAGAAGATCCGCCGCGCCTGCCGCTCTGCCGCCACAAAGGCGCGCACATCGCCGCCCGGCCCCAGCCGCGCGGCCATCTGCGCCAGTTGCGCGGCCCGCCGCTCGCACGCCAGCAGCACCGCCACGCCGTTCAGCCCCAGCTCGGCCATGCGGCGCAATTCGCCCGCCAGCGCCGGCCCATCGCCGCCCAGCGCCGCGTTGACCAGCTGCATCATCCCCTCTTCCTCGGTGCGCGCGCCCACTTCGGCAAAGGCTGCGGCATCGGCGGTGCGCGGCCGCTGCGGATCGGCATCGAGATAGAGCGCCAGCTTGGTCACCTCGCCCTGCGCCAGCCGCGTGTCGAGCCCCGCCGCCCGGGCGATCTGCTCGGCCAGCTCGCTGGTCATGCGCAGGCCCGCGCCATCGGCCATCCGCCGCACCGCATCCGTTACCGAACGTAAATCCGGCGGATAGAACATCGCCACCAGCGCATCCTCGCGGCGTTCCAGCAGCTTGGCGGTCTTGCCCTTGTCGGTGGCGCCGGGCGCCTGCACCACCACCGGGGCAAAGGGCACATCGCTGGCGATGAGGTTGGCGATGGCATCATGCGCTTCCTCGCCGGAAGAGCGCACCCAGATATGCCGGCTGCCGCCAAACAGCGAGGAGGAACGCGCCTCATCGCCCAGCCGCACCGGGTCGCGGCGCAGCTCGGCGCCGGTCATCTCCACTCGCTCGCCGGCATCGGGCAGCAGCGAGGCGATCAGGCCCGCCGCATCCTGCACGCTGGCCTCATCCGGCCCGCACAGGAAGAACACGCCGCAGCCCTGCGCCGCACGGGGGGCGGCGCCGGCAAATTCGCGCTGGCTGGCCTTCACTGCCCCTGGGCCGGCGGATGCGCGGCCCTTGCCCGCAGCGCCACGGCCAGGTTCGCCACGATCCGGTCGGCCACCACGCGGGTGAGGTTTTCCAGCGCCGTCTGCTCGCCGGCCACGGTGGCATATTCCGAGGAAGTCGGGTCGATACCCTCGTCAGAACCCGCCGTCTGGTCGAGGAGGATGGCGCCGGTGGCCAGATCCACCAGCTGATAGCGCGCGCGCAAGGTGCGCCGCTCGCGGCTGACGGTATCGTTGGAGAGAATGCCGAGGCCTTCGAGCTTGTCCTCCAGCTTCACATCCAGCCGATAGCGCGCGCTGCCCCTGGCCTGCACGCGATCGGCCAGAGCGGCGCTCATCAGCCAGCCGGCGCGGCCCTGGATGGGCGTGATCTGCACCCCGGCAAGGCCGCTGGCAGCGGCGGCATGGCCGCCCCCTTCATACAGCGGATGCAGCCCGCAGGCGGAAAGGCTGGCGCCCGCAAGGGCAAGAGCGGCAAGGCCGGCGATTCGCTTCATACGACGATGTTCACTAGCCGGTCGGGCACGACAATGACCTTTTTCGGCGTTGCCCCATCCAGCGCGGCCACCACCTTGGCATTGGCCAGCGCCATCGCTTCCAGCCTGTCCTTCGCGGCGCCCTTGGGGGCCACCAGCGTGTCGCGCAGCTTGCCGTTCAGCTGGATGGCAATGGTCACCTCATCATCCACCAGCAGCGCCGGATCCACCGCCGGCCAGGCGGCATCAGCCACCAGCCCTGCCCCGCCCATGGCGGCAAAGGCTTCCTCGGCCAGATGCGGCATCATCGGCGCGATCAGCAGCAGCACCACCTTGATGGCCGCGCTGCGGCTGGCGCTGGGGGCGGCCTTTTCCACCACGCCGGTCAGCTCGTAAATGCGCGCCACGGCCTTGTTGAAGCCCAGCGATTCGATATCGCCGGCAACCGCGGCGATGGTCTGGTGGGCCTTGCGGTCCACCGCCTTGTCCTCGCCGGTGGCAGCCCCGTCATACTGGCCGAACAGGCGCCACAGCCGCTGCACGAACTTGCCGCAGCCCTCGATGCCCGCCTCGCTCCACGGCAGGTCGCGCTCGGGCGGGCTGTCGGACAGCATGAACCAGCGGATCGCATCGGCGCCATATTTGGCCACGATCTCATCCGGATCCACCACGTTCTTCTTCGACTTCGACATCTTGATGACGCGGCCGATCTCCACCGGCGCACCATCGGCGATCAGCGTGGCGCCATTGCCATCACGCGCCACTTCGCCCGGCGCATACCAGATCGGCTGGCCATTGCCGGCATCCACGCGGCTGTAGGTCTCATGCGTTACCATGCCCTGGGTGAACAGGCTGGCAAACGGCTCTGCCACCTCGATCTTGCCGATGCGGGCCAGCGCGCGGGTCCAGAAGCGGGCATAGAGCAGGTGGAGGATCGCATGCTCGATCCCGCCGATATACTGCCCCACCGGCAGCCAGCGGGCGATCTCGGCCGGATCGAAGGGGCGATCGGCCGGCTGGCTGGCAAAGCGCAGGAAATACCAGCTGGAATCGACAAAAGTGTCGAGCGTGTCGGTCTCGCGCCGGGCGGCATGGCCGCATTGCGGGCAATCGACATGCTTCCACGTGGGATGGCGATCGAGCGGATTGCCCGGCACCGAGAAATCGACATCCTCGGGCAGGGTGACCGGCAGCTGCTTCTTGGGCACCGGCACCACGCCGCACACTTCGCAATGCACAAAGGGAATCGGCGTGCCCCAATAGCGCTGGCGCGAAACGCCCCAGTCGCGCAGGCGCCACACCGTCTTGCCCTCGCCCCAGCCTTCCGCCTCGGCGCGGGCAATCACCGCCCGCTTGGCCTCAGCCACGGGCAGGCCGTCCAGGAAACCGGAATTGACCAGCACGCCATCGCCAGCCTCCGCCTCGGTGCCGAAGGGCCTGGCAGCATCCTCGGCGCTGGCGGCCACCACGCGGGTGATCGGCAGGGCATATTTGGTGGCGAAATCGAAATCGCGCTGGTCATGGCCCGGCACCGCCATGATCGCGCCGGTGCCATAATCCATCAGCACGAAATTGGCGATATAGACCGGCAGATCCGCCCCGGTGAAGGGGTGCCGGGCGGTAAGGCCGGTGTCAAAGCCCAGCTTTTCGGCGGTTTCCAGCTCTGCCGCGGTGGTGCCGCCCTGCTTGCACAGGGCAATGAAATCGCGCGCTTCATCGGTGCCGATCGCTTGCGCCACCGGATGATCGGCGGCCACCGCCACAAAGCTGGCGCCAAAGATCGTGTCGGGCCGGGTGGTATACACCTCGAGGCTGGCGCCGTTCGACAGCTGGAAGGCAAATTGCAGGCCCTGGCTCTTGCCGATCCAGTTTTCCTGCATCAGCTTCACCTTCTCGGGCCAGTGCTCCAGCGTGGAGAGGCCATCGAGCAGCTCGTCAGCAAAATCGGTGATCTTCAGGAACCACTGGTTGAGCTTGCGCTTTTCCACCAGCGCGCCAGAGCGCCAGCCGCGCCCGTCGATCACCTGCTCGTTGGCCAGCACCGTGCAGTCGATCGGATCCCAATTGACCGCGCTTTCCTTGCGATAGACCAGGCCGGCGGCATAAAGGTCGAGGAACAGCGCCTGTTCCTGGCCGTAATAGTCCGGCTCGCAGGTGGCGATCTCGCGGCTCCAGTCCAGCGCGAAGCCCAGGCGCTTGAGCTGCGCCTTCATGTTGGCGATGTTGTCACGCGTCCAGCCGCCGGGGTGCACGCCCTTTTCCATGGCGGCGTTTTCGGCCGGCATGCCAAACGCGTCCCAGCCCATCGGGTGCAGCACTTCAAAGCCCTGCATCCGCTTGAAGCGGGCCAGCACATCGCCCATCGTGTAGTTGCGCACATGGCCGATATGGATGCGCCCGGAAGGATAGGGAAACATTTCCAGCACATAGGAACGCGGCTTGGTGCTCGCATCGTCGGCGCGGAAGCTTTGCGCCTCGTCCCACACGGATTGCCAGCGGGCATCTGCGGTTGCCGGATCGAAACGCTCACTCATCTTGCCATCTGTCCTGTCTGGTCCGGCCTGCTTGCCGGCGCTTGCCGGGCAGCGCCGGCCGCCCCTTTTAAAGCCACAGCCCGCCCCGCGCTGGCGCAAGGCGGGCCATCGGCCAAATATCTGCCTGCCCCCCGCGGAGGGCCGGGCGCTTACTGGATGATCGTGTCGCGGCGCAGATCGCGCGCCTTGGTCAGGATCACATCCTCCAGCTTCTGGACAGTGGCCGCCTGCACCGGCGCCTCCACCCAGCCGCCGGCCTGCTGCACCTGCCGGCTGGCCGCCACCCGCAGCGCATCCGAACGCAGATCCTTGTCGAGGATCGTCACGGTGATCTTCATGCGCTCGGCAGGGTTGGCCGGGTTCACATACCAGTCGGTCACGATCACGCCGCCATTGCTGTCGGCCTTCACCAGCGGCATGAAGCTCAGCACATCGAGGCTGGCGCGCCACAGGAAGGAATTGACGCCGATCGTCGTCACATCGCTGGGCGGCAGATCGGGCTTGTGGCGGTTTTCGCGGTGATGCTTGATGTGGATGGGGTTCTTGAAGGCCAGATGCCCGTTGCTGCACCCGGCCAGGGCCAGCAGCGCCGCGCAAAGCACGCCGCCCCGAAGCGACGCGCGGAAAATCGGATGGCCGGAAGCTTGGGCAGCAGTCATCGTCTTGGCTAATCCCGTTGTTACAAAATCCCTGTGCCTGCCGCCGCACCGCCCCCGGGCACAACGAAGGCGCGAACGCCCTGCCTGCCCGCGACGGCCCTCGCACAGACACTCGCAGAAGCCTCTATAGCTGCCGCAAACGGCGCGGCAAGGGGCGATACGCGTCGAGCTGCCGCAGCGCCGGCTTGGCGCGGGGCAGGAAAAGGCCTATTGTGCGCGCACCCGGGCGGCCGGCACAGCCAGGCCGCGCGGGGGATTTTCGGTTTAGGGCGTGGGTCGGCTTAAGGCATGGGCATGTTGAACAGGGCAGCACCGCAGGCACCGGCAGAGCCGCGCCCGGCAGGCGCAGGCCGCAGCGTGCCGGTGCAGCAGGGCGGCTTCCAGCCCGCGCTGGTGATGGGCGCGGCGGTGTGCCTGCTGGCCCTGCCCAGCGCCGTTCTGGCCTTTTCCAGCCGGCTGGAACAGGCCCCCGGCGAAAGCAGCGCCAATGAAGGCCTGCGCAGTTTTGCCCCCGGCCGGGTCGATCCGCATCTGGCCCGCACCATCGCCAGCAGCCCCACAGGGCCCGGCCCGGCCTTCCGCTTCACGCCGGCGGGCCTGTCCACCCGGCCGGATCGCTCGGTCACCGTGGCAGTGCGGGTGGATGATGCCACCGCCCGCACGATCATCGTGCGCGGGCCCGCCCAGCCGCGCCCGGGCATGAATGCGGCGGTGCTGCGGATTGCGCCGGCGGCTTATAATCTGGGCATCGCGCGGGGCAACCAGGGCTTTGCCGCGGCCGGCAACGGGCTGGCGCTGGGCGCCGACAGCCACCGCGCCGACACGCCCGACATCTCCGGCTTCTACATCAGCGATGGCACGCGCGGCCAGGCAAGCCCGCGCCTCACCCCGCGAATCACGCTGGACGACAAGGACCACACCGGCCGCAGCCCCCACCCGCTCGATCCCAATGGCGATCAGAGCGTGGGCGTGGGCGGCAGCTATGCCATCACCCGCAACTTCGATGTCACCGCCGGCGTGCGCTACTCGCAGGACCGCGACCGGCTGAAGCCGCTGTCTGACGGCAAGGCCGACAGCCAGGCGGTGTTCGTGGGCACGCAGTTCCACTTCTGAATACCCCCGACAAGGGCATGGCGCAGGGCTGAAACCGCGTGACATTCGCAAGATGCGCATTTCCATGCTGCACTTGCGAATTAATGTTGCGGCGCGGCAAAATCAAATATTTCTAATTGGATGGAAGTTGTCTTGAAGCCGCCAGAAGACTGACCTAGCCTTGCCTCACCACCGTTCGAGTATGGAGGGGTTTTGTGACACGCATCGCGATCGTAACCGGGGGCACACGCGGCATTGGCGAGGCGATCAGCCTGGCGCTGAAGGCTGATGGCGTCACCGTGATTGCCAATTATGGCGGCAATGTCGAAAAGGCCAAAGCGTTCACCGATGCCACCGGCATCCCCGCCTACCGCTGGGACGTGGGCGACCATCAGGCCACGCTGGATGGCATCGCCCAGGTGGCGGCTGATTTCGGCCCGGTGGATATCGTCGTCAACAATGCCGGCATCACCCGCGATGGCGTGCTGCAGAAGATGACCTTCGACGACTGGAACGAGGTGATCCGCATCAATCTGGGCGGCTGCTTCAACATGGCCAAGGCCACCTTCCCCGGCATGCGCGAACGCGGCTGGGGCCGCATCGTCAACATCGGCTCGATCAACGGGCAGGCGGGGCAATATGGCCAGGTGAACTATGCCGCGGCCAAATCGGGCATTCACGGCTTCACCAAGGCGCTGGCCCAGGAAGGCGCGAAATATGGCGTGACGGTGAACGCCATTGCGCCGGGCTATATCGACACCGAGATGGTGGCCGCCGTGCCCGCCCCGGTGCTGGAAAAGATCGTCGCGAAGATCCCGGTGGGCCGGCTGGGCCATGCCGAGGAAATCGCCCGCGCGGTCTCCTTCCTCTGCTCGGAAGATGCCGGCTTCGTCACCGGCTCGACGATGAGCATCAACGGCGGCCAGCACATGTATTGATCCCGGCCGCGGCCGAACAGATACAGGCGGGGGGAAAGGGCAGCCTTTCTCCCCGTTTTGCTTGTGCCGCCCCCCTTTTCGCGCCCTGCCCGGGCCTGCTAGCATCCGGCCATGGCCACCCCCTATCACCCGCCCGTCAAACGCTCGGTGGAGATCGCCGGCCACCGCACCTCGGTCAGCCTCGAGCCATTGTTCTGGGACTGGCTGCGCGCCGCGGCCGAGGCCGAGGGCCTGCCGATCAACGCGCTGGTGGCCCGCATCGATGCAGAGCGCATTGCCGCGCCCCAGCCGCCGGGCCTGGCCGGCGCCATCCGCCTGTGGCTGGCCGCCCGCGCCCGGCCCGCTGCGGCCGCCGCCCTGCCAACGCCGCCAGGCTGAACGCGGCCCCCCGCTTTCGTTCATGCTGGGTTAGAGCCCGGCAGGCTTCATAGGCGCCACGCAAAAAGAGGAGGCTGAAACATGCGTAAGCTGATTCTGGCGCTGGGCGCCACTGCCGTTGTCGCCATGTCGCCGGTGGGCATTTCATCGGCCGAGGCGCGCCCGCATCATGCCAAGCGGGTCTACAAGGAATGCCGCAAATCCAGCGGCACCACCGGGCTGATCGCCGGCGGCGCCACCGGCGCGCTGGTGGGCCATGCGCTGCTGGGCGGGCCGGTGGGCATTGCCGCGGGCGCGGTGGGCGGCGCCTTTGCCGGCCGCGGCGTTGACCGCGCGATGACCGCCAAGAAGCGCTGCCACTACTATACCCGCGGCTGACAGGGCCGGGGCGTGCCGGGGGCGGTCCGTCCCCGCGCCCGGTCCGCTCCGGCTCACTCCCCGCCGACGCGCTCGATCTCGGCGCCCAGCAGGGCGAATTTCTCTTCCAGCCGCTCATAGCCGCGGTCGAGGTGGTAGAGGCGGTGGACCTGCGTCTCGCCCTCGGCGGCAAGCCCCGCGATCACCAGGCTCATCGAGGCGCGCAGATCCGTTGCCATCACTTCGGCGCCCGTCAGCCGCGGCACCCCGCGCACGATCGCCGTGCGGCCCTGGGTGGTGATGTTGGCGCCCATGCGGTTCAGCTCGGGCACATGCATGTAGCGGTTCTCGAAGATCGTCTCGGTCAGCACGCTGGTGCCCTCGGCCCGGGTCAGCAGGGCCATCAGCTGGGCCTGCATGTCGGTCGCGAAGCCGGGATAGGGCGCGGTGGACAGCGTGACCGGCCGCAGCGGGCCATCGGCCGCCACAAACAACCCATGCGGACGCACTTCCACATGCACGCCCGCCTCGCGCAGGGCATGGATGGTGGCTTCCATCTGCTCGGGCCGGGCGCCGCGCAGCTCCACCTCGCCGCCGGTGATCGCCGCCGCGCAAGCATAGGAGCCCGCCTCGATGCGATCCGGCATCACCTGATAAGTGGCGCCATGCAGCCGGTCGACCCCGCGAATCACCAGATCCGACGTGCCGATGCCGTCGATCTCGGCGCCCATCGCCAGCAGCAGGTTGCACAGGTCAACGATTTCCGGCTCGCGCGCGGCATTGGTCAGCCGGCAGGTGCCGCGCGCCAGCACAGCGGCCATCAGCGCATTTTCCGTGGCCCCCACCGACACCACCGGGAAGGCATAGGTGCCGCCCGGCAGGCCGCCATCGGGTGCGATCGCGCGGACATAGCCGGCGGCCAGCTCGATGCGGGCGCCAAAGGCTTCCAGCGCCTTCAGATGCAGGTCGATCGGGCGGTTGCCGATAGCGCAGCCACCGGGCAGCGACACGGTCGCCTCGCCGGCGCGGGCCAGCAGCGGGCCCAGCACGAGAATCGAGGCGCGCATCTTGCGCACCAGATCGTAAGGCGCGGTGGAAGAAGTGAGGCGGGTGGCCTGCAGGGTCATCACCCGGCCGAAATCCTCGGGCCGGGCGCCGGCAATCGCGGTGGACACGCCGAACTGGTTCATCAGATGCTGGAAGCCGTCGACATCGGCCAGGCGCGGCAGGTTGCGCAGGGTCAATGGCTCTTCGGTCAGCAGCGCGCAGGGCAGCAGCGTGAGCGCCGCATTCTTGGCGCCGGAAACGGGAACGGAACCAGCCAGCTTCTGGCCACCACGAATAATGATCTTGTCCATTATGGCCCCTTAGCGGACTTGCGGCCCCACGCAAATATGGCGAAGGCCAAACTTGCCTTCGACGCACGCTTAGGTTTTAACCCATATGAAACGTCGGGGTGCAATAGAGGAACCCATGCAAAATACCAAGCCGATCAAACCCGTACGCAAGGCCGTGTTCCCCGTTGCGGGGCTTGGCACCAGGTTTCTTCCCGCCACAAAGGCGATCCCCAAGGAAATGTTGCCGATTATTGATCGGCCGCTGATCCAATATGCGGTGGATGAAGCCCGAGAGGCCGGAATCGAGCAGCTGATCTTTGTGACCGGCCGCGGCAAGACGGCGATTGTCGAACATTTCGATACCGCCTTCGAACTCGAATCAACGATGCGCGAGCGCGGCAAGAGCCTCGACATCCTCGAGCCCACCCGCATCCAGCCGGGCAATCTGGTCACCGTGCGCCAGCAGGTGCCGATGGGCCTGGGCCATGCCATCTGGTGCGCGCGCGCCATCATCGGCGATGAACCCTTCGCCATCTTCCTGCCCGACGAGCTGATGATCGGCAAGCCGGGCTGCATGAAGCAGATGGTGGAAGCCTATAACGAGCTAGGCGGCAATTTCATCAGCGTGCTCGAAGTGCCGCGCGAGGAAGTGTCCTCCTATGGCGTGATCGCGCCGGGCGCCAAGCTCGACGGGTTCGGCGGCGCGCTGACCGAAGTGACCGGCCTTGTGGAAAAGCCCAAGGTGGAGGCAGCGCCCTCCAACCTCATCATTTCCGGCCGCTATATCCTGCAGCCCGAAGTGATGGATGTGCTGCACACCCAGGGCAAGGGCGCCGGCGGCGAAATCCAGCTGACCGATGCCATGGCGCGGATGATCGGCGAGCAGCCGTTCCATGCCGTCACCTTTGCCGGCAAGCGCTACGACTGCGGCTCGAAGACGGGCTTTGTCGAAGCGACGCTGGCCCTCGCGCTGGAACGGCCCGACATGGCCGATGATGTGCGCGCGGTGGCCAAGAAGTTGCTGGGCCTCTGATCTTCTCGCCAATCCTTCAATGAAAGGCGGCCCCCCACAGGGCCGCCTTTTTCATATGCCGGCGCCAGGCGGCCACGAAAAAGGCGGGGGCACGAAAAAGGCGGGGGATGGTGCATCCCCCGCCTCCTGAAAGCGAAAAACCTGTGGGCCGGCGCGATCAATCGTCGCCGTCAGCCTCGGCAGGGCCGGCCTGCACGGCCGAAACCGCATCCGCGCCCGACGGCAGCTGGCCGCTGCCCTCGCCCTGCATATAGGGCACCGGGTTCACCGCCACGCCATCGATGCGCACTTCGTAATGAAGGTGCGGGCCGGTGGTGCGGCCGGTGGTGCCGATATAGCCGATCACATCGCCCTTGTGGACATACTGGCCCGCCGCCACGTTGAGGCGCGACATGTGGCCATAGCGGGTTTCCAGATTGCCGCCATGTTCCAGCTGGATGTAGAGGCCATAGCCGCTGAACCAATCCGCCCGGGCCACCGTGCCATCCGCCGTGGCATGCACCGGGGTGCCCACAGGGCCGGCCAGATCAACCCCCTTGTGCTCACGCCGGCCGCCCAGGATCGGGTGCCAGCGCATGCCGAAATCGGAAGTGAGGTGCACGCCTTCCACCGGCATGCGCGAGGGGATCGACACCGCATGGGCCGAAAAACCCGGCACGGTGGAGCTGAGCGAGCCATTTTCCACCGCGCGCCACGAGGCGAACAGCTGGCGGAAGGCCTGATCGCCATTATCCGCCGCCGGTTGGCCGCCCTGGGCGGCGCGCAGCGGCGCGGTGATATCGGCATTGGCAGCGTTGGCATGCGCCACAGGAACCGAGGCCAGGGCCATCGCCAGCATGGCGCCGGCGGACATTCCCCTTGCAAGCATCGAAATTGCGACCACGCGAGATACCATCCTGGATTTTTGGCGAACCATCCCGGTGAGGAACAGCACGCATGCGACCTTGGCGGACGCCCGCAGAGGAGCCCGTAGAGACATATTGCGTTGGATGGAAAGGCCCCCCCTTCCGTCCTGCCACAGGGCTAACCGGGGAGGCGCTTATGTTGCAAGCGCGCAATAGTACCCGCGCGACAAACCGGCAGCAGCGCGCGCTGAATCGTTGAACGGCGGCTTAACCAATCCGCGAAAATAGCGCGCCACCAGATCCTGCCAGGTGATTTCCGGCGCTTTGCCGGCGCTTTCGCACCAGTCCTGAAAGTGAATCGTGCCGTAACGAACATGGCGGATCTCGTCCGCCAGGATGCGGGTGAGGATGCGCGCGCCGGTTTCATCGCCGGCCGCGCGCACGCGCTCCAGCGTCTGCGGGGTTACGTCCAGTCCGCGCGCTTCCAGCACCATCGGCACGATGGCCAGCCGCGCGGCAACATCATGGGCGGTGGCCGCCGCCGCTTCCCACAACCCATCATGCGCGGGCAGCGCACCATAATGGCTGCCCATCGTGCCAAGATGGCGTTCGATCAGCGCGTAATGCAGCGCCTCGTCCGCCGCCACGCCGAGGAAATCACCCACGAAGGCCGGGCCCATCTGCGCGCCGAATCGGCCCGCCATATCCAGCGCCAGATCGATCGCCACGAATTCGATATGGGCCAGCGCATGCCACAAGGCGATGCGCGCCCGCTCCGATCCGCCGCGCCCGCGCTTGGGCATGCGGTTGGCCGGCAGCAGTTCGGGCGCGGCCGGCCGGGCGGGGCGATCGGGCATGGCGGCGGGAAAGGCGAAGGCCAGCCGGCCCAGCCGCCAATCGCGCGCCACGCCCCGCGCCGCCATCAGCTTGGCGCGCGGATCGGCCAGGCCCAGGGCAGCGGCAATCGCATCGCCAACGGCAGGCGCATCGCCAACGGCAGGCGCATCGCCAACGGCAGGGGCATCGCCAACGGCAGGGGCATCGCCAACGGCAGGGGCATCGCCAACGGCAGGGGCATCGCCAACCGCCGGCTTCACAGGCTGCGCGCTGCCGCCAGCACCTCCTCGGCGTGGCCCTTCACTTTCACCTTGTTCCAAATCCGTGCGATCTTCCCGTCGGCGTCCACCAGATAGGTGCTACGCTCCATGCCCATGTAGGTGCGGCCATACATGCTCTTCTCTTTCCATATGCCCAGCGCATCGGAAAGGCCACCTTCCTCGGCATCGGAGGCCAGGGGCGCGCTCAGCCCGTGCTTGGCGGCAAATTTGGCATGTTTGGCGGGGCTGTCCTTCGAAATGCCCAGCAGCGCCACGCCGGCCGCGGCAAATGCGGCAGACAGGGCGGAGAAATCCTTGTTCTCGGTGGTGCAGCCGGGGGTGTCGTCCTTGGGGTAGAAGAACAGCACCAGCTTGCGGCCGGCAAAATCGGCCGGGCGCAGCACGGCGCCATCCGGGCCTGCCAGGGCGATATCGGGCAGCGCATCGCCCACGCTCGGAAATTCGGCCATCATGTCACCTCTATCGTCTGGTTGAAGGCTTGCGCCCAGGCGCTGGCCACCACCTTGCGGGCGGCCAGCACCGCGGCCTGCAATTCCACGCTATCGCCCTGCCCGCAAGAGCGCGCCAGCACCGCCGCCGGCGCCGGGGCCGGCACTTCGCCATCGGGCGCCAGCAGCCGGGAGGCCACCAGCAGCCGCGCCATCACATCATGGGCGCCGGCCACATCGGCCGGCAGCAGCCCGGCCGCCGCCAGCGCCCGCAAGGCCCCCCCCATATCCGGCAGCAGCGCCACCTGGCCGCGCAATTGCAGGAAATGGGCCAGAAATTCGGCATCCACCAGCCCGCCGCGCAGCAGCTTCACATCCAGCGCGCCGCGCGGCTGCTTGTGTTCGGCCATGCGGGTGCGCATCTCCAGCACGTCTGCGGCCAGCTTGTGCGGATCACGCGGGGCGGCCAGCACTTCGGCGATGATCGCCGCCAGCGCCGCGCGCGCCGGGGCCGAGCCGAACAGCGCCCGCGCGCGGATCAGCGCCATATGCTCCCAGGTCCAGGCATCCTGCCGCTGATACCGGGCAAAGCTGGCGAGGCTCACCGCCAGGGGCCCTTGCGTGCCTTGCGGGCGCAGGCGGGTGTCCACCTCGAACAGCGCGCCTTCGGCCGTGGGCACAGACAGCGCCGCGCTGATCCGGCTGGCCAGGCGGTTGAAATAAAGCGTGGCGCCCAGCGGCCGGCGGCCATCCGATTCGGCCTGGAAATCGCCGGTGAACAGATAGATGAGATCAAGATCCGAGGCATGGGTGAGCCGCCCGCCGCCCAGCCGGCCAAGGCCCAGAATCAACAGCTCGCCGCCCGGCACCCGGCCATGGGCAGCCTCGAATTCGGCGATGGTGGCGCCCGCCAGCACGGCAATCGCCGCTTCTGCCACGCGCGCCAGCGCCGCGGAAATATCGAGCGGATCGTGCCGCCCCTCGATCAGCTGCACGCCCAGCGCAAAGCGGGCATCGCCCACCTTGCGGCGCACCCTGTCGAGCAGGCGCTGATAATCCTCGCCGGCCTCCAGCCGGCCAAAATCCGCCGCCAGGCTGGCCACATCGCCCGGCAGATCCAGCGCGCTCGCATCGATCAGCGCGTCGAGCAGATCGGCCCGGCGGGCCAGCGCATCGGCCAGCGGCGGCGCCAGCGCCAGCACATCGGCCAGCTGGCCCAGCAGGCCCGGCCGCGCCTCCAGCAGGCGGAAGAGGTTCACGGCGCTGGGCAGGCGGGCGATCAGTTGCTCCCAGCGGGTAAGCGCGCGATCAGGTTCCGGCGCCTGGGCCAGCGCCGCCAGCAGCGCCGGCTGAATGGCATCGAGCGCGGCCAGCGAGGCTTCCGAACGCAGCGCCCGGATCGCCCCGCCGCGCCAGCCATCGATGCGGGCGGCAAGGCCGGGCGGATCGGCAAAGCCCAGCCGCGCCAGCTCCTCCTCCAGCGCCATGCCGGCCACCGGCGCGGCCGGGCGGCCGGGCTCCTCGGGCGCGCTGGCGGCGATCAGCCGGTCATAGCGCGCGCCCACCGCCTCGGTGAGGGTGGTCAGCTCAGCGATCAGCGCGGCGCCATCGGCCAGCCCATCCAGCTGCGCCACGGCATCGATCGCGGCCATCGTCTTGGGCAGGGCGTGGGTCTGCTGGTCGCTCACCATCTGCAGGCGGTGCTCGATCTGGCGCAGGCGGTCATAGGCGGTGCCCATGGCGGCGGCATCCTCGGCCGAGATCAGGCCCGCCGCGGCCAGCGCGTCAAGGCTTTCGCGCGTGCCCTTCACGCGCAGTTCCGGGCGGCGGCCGCCGTGGATCAGCTGGTGCACCTGGGCGAAGAATTCCACCTCGCGGATGCCGCCGCGCCCGCGCTTCACATCAAAGCCCGGGCCCGGCAGCGCCACCTTGCCATGGGCCGCGCGGATGCGGCGCGTCAGCCGGCCGATCTCGGCAATGGCGCCGAAATCGAGGCTCTTGCGCCAGACGAAGGGGCGGATCTGGGCCAGAAACGCCTCGCCCATCGCCACATCGCCAGCGGCCGAACGCGCGCGGATGAAAGCCGCCCGCTCCCACGCCAGGGCCGAGCTTTCGTAATGGGTGAGGGCGGCTTCCACCGGCAGCGCCAGCGGGCTGATCTCGCTGGCGGGCCGCAGGCGCAGATCCACCCGGAAGACATAGCCCTCGCCATCGATATGGGCCAGCAGGCGCACCACCTCGCGGGCGATGGCCACCGCGGCCTCCGCCGGCTCCTCACGCGGGCGGTGGGGCAGGCGGGTGGGATCGTACAGCAGGATAGGGTCGATGTCGGAGGAGAAGTTCAGCTCGCCCGCCCCCTGCTTGCCCAGCGCCAGCGCCACGAAACCGCCCGGCTCTGCCCCCGGCACGCGGCTGCGGATGGCATGGGCAATCGCCGCATCCAGCGCCCTGTCGGCCAGCGCTGACAGTTCGCCCGTCACCCGCGCCAGCGGAAAGGCACCGGCCAGATCGCCCACCGCCAGCGCCGCGGCCAGCGCCAGCCGCTCGCGCCGCAGCGCCGTGCCGATATCGGCCGCATCGGCGCCGGCGGCCCGGGCAAACGCCAGCGCCCCCTCGCCATCGCCCGCCGCCAGCAGGGCCTCCAGCGCCGGAAAGCGATCGAGCGCGCGGGCCAGAAACGGCGCAAACGCGCGAGCCCGGGCCAGGGCGCCGGCCCAATCGGCCGCAGGCGGGGAAGAAAGCGTGGTCATCGCCCGCTTGTGCGCTGCTCTTTCGCTTCCCGCAAGGCGCGCGCGCGGCTATGGGGCGGGCCATGACCCAATGGCGCTTCCCCCCCGAATGGCACCCGCAAGAGTGGCTCTGGATCGGCTTCCCGCATGATGCCGAGGAATGGCCGGGCTTTCTGGCCAAGGCGCAGGAGCAGATCGCCGCTTTTGCCAGCGCCGTGGCCGACAGCGGCCAGAAGGTGCGCCTGCTGGTGCGCGATGAGGCCAATGCCACCCGCGCCCGCGCCCTGTGCAGCAGCGCCGTTGCCATCGAGCAGCGCGCCTATGGCGATATCTGGCTGCGCGACACAGGGCCGCTGGTGCTGACCGATGGCCAGGGCAACCGCCGGGCGCAGCGCTTCGGCTTCAACGGCTGGGGCGGCAAATATCTGATGGAGGGCGACCAGACGATCGGCGCCGAGATCGCCGCCGATGCCGGCCTGGCCGTGGCCAGCGCCGACTGGATCCTGGAAGGCGGGGCGATCGACGTGGATGGCGCCGGGCTTGTCGCCGTCACCGAGCAGGTGCTGCTGAACCCCAACCGCAACCCCCACCTCTCACGCGGGGAGATCGAGGCGCGGCTGCTGGCGGATCTGGGCCAGCAGCGGGTGCTGTGGCTGGGCGACGGGCTGATCAACGACCATACCGACGGCCATGTCGACAATCTGGCGCGGTTTGTGGCGCCCAACACGCTGGCGGTGCCCGTGCCCACCGGCGCCGACGACCCTAACGCTGCCATCTATGCCGACACCAAAGCCCGCGCCGAGGCGGCCGGTGTGCGCGTGTGCCCGGTGCCCTCGCCCGGGCTGGTGGAGCGCGACGGCCGGGTGGAGCCGGCCAGCTACATGAATTTTGCCATCACCAGCCATCTCGTCGTCGTGCCGGTCTATGGCACGGCGCAGGATGCGGCGGGCGTGGCGGCCATCGCCGCCCTGTTCCCCGATCGGCAGACGGTGGGGATCATGGCCGATGCGGTGCTGGCAGGGGGCGGCAGCTTCCATTGCTCCAGCCAGCAGATGCCCACGGCCGGTTAACGCTTCCTTAGGGTTTGGGGCGCAGCTTTTGCATCATGCAAAAGCCCCTCGCCCCGCACCTTGCCACCGCCCGCCCCCGTGCCATCGCCATGCGCGCTGCCGCCCATGCCGGGCAGGAAGCGCTGCGCCTGTGCATCGTCTATGGCTGCGCGGCGGCGCTGGCGCTGGCCGGCCTCAGGCTGTTCTGAGGGCCGCCAGCCTCCATCAATCCTCGATGCGGCCGTGCGAATCGGCCTCGCCGCGGGTCCAGTATCCGGCGGCTTTCAGCCATTCGCGCGGGTGGCCCAGCGTATCCAGCACATAGCTGCGCAGGGTGCGGGCCATCTCCGTCTCGCCGGCGATGAAGACAAAGCCCTCGCCCGCCGGCAGATCCAGCCCGGCCAGCGCGGCGATCAGCCGGGCGGCATCATCGGCCCCGCCGCTGGGCGCGCCGGCGCGATAGGCCCACAGGCCCTGCCAAGCAGCGCGGGTGGCAAAGCTCTGGCGGCCGGCCTCCTCGTTCAGCACCACAGCGGTGATCACCGGCACGCCGGCGCGCAATTCCTCCACCCGGCGGCCAATGGCGGGCAGCGCGGTTTCATCGCCCACCAGCAGATACCAGTCGAAATCATCGGGCACCACGGCAGAACCGCGCGGGCCGCCGATATCCAGCGTGTCGCCCACCCGGGCGCCCTCGGCCCAGCGGGTGGCAGGGCCTGCCTCATGCAGGGCAAAATCGATCACCAGCGTGCCGGCGGTGGTGTCGAACCGGCGCGGCGTATAATCGCGCATCAGCGGCTTGTCGGCGCCGGGCGCGGGGAAGAACAGCTTGATGTGATCATCGGGCGAGGCACTGAGGAAATCATGCAACTCGTCGCTTTGGAAGGTGATGCGGCGCATGGCCGGGCCCAGCAGGGCAATATCGCTGACGGTGAGGCGGCGGCGGCGGATTTCATGGCGCTGGCGGGTGATCTGGTGGCGGGTCATATCGGCTTTCGCTTGGGGAAGAGCGGACGATCGCGCGCGGGCCCCTGTCGCCTCTTCCGGGCGGGCCGGTGCATGGCGGCGGCGCAGCAGTTCAAGGCGGGTCATGCGGGGCGGTTCCTTCTTGCGAATCGTCTCGGTGCAATCAAGATATATCTTGTGCATTATTTAGCAAGAGCGACTCACGCTTTTTTGCGAAAGATCCGCAAGCGCCAACGAAAACGGCGCCCGCAGGCGCCGTTCCCATGTGTCGTGGATAAGGGTCAGATCAAACGAGATCGGGCGCCGTGCCCTCGGCCCGCAGCAGGGCGATGGCCTCGGCCAGCGGCACCACCTGCTGCGCCTGCTCGCCCAGCCGGCGGATGGCCACCGTGCCCTCTTCGGCCTCGCGCTTGCCGACAACCAGCAGGAACGGCACCTTGGCCAGCGAATGCTCGCGCACCTTGTAGTTGATCTTCTCGTTGCGGGTATCGGCTTCCACGCGGATGCCGGCGGCGCGCAATTGCGCCACGGCCTCGCGGGCATAATCATCGGCATCGGAAACGATGGTGGCCACCACCGCCTGCACCGGCGCCAGCCACACCGGCAGCTTGCCGGCGAAATGCTCGATCAGAATGCCGATGAACCGCTCATAGGAGCCGAAGATCGCGCGGTGCAGCATCACCGGCCGGTGCTTCTCGCCATCCTCGCCGATGTAGCTGGCATCCAGCCGCTCGGGCAGCACGCGATCGGACTGGATGGTGCCCACCTGCCAGGTGCGGCCGATGGCATCGGTGAGGTGCCATTCCAGCTTGGGGGCATAGAAGGCGCCCTCGCCGGGCAGTTCTTCCCAGCCATATTCGGCCGTGGCCAGCCCCGCGCGCACCACCGCATCGCGCAGCTCTTCCTCGGCCTTGTCCCACATCTCCTCGGTGCCGAAGCGCTTTTCCGGGCGCAGCGCCAGCTTGATCGAATAGGTGAAGCCGAAGTGCTTGTAGATGCGGTCGGCCAGTTCGCAGAAGGCCTGCACTTCGGCCACGATCTGGTCCTCGCGGCAGAAGATGTGGGCATCATCCTGGGTGAACTGGCGCACGCGCATCAGGCCATGCAGCGCGCCATGCGGCTCGTTGCGGTGGCAGCAGCCGTTCTCATAGAGGCGCAGCGGCAGATCGCGATAGCTCTTGATGCCCTGGCGGAAGATCAGCACATGGGCCGGGCAGTTCATCGGCTTCAGCGCCATCCACTCGGCATCGTCGCTGACGATGGGGCCCTCATCCTCGGTATTGGGCGCCTCGTCGGGGATGACGAACATGTTCTCGCGGTATTTGCCCCAGTGGCCCGACTGTTCCCACTGGCGGGCATCCATCACCTGCGGGGTCTTCACTTCCCGATAGGCCGCGCCATCGATCGCGCGGCGCATATAGGCTTCCAGCTCGCGGTAGATGCGAAAGCCCTTGGGGTGCCAGAACACGCTGCCATGGGCTTCTGCCTGCAGGTGGAACAGGTCCATCTCGGCGCCCAGCTTGCGGTGGTCGCGCCTGGCGGCCTCTTCCAGCCGCGTCAGATGGGCATCAAGCTGCTTCTTGTTGAGCCAGCCGGTGCCGTAGATGCGGCTGAGCATGGCGTTCTTCTGGTCGCCCCGCCAATAGGCGCCCGACACGCGGGTGAGCTTGAAGGCGGCAGGGTCGAGCTTGCCGGTGGCCGGCAGGTGGGGCCCGCGGCACATGTCCAGCCAGTCGTCCCCGCTCCAGTAGACGGTGAGTTCTTCATCGCCCCGCAGTTCGGCGGCCCATTCGGCCTTGAAGCTTTCGCCCTGCTGCTGCCAGCGGCTGATCAGCTGCGCGCGGCTCCACACCTCGCGGCGCAGGGGCTTGTTGGCGGCGATGATCTGGCGCATCTGCGCCTCGATGGCGGGCAGGTCTTCGTCGGTAAAGGGGCGCGCCTTGCCGTCCACCTGGGCGGGCGCGAAATCATAGTAGAAGCCATCATCCGTGGCCGGGCCAAAGGTGATCTGCGTGCCGGGGAACAGCGCCTGCACGGCCTCTGCCAGCACATGGGCATAATCGTGGCGGGCCAGCTCCAGCGCCTCGGCCTCGTCCTTCGCGGTGATCAGCGCCAGGGTGCAATCGGCTGTGAAGGGGCGGGTGAGATCCACCAGCTCGCCATCGATGCGGGCGGCCAGCGCCGCCTTGGCAAGGCCGGGGCCGATCGCGGCGGCCACATCGGCAGG
>Ga0207806_1000067_pt1 | contig 24211 bp, 18 predicted proteins | sample LuqExpMetageno72_FD_187829 | JGI IMG/M metagenome (GOLD analysis project Ga0207806, IMG submission 187829) | Tropical forest soil microbial communities from Luquillo Experimental Forest, Puerto Rico - Sample 72 (SPAdes) | ecosystem: Environmental > Terrestrial > Soil > Tropical forest ...
CCGGCCATCCGCGATTGGGTGAGCGTGCCCTGGGGCGTCGTCTCGCTCTACGAAACCTGCACCGGGCCCGAAGACACGCGCGAGCAGCGCCTTGATCGCTACACCCGCATGCGCGCCATGGTGGCGGAAAGCCTGGCTGGTTTTGCCGGGCGGGTGGCGCCCTGGCGCGCGCATGAGCGGCCGCTGCGCCTGCTGGGCACCAGCGGCACGGTGACGACCCTCGCCAGCCTCCACCTCGATCTGCCGCAATACGACCGGCGCGCGGTGGATGGGGCGATCGTGCCGGCGCCGGCCATGCGGGCGATCAGCGAGCGATTGTCTGGCATGTCGGTGGCAGAGCGGCGGGGCCTGCCCTGCATCGGGCGCGAGCGGGCCGATCTGGTCGTGGCGGGCTGCGCCATTCTCGATGCGATTCTCGATCTGTGGCCGGCCGAGCGGCTGGGCGTGGCGGATCGCGGCATCCGCGAGGGCATCTTGCGCGGGCTGATCAATGTGGATGGCCGGCCAGGCGCCGCCGGCGAGGGAGAGAAGCAATGACGCGCGGCGTGAAAGACCTCGGCCAGCGGCTGAAATCGGCAAAGAAGCGCACCGCTTCCTCGGCCCGCTGGCTGCAGCGCCAGTTGAACGATCCCTATGTGAAGAAGGCCCGGGCCGATGGCTATCGCAGCCGCGCGGCCTACAAGCTGATCGAGCTGGACGACAAATATGCCCTGCTGAAGGGCGCCAGGCGCGTGGTCGATCTGGGCGTGGCGCCGGGCGGGTGGACGCAGGTGGTGCGCGCCAGGGCCCCGCAGGCCCGCGTTGTGGGCATAGATCTGCTGCCCACCGACCCGATCGACGGGGCGATCCTGTTCCAGATGGATTTCATGGCCGATGAAGCCCCCGATGCGCTGATGGACGCGCTGGGCGGCCTGCCCGATCTCGTGCTTTCCGACATGGCCGCCAACACCGTGGGCCACAAGCAGACCGACCATCTGCGCACGATGGGGCTGGTGGAAACGGCGGCGGATTTTGCCATCCAGAACCTGGGCAAGGGCGGGGCCTTTGTGGCCAAGGTGTTTGCCGGCGGCACGGATCCGGGCCTGCTGGCGATTCTGAAGCAGCATTTCACCACGGTGAAACACGCCAAGCCGCCGGCCAGCCGCAAGGATTCCTCGGAGTGGTATGTGATCGCGCAGGGCTTCAAGGGCCGCGCGGCGCCGGCGGACTGAGCAGCCCGCGCGCAAAAGCGGGCGAGGGGGGAGAAGAACCCCCTCGCCGCCCGCCTTTTTACTTTGCTGCGCTGGAGGCGGCCGGGGCCGCATCGCCAGCCGCCGGCTTGGCATCGCCTGCAGCGGGCTTGGCATCCGCCTTGGGCGCCGGCAGCGGCAGGTTGGAGCCCTGCTTGTTCAGATAGGCCAGCACATTGGCGCGGTCGGCCGCGTCATCCAGGCCGGCGAAGGTCATCTTGGTGCCATCGGCATAGGCGCGCGGGTTGGTGAGCCAGGTGTTCAGCTCCTTGAAGTCCCACTTGCCGCTATGCTTCTTCAGCCCGTCGGAGAAGGCGAAGCCGCCGCGCCCCTGGGCAATGGCATCGCCCAGAATGCCATAGAGGTTGGGCCCGATGCCATTGGCGCCGCCCTGGGTGATGGTGTGGCACGAGGCGCACTTCTGGAACACTTCCTGGCCCTTGGCCGGGTCTGCCTTGGCCAGCAGCACTTCCAGAGGCACTTCGGCCGGGCCCTTGGCCCCGCCCGCCACGCCCTCGATGGCATAGCCCATGGTCTCGGGGCGCTCGGGCTTGTCGGCCGAGAAATAATGGGCCGAGAGGCTGGCAAGGCCCAGCGCCACAATGCCCGAACCCAGAACCCAACCGGCGATGGTATTGAAACGACCTGTCATCGATAAAGCCCCGCCCCAAAAACCTGCGAAAAAATTTTGCCTCGGTGTAGAGAGCCACCAAACCAAGCGCAAGAGCCATTGCGGGATCGCCTGCACCGGCCTAAGCGCCGGAATTGCTATGCACAGCTTTGCCGAACCCGCTCTGATCCAGGTCAAAACATTGACCGATCTTGCCGAAACCGATCCTGCCCGCGCGGTCGCCTTTCAGGGCGCGCCGGGCTGCAATTCACACCGCGCCGCGCTGGAATATGATCCGGCCTGCCTGCCGCTGCCCTGCTTCAGCTTTGAAGACGCGCTGGATGCGGTGAAAGAGGGCCGCGCCGACCGGGCGATGATCCCGATTGAGAATTCGCAGCACGGGCGCGTGGCCGATATCCATTTCCTGCTGCCCGAAAGCGGCCTTGCCATCGTGGGCGAGCATTTCCTGGCGATCGAACATGCGCTGATGGCGCTGCCGGGCGCGCGCGGGCCGTTTGCCGCGGCCTATTCGCACCCGCAGGCGCTGGGCCAGTCGCGCCATTATCTGCGCGCGCGCGGCATCACGCCGCTGGCCTATGCCGATACGGCCGGCGCTGCCGCCTTCATCGCCGAGCAGGGCGATCCGGCCGCCGCTGCCATTGCCCCGGCGCTGGCAGCGCAGCTCTATGGCCTCGATATCGTCGAGCATAATGTGGAAGATGCGGCCGACAACACCACCCGCTTCGTGGTGCTGGCCCGCGCGCCCCGCGATCCGGCGGAACTGGCCGGGCAGGTGACGATGACCACGCTGATCTTCGAGGTGCGCAATATTCCCGCCGCGCTCTACAAGGCGCTGGGCGGTTTTGCCACCAATGGCGTGAACATGACCAAGCTGGAAAGCTATCAGAAGGGGGCCAGCTTTGCCGCCACCACCTTCTATGCCGATATCGTTGGCCGGCCGGGCGATCCGGCGGTGGACCGGGCGATCGAGGAAGCCGCTTTCCACTGCAAGAACCTGCGCCTTCTGGGCAGCTATCCGCAGGCCCGCCCGCGCGGCTGATTGCCTGGTTACAGGCAGGGCTGAACGGCCGCGGGGGCAAGGCGGGTGGTTTTTGCCACCCCTTGCAAGTGCTTGGGCGCCATGCCACCTAGGCGTCCAAGGGGGCCTGCCGCTTGCGTGATGCCATTGCCACATCCGCTGCCACATCGGCGGCCATGGCCCGGCCCGATCCGGCGGCGCTGGCCCATTGGCGGGCGCTGAGGGCCCATGGCGAGATCCAGTTTGCCCCGCTGCCGCCGCCTGCGCCCTACAAGCCGCCGTTCTGGCTGGAATGGCTGGTGAAGGCGCTGGAGTGGCTGGCGCGGCTGTTTGCCCGCCTGTTCGGCCCGGCCGGCCATGCGCTGGGCGGGGCCTGGCCGTGGATGGCCAGCCTGGCGGTGGTGCTGGGGGCAGGGCTGGTGCTGGCAGCTGGCTGGTGGCTGGTGCGGCGCTGGCCGGCGCGCCGCCGCCACGCCCTGGCCGACAAGGCCGCGCCCTGGGCACCTGATGCCGCCGAAGCCGCCGCTCTGCTGGCCGATGCCGAAAGCCTGGCGGCGGCCGGCGCGTTCGACGAGGCGGTGCATCTGCTGCTGGCGCGCAGCGTGGCGCAGATCGCCGCTGCCCGCCCCGGCCTGCTGCACCCGGCCACCACCGCGCGCGAACTGGCCGGCCAGCCGCGGCTGCCGGCAGCGGCGCGCATGGCTTTTGGCCTCATCGCCGCGCGGGTGGAGCAGTGCCGTTATGCCCTGCGCCCGCTGGCGCTGGCAGACTGGCAGGCCGCGCGCGCCGCTTATGCCGATTTCGCGCAGGTGCCGCTGGCCGAGGGCGCGGCTCGATGAGCGGGCAGGGCCCCTTCAGCGGCAAGGCCGCGCTAGCATTGGTGGCGGCGATGGGCGCCCTGCTGCTGGGGCTGGCCTGGCTGGCGGGCGCCGCGCCCGCGCAGGTGCCGGCAGCCGGCGCCCATGCCGGCGGGCGCGGGCTCGATGGCTATGCCGGCCTTGCCACCTTGCTGGAGGTGGCGGGCTATCCGGTGGCTGTCGGCAGCAGCGCGGGCTTTGGCGCAAGCGAAGGCAGCGGCCTGCTGGTGCTCACCCCGCCGGCCGAGGCTGACGGGCGGGCGATCCAGCGGCGGGTGATGGCGCATCTGCCGCATGGGCCGGTGCTGGTGGTGCTGCCCAAATGGCAGACGGCCGCCGCCCAGGGGGCCAGCGGCGCGGCGCCCGGCTGGGTGTGGCTGACCGGGCTGGCCCTGCCCGGCTGGAAAGGCTTTGCCGATGATGTGGCGATTGGCGTGGCGCCGGCGGCCCCGCCGGTGATCGGGCCGGAAGGCACCGGCGCCGTGCTGCCCCGCGCCGATCTGGCCCTGGCCGGCACCGGCGCGGCGCTGGCCCCGCTGGTGACAGATGGCGCCGGGCGGGTGCTGGCGGCGGCCTATCGGCCCGGCTGGGTGCCGCCCAGGGCGCCGCCGCTGATCCTCGTCTTCGAGCCGGATCTTTTGAACAACGCCGGCCTTGCCCATGCCGAAAACGCCGCCCTGGCCGAGGCGCTGGTGCGCCGGGCGCTGGCCGGCCGGCAGGGGGCAGCGCGCGCCATCGGCTTCGATCTGGCCCTCAATGGCCTTGGCCGGCCGACCAATCTGGTGGCGCTGGCCTTCACCCCGCCGTTTCTGGCCGCCACCTTGTGCCTGCTGCTGGCGGGGTTGGGGGTGGGCTGGCGCGGGTTCGTGCGGCTGGCCCCGCCCGAGCGGGCGCTGGCAGCGCCTGCCAATGGCCGCCGCCTGCTGGTGGCCAACATGGCCGCGCTTATCCTCAGGGCGCGGCGTTGGCGGGTGCTGGGCGCGCCCTATGCCGATGGCGCTGCGGCGCGGCTGGCGCGGGCGCTGGGGCTGGCGCGCAGCCTGCCGCCGCCGGCGCAACAGGCCGCTTTGGCCCGCCTGCTGGCGGCCCGCGGCCGGCCCGACCTCGATCTTCCCGCCACGCTGGAGGCGCTGGCCGCGCCCCATGGCGAGGGCGCCCTGCTGCAGGCCGCGCAGCAGCTCCACACCATCGAAAGGACGCTGACGCGATGAGCGATGCCGAACACCTGCCCCTGGCCGCCCTGACAGAGCTGGCCGGCGCCATCCGCGCCGAAACCGCCAGGGCCGTGGTGGGCCAGGCCGATGTGGTGGACCATCTGCTGATCGCCCTTCTGGCGCGCGGCCATGTGCTGCTGGAAGGCCCGCCGGGCACCGCCAAGACCTTCCTTGCCCGCTGCTTTGCCGCCGCCAGCGGGCTGGATTTCGGCCGCATCCAGTTCACCCCTGATCTGATGCCGGGCGATATTCTGGGCGCCAACCTGTTCAACTTCCAGACCAGCCAGTTCACCCTCACCCGCGGGCCGATCTTCTGCGAACTGCTGCTGGCCGACGAGATCAACCGCACCCCCCCCAAGACCCAGGCCGCCCTGCTGGAAGCCATGCAGGAACGCGGCGTGACGCTGGATGGCCAGCGCCATGCCCTGCCAGACCGCTTTCTGGTGGTGGCCACGCAAAACCCGGTGGAAAGTCAGGGCACCTATCCGCTGCCCGAGGCCCAGCTGGATCGTTTCCTGTTCAAGCTGGCGCTGCCCTATCCGGCGCTGGAGGAGGAAGTGCGCATCGTCAGCCGGTTTGGCGCCGGCACCGGGGCGGAAAGCCCGGCCGATCATGGCATCGTGCCAGTGGCCGATGGCGCCCGGCTGGCCGCGGCCGCGCGCGCGCTGGCCGGCGTGCAGCTGGCAGCGCCGGTGGCCGATTACATCGCCCGGCTGATCCGCGCCACCCGGCAGAGCGCCGATATCGCCGTGGGCGCCTCGCCGCGCGCGGGCGTGCTGATGGCGCAGGCCGCGCGGGCGCGCGCGGCGCTCGATGGCCGCGATTATGTGCTGCCCGATGATGTGAAGGCGCTGGCCCCTGCCGTGCTGCGCCACCGCCTGACGCTGAGCCCGGCCGCCGAGATCGAGGGCAAGGCGGCAGAAGCGCTGGTGGCCGGCTTCATCGAGGCCACCGAGGCCCCGCGCTGAGCGCCCGCTGATGGCCCTGCGCGCCCTTTTCCCCAGCCGCCCCAGCCGGCCCGGCCGGCCGGCGCTGCTGCCCACCGCCCGCGCGGTGCTGCTGCTGGCGCTGCTGGCGCCGGCGGCGCTGCTGCTGGCGGCGGTGCGCGCGGATCTGTGGCAGCTGGCGCCGGCGCTGGGGCTGGCGATGGGGCTGCTGGTGCTGGCCGATGCTGCGCTGGCCGCCGGCGCCAGCGCGGATTGGCGGATCGACATGGCCGGCGAGGCCGAAGTGGGCGGCGCCCTGCCCATCGCGCTGGACGTGGCCGGCGGCGGCCCGGCGGGCGGCATCGCGGCGGCGCTGGCGGTTGGCCCGCTGCTGGCGCCGGGCGGCGTGCTGCGCCTGGCGCTGCGGCGCGATGGCAGCGGCCGGGCGCGCGGGCAGGCCCTGTGCCACCCGGCCCGGCGCGGGCTGGCCGAGGTGGAAAGCCTGGCCCTGCGCCGCACCGGCCCGCTGGGCCTTGGCGCCTGCCAGCGCCGCTGGCCGGTGGCGCGGGCCTTGCGCATTCTGCCCAGCTTGGCCGTGGTGCGCTCGCCCGCGCTGGCGACCTATCTCAAGGATGCGCGGGCGGGCGAGATCGCCCGGCGCCTGCGCGGCGAGGGCAGCCAGTTCGAGACGATGGCCGAATTCCAGCCGGGCATGGATCGCCGGCGGATCGACTGGAAAGTGTCGGCCCGCCACGGCCGGTTGATGGCCCGCGAATATGAGGCAGAGCGCAACAACCAGATCGTCTTCGCTTTCGATTGCGGCGGGGCGATGTGCGAGGATCTGGGCAGGTTGACGCGGCTGGACCGGGCGATTGCCGCAGCCCTTGCCGCCGGCTGGGTGGCCCTGCGCGAGGGCGACAGGGTGGGCCTGTTCGGCTTTGCCGCGCAAGTGGAGTTGGCCACGCCCCTTTATGGCCAGGGCGGCTTTGCCCGCCTGCGCGCGGCCGCCGCAGAGCTGGCCTATCGCGCCGAGGAGCCCAATTTCACCCTCGCCCTTGCCAGCCTGGTGGCGCATCTGCGCCGCCGCTCGCTGGTGGTGGTGTTTTCCGATTTCACCGATCCCACCAGCGCGACGATGATGGTGGAAAGCATTGGCCGGCTGCTGGCGCGCCACCGGGTGCTGTTCGTCACGCTGGAGGATGCAGGGCTGGAAGAGATGGCGCGGGGGGCGCCGGTGGATCTGGGCGCGCTGGCCCGGGCGGTGGGCGCGCAAGGCTTGCTGGATGAACGCGCCCGCGTGCTGGCCCGGCTGCGCCAGGCCGGGGTGGAGGTGCTGGAAGCGCCGGCCGGCCAGCTCGATATGCGGCTGATCGATACCTATCTGGGCCTGCGCGCGCGCGGAGGGGTGGCATGAAGGCGTTCTGGCGCGATCTGGCCGCGCGCTGGCGCGCTGGCGCGCCGGCCGTGCCGGAAGGCTGGCAGGCAAGCCTGGGCTCCGACCGCTTTCGCCTCGCCCGCGAGGCCGACTGGGCCCGGCTGGAGCGCATCGTCGGCCTGCTGGAAAAAGGCCGCCCCCGCGCCATTGCCGATGCCGATCTGCTGGCGCTGCCGGGGCTTTATCGGCAGGCGGCCTCGGCGCTGGCGGTGGCGCGCGGCACCATGCTGGATGCCGCCGTGCAGGCCTATCTGGAAGCGCTGGTGCAGCGCGCCTGGTTCCAGCTGTATGGCCCCAATATCGGGCTGGGCGGCTGGCTGGCGGGTTTTCTGGCGGGCGGCTGGCCCCGGGCGGTGCGGGCGCTGGCGGTGGATATCGCCATTTGCCTTATCGTGCTGGCGCTGGGCACGGCGGTGGGCTGGCTGTTGTGCGCGGCCGATCCGCAATGGTTTGGCGCGCTGGTGGGCGATATGGCCCAAGGGCGCAACCCCGCCGCCAGCCCCGCGGCCCTGCGCGCCACCCTGTTTGGCCACACGCAGGAGAGCGGGCTGTCCGTGCTGGCGGCCTATCTGTTTGGCCATAATGCCCAGATCGCCCTGCTGGAATTTGCGCTGGGCTTTGTAGTGGGCGTGCCCAGCCTGCTGCTGCTGGTGCAGAATGCGGCGCTGCTGGGGGCTTTCCTGTGGCTGTTTGCCGGCGCCGGCCTGCTGCCCGAGGCGGCCGGCTGGCTGGCGGTGCATGGCACGACAGAGCTGTTCGCGCTGGTGCTGGCGGCAGCGGCGGGGCTGCATATGGGGCGGGCGGTGGCCTTTCCCGGCCGGGCGGGCGTGCTGGAGGCGGTCTCGGCCGCCGGGCGGCGGGCGGCGCTGGTGATGCTGGGGGTGGTGGCGATGCTGTTCGTGGCCGGGCTGCTGGAAGGCTTTGCCCGCCAGCTGATCGAGCCGACCGCTGCCCGCATGGCGCTGGGCGGGCTGATGCTGGTGCTGTGGCTGGCCTATTTCGGCCTTGTGGGCCGGGGAGGGGAGGCCCCATGACCCCGTCCGACGCAGCCGAGCGCCTGTTGCAAACCGCCGAGGGCGTGACCTTGCGCCTGCGGCTTGCCGGGCGCGGCACGCGGCTGGGGGCGTTGCTGCTGGATCTGGCGCTGCAGGGGCTGGTGCTGGGGGCGCTGGCGCTGGCGCTGCTGGGCATTGCCCGGGGGCTGGGCGGCGGCAAGGCGGCGGGCGGCGCGTTGCAGGCGCTGTTCGTGCTGTGGCTGCTGGCCAGCTTCGTGCTGCGCAATGCCTGGTTTCTGGGCTTCGAGCTGGGGCCGCGCGGGGCAACGCCGGGCAAGCGCATGCTGGGCCTGCGCATCGCCACGCGCGATGGATCGCGGCTGACGGCCGACCGGGTGCTGGCCCGCAATCTGCTGCGCGAGGTGGAATTGAGCGCGCCGCTGGCGGTGCCCGGGCTGCTGGGCACCAGCGGGGGCGCGCATGGGCTGGGCTGGAGCATGGCGGCGGGCCTGGCCTGGCTGGTGCTGTTTGCCGGCCTGCCCTTGTTCAACCGCGATCGGCTGCGGCCCGGCGATATCGTGGCCGGCACCTGGGTAGTGGAAGCGCCGCACCGGCGGCTGGCGGCGGCGCTTTCCGTGCCGCAGGGGCCGGCCGGTGGGCCCTATCGCTTCAGCGCGGCGGAACTGGCCGCTTATGGCGAATATGAGCTGGGCGTGCTGGAAAAGGTGCTGCGCGAAGGGGCGCCAGCGCCGATGGCGGCCGTGGCCGGGGCGATCGCGGCGAGAATCGGCTGGCACCCGCCCGCCGATGCCGAGGAAATCCACGCCTTCCTGCTGGCCTATTACACCCAGCTGCGCGGCCGGCTGGAAGCGGGCATGCAGCTGGGCCACCGCCGCGCCAGCAAGCACGCCCCGCCCCGCTGAGCCGGCAAACCCCCGCCAGCAGGGCAAAAAACCGCGCAAGCACCATGAAAAACCGCGCCAGCGCGATGGCGCATTTGCGGGGGGGCGCGGATGCGCTATAGGCGCGCTCGATGGCGCCCGATCTGCCCCTCGATCCGCATCCCTTGCCGCTTTCGGCCCGGTCGGTCGCTTGGCGCCCCAGCCCTGTTTCTGATGTCATCCTTCCCGATTGCTACGGAGTAAGCCATGTCTGACCATAACCCCGGCCTGCGCCCCTGGCGGGACATCGCCCGCCGCAAGAGCCGCCAGATCATGGTCGGCAAGGTGGCCGTGGGCGGCGATGCGCCGATCAGCGTGCAGACCATGACCAACACGCTGACCAGCGATGCCAGGGCGACGATCGACCAGATCCGCCGCTGCGAGGAAGCCGGCGCCGATATCATCCGCGTGTCGTGCCCGGATGTGGAAAGCACCACCGCCTTCCGCGAGATCGCCCGCGCAGCCCAGGTGCCGCTGGTGGCCGATATCCACTTCCACTACAAGCGCGCGCTGGAAGCGGCCGATGCGGGCGCGGCGTGCCTGCGCATCAACCCCGGCAACATCGGCAGCGCCGATCGCGTGGCCGAAGTGGTGCGCGCGGCCAAGGCTAATGGCTGTGCCATCCGCATCGGCGTGAATGCCGGCAGCCTCGAGAAGGACCTGCTCGAAAAATATGGCGAGCCTTGCCCCGAGGCGCTGGTGGAAAGCGCGCTCGACCATATCAAGCTGCTGCAGGACCATGACTTCCACGACTACAAGGTGGCGGTGAAGGCGTCTGACGTGTTCCTCGCCGTGGCGGCCTATATGGGCCTGGCGGAAGCGGTGGATTGCCCGCTGCACCTCGGCATCACCGAGGCTGGCGGCCTTATCGGCGGCACGGTGAAGAGCGCCATCGGCATTGGCAACCTCCTGTGGGCCGGCATTGGCGATACGCTGCGCGTCTCGCTTTCCGCGCCGCCGGAAGAGGAAGTGCGGGTGGGCTTCGAGATCCTGAAGAGCCTGGGCCTGCGCACCCGCGGCGTGCGCGTGGTGAGCTGCCCCTCCTGCGCGCGGCAGGGCTTTGACGTGGTGAAGACGGTGTCGGCGCTGGAAGACCGGCTGCAGCACATCAAGACGCCGATCTCGCTGTCGGTGCTGGGCTGCGTGGTGAACGGGCCGGGCGAGGCGCGCGAGACCGACATCGGCATCACCGGCGGCGGCAATGGCAAGCACATGGTCTATCTCTCGGGCGTGACCGACCACCATGTGCAGAGCGAGGACATGCTCGATCACATCGTCAGGCTGGTGGAAGCCAAGGCGGCCGAGATCGACGCGGCCAATGCCGCCAAGGAAGCCGAAGCGGCGGAATAATCCGGCCGGCGGGGGGCTTGCTTTGGCGGGCCCCCGGCTTTTCAAAGCCTTCCCCAAGGCAACAGGGCCCGGTCATCGCTGACCGGGCCCTGCCTTTTGCAGCTTCTGCGGGAAAAGGGGACCGTCAGAAGCTGTAGTTCAGCCGCACGCCATAGGTGCGCGGATCGGCGAATTGCACCAGATAGCCGCCGGCATAGCCCGCCGCTTCCGAATCGGTGAGAATGGTGGAATTCTCGAGGTTGTAGATGAAGGCCGAGGCCGAGAAGCCCTTGCCCAGCGGCGTGTAGCTGAGGATCAGGTCGGTCTTGGTATAGGCCTTCTGCAGCTCGTAATTGGCGTTTTCAAAGCCGAAATAGGATTTGCTTTCATAGCGCGTCTGCACGCGCGCGGTCACCTTGGCGCCGGTCTTCAGTTCGAAATCATGCGAGAAGCCGCCACCCAGCGCCCAGTTGGGCGATTGCGGCAGGGCGTGCCCGGCATATTGCACGCCGGTGTTGACGAAATCGGTGTAACGGGCGTTCACGTAGTTGATGTTGGCGTCCAGCCGGTCGTTGGGAGTGATCGCCCAGCGGCCTTCGAATTCCACGCCGTAATCGCGCGCCTTGCCGGCGTTGTAGATATAGGAAATGGCGGTTTCGGGGTCGTTCTGCTGCACCTGCAGCTGGGAATAGTCGTAGTAGAAGGCGTCGATGTTCAGTTCCACCGTGTTGCCGAACAGGCGGTTCTTGGCGCCCACTTCATAGGCCTTGATCGATTCCGGCCCATAGGAGCGCAGGTTCTGCACGCCGCCGGTCTTGAAGCCGGTGTCGAACTTGGCATAGACGAGGTGATGCGGATCCACCTGCCAGTCGAGGCCGACATGGTAGGTGTCCTTGCCGCCGTGATACTTCCAGTTCACATCGGTGTAGGTGCCGGCGATGATGCTGTAGCCCAGCTGGTTCTTGTATTCCTCGGTATAGCGCGCGCCGCCCGACAGTTTCAGATTGTCGAAGATCTTGTAGTAGACTTGGCCATAGGCAGCGAAGGACTGCGCATTGGTGAGGTAGTTGAAGGTGTAGTAGTTATACACCGGATTGCCCAGCACCTGGAAATAGGTAAGCGCCTGGCCGCCATCCTGGAAGTAGTACAGGCCGCCCTGCCAGCCAAAGCGCGTGTTGCCGTTGGAGGCGATGCGCAATTCGTGGTTTTCGGTGTCGGTCTTGCCGTCGGTGGGGAAGGCATAGCTGTAGGTGGTGCCGCCATCCTGGTCGTTGCCATGCAGGATGTGCTGCTGGCGATAGCCGCCGATATAGGTCAGCTTGGCAAAGCCCAGGTCGTAGGTCAGCGTGCCGCGGATGGTCTTCTGGGTGATGTCGATATAGGACTGGTTCGACAGCTGCCAGTTGGTGGTGCTGCCGATCTTCAGCGTGCCATCGCCGTTCACCTGATCGGCCAGAATGCCCTTGATGACCGGGCCCACGCCGCCAACATGGGTGTATTCGCCCGTGACAAGGGCGGTGAAATTGCTGGTCGGCTCCCACATCACATGCAGGCGGGCGGATTGGCTGACATCGTCATTGCCGCCCTTGGATACGTTTTCATTGCCGGTGCTGAGCGAACCGTTGTTGCGATAGCCATCGCGGTTATGCACCGAGAAGGCCGCGCGCACCTGCAGATTGTCGGTCACGGGCAGGTTGATCATGCCCTCCACCAGCAGCGCGTTCTTGTAGCCATAGCCCAGCGAGACCGAGCCCTCGAGCTTCTTGGTGGGCTTGGCGGTCTGGATGTTGATGGCGCCGGCCGAGGCATTGCGGCCATAAAGCGTGCCCTGGGGGCCGCGCAGCACTTCCACCCGGTCGAGATCGTAGAAGCCGACGTTGAGCGCGGTGCCGTTCTGCAGGAAGAAGTTGTCGATGCTGACCGCCACCGCCGGATTGCCGGTTTCGGTGTAGTCGCGGCTGGAAATGCCGCGGATGGTGATCATCGTGTTCTGGTTGTTCTGCGCGATGTTCAGCGTGGGGGCGATATTGCTCAGCCCGTTCACATCGGCAACACCGGCGCGGATCAGATCGGCGCCGCTGGCCACGGTCATGGCGATCGGCGTTTTCGAGGCCGTGCTCTCGCGCTTTTCGGCCGTCACCACGATTTCACCAAGGCCGCTGCTGGCCTGGGCGCTGGCGGCGGGCGTTTCGGCATGGGCAAGCGCGGGCATGATACTGGCCAGCGCCACACCGGCGGCCAGGCTCCATTTATGCAACATCGTTGAGACCCCTCATTGTTATGTGTAAACCTTTTCATCAGAATATGGGCTTTGCGGGCAATTGCAACCGGGAAGCGATGTGGTCTGATAAAAAATGATATTATCTATATATATCATTATGATAATGGGCCATTGCGGGGTTGGAGCATGGAGGCGTGGGGGCCCATGTGTTGCTGGCAATCCTCACTGGGCCGGGCGCGGCCAGGCCCATGCGGTGGGGCTTGATCGGCCTGTTTCCGCCGCCCGGCGGAGAAGCGGGTGAAAACGAAGGGCATCGCGCTTGCCGTAGCACCGCCCTTGGCCTAAGCGCATAGAACTTTGGTGCGCTGCGCCTGGGCCGGGGGCTGCCCTCTTGCTGGCAGCCGCCGGATCGGCCACAGAAGAGCCGCTGCTGGGGAGGGAAAAGCCATGGCCAATATCAAGGATATCGCTGCCAAGGCCGGGGTTTCCATCGCCACCGTCTCGCGCGCGCTGCGCCAGCCCAATCTGGTGAAGGAAAAGACCGCCCAGCGCATCGAGGCGGCCATCCGTGATCTCGATTACAAGCCCAACATGCTGGCCGCCTCGCTGCGCCGGCAGAAGGCTGATGCGGTGATCATCGCCGTGCCGGATATCGCCAACCCGTTCACCGCCGCTTTCGTGCAGGGGGTGGAAAATGTGGCGCGCGACAGCGGCACCAAGGTGCTGCTGGCGATCACCGAGGGGCGCGAGGACCTGCTCGACAGCCATTACGAGATGGTGGCCGGCAAGCAGGCCGATGGCATGATCCTGCTCGACCTGCAGCTGCCCGGCGTGCTGCGTGATCGGCCCGCTGACGCAGCCCCGCTGCCCATCGTGCTGGCCTGCGAATATCAGGATGGCAGCAACCAGCCGCGCGTGCGGGTGAACGATCTGGAAGCGGCGGCCGATGCCGCCATGCATATCGCCCAGCTGGGCCACACGCGCATCGCCTGCATTTCCGGCCCGGCCAACCAGCGCATGAGCCGCGACCGGCAGCGCGGCTTTCGCCTGGGGCTGCGCCGTTTCGGCCTGGATCTGCCCGAGCCAATGGTGGCAGGCGGCGATTATTCGCTGCTGTCGGGCGTGGAAGGGGCGCGCTGCCTGCTCGACCGGGGCGAGCCGTTCACCGCGCTTTTGTGCGAGAATGACGAGATGGCGCTGGGCGCCATCCATGCCATCGCCGCCCGGGGCCTGCGCGTGCCGCAGGATATCAGCGTGATCGGCATCGATGATTTCCGCTTCTCCGAATTCAGCAATCCGGCGCTGACGACGGTGGCGCTGCCAACCACGCTGATCGGCGAGCAGGCGATGCGGCTGATGCTGGATTTTGGCCTCGATGCCGATGGCGCCTGCCGCGAGGTGATCCTGCCGCACCAGCTGGTGGTGCGCGAAAGCACCGCCCGCCCCACCGAGGGCTGAGAGCCGGGGGCTGAGAGCGGGGGGGCGTTTACCCCCGCATTCGCATGCGCAGCAAATAGGGGCTTGACAGTGGCCCCGCGCAAGGCATCTTTGTAAACGTTTCCAGACGTGCCGATGCCCGCGCCCGGCAAGGGGCGCCACAGCAAAACATGAGGGATTTATGCGGGCTTTGCCCAAGCTATACCTGTGCCTGCAGGCAGGCGCCGCCGTGGGCGTGCGCCTGCCATGAGCGCGGCCCGACAGTGGCTGGCCGCAGCGCTGGGCCTGGCCGACAGCGCCATCACGCCGGAATGGGAAGCGCGCTGCCTGGCCCATTGGCAGGCCGATGGCGCGGTGCTGGCGCGCGGCGTGGCGGCGCTGGGGGCAGAGGCCTTCTTTGATTGCCCCGCCGCCTCTGCCGAGGCCCTGCTGGCCGGCAAGGCGCGCCAATCATGAGCGCCGCGCAAGCCCTCGCCAGCCTCGATCTGGTGGCGCAGGCCGAGGCCATCGCTGAAGGCGCCTTCACCGCCGAGGCGCTGACCGAAGCCGCCCTTGCCGCCGCCCATGCCCGCGCCGATCTCAACGCCTTCGTGGCGATCGCCGGCGCGCCGGCGCTGGAAGCGGCCCGCGCGGTGGATCTGGCCCGCGCCCGGGGGCAGGTGCTGGGCCCGCTGGCCGGCGTGCCGCTGGCCCACAAGGACATGTTCTATCGCCAGGGCCGCGTGTCGGGCTGCGGTTCCAAAATCCGCGCCGGCTTTGTGGCAGGCGAAACCTGCCCGCTGCTGGCGCGGCTGGATGCGGCCGGCGCCATCGACATCGGCCGGCTGCACATGGCCGAATTCGCCATGGGCCCCACCGGCCACAATGCCCACCTCGGCCGCTGCCGCAACCCCTGGGCGGGCGCGGCGATCACCGGCGGCTCGTCCTCGGGCTCGGGCGCGGCGGTGGGGGCGCGGATCGTCGCCGGCGCGCTGGGCTCTGACACGGGCGGCTCGGTGCGGCTGCCGGCGGCGATCTGCGGCGTGGTGGGGTTGAAGCCCACTCATGGCCGGCTGGGCCAGCAGGGCATGATGGGCCTTTCCGAAAGCATGGACACGGCAGGGCCGCTGGCCCGCTCGGCCCGCAGCGTGGCCCGGCTGATGACGGTGATCGCCGGCGATGGCGAGGATTTCGCGCAAGGGTTGCGGGGTGATCTGGCTGGCCTCACCATCGGCCTGCCGGTGGCCTATTATGCCGACGGGCTGGCAGCCGAAGTGGCCGCCGCCTTTGCCGAGGCGGTGCGGGTGCTGCAGGGGCTGGGCGCGCGGGTGATCGAGGTGGCGATGCCCGATCAGGCGCATCTGGCGGCGATGGCGGGGCTGGTCTGGGCGCCGGAAGCGGCCGCCCTCCACCTCGACTGGCTGCGCGACCGCCCGCAGGATTATGGCGAGCAGGTGCGCAACCGCCTGCTGCATGGGCTGGCCATGCCGGCGGCCACCTATGTGCGCGCGCGGCGGCTGCGCAGCGCCGATCTGGCGGCGATGCTGGCAGGGCCGCTGGCCCGCTGCGATATCCTGGCCACGCCCACCCTGCGCATGCCCACGCCCGGTGGCGAGGCCGCCGGCGCCAATGCCGGGGCGGCGATGGACAAGGTGGTGGGCGATCTGTCCGCGCTCACCCGGCCGATTTCCTATCTGGGCCTGCCAGCGCTGTCCACGCCGATGGGCTTTGATGGTGCCGGCCTGCCGCTGGGCCTGCAACTGATCGGCGCCCCCCGCGCCGAAAGCCTGCTGCTGGGCGCCGCCCATGCCTTTGAACGGGCCACCGACTGGCTGGCCCGCCCGCTTCCTCCTCTCCCTTCCACCTGATTTTACAGGAGACTTCCATGGATCTTGGCGTTTTCGTGCCGATCGGCAACAATGGCTGGCTGATTTCCAAGAATTCCCCGCAATACATGCCCAGCTTCGAACTGAACAAGGCGATCGTCCAGAAGGCGGAGGGCTATGGCTTCGATTTCGCGCTCTCGATGATCAAGCTGCGCGGCTTTGGCGGCGAGACGCGCTTCTGGGATTATAATCTGGAAAGCTTCACGCTGATGGCGGGGCTGGCGGCTGTCACTACCAAGATCAAGCTGTTTGCCACCACCGCCGTGCTCACCCTGCCGCCGGCGATTGCCGCGCGCATGGCGATCACCATCGATTCGATCGCGCCGGGCCGCTTTGGCCTCAACATCGTCTCGGGCTGGGCCAAGGGCGAATATGCCCAGATGAACCTGTGGCCGGGCGATGATTATTTCGGCTATCGCTACGACTATTCCGAGGAATATGTCCGCGTGATGCAGGAGCTGTGGGAACAGGGCTCGTCCGACTTCAAGGGCCAGTATTTCCAGATGGACGATTGCAAGCTGGGGCCGCAGCCTTCCGGCAAGATCGAGATCGTTGGCGCAGGCCAGTCGGAACGGGGGATGGATTTTGTCGCCACCTATGGCGACTATAATTTCGTCACCTGCGGCGGCATCAACAAGCCCTTCCAGCACCAGCCCACGGTGGAAAAGCTGGTGGAGGCCTCGCAGCGTTCGGGCCGCGATGTGGGGGCCTATATCCTGTGCATGGTGATCATGGGCGAGACCGACGAGGAAGCCTTCGCCAAGTGGGAGCATTACAAGGCCGGTGCCGATATGGGCGCGCTGGCCTGGATGGCCGACCAGGGCAGCAAGGACACGACCGGCGATGCCAATTCCACCTCGCGCCACATCAACCTGCCCGAGGGCGCGGTGAACTTCAACATCGGCACCTTCATCGGCAGCCATGCGACCGTTGCCCGCCTGCTGGATGAGGCCGCCAGCATCCCCGGCACCAAGGGCATCATGCTGACTTTCGACGAATTCCTCACCGGCCTCGATGAATTTGCCACCAAGGTGCAGCCGCTGATGCAGTGCCGCGCGCATATTGCCGAGCCCGCATAACCCCTTTCCCGGCCACCCCGCCCGAACGGGAACTGACACCTGCCCTCGCCTTGCGCGGGGGCAGGTGTTCTTTCAGGCCCGGTGTTTTTTTCAGGCGTGGCGCTCGGCCAGATGGCGCCAGGCCGCGGCCAGCGCGCCCAGCGTGGTGGCCAGCGCCACGGCGGCAAAGGTGCTGTCGTAGCGGCCCAGCGCTTCATAGAGGAAGGCAAAGCTGGCCGGCCCCAGCATCACGCCCAGAAAGGTGTAGACCAGCGCCCCGCCCATCACCCGGCCGGTTTGCGCAAGCGGCGCGCTGCGGGCGATTTCGGCCATCGCCACGCCATTCCAGCCCGACAGGAAAAAGCCCAGCGCGCACAGCAGCACCCCTTGCAGGGCGGCCGGCAGCGCCCCCAGCAACGGCAGCGCCACCAGCGCCGCGCTGCTGCCAAGGCCGATCAGCGCCAGAATGGCAAGGCCGGCCCGCGTGCGATCAGCCAGCCAGCCCCAGAACACCCGGCCCAGCGCGCCAAAGCCCTGCAACAGGCCGCCCATCGCCGCCGCGCTGACCAGCGGCCAGCCGCGATTATCCACCAGCATCAGCACGATATAGGCCGAAAGCGAAAGCTGCACCGCCGAATAGAGCAGCCCCAGCAGCGCCAGCACGCGCAGGCGCGGCTCGCGCGACACCAGCCGCTGCTCCTCGATCAGGCCGGGCAGGAAAGCGCCGCCCGGCCGCCGCCGGTGCGCTTCATGCCGGTGCGCGCGCAGGATGTGGAGGATGAGCGCCACAGGGCCGATGGCGCCGATCACCAGCGCCAGCCGCCAGCCGATCAGCCCATCCAGCCAGGGCAGCGCCAGGCTGGCCAGCAGCGCCCCCAGCGGCACCCCCGCCTGCTTGATCGAGAACACCACGCTGCGCTTTTCCGGCGGGCAGGCCTGGTTGAGCAATTGCGACGAGGCCGGGTTCTGCAAGCCATAGCCCACGCCGATCAGCACCGAGCCCAGCATGCCCAGCGGCAGCCGCGCCGTGGCCAGCAGCAGCAGCCCGCCGCCAAACAGCGCCAGCGACAGCACTTCCATCGCCACCGCCCCGTGCCGGTGGATCAGCGTGCCCGAAGCGGCCGAGGCAAAGGCGCCGGCGCAATAGATGAGGCTGATCTGAAAGCCGATGTAATGCGGATCGATGCCGAAATCATGCGCCGCGCGCGGGGCAATGGGCGTGAGCGCCAGCGCGATGGCAGTGGCCAGCACCTGCACCAGCGTGGTGCTGATCAGCGCCTGCTTCAGGCTATGGGAAGGGGAGGACATGCTGCAATGCGATAGAGGCCTTTAAGCCCCCGTGCAACCGCCAATGAAAATGTTTACATGAAGGCCCGCCGTGATAGCATGCAGCCCATGAGCACGCCTGCCACCGCCGCGCTGGACGCGGCCCTTCGCCGCATTGCCGCAACCGACCGCGAGATCCGCGCCTGGACGCATCTGGCCCCGGCCGCCGCTCGCGCTGCCGCCGCCGCGCAGGATCGGGGCGAGGGGCCCACCGGCCCGCTGGCCGGCATCCCCATCGGCATCAAGGACGTGATCGACGTGGCGGCCATGCCCACCAGCCACAATTCCCCGCTGGGGCTGGCCGCGCCCGCCATCGCCGATGCGCCTTGCGTGGCCACCTTGCGGGCAGCCGGCGCACTGATCCTGGGCAAGACGGATACCACAGAATTTGCCGCCGCCGGCCGCAATGCCGCCACTGCCAACCCGCATGATGGCGCCCGCACGCCGGGCGGCTCGTCCTCTGGCTCGGCGGCGGCGGTGGCGGCGGGCCATGTGCCGCTGGCGCTCGCCACGCAGACCGGCGGCTCCACCATCCGCCCGGCCAGCTTCTGCGGCATCCACGCGCTGAAGCCCACATGGGGCCAGATCTCGCGCGAGGGGGCCAAGCTTTATGCCGCCAGCCTCGATACGATCGGCCTTTATGCCAGCAGCCTTGCCGGCCTCGATCTGCTGGCCGAAACCTATGATTTCGCGCCGCCGCCGCCGCCCCGCGCCAGCTTGCGCATCGGCCTGTGCCGCACGCCCTACTGGCCCCGCGCCGAGGCGGAAACCCAAGCCGCCATGGCCGATGCCGCCGCCCGCCTCGCCGCTGCCGGGGCGGTGGTGGAAGAGGTGGCGCTGCCTGCCGCCTGCGACGGGCTGGAGGAGGCCTTCATGGCGATCCTGTTCCGCGAGGGGGCGGCCGCCTTCCTCAACCTGGCCCGGGCGGAACCGGCCCTGCTGCATGCCGATTTCCACCAGCGGGTGGCCGCCCGCGCCCGCTATCCCGACGAGGCCTTGCGCGCCGCCTACGACCTTACCGTCACCGCCCGCATCGCAGTGGAAGCGGCGATGGCCGGTTTCGATGCCTTCCTTGCCCCCAGCGCGCCGGGCGTGGCGCCACTGGGGCGCGGGCCGGGCAACCCCATCTTCAACCAGATGTGGACACAGCTGCACCTGCCGGTTGTCCACCTGCCGCTTTATCGCGCGCAAGGGGGCCTGCCGCTGGGCCTCAGCCTGGTGGCGCCGCGCTTTGCCGACCGGGCGCTGCTGGCCGCCGCCGCCCGGGTGGAAGCGCTGTTGGGGCGCGATCGGCCCCTCTAGGCCTTACAGGCTGGGATCTGCCCCCACCGCTGCATAAAGCGTGAAGCGGTTGCTGAGATCGGCCAGCTGGGCGGTGATGCGCGTCTGCTGGGCGGAATAATAGCTGCGCTGGGCCACTAGCGCTGCCAGATAGGTGCCCGTGCCCGCCCGGCGCTGGCCATCGGCCAGTTCCCAGGCGCGGCGATAGGCCAGCATCTGCTTGTCCTGCGCGGCGCGCTGGTCGGCGATGGTGCCGCGCCGGGCCAGCGCATTGGCCACATCGCGAAACGCCGTCTGCACCGCCAGCTCATAGGCGGCCAGCGCATAGTCGCGCTGGGCCTTGGCATAGGCGAGGTTGGCGCCGGTGGTGCCGCCCAGCAGCGGCACGCTGGCCGATGGCGCCACATTCCACTGCGCCGCGCCATGGGTGAACAGCTGTGAGAGCGCGGTGCTGGCCAGGCCCACCGAGGAGGTGAGGGTGATGGCCGGGAAGAAGGCCGCCCGCGCCGCGCCGATGGTGGCATAGGTGCCCTTCAGCGTGTGCTCTGCCTCCACCACATCGGGCCGCTGGCGCAGCACTTCGGATGGCAGGCCCGCCGGCGGCGCGCTGATCGCATGATCCAGCCCGTCCAGCGTGTCGGGCAGCAGTTCGTCGGCCACATGGGCGCCCACGAGCAGGTCGAGCGCGTTCCTGTCCTGCGCCAGGGTGGTGATATCGGCCGCCACATCGCTGGCCGCCCCTTCCACCGTGGCGATGGCGCTGGCCACATCCGATCCGCTGGCCAGGCCCGATTTGAACAGGCCGCGTTCCAGCTCCAGCGTTTTGCGGGCGCTGTCGAGCGTGCCTTCGGCGGCGGTCAGCGTGTCCTTGTCGGCGGCATAGGTGAGCCAGGCCGTGGCGACATCGGAAACCAGCGAGAGGCGCGTGGATTTGAGGCCCGACTGGCTGGCCAGATAGCTCTCGAAGCTGGCCTTGGCCTCGTTGCGCAGGCGGCCGAACAGGTCGATCTCGAAGCTGCTGGCGCCGGCCGAGACGCTGTAGCTGTCGGCATTGTTGGCCTGGTTGGCAATGCCGCGGGTGACAGAGCCCGAAGCCGAGGCATCCACCGTGGGCAGCAGGGCGGCGCGCTGGATGTGATATTGCGCGCGCGCCTCGGCAAGGGCGGCCACCTGCTCGCGCAGCGACCGGCTGGAGGACAGCGCCATCTCGATCACCTTCACCAGCCGCGCATCGCCCGCCACCTGCCGCCAGGGCAGCGCCGGGCTGCCCTCTTCCAGCGGGCCATAGGCGGCGCCTTGCGGCCATTGCTGGGGCGTGGGCAGGGCAGGCGTGGCGGCGTGGGGCGCCAGGTTGCAACCGGCCAGCGGCAGCAGCGCTGCGGTTATCAGAAGGGCGCGGCGCATCAGGCGTGGTCCTCGTGGTCAGAAGCAGCGGGGTCAGAAGCAGCGGGGGCGGCGGGATGGAACAGCTGGGCCACCGCCAGGAAGAACATCGGCACGTAGAAGATGGCCAGTGCGGTGGCGGTGAACATGCCGCCCAGCACCGCCGTGCCGATGGCAATGCGGCTTTGCGCGCCAGCGCCTGTGGCCACCGCCAGCGGGAACACGCCGGCAATGAAGGCCAGCGAGGTCATCAGGATGGGCCGCAGGCGCACCTTGGCGCCGTTCAGCGCCGCTTCCAGCACCGGCACGCCGCGCCGGCGGGCCGCTTCGGCAAATTCCACGATGAGGATGGCGTTCTTGGCGGAAAGGCCAATGGTGGTGAGCAGGCCGACCTGGAAGTAGATGTTGTTGTCCAGCCCGCGCAAGGTCACCGCCAGCACCGCGCCGATCACCCCCAGCGGGATCACCAGCAGCACGGCCAGTGGCACGCTCCAGCTTTCGTAAAGCGCGGCCAGGCACAGGAACACCACCAGCACCGAGATCGCATAGAGGCCCATCGCTTGCCCGCTGGCTTGGTTTTCCTGGAAGGAGAGGCCGCTCCAGGCATAGGAGGTGCCGGCGGGCAATTGCGCCTGCAGCTTTTCCATCTCGCGCATGGCATCGCCCGAGGAATAGCCGCTGGCCGCCTGGCCATCGATTTCATAGGCGGGCAGGCCGTTGAAGCGGCTCAGCGTGTCGGGGCCCTTTTCCCAGCTGGTGGTGGAAATTGCCGAGAAGGGCACCATGGCGCTGATGCTGGTGGTGGAAGTGGTGCCGCGCACCTGCCAGCGGGCGAGGTCTTCCGGCGTCATGCGGGCGCCGGCATCGCCTTCCACATAGACCTTCTTCACGCGGCCGCGGTCGATGAAATCGTCGACATAGGTGCCGCCCCAGGCGGTGGAGAGGGTGGAGGTGGCATCGCTTTCGGCCACGCCCAGCACGTTGAGCTTGGTATCGTCGAGCGTCACGCGCAGCTGCGGGGCATCGGGCAGCAGGCCCGAGCGCACCTGCGCCAGTTTCGGATCCTTGCGGGCGGCATCCAGCAGCTGGTCGCGCAGCGCGGCAAATTCCGTCTGCGACAGATTGCCCGAATTGCGCAGCTCGAAGGAGAAGCCGTTCGACTGGCCCAGGCCCGAGATCGCCGGCGGCGTCAGCGGGATGACCAGCGCATCGCGCAGGCTGGCAAAGGCGCCAAACGCCCGGCCCACCACCGCACTGGCGCTTTGCGAGGCCTTGCCGCGCTCCTCGAAGGGCAGCAGGTCGATGAAGGCCATGCCGGTGTTCTGCCCGGTGCCAAAGAAGCTGAAGCCGGTCACCGCCATCACCTTGCGCACAGAGTTTTGCTCGTTCTGCAGGAAATGGTCGGTGATCGCCTGGCGCACCTTGGCGGAACGCTCTTCCGTGGCACCCGGCGGCAGGCTGAACACCACCATGGCGATGCCCTGGTCTTCCTCGGGCAGGAAGCCGGTGGGCAGGCGCCAGAACAACAGGCCCAGCACCAGGGTGATGGCGCCAAACACGCCGAAATGCAGCGCCCTGCGGGCGATCACCTTGCCGGTGGCGTTGACATAGCGGCCGGTCATGTCCTCGAACCAGCGGTTGAAGCGGCCGAACAGGCCCGGCCGCTCCAGCGGATCATGGTCGCCCGCCTTCAGCATGGTGGCCGTGAGCGCCGGCGACAGCACCAGCGCCACCACCACCGACAGCGCCATCGCCGCCACGATCGTCACCGAGAACTGGCGGTAGATCACCCCGGTGGAGCCGCCGAAGAAAGCCATCGGCAGCAGCACCGCCGACAGCACCAGGGCAATGCCCACCAGCGCGCCGCCGATCTCGCCCATGGATTTGATGGTGGCCTCACGCGGGGGCAGGCCTTCCTCGGCCATGATCCGCTCGACATTCTCCACCACCACGATGGCGTCATCAACCAGGAGGCCGATCGCCAGCACCATGCCGAACAGGGTGAGCGTGTTGATCGAATAGCCAAACAGCGCCAGCACGCCAAACGTGCCCAAAAGCACCACCGGCACGGCAATTGCCGGCACCAGCGTGGCCCGCCAGCTCTGCAGGAAGAGATACATGACGACGACGACCAGCACCACCGCGATCACCAGCGTCTCGATCACCTCGCGGATCGACAGCTTGACGAAATCGGTGGAATCGCGGGCGAATGTCACCTGATAGCCGGCAGGCAGGTGGGTGGTCAGGCGGGCCACTTCGGTTTTCACGGCGGCGGCGGTCTTCAGCGCGTCGGCGCCGGGCGCCAGCTGCAGCGCCAGGCCCGCGGCCGGATGGCCCGACAGGCGCGCGCTCATCGTGTAGTTTTCCTGGCCCATTTCCACCCGGGCCACATCGCCCAGCCGCACCACAGAGCCGCCGGTCAGCGTTTTCACCACGATGGCGCGGAACTGATCGGGGGTTTGCAGGCGCGATTTGGCCTGCACCACGGCGGTGATCTGCTGGCCGGCCACAGCCGGGCGCGCGCCGATCTGGCCGGCCGACAGGTCGACGTTCTGCGCGGTGATGGCGCTGGTCACATCGGAGGGGATGAGCTGGCGGGCGGCCAGCTTTTCCGGATCCAGCCAGATGCGCATGGCATATTGGCTGCCAAACACCTGCACCTGGCCCACGCCGTTCACACGGGCGATATCATCCTGCAGGTTGGAGACGAGATAGTCGGCGATGTCGGCATCGGTGGCCTTGTCGGTCTCGTCGTAGAGGCCCACCACCATCAGGAAGTCGCTGTTCGACTTGGTGACGACAAGGCCCTGCTGCTGCACTTCGGTGGGCAGGCGCGAATTGGCCTGCTGCACCTTGTTCTGCACCTGCACCTGGGCGATGTCGGGGTCGGTGCCCTTCTGGAAGGTGGCGGTGATGGTGGCCGTGCCCGCGCTCGACGAGCTGGAGGAGAAATAGAGCAGATTGTCGATGCCGGTGAGCTGCTGCTCGATCACCTGCGTCACCGAACTGTCGAGCGTTTGCGCATTGGCGCCGGGATAGGTGGCGGTGATGGTGACGGCAGGCGG
>Ga0207806_1000068_pt1 | contig 24151 bp, 20 predicted proteins | sample LuqExpMetageno72_FD_187829 | JGI IMG/M metagenome (GOLD analysis project Ga0207806, IMG submission 187829) | Tropical forest soil microbial communities from Luquillo Experimental Forest, Puerto Rico - Sample 72 (SPAdes) | ecosystem: Environmental > Terrestrial > Soil > Tropical forest ...
GGGCCGGCGGGGCGGGGGTGCGTCAGAACTTCAGCTTCACGCCGGTTTCCAGGGTCAGATCATAGAATTCGCGCTGGATCGGCCGGTTGGGCGAACCCTCGTAGAAGCGCAGCGGCGCGTTGGTCAGGTTCTTCATGTTGAGATAGAGCTGCACGCGGCGGCTGATATCGTAGGAGCCGCTGAAATCCAGCGTGTAGCGGCTGTCCTGGAAGACATCGGTGGCGCGCGTGGAGCCGACCCCGAACAGCACCGTGCCCTCGAACTGGCTGGCCAGGCGCGCCTTCAGCTTGCCGCGCTCGTAGAACACGGCAGCGTTCCACGACCACGGGATGGTGCCCGGCATGGCGACATTGCCCTCGCCATTGCGCAGGGCCACGCTGCTGGCCACATAGGTGATGTTGGCATCGATGCCAAAGCCGCCCAGCCAGCCCGGCAGGCCGCGGAAATGATCGACGAAATTGCCCTCGATGCCGCGCGCATGGGCATGATGGGCGTTCTCGTAGGTGTTCACCACATAGGTGTAGCCAGAGCCGGCATAATTGCCCACCGGCACCCCGCGCGTGACGATGAAGTCCAGCAGTTCCTTGTCGAACAGGCCGGCCGAGACGATGCCGGCGCCGGGCAGGTAATATTCGGCCGAGAGGTCGAAATTATGGCTGTAGGTGGGCAGCAGGTTGGGGTTGCCGGTGCTCACCGTCTGCGCGCCGGTGTCGATGCTGGTGGATTGCTGGGTCTGATAGAAGCCGGGGCGGGCGAGGCCGGTGGAATAGGTGGCGCGCAGCACCAGATGGGCATCGGCCTGATAGTGCAGCTGCAGGGTGGGGAAGACATTGTCGTAATTGTGGCGGGTGCTCAGCGGCCCGGTCACGGTCGTCACCGTGGTGCTGCTGCCGCTGCCGCTGACGACGGCGGTGTTGCCAATGCCGCGATAGGTGGCGCTGGTGTGTTCGAAGCGCAGCCCCGCCAGCACGCCCAGCTTGCCGAAATCGCCCTTGTATTGCACGAAAGCGGCGGTGATATCCTCATTGTCGTCAAAATAATTGCCGGCCACCTGGGTCAGGGCGGTGCCGCTGGCGTTGAAGATGTCGCGCATGGCCTGGCCGGCGATCATCGGGCCGATGTTATAGCCGTTGCGGTAGAAATCGGTGATCGGGCTGCTGCCGGCATATTGGCTGAGGCTGGCCCCGTTGGTGATATCCAGCGTGCCGGCATAGGAATTGGCCACCTTGTGGCGCCAGCGCTGCTTCACGCCGATCTTCACCTCGTCGTTGGCGGCCAGGCCCACCGGCAGGGCGCCGCTCAGCGCATAGGACCATTCCTCGTCGCGGTCGTGCTCGGTGGCATTGCCGATCTTGGTGAGGGCATAATTGGCAGGATCGGTGAAGCCCGTGCCCGAGGTGACGGCATAGGTGGGATAGTTGGGGTTGGTGGTGTTGTCGTAGGTCAGCGTGTAGTTGTTGGCGTTCTCGAAGGTGGAATTATAGTCGAAATGCTTGTCGTAGGTGGCGCGGGAATAGGCGCCCCAATAATCGACATGCAGCTTGCCCAGCTGGTTGTCGCCGCCCAGCTGCAGCACCAGGTTGCGGTGGGTTTCGTCCTCGTCGCGCAGGGTCTTCACCGGGTTCACCGTATCGGCCACCAGCCCGTTGGCATTGGCCGGATTGGTGGCGGTGTTGCCGTTGAAGTCGATCTCGAGGCGGTTGCGATAGACATGCTCGTTATAGCCGGCCAGGCTGGCGCGCAGATAGTAGCGCTGGGTGGCATCGGGGGCATAGTCCAGCTCGCCCGAATAGCCGAAGCGCTGGCGGTAATAATCATATTTGCGCATTTCCAGCGCGCCATAGGCCTTGTCGGGCGCCTTGCTGGTGTCGTCCACATAGCTTTCCTCGATATCGTGGAAGCTGCGGTGGTCGTTGTAGAGGAACTGGCTGACGACGAAGGAGACCGGGCTGCCGGCGCCGCCGATGGGCCCGCCCAGCACCACCTCGTCGCGATAAAGGCCCTTGCCGGCGAAGGTTTCGATGCCGCCGCCCAGCGTCACATCGGCAAACAGGCGGTTGGCATGAAGGGCGGTGCGCGGCGTCAGCTCGATCGAGCCGCCGATGCCTTCGGCGTCATGGTCGGGCAGGCCGGTCTTGATCACGGCGATCCGGTCGACCGCGCCGATCGGCACGGTGTCGAATTCCACCGCGCGGCCGGCGGCGTTGAAATAGGTGCCGCCCGGCTGGGTGTTCAGCAGCACCACGCCGCCCATCGTGGCGCCATCGAAATTGCCGTCGATGCCGCGGATGTTGACGAAGCGGCCCTCGGATGTGTCGATCGACAGGGAGACGCCGGGGATGCGGCTGATCGCCTCGGCGGCGTTCACATCGGGATATTTGGCGATGCTTTCGGCCGCCTGGATGTTGATGAGGTTAGGAGCGCTCTTCTGCTCGCTGCGCGCGGCCTCGTCGAGGCGGGCCGAAACGATGATGGCATCCGCCTTGTTTGCGGTTGCCTCCTCGTCTGCATCAGCAGCAAGCCCCGCGTGAGGCAGAAGGGCGCAGGCCAGTGCAACAAGCGATGCAGATGAATAGCGCATGATTATGACCCCGTTTTTTAAAAATCGGAGCCGCTATTGGGCGATGGTTGTTGCACATTTGGGACGGATATATTGATTAATCCTAACACTATCCAATGTGTTCTGGCCTGAATTGCGCGTTGATATGGTTTTATTTTAACGCAAACGGCTCAATTTCCGGCTGTTTTCGCCCGGCCCACAGGGTGTGCCACAAGGGCCCTTGGCGCCGGCTCTCTTCCACATTGGGAATTGCCAATCTTGCCTGCCACCGCCTTTCGCACCTAGAGCAAGCGCCTTGCCCACCGGGAGGGATGGCGTGAAGCTGCTGCTGCTTGAGGATGACGCCGAGACGATCGCGCATGTCACCCGCATCCTGCGGGCCGATGGCCATGTGGTGGATGTGGCGCGCACCGGGCCCGAGGCGATCTTCCTGGCCACCACCGCGGCCCATGCGGTGCTGGTGCTCGACCGGATGGTGCCCGGGCTCGACGGGCTGGCGACGCTGAAGGCGATCCGCGCGGCCGGCGTGCAGACCCCGGCGCTGTTCCTGACCGCGATGGGCGATGTGACCGACCGCGTGGAAGGGCTGAATGCCGGCGCCGACGATTATCTGGGCAAGCCCTTTGCCGCCTCGGAACTGCTGGCGCGCATTGCCGCGCTGGGCCGGCGCACACCGCAGATCGATGTCGTCACCCGCATCGTCATCGCCGATCTGGAGATCGATCTGTTGAAGCGGCAGGTGGCGCGGGCGGGGCGGCGCATTGAATTGCAGCATCAGGAATATCGGCTGCTGGAATTTCTGGCGCGCCATGCCGGGCAGGTGGTCACGCGCACGATGCTGCTGGAAAGCATCTGGGATTTCCACTTCGAGCCGGGCACCAACCTGATCGAAAGCCACATCAGCCGGTTGCGCGGCAAGGTGGACAGGGGCTTCGATGTGGAGCTGATCCGCACGGTGCGCGGCGCGGGATACCGGCTCGATGCGCCCTGCTAGGTCTGGCAGGCTGCCCACCACCGGCGCTGCGCCGATCCGGCCGCTGGCCAGCGGGGCCTTTCGCTTTGCGCTGGTGCTGGCGGGGGTGTTCGCGCTCACATCGGCGGTGCTGCTGTTTCTGGTGGCGCATCTGGTCGATCACTACATCGCCGAAGGGGTGGCCGATGCGGTGGGCACCGAGAGCGACATTCTCGTCAACGAGGCGCGCGAGCGCGGCCCTGTGGAACTGCTCCATGCGGTGGAACGCCACGGGCGGGCCGTGCGCGATAATGATTTTCGCTACCTTCTGCTCGATGCGGGCGGGCGGCGGCTGGCCGGCACGCTGCCGCAGGCGGCGGCCCGGGTGGGCTGGAGCAAGGCCCGCGTTGCCGCGCTCGACGAGGAGGGCGCGCATATGATCGATGTGCTGACGCGCGGCGTGCGCCTCTCCGATGGCGCGCTGCTGGTGGTGGCGGGCGATCTGGAGGATCTGCGCGAATTGCGCGCGCGGCTGCTGCAGTTCACGGCGCTGGCGGCGGTGGTGGTGGTGGTGCTGGCGCTGGTGGGGGGCGGCATGGCTGGCGGCCTGTTCCTGCGCCGGCTGGATGCGGTGAATGCGGCGATCGCGCGGATCATCCAGGGCAATTTCGCCCAGCGCCTGCCCGCCCTTGGCATCAGCCCGGAATTCAACGCGCTGACCTCGCATCTCAACCTGATGCTCGACCGGATGGAGGCGCTGGTGGACAGCATGCGCCAGATCTCGGTCGATGTGGCGCATGATCTGCGCACGCCGCTGACGCGCCTGCGCCACCGGCTGGAGCGGATCGAGGCGAGCCCGGCCGGCGCTGCGGTGGCCGGCGATCTGGGCGGCTGCATCGCCGAGATCGACGAGGTGATCGCCATCTTCGCGGCAATGCTGCGGATCAGCGCGGTGGAAAGCGGCATGGCCGGGGCGGGCCATGCGCGGATCGATCTGTCGGCGCTGCTGGGCCAGCTGGTGGCCGCCTATGCGCCGGCCATAGAGGATGGCGGCCGCCGGCTGGCCCTGCGCATCGCGCCGGGCGTGCATATCGCCGCCGATCGCGAATTGCTGGCGCAGGCGGTGGCCAACCTGCTGGAAAATGCCATCCGCCACACGCCGCCGGGCAGCACCATCGCGCTGGGGCTGGATGGCGCCGGCCTGCCCGGCATGGCGCGCATCACGGTTGAGGATGATGGCCCCGGCGTGCCCGAGGCCGACCGCGAGCGCGTGCTGCGCCGCTTCTTCCGGCTGGAGCGCAGCCGCACCACGCCGGGCTCCGGGCTGGGGCTGGCGCTGGTGGCAGCGGTGGTGCGCCTGCATCACGGCACCATCGTGCTGGAGGAGGCCGCGCCGGGCCTGCGCGTGCGCCTTGATCTGCCCATCGCGGCCGAGGGGGGCTGAAAGCGCTGCTGGCGGCAGCCCGAAACCGTCGCCGCCAGCGCGCGGGGAGGCTCAGTGCGGCACCGAGGGCAGCGGCGTATAGGCCGAGGCGTTGGGCTTGTCGGTCACCTCGACGGTGAAGGTGAGGGCGAACTGGTTGTCGAACAGCGGATCGTTGACCAGGCCCGGCGGGTTCTGGAAGGGCATGCCGAAATCCTTGGGGTGCAGCACCCCGTTCAGCGTGAAGGCGCGAAACTGCACGCCATCCCACGGCACGATCTTGGAAGGCACCATGGCCATGGCAAAGGGCCGCGTCACGCCGCGCGCGGTCAGCTGGCCCTCCACCCGGTAGCCTGTGCCCTCCTTCACCACCCGATCCGACGAGAAGGTGACGACCGGATAGCGATCGGCCCAGAAATACTGATCCGACTTGAGATCGCCGATGAACAGCGTGTTATGCGACCACATCGCCGACACGGCCGCCGAAATCTCGAAATGGGCCTTCGTCAGGTCCTCGCCATCCAGATCGACGGTGGCGATCATGTTGGGCACGCTGGTGGTCACCTCGAACAGGTTGCTGTGCTTGAAGTGCAGTTCCAGCCAGGTGCCCACAGGGTCGGAAACCCAGGTCTTGGCCGCGGCCGGGTGAGCGATGGTCAGCGCGCTTGCCAGCGCCAGGCATTTGATCATCCGCATGCTGCTTCCTTATCGGTTGGCGGGTGGGAGTGGGGCCTATCTTACCCTGATTCAAAAGGATTTCTGAACCGAAAGGCCGATCGTGCGCGGGGCCAGCGCGCGCACCAGATAGGGCGATGCGGTTTCCTGCTGGGTGATCTTGCGGCTGTTGGTGATGTTCTTGGCAAACAGCGAGACGCGGGTGCCGGCCATGTCTACCCCGAAGCTGCCATCCAGCGTGGCATAGGGCGAACGGCGATAGCCGACATCGCTGGCCGAGAAGCTGGCCCGGCTGGGGCCGATGAGATGCACATCGAGCGCGCCGAACAGGCGGGTGCGCTCGTCTGCCCGGCCGTTGTAGCTGAAGCCGGCCGCCCCCGTCCAGCGCGGCACGCCCAGCAGCCACTCGCCGCGATAGGTGCCGGTGCTCTCGTTGTCGGTGCGGATTTCGGCCTGGGTATAGCCGCCATTGGCGCGCAGCGTGAGCGTGCGGGTGAGGTGGGCGGAAAATTCCAGATCGGTGCCCATCACCCGCGCCCGCCCGACATTGCCGACATAGGTGTAGGGGCAGGCATTGTCGTAGGTCTGCAGGTTCACCGTCTGCTGCACGCCGTTCCAGTCGATCAGATAGACAGCGCCGGCCACATCCAGCCGGTGATGCAGCAGCGAGCCCTTGAAGCCGCCCTCATAGCTCCACACCGAATCGGGCTTGTAGGTCATCGGCGCCTTGGTCAGCCCCAGCTGGCCCAGCGCCGAGCCGCAGGTGCTGGTGGGTACAGACTGGTTGATGCCCCCCAGCCGGAACCCCTTGACGGCGGTCGCATAGATATTGGCATCGCGGCTCAGCTCATAGCGCAGCGAGAATTTGGGCGTGAAGGCCGAGCTGTTGAGGCTCGAGCTGTCGCTGCTCCAGCTGTTCGATCCGGTGCCGATCAGGCCGTTGGTCAGGGTCAGCGCGCTTTGGTGGGCGGTCAGCGCGCGGAAGCCCACCGTGGCGGTGATGCGCCGGTTGGGCTTGAAGCTCAGCTCGCCAAAGCCGGAGAACTGCGTGGTGCTCTGGGTGGAGATCTGGGAATAGACATTGCTGCCGCTGGCGGTCAGCGCGTCGGCGGTGTCGGCGCCATAGGCGGCGGCCAGGCGGTCGTAGAGGCTGGTCTGGTTTTCCTCGGCGGTCAGATAATTGGCGACATGGGTATCGGAATGTTCGAAATAGACGCCGAGGATCCATTCGAACTTGCGATCCACGCCATTGGCCTTGGGCGAGACCAGCCGCATCTCTTCCGACACCTGCGAGATCTGCGTGGGCAGCGCCATCGAGACGGGCGTGACCAGCCCGTACAGCTCGTTGCCCAGCGCGCTGATCGTGTAGTCGGTGGCGGTGTAGAAGCTGCGCTTCAGATAGGTGGTGGCGCTGGTGAGCGCATAGCCGCCGAAATTCTTGCGGATGGTGAGGCTGGGCGCGAAGATCTCGTCGCGCAGTGGCTCGTCGGTGTAGCGGGTGACGAGATTGGCGTTGCCGGCATCGCTTTCGCCCGATCCCTGGGTGGTGGTCTTCTGGTAGAAGATCGAGGGCACCACCTGCAGATCGCCGCCATCGTTTTCATAACGCAGCTGGCCGCGCACCACCAATTGCGAGCTGTCGTTGAAATTGGGCGTGATGGCGCCGGTGGTGCCATCCTTGCGGTCGATATAGCCGCCGGTGTGGTTATACTGGATGCCCACCCGCGCGGCGAGATGATCGCGGATGAGCGGCAGGTTGATCACCCCTTCGCCCAGATAGCCAAGGCCGCCGCGGGCATTGGCCGAGACATCGGCGCGCACATCGAGCGATGTTCTGGCCAGATCCGCCTGGTTGGCGATCACCCGGATCGCCCCGCCCATGGCGCCGGCGCCATAGAGCGTGCCCTGTGGCCCGCGCAGCAGCTCCATATGGTTGATATCGAAGAAGGCCGGCGTTGCCGCGCCGACAGAGGCGCCGGTCGGCATCGTCATCGAGACATCGTCGAGATAGACGCCCACCGTCTGCTGGCCGATCGAGCCGACGCCGCCGGCAGAGCTGACGCCGCGCACCGCATAGGAGGAGCGCCCCGCCGCTTCCTGATCGGTGATGGCAAGGCCCGGCACCGAGCGGGCGACATCCTCGAAGCTGGTGATCTGGCGCTGCTGCAGCGCATTGGCCGAGATTGCCGACATGCTGATCGGCACCTCCAGCTGGCTTTCCTTGCGCTTGGTGGCGGTAACGACGATCTGGCCGCTGTCGGCGCCCGTATCAGGCGGGTTTTGCGCGCCGGTTTCAGTCTTGTCATTGGCGAGGGCTGGCGCGGCCGGGGCCAGCGCCAGCAGCGCGGTGCCCAGCAGCAGCGGAAGATCCCTGTGCGCCCTGCCGCGCGCGGGCAGTCTGTGGTTGGTCCTCATGTGTCATTCCCTTTGTTTTCTATGAATGGAGGTAGGCTTATGCGTGGGGTTCTGGCTTGGCTGGCGGTGGGCCGAAGGGCCGGTCGGTCAGCTCCACGGTCAGGTCGAGATCGAAGCGGTCGCCAAACAGCGGCCATTTCAGCGGCTCGGGCTGCATCCAGCCCATGCCGAAGGCCTTGCGGCTGATCGCGCCGCGCAGGGTGAAGGAGCGGAAATGGGTGCCCTCGAAGGGCACATCGGGCGAGGCGACCATGGCAAAGCGCACCGGGTGGCTGATGCCGTGGATGGTGGTGTCCATCCACACGTCATAGCCGCGGGCGGTTTTCACGATCCGCCGGCTGACAAGGCGCATCTGCGGATAGCGGGCCGGTTCGAGCAGGCCGATGTTGCCGGTCATCTGCTGGTGCACCAGCGGTTCATAGACCTGCAGACTGGCGGTCTGCACGGTGATGTCGAAGGAGGAGGCGGGCAGGTTGGCCGGATCGATCCGGGCCTGCGCGCTGACGCCGGGAAAGATCACCGGGATGCGATACATGCCGGCATGCACATAGCTCAGCTCCAGAAAGCAGCCGGCGGGATCGTGATACCAGGGCGCAGGGCTGGCCTGTGCGGCAGCGGCGGGCAGCAGCGCGGTGATCAGCAGGGCGGGCAGGGCGGTGCGGAAACGGATAGGCATAAGGGCTTCCCCGAGGCATCGGGCCCGTCAGATACGGGCGCGCGGATGGGCGGCGCCTGGCCTGGATGGCCCGGCGCGGGATCGGGCGGCGCACCGCCCCTGGCAGGTTCTCGCAACGGTTTTTACCTGCCCCGCGGGCCGTCAGCCGCGGGGCAGGGGCGGCTCATTGCAGGCGATAGTGGAAATCATAGGCGGTGGCCTTGGCGTCGCGCACATGGATCAGCACTTCGCCGCGCACCCCGCGATAGGCGCCGGTGCCGCCGGTGATGGCCATCAGCGTGTCGGCGCTGTCGTAGACCGGGCCATCGGCCATGATCTGGCCGTGCTGCAGCATCAGCGTCCAGTGGCATTCCATGGATTTGCCCACCACCAGCCGCACGCAATAGCCATGATCCTGCCCCAGCACCTGCGTGTTGCCGGCATCATAGACCGGATTGGCAAAGGTCAGCACATCGCCGACATTGTCTGCCCCGGCGCCGCCATGCAGGCTGACGGTGTCGGTGGCGGCGCGTTCAACCAGATCGAGATGGCGCAAGGGGGCGCTGTGGGCGGGGGCGGCCAGCGCGTTTGCGGCCAGCCCGTTTGCGGCAAGGGCCAGAACCAGGCCAGCCTTGGACATTCTGCGCATCATTCATGCTCCTGTGTGGGCCTTGCGGGGCCGGCTGGAAAGAAAGGGGAAGGAAAGGATCAGACCTGCCAGGCATCGCCGGCGGGGGCATCGCTGCGGTCATGCGGGCGGGCGGCGAGCATGTAGGCCAGCCCTGTCAGCACCACCGCGCCAAAGGTCAGCGCCATCGCCCAGGACATATACCAGGGGCCGGCGCCATCTGCCGGGCGCAGCATGTCGGCAATGGCCCACACGCCCCAGGCCAGCCCGGCCACGTTTACCGGCCAGGCCCATGCCCCCAGGCGAAAGCGGCCGCGCGGGCGCCAGCCCCGGCTGCGCGCCACCAGCGCGCCCAGCACCACCATCTGGAAGCCGGCATAGATGCCCACCACCGCAAAGCTGACGATCGTTGCCACCGTATCGGCAAAGAACATGCCCAGCACCAGGATCGCCCCTGCCACCACGCCGGAAAGCACCAGCGCATTGGTGGGCACGTGATGGCGCTCGGAAACCCGGGCGAGCCAGCCGCTGGCCACCACCATGTCATCGCGGGCATAGGCATAGACAAGGCGGCTGGCGGCGGCCTGCAGGCTGAGGATGCACGACAGGAACGAGACCAGCACCACCAGCATCACCAGCTTTGCTCCCAGCGGGCCAAAGGCGGCCAGCAGCGCGTCCTCGATCGGATTGGCCACGCGCCCCTCCACCACCGCCATCACATCGGGCAGCGACAGGATCAGCGCCAGGCACACGAAGATCGAGGCCGACATGCCGATGTAGATCGTCGATTTCATGGCGCGGGGAATGGCGATGCCGGGGTTGGGGGTTTCCTCGGCCACATCCCCGCAGGCCTCGAAGCCATAGCAGGTGAACAGGCCGACAATGGCCGCCGACAGAAAGGCCGGGCCATAATGCCCATCCCGGGCGATGCCGAAGCTGGAGAACAGGATGCCCAGCGGCTGGTGCCGGTGGAACAGCAGCAGGAAGGTCCCCACCGCCAGCGCCCCCAGGATCTCGCAGATGAAGCCGAACATCGCCACGCGCGCCAGCATCCGCGTGCCGGCCAGATTGGTGAGCGTGGACAGGGCCACCAGCGCGATGGCGATCAGCCCGGCCAGCACCGGGGAGGACTGGAAGCCCAGCAGCGGCGCCACAAATGGCGCGGCGCCCGCTGCCACCGCGGCAATCGAGGTGAACAGCGCCCAGCCATAGATCCAGCCGGCCATCCACGCCCATTTGCGCCCCACCAGCCGGCGGCACCAGGGATAGAGCCCCCCCGAAATGGGAAATTGCGAGACGACCTCGCAAAAGGTGAGGCAGACGATGAACTGCCCCAGCGCGGCGATCGGATACCACCAGATCATCGCCGGGCCACCGGCCGCCATGCCGATGCCGAACACCGAATAGACCCCCACCACGGGCGACAGATAGGTGAAGCCGAGGGCGAAATTCTCCCACAGCGACATGTTGCGGTCGAAATGGGCGGTGTAGCCCAGAGCGCTCAGCTCGGCATCATCCTGGCTTGTCATGTCCGACATGTCTTGTGCTTCCCTGAACCGGCGGGGCGGTCTGTGCCGCCCCATCCCTTTTGATTTACAGCTTGATCATGATGTGGCGCGGGCAGGTATAGTCCTCCAGCGCGTAGAGGCTCATGTCCTTGCCATAGCCCGATTGCTTGAAGCCGCCGTGGGGCATCTCGTTGGCCAGCATGAAGTGGGTGTTGATCCAGGTGCAGCCATAGCGCAGGCCCGCGGCCACCCGCATCGCCTGGCCCACATCCTTCGACCACACTGAGGAGGCGAGGCCGTAATCGGAATCATTGGCCCAGCCGACCGCTTCCTCCACATCTGTAAAGCGGGTGATGGAGACGACCGGCCCGAACACCTCGCGCCGCACGATCTCGTCGTCCTGGTGGGCGCCGGCGATGACGGTGGGCTGGAAATAGAAGCCATCGCCCGCGCCCGGCTGGCCGCCGGTGGTGATCTCGATATGGCCGTGTTCGGCCGCGCGGGCCACGAAGGCGGCCACGCGCGAACGCTGCCGCCCGGAAATCAGCGGGCCCATGTCGTTCAGCCCGTCGTCGGCCTCGTCGAAGCGCAAGGTGGCCACCGCCGCCGACAGATCCGCCACCAGCCGCTCGTAGAGGGGGGCGGCGCAATAGATCCGGCAGGCCGCGGTGCAATCCTGGCCGGCGTTGTAATAGCCGAAGCTGCGCACGGCCTGCACCACTTCGGCGATGTCGGCATCGGCCAGCACGATCACCGGGGCCTTGCCGCCCAGTTCCAGATGGGTGCGCTTGATCGTCTTGGTGGCGGCGGCCAGCACCTTGCGGCCGGTGGCGATATCGCCGGTGACCGAGATCATGCCCACGGCCGGGTGGTTGATGAGGTGGTTGCCCACCGTCTCGCCGCGGCCATAGACGATGTTGATGACGCCCGGCGGAAACAGGCCGGCGGCATCCTCCACCAGCTTGAAACTGGTGAGCGGGGTAAGTTCCGACGGCTTGAGCACCACCGTGTTGCCGGCCATCACCGGCGCGGCCAGCTTCCACACCGCCATCAGCAGCGGATAGTTCCACGGCGCGATGGCGGCGATCACGCCCACCGGATCGCGGCGGATCATCGAGGTGTGGCCGGGCAGATATTCGCCCGCCAGCGGCCCTTGCATGGCGCGGCCGGCCCCGGCGAAAAAGCGCAGGCAATCGACCACGGCGGGGATCTCGTCGCCCAGCACCAGATGCAGCGGCTTGCCGCAGTTGAGCGCTTCCAGCCGGGCATATTCATCGGCCTGGCGTTCCACCAGATCGGCCAGCTTGAGCAGCAGGTTGCTTCTTTCGGCGGGCGTTGTGCGGGCCCAGGGGGCAAAGGCGGCCTGGGCGGCGGCCACGGCCTGATCGACCTGCGCGAAAGAGGCCTCGGCGATCTCGGCGATGGTGGCGCCTGTGCGGGGGTTGATCAGCCGTTCGGGCTCCTCGCTTCCCGTTTCGAGGCGGTCGCCAATACGCATCTGGATAGTCATGTTCGAACCTCTGACAGGAACTGCCGTTCTGGTGCGCTGCCGGGCCGGGCGGTGAGGGCGCGCAAGGGCACACCCCGCCGCCCGCCGGCAGGCGGCGCTTGCAGGAAAGGGCCGGATTATCCCGGCCCATCAGATGATTGTCAGCTGATGGGAGAAGGCTATCGAAGCGCCCCTGGCTTCGCCATTGCAAAAATAAAAAACACGTTTTCGTGAAAAGCGAATGGAGGATGCCAGATTGGACGCCGGCTCAGGCCAGATCGGCGCCGACAATGGGGCTGCCGCGCACTACCGAGAGAAACCCCTTCAGCTCTGGCGATTCCACAGCGCCGCGCCGCCACACCACGCTGACCTGCGCCGGCGTGGGCGCATGGGTGAGGGTGCGCGCTTCCACCCTGTCGCCCTCCAGCGACCAGCGGCGGTAGACCAGATCGGGCATTGCCGCCACGCCGGCGCCGGTGGCCACCAGGCTGCGCACCGCTTCCACCGATCCGGTGCGCACCAGCACGTTCAGCCGGGCGCGCAGGCGCCGCCAGTGCTTTTCGGCGGTTTCGGCGATTTCGTCGGTGGCCAGCAGGATTTGCGGCGTGTCGCCCAGATCGGCGATGTCGATCTCGGCCTGGCGGGCCAGCGGATGGTCTGCCGCCATCCACAGCCGATAGGGCGAGGACTGGATGAGCATGGCCTGCAGCGCCTGCCCTTGCAGCCCGTCGGGCAGGATGATGGCGGCCGCATCCAGCTCGCCGCCCACCAGCAGATGCTCCAGATCCTCTCGCGTGTCCTCGATGATCGAGACATGGCAGTTGGGGAAGGAACGCCGGAAGCGCGACAGCAGCTCGGCCAGCACATAGCCCGCCACCAGCGGCGTGACCCCCAGGTTGAGCGGGCCGCTGACCGGCGCCTCGTCGCTGACCAGGCTGTGGCGGGCCTGGGCCACGGCATCGAGAATGGCGCGGGCATGGCGCAGGAAGTGGTGGCCCTTGATGGTCAGTTCCATGCCGCGGGCGCGCCGCTCGAACAGGCGGCAGGCCAGGCTTTCCTCCAGATCGTGAATGCTGACGGTGATCGAGGAGGGCGTGACGTTCAGCGTCTTGGCCGCGCGGGACAGCGAGCCCAGATCGGCAATGGCAACAAAATATTGAATTTGCCGAAGGGAAAGAGCCATCCTTTGATGATATGCAATGGTTGGGGCCTGTCAATCATGGGCGGCCCGGGCCTTCGTTCGGGGAGATTGCCGGCGTGGCAGGCGGCCCCTGCATCACCCCTGCATCACAAGGGCGATGCATCGGCCGCTTCGGCGCGGGGCGTGATCGTGTGGCTGGCAAATCGGGGCAGATGGCTTAAGCCGCTTGTCAGGCGTGCCGGCAGGCGGCGCGCGGGTCCGGCATTTCGGCCTGCCGCGCCTGTCTGATTAAATGGAGAACCGCCATGCCCGCCCATGATGCCCTTTGCGCCTATGGCCTTGAGGGCAAGACCGCCCTTGTCACCGGCGCCGGATCGGGCATTGGCCTGGCCACGGCCAGGCTGTTTGCCGAAGTGGGGGCGCAGGTGTTGTTCGTGGATATCGCGGCCGATGCGGTGCGCGCGGCGGCCGAGGCGGCCGGATCGCCCTGGGCCATCTGCGACATTGCCGATGAAGCCCAGGTTGACGCGCTTTTCGCCCATGCGCAAAGCCTGTTCGGGCGGCTGGATGTGCTGGCCAATGTGGCCGCCTATCGCCGCAAGGCCGATACGATGGCGATGCCGGCGGCGGAATGGGATGCCATGCATGCCGTCACCACGCGGGGCACTTTCCTGATGATGCGCGCGGCGATCCGCCTCATGCGGGCGCAGCAGGGCGGCGGCGCGATCGTCAATGTCTCGTCGGTCAGCGCCGATCACCCCACGATCTTCAACAACATGCATTATGATTCGGCCAAGGCCGGGGTGGATGCGATGACCCGCGCGGCCGCGGTGGAATTTGCCGGGCAGGGCATTCGCGTCAATTCGGTGCAGCCGGGCGGAACCGCCAGCGGCGGTGCGGGCGAAATGGCCGCGCAATTGCCGATAAGGGGCCCGATGGTGCAGCCGGGGCGCATTCCGCTGGGCCGGATGTCGCAGCCGATCGAGCAGGCCCGGGCGATTCTCTTCCTCGCCAGCGATGCGGCCAGCTATATCACCGGGCATCATCTGACGGTGGATGGCGGTTACCACGTGTCCTAGCGCGCACGTGTCCTGGCAAGCCGGGCCAGGCACAGGCTGCGCAACAGAGCCGGGGCCTGCGGTAAATCGTCTGACGGTGTTTGCAGGGATCGCTGGTGCTATGCGCTATGCCCGATCGCCTGACTTTGCCGGATGGTTCCGGGCAAACCAGCCATCTTTCCAGCCAAGCGCTTGAAAAGATGGTGGGCGCGGCAGGGATTGAACCTGCGACCCCACCCGTGTGAAGGGTGTGCTCTACCGCTGAGCTACGCGCCCGCCCTGATGGTGAACCGTCGTTTCCGGCGGCCCCTCAGTGGGGAGACGCGCCTCTAGAAGGGTTCTGCTGCGTTGACAAGTGGGTTTTGAAAATTATTCAGGCGGCATGACCGAAACACCCGAAACCGCCGCCCAGCCCGCCACCTCTGGCTCCGACGTGCCGCCCGACCGGCTGGCCATCAACCCGTCCAGCACGCATTTCGATGGCGATCTGCTGCGCCGGGGCATTGGCATCCGCTTCAAGGGCGTGGTGCGCACCAATGTCGAGGAATATTGCATTTCCGAAGGCTGGGTGCGCGTGCAGGCCGGCCGCAGCATGGATCGCAAGGGCAATCCGCTGACGATCAAGCTGAATGGCCCGGTGGAAGCCTGGTTTGAGGATCTGGGCGAGGGCGCGCCTGTAGCCAGCGCGTGATCTGTGCCGGGGCAGGGCGGTTCGCCCCCCTGCCCTTTGGGCCCTTCGGCCACTGCGCCTTCAGTCGTTCTTGCCGGTGAAGGCGGCGATGATCGCGCCGATCGGGTCTGTCGACCAGCGGTTGCGGCCCAGCCCGTGGGCGCCGGTGATCGGCGTCTTGTTGTAGATGAAGCCATCCACCGGCCAGTGCGTGCTGCCCAGCCCCTGGATGGGGGCGAACCACACGCGCACCTCGCTCCAGTCGTTGGCGGGCGAGACGTCCACCGCCTCCACATCGCGTTCCACCTGGCCGCGCCGCCCGTTGATCGGGCTCCAGTTGGCGTGGCGCAGCAGCACCTTGCGCGAATCGACAATGCGGCTGACCATCGCCACATGGCCCAGCACCATCTTGCCATAGGGGTGAAAGGCCATCACCGCGCCCACTTTGGGCCGCACGCCGCGGGCATAGCGCCCCTCGGCCTGCCGCCACCATGTCCAGGCATCGCCGAACAGCTGGATGCCCGAGGCCGTGCGGGCATAGGGCACGCATTGCAGATAGGCCGGCAGCGTTCGTTCATCGCCGCCCACCTCGTTGAAATCGCTGACATCCACGAAGTGCACCCGCGCGATGGCCGGCGTTGTGGCTGCCAAGGCCAGGGCAAGGCTCGCACCCCTTGCGATCGATCTGGTCCATCCCGTCATGCCGCCACCCTGCATTGCGCAGGGTTAGGCTGCCCCTGCCAGACATGGTAAATGAAAAACTTACGATTGACCTGAAGGTTCCCGTAAACATACGCAGGCCGCGCCGTTTTGCTTGCCAAGCGGCGCCGGGGAAGCCACAGGCACCAGATGCTGCCGCAAGTGATCATTATCGGCCGGCCCAATGTCGGCAAATCCACGCTGTTCAACCGGCTCGTGGGCAAGAAACTCGCGCTGGTCGACGACCAGCCCGGCGTGACGCGTGACCGCCGCTTTGGCGAGGCGCATCTGCTGGGGCTGGACTTCACCATCGTCGACACCGCCGGCTGGGAGGATGAAGACCCCCACAGCCTGCCCGGCCGCATGCGCCAGCAAACCGAAGCCGCGCTGGAAGGCGCTGACGTGGCGCTGTTCGTCATCGATTCGCGTGCTGGCTTGACGCCGCTGGACGAGGAAATCGCCCGATATCTGCGCGAATCGGACGTGCCGGTGATTCTGGTGGCCAACAAGGCCGAGGGCCGCGCGGGCGATGCCGGCCTGTATGAAGCCTTTGGCCTGGGCATGGGCGATCCGGTGCCCTTCTCGGCCGAGCATGGCGAGGGGCTGGCCGATCTGTTCGAGGCGCTGCTGCCGCTGATCGAGGACAAGCAGCCCGACGAGGATGCGGAACCGGCCGAAGAGGAAGACGAGGAAGCGCTGCTGAAGGCGCCGCTGAAGCTGGCCATCGTGGGCCGGCCGAATGCGGGCAAGTCAACGCTCATCAACGCGCTCCTCGGCGAGGACCGGCTGCTGACCGGGCCGGAAGCGGGCATCACTCGCGATTCGATCGCCATCGACTGGCAGTGGCGCGACCCCCGGACTGGCGATAGCCGCCCGGTGCGGCTGATCGACACCGCCGGCATGCGCAAGCGCGCGCAGGTGACCGACAAGCTGGAGAAGCTCTCGGTTGCCGATGCGCGCCGGGCGGTGGATTTTGCCGAAGTGGTGGTGCTGCTGCTCGATGCCACGCGCGGGCTCGAACATCAGGATCTGAAGATCGCCGCCCATGTGATCGAGGAAGGCCGCGCGCTGATGATCGCGGTGAACAAATGGGATGTGGCCGAAGAGGCTTCCGCCCTGTTCAACGGCATCCGCGGGGCGCTGGAAGAGGGGCTGTCGCAGGTCAAGGGCCTGCCGCTGCTCACCGTTTCGGCGCGCACCGGCAAGGGGCTGGATGCGCTGATTGGCGCTGCTTTCGAGCTGCGCGAGGCGTGGAGCAAGCGCGTGCCGACCGCGCTGCTCAACCGCTGGTTCGAGGAAGCGCTGACCGCCAATCCGCCGCCGGCGCCGGGCGGCAAGCGGATCAAGCTGCGCTACATCACCCAGGCCAAGACGCGCCCGCCCGGCTTTGTGCTGTTTGGCACGCGGCTGGATGATCTGCCCGCCAGCTATCAGCGCTATCTGGTGAACGGCATCCGGCGCGAGCTGGGCTTTGCCTCGGTGCCGGTGCGCCTGACGCTGCGCAGCCCGAAGAACCCCTTCAAGCGCGACTGATCGCCCCGCCTGCGGGCAGGGCTGGCAGGGCGGTGTAGGCTGGGCAGTGCTGCTCATGGCCGGGAACCTGCGCGGGGCAAAAGGAATGGGCTGCGCGCTGGGTCATAATATGCGCCGGCTTGCGGGCGTAATTCGGTAAATTGCCTAGTTTGGGCGTTTGGCGGGGCGGTTTCAGCCGTTTGGCCGGGCAAAGGGCATGGGCCGGCCTTCCGTCAGCGATCGCCACAGCCATTCCAGCGGGCCCTGGCGGAAGCGGGCCAGCCAGGGCTGGCTCCAGCCCAGCATGGCGGCCCACACCAGCAGCACCAGCCCGGCCTGGCCGGCGCGCCCCACATGGCCCATCCAGCCCAGCCCCCAGCCGTTGAACAGGAAGCACATGGCCAGGCTGGTGCACAGATAATTGGAAAAAGCCATGCGCCCGGCCGCCACCAGCCGCCGGCCAGGGCCCGTGCCCAGCAGGCAAGGGGCCGCGCGCACCAGCAGGCTGGCATAGGCCAGCGCCATGGCCAGATGCGCCGGGCCCGCCCAATAGCTCAGCACATCGGGCATGGCGAGCGGGGGAAAATGGCGCGGCCAGGCCCAGCCCAGCAGCACCCCCGTCCACACAGCGCCCGCAGCGCCCGCCCACAGCACGGCCCGGTGCCAGCGCGCCGGCCAGTGCCCGGTGAAAAAGCCGCTGGCATAAAGCGCCATGCCGATCAGCATCAGCGGCAGCGTCTCGCCAATGGTGTAGAGCGTCATCACCAGCGGCCAGGCGGGGGCATCGGCCAGCTTGGCGGCGGCCTGCGGCCAGAAGCCCAGTGCCGCCTGCGCCACATCGGCCCGCAGCTGGGCCAGTGTCTGGGCAAGGGCGGCCTGCACGTCGGCCGCCTCGCGCGCGGTGGCGATGCCGGTGCGCACATGTTCCTCGGCCAGGATCTGCGGCAGGCTGCCGATCATCCCCCAGCCGTGCCAGCCCATGAACAGCGCCACTGCCAGCCCCACCTGCGCGCGCGGCGCCAGCCCCCGCAGCGCCAGCGCCAGCAACCCGCACAGCGCATAGAGAAACAGGATATCGCCCCACCACAGCAGCACATAATGGGCATAGCCAAACGCCCCCAGCCAGAACAGCCGGCGCATCTGCAAGGCCTCGCCAGAGCGGCCGCGCAGCTCTGCCCGCTCCACAAACAGCAGCATGCTGGCCCCGAACAGCATCGAGAACAGCGCCCGCATCTTGCCTTCCACCAGCAGCATGGTGAGCGCGAACAGCGCTTCATCCACCATGCCGGCCGGCCCCGCCTGCGGCGGCACGGCAAGCGCGGGCGTGTCTGTAGTGGCGATGGGGCCGGCAAAACCGGCCATGTTCACCGCCACGATCCCCAGCACCGCCACCCCGCGCACAAGGTCCAGCGTGGCAAGGCGGGCGCCGGCGGGCGCATCCTGGGCGGGCATGGGGGCGCTTAGTTGCGGGTGGGCAGGCAGGCGATGCCGGCGGCGGCCAGCTTGTGGCAGGCGCCTTGCGCGCCTTCCGCCGAATAGCCGGTGACAAGCAGCCGGCTGACCTTGCCGGTGGGCCGGTTCTCGCGCGCGTGGCCGGCCACTTCGGGCCGGGCCTTCACCCGCGCCCACAGCGCATCGGCATTGCCGGCCACGGCAAAGGCGCCCAGTTGCAGCATCCATTCGCCATGGGCGGCAGGCTTGGCCGCAATAGGCTTTTCAGGGGTGGGCTTTTCAGGGGCGGGTTTGGCGGGCGCGGGCGCCTTGGCGGGTGCCGGTGCTGCCGCCAGATGCTGGCCGCCCTTGGGCCGGGCATAATCGGCGCCGGCATCGGCCGGGCTGGCGCGCGGCGGCAGGGGCAGCGCGGCGACAACCGAGGGGCGGGGCGAAGGCGCAGGCGTGGCCGGCGGCGGCGGGGCATCGGCGCCCAGCAGTTCGGCGGCGGTTTGTCGGTTGCGGCTCGATTCGATGGCCGGTTGCATCTGCCCTGCCAGCGAGACGCCCTTCTGCCGCTGGTCCAGCGGCACGAACTGGTCCATCTGCGCCAGCGCCGCGCGGGCCTGCGGCAGGCCGGCCTGGTTGGCCAGCAATTCCAGCGCATAGGCGCGCACCCAGTCCTTGCCGATGCTGTCGCCGTTGAACAGGGCCACGCCCAGCAGATATTGCGCGCGCGGCTCGCCCCTGTCGGCGGCGGTGCGGATATAGGGCATGGCCTGGGCGTGCTGGCCGCGCTGGAACAGCAGCAGGCCGTATTGGTCGGCCGCGCCGGCATGGCCTTGCGCGGCGGCCTTGGCAAACAGCATCTCGGCCCGGGTCAGATCCTGCGGCACGCCCTTGCCGAACTTGTAGGCCTGGCCCAGATTATATTGCGCCACCGCATCGCCGGTTTCGGCCGGGCCCTGCCAGGCATGCACGGCTGCGGCAAAATCGCCCCGGCTCCAGGCCTCGGCGCCGGCGTTGACGCCAGCGTTGACGTCGGTGTTGACATCGGCGCGGGCGGGCGCGCCTGCCATCAGCAGCGCGGCAAGGCCGGCGCCCACAAGGCCAGTGCCCACCCGGCCGGCAGCGGCAAGCAGGCGGTGGGCCGGTGAGGCGGCGCGTTTCGGGCGGTTCATGCGTCGGTTCCCTGTGGGCGCGGCAGGCGCGCGCGGATGAGGCGTAAAGGGGCCGGATGTGCCCGCTCGATTCAATGGCATAGGCGGCCATGGTTAGCAAAGCCTTGCTGGCCGCGCGCACCTGCCTGAAAAGCGGCGTGAAACGGGGTGTGGAACATCGCGTTAACCGCAATTTAGGACAGATTTGCGATTCGCATACCGGATAACCGGAGGTTTGCCCAAGCGGCAGCCCCGCCAACAGGACCGCACCGATGCAACAGACAGACGCTTTCCGCTTTGCCGCTGCCCAGCCGGGGCCGCGTTGGCTGGCCGCCGGTGGCGCGCTGGCGCTGGCGCTGGGCGGCAGCCTGCTGGCGGTGCCGGCCTTTGCCAGCAGTGAGGCGGGCAGGGGCGAGGCAGCGAAAGCCGAGGCGGCGCAGGCAGCAGCGCTGGGCGGCGCGGTGAGCGCGGCGGAAGCGGCCGTGACCAGCGCCCCGCGTGAGGCGGCGCTGCGCGCGGCGTTGGGCCGGGCCTATTTCCGCGCCGGGCGGTTCGAATCGGCCGCCGCTGCCTATGGCGATGCGCTGACGCTGGGCGATGCCTCGGGCCGCACCGCGCTCAGCCTGGCGCTCAGCGATGTGGCGATCGGCCGCAAGGGCGAGGCGGTGCAGGTGCTGGATGGCGCGCGCGGCGAGATCGGCGTGGCCGATTTTGGCCTGGCCATGGCGCTGGCCGGCGAGACGGGCCGCGGCGTTGCCGTGCTGGTCGATGCGGTGCGCTCTGGCCAGGGCACGCTGCAGCTGCGCCAGAACCTGGCCTATGCCTATGCGCTGGACGGCCGCTGGGAAGATGCCCGGGTGATGGCCCTGCTCGATGTGCCGGCCGATCAGGTGGACGAGCGCATGACCCAATGGGCGCGCACCACCCGTGACGATGCGTTCCGCGCCCGCGTGGCGAGCCTTTTGGGCGTGCCGCTGCGGGGCGATAATGGCATGCCCGCGCAGCTGGCGCTGGCGCCGGCCCCGGTGGGCCAGCCCGCGCCGCAGATGGCGCTGGCGCCAACGCCGGCGCCGGCTCCTGCACCGGTGGCCGCGCCGGCGCAGGAACTGCCCCCGGTGAACGAAGCGCCCGCCGCTGCGCCCGACGATCTGCGCCGCGCCGAGGCCGCCCCGGCCGTGCCGGCCTATCGCCCGCCGGTGTTCCACCCGGTGGTGGCAGAGGCCGCCCCGGCGCCGCGCGTGCTGGCGCATGGCATGGCACCGGCCCGTGCTGCTGTGCCCCATGGCGCCCGCAAGCCGGCCAGCGCCGGCAGCCATGTGGTGCAGCTGGGCGCCTTTGCCAGCGCCGAGAATGCCGAGAAGGCCCGCCGCCAGTTCATGGCCCATGGCGCCTTTGCCGGCCACAGCATCGAGGTGGCCCGGGCCGAAGTGAACGGCCGTGCTTTCTGGCGGGTGTCGGCGCGCGGGTATGATGCGGCCTCGGCGCAAGGGGCCTGCGGGGCGCTGAAGCGCCATGGCGCGGTGTGCCTGGCTCGCGCCGATCTGGGCGGGGCGCAGCACGCCGCTGCCCTCCATGGCCATGGCACGCCCGATCTGGCCTTTGCCGACCGGCGCTGACAGCGGTTTTTCCGACCACAAAAAAGCGGGGGAGGGCAAACCTCTCCCGCTTTTTTGTGGGCCGGTTGCGGGCGGGCCTCAGCCCACCTTCACGCCGCCCTTGAACAGCGCCAGCACCCGGCCCTGCACCGGCTGGCGGTCAAACGGGGTGTTGCCGGCAGCGGCGGCCATCTTGTCGGAAGAGACGATCCAGGGCTTGTCGGCATCGACGATGGCGATGTCGGCCTCGGCGCCCGGGGCCAGGCGCCCGGCGTTCACCCCCAGGATGCAGGCCGGGTTGCCCGCCAGCAACTGGAAGGCGCGGGCCATGTCGATCACGCCGTCACGCACCAGGTTCATCGTCAGCGGCAGCAGGGTTTCCGCGCCGGCCATGCCCGGTTCGGCATCGGCAAAGGGCAGGCGCTTGTCTTCCGGCCCGCGCGGATCGTGGCCAGAGCCGATGATGTCGATCGTGCCATCGCCGATCGCCTCGATCACTGCCTGCCGGTCCGCCTCGTGCCGCAAGGGCGGCGAGAGGCGGCAGAAGGTGCGGAAATCGGCCAGCGCCGTGTCCGACAGCATGAAATGCGCCGGCGTGACCCCGGCAGTGATCGCCACCCCGCGGGCCTTGGCCGCGCGCACCAGATCGAGCCCGGCGCGCGTCGTCACCTGGCGGATGTGGAGGCGCGCGCCGGCCATTTCGGCCAGCGCCACATCGCGCGCGATAGCCAGCGCCTCGGCCTCGGCCGGGGCGGACGGCAGGCCCAGGCGGGTGGCCATCTCGCTGGCGGTGGCAACGCCGCTGCCCACAAGGCCGGCATCCTCGGCATGGGTAATGACCACCAGATCCAGCATTGCGGCATAGCGCAGCAGCCGCAGCATCGTGCCCGAATCGCCGATCCAGCGGCGGCCGGTGGCAATGGCGCGGGCGCCTGCATCGCGCATCAGCGCAATCTCGGCCAGCTCGCGCCCTTCCAGCGCGCGGGTGGCCGCGGCCAGCGGATGCACCCACAGGTCCGGCTTGCCGCTCTGCGCGGCATAACGCACGGCAGAGGGCCGATCGAGCGGCGGGTTCTGATCGGGCATCAGCGCGGCGCGGGTGATGCCGCCGAAATGCAGCGCCGGCTTGTCTATCGCGAAAACGCCCAGATCAACCAGGCCCGGCGCGATCAGCTTGCCGGCCGCATCGAGCACGCGCTCGCCCTCGGCCGGGGCCACATCGGCGCCAAGGGCGGCAATGCGGTCGCCCTCGATCCGCAGGGCGCCCGGCACCGGCAGGCCTTCTGCCAGCACCAGCAGGCCATTGGTGATGGTGATGCTTGCCACCGGTTTCATGCCCAGCCCTCCAGCTTGCGTGCCTTGCGGGTCAGCACTTCGAGGCAGGCCATGCGCATGGCCACGCCCATTTCCACCTGCGAGGTGATCAGCGAACGGCCGGCAAGATCGGCGATGTGCGAATCGATCTCGATGCCGCGGTTCATCGGCCCCGGGTGCATCACCAGCGCGCCGGGCGCAGCCTTGGCCAGGCGCTCTGCCGTAAGACCATAAAGGTGGCGATATTCGCGCGGGGAGGGGATGAACTGGCCCTCCATCCGTTCCTGTTGCAGGCGCAGCATCATCACCACATCGGCGCCCTTCAGCGCGGCGTCGAAATCATGGAAAGCGGTGACGCGCATGCGCTCGATCTCGGCCGGCATCAGCGCCGGGGGCGCGCACACGCGCACATCGGCGCCGAGCGCTGTGAGCGAGAGGATGTTCGAGCGGGCCACGCGGCTGTGCAGAATATCGCCGCAGATCACCACCTTCAGCCCGACAAAGCCGCTGCCCAGCCCGCGTTCGGCCAGTGCCCGGCGGATCGTCAGCGCATCGAGCAGGGCCTGGGTGGGGTGTTCATGCTGGCCATCGCCGGCGTTCAGCACCGGGCAATCCACCTTGCCGGCGATCAGCCGCACCGCGCCCGAGGAGGCATGGCGGATCACGATCGCATCGGCGCGCATGGCGTTGAGCGTGACGGCGGTGTCGATCAGCGTCTCGCCCTTCTTCACGCTCGACTGGCCGACCGACATGTTCACCACATCGGCCCCCAGCCGCTTGCCGGCAATCTCGAAGGACAGCAGCGTGCGGGTGGAGTTCTCGAAGAAGGCGTTGATGATGGTGAGGCCCTGAAGCAGGTCGGCGCGCTTTTGCGGCTGACGGTTCAGTTCCACCCATTGCTCGGCCTCGTCGAGCAGGAAGAGGAGCTCGTGCGGGGCAAGGCCGGCAATGCCGAGCAGCCCGCGATGCGGGAAGGCCGCCGATCCTGCCGGATAGGGGCCGTTGATGGAAGTCGCAGATGTCATCGAAGATCAGGCCATAGGGGCGGTGGGCGGCGGCCTCAAGCCCACTTTGCCTCTTTGTCCACCGTGTTTAAGAAGGGGCGTTGGCCAGCTGGCGCAGATGGGGATGAAAGACATGGAATTCGCCGGGAAAGTCTGGCGCTTGCTGGTGGGCGTGAAGGATGCGCTGGTGCTGATGGTGCTGCTGCTGTTCTTCGGCCTGCTGTATGCCGCGCTGGCCGGGCGGGCGCCGGCGCCGGCGCAG
>Ga0207806_1000070_pt1 | contig 23975 bp, 18 predicted proteins | sample LuqExpMetageno72_FD_187829 | JGI IMG/M metagenome (GOLD analysis project Ga0207806, IMG submission 187829) | Tropical forest soil microbial communities from Luquillo Experimental Forest, Puerto Rico - Sample 72 (SPAdes) | ecosystem: Environmental > Terrestrial > Soil > Tropical forest ...
CTGTATGCGTCCTCTGGACGCTACGCGAGCATCTCCATGCCCGTGCATTACGGCCTCAAACTCTGGATCGATCAGAAGAACGCGGAAGGCGGCGTATTCGTCAAAGCGTTCAACAAGAAAATCCCATTGAAGCTCGTCGCTTACGACGACCAGAGCAACACGGCTACGGCCGCCACGCTGTACAATCAGCTTATCACGCAGGATAAAGTCGACGTCTTGATCGCCGATTCCGGCTCGGTTCTTACCTCGGTCGCGGTCCCAATTGCGCGCGATCACAAGATTCTGCTGATCGATCAGACCGGAACGGGCGCGAACTTCTTCACGCCGGACAATCCCTACATCGCGCTGATGTCGGATCCGGTCTCGAGCATCTGGCCAAAACCGCTTGCCGATTTCCTCACGCAAGACGGCCCTAAACTCGGCATCAAACGCGTTGCCATTCTCTACGCGACCAACGATTTCACCGGCACGCAAGCCAATGCCGTGCGGAAATTCATCAAGGATGCGAACGCCGGAGTCGATATCGTCTACGACCAGGGAATACCGACCGAGACGTCGAACTATACGGTATTGTTGAACAACATCCGGGCGAGCAATCCGGATGCCGTGATCCATCTCGGCTACGCGCCGAACGACATCGCCTTCCTGCGCAACGTCCAGGACAGCGGCATCAAATTCAAATTCTTGTTCTGCATCTATCCGGGTCTGGAAACGGAGCTTTTGGAAAAGAACGTCGGCTCGAAAGGCCTGAACTACGTCTTCACCTACGTCCCCTCTTCGGAAATCTCATACGAAGCGAACTTCGGAATGCCGCTGAAGGACTATGCCGACGCCTGGCAAAAGAAGTACGGCAACACCCAGGTCGAGTTCGGCTTCAACTCTGTCGCCGGATACACGACCGGTCTCGTGCTCGAGAAAGCGCTTTCGGTCACCGAGAGCCTAGATCAGCTCGAACTGCGGAAAGCGATCTTCAGCCTGTCGGGCAAACTGAAGACGCTCGACGGCACATTCGAACTGGACCAGAACGGCGCACAAGTCGGCGAGATCACGCCGCTCGGGCAATTGATCGCCGACGGACCCAACCACGTCAAATTCGTGACCGTCTGGCCGCATAACGTATCGACTGGCAAGCCCGTCTATCCGAGGCCGTAACGTAAACGCGGCCGCTCCTCAAGTGAACGCCACGGAGCGCCCGCATGTTCGTTTATAGTTTGCTCGCGGGGCTCCTGTTCGGCCTCTACTTCAGCCTCATCGGCCTCGGCCTCAACTTGGTCTTCGGCGTCATGCGCATCGTCAATCTCGCGCATGGCGATTTTCTCATGCTCGGGGCGTTCGTCGCCTATTGGCTGTTCACGCTCTTTTCGATCAATCCCGTTCCCTCGGTCTTTATCAGCTTTGCGATCTTCGCCGTCGTCGGCATTCCGCTTTATTACCTGCTGGTCCCCCGCCTATTGCGCGGCAAGGATCCGGAGATGCTCTCCTTCATCCTTTTCTTCGGGTTGTCGCAGGTGATCGAAGCAGTCGCGACGATTTCGTTCGGCACGAGTGAGCGCTCAATTCCAGGCGGCGAGCTCGGCCAAGCGATGGCGTCGGTCGAAAGTTTCTTTCTCGGGACCGCCGTCGACAATGGACCGGTCGAGATCTTCGGCCAGACCTTCCCGGCGGCATGGATCGTATCGGGTTTCGCGAGCGGGCTCGCCGTGCTGTTTGTCTACCTGTATCTCTATCGCACCCGCATCGGCTATTTGACCCGCGCCGTCATGGTCAACCGCGAGGAAGCGCTCGCGACCGGCATCAACGTGCACCGCGTGTCGGCGATCGCATTTGGCGTCGGTCTCGGGCTCGCCGCGCTCTCGGGCGTCTTCGCACCCTTCATGCTCGGCAGCATCACGCCTGCCATGGGCGTCGACGTGACGGTGACGTCTTTTGCCGTCATCGTTATTGGCTCGCTCGGTCGTCCCCTGGGGACGGTGCTCGGCGGCCTGATCTACGGCGTCTCCTACATGCTCATGCAGAGCTACTACAGCTCCTGGGCCAATCTCCTGCCTTATGTTCTCCTCGTCGCCATTTTGCTGGTGCGGCCGAGCGGACTGTTGGGACGTCAGGTGCGGCGTGCCTAGGACGGTGAAACATATCCTCTGTGTCCTTCCCGTGATCGCAGCCTTCGCGGTTCTTCCGGCCGTGTACGAGAACCACCTGCTGTTGTTCAATTTCATGATCTTCATGATGCTCGCGCAGGGCATGAACCTGATCTACGGATTCACCGGATATCTGCCATTCGGCTACGTCGGGTTTTTCGGAGCCGGAGCCTACGGTTTTGCGCTTACGGTCGTGCATCTGCACGCGCATCCGTTGCTCGCACTGCTGGCCGGCGCGTTGGCCGCGTTGGCGCTCGGGGTCACGTTGAGCCCCCTGTTCCGGCTGTCGGGGGCGTATTTCTCCATAGCCAACCTGGGCGCGGCGCTCGCGGTGTATCAGGTCGTGTCCAACCCCAATCTCGAGTCGATCACGAAAGGCCCCTATGGGGTGAGCCTCAACGGCGTGTTCGACCCGACTTTCGCCTATACCACGACATTGGCGATCCTGGCCGCCACGTTCGGAGTGATCGTCTACGTCCGGAACTCGCATTTCGGAATGGCACTGCAGGCCATCCGGGAGGACTCGATCAGCGCCGCCATGGCCGGCATCAATGTGGTGCGCGAGCGCATCGTCGCGTGGCTGCTGAGCGCGTTGATCGCAGGTCTCGCCGGCGGCGCCTTCGCTTGGTACGTCTCGGTGTTCTATCCGGAGACGGTGTTCAGCGGTGAATTCACGATCTTTGCGATCGTGTTCTCGCTGTTCGGCGGCAACGGCACCGTTCTTGGTCCCATTTTGGGTGTCACGGTCCTGTACGGGATCTATAACGGCGTGGGCATCTCCACGCCGCAATATTTCCAGTTGATCTACGGCGCTTTGATCATGCTGCTCGTCCTCTTCCTCCCGAACGGTCTTGCGTCGCTGCTGCGCCAGTGGGGCATCGATGTCCCGTGAGCCCCTGTTGCGCCTGGATGAAGTGGCCAAGCAGTTCGGCGGCTTCCGTGCGCTCGACGGCGTGAGCTTCACGCTGAACGTGGGCGAGGTTCTGGGCCTTGTCGGGCCGAATGGATCGGGCAAGACCACCTGCATCAACGTGGTCTCGGGGATCTATGCGCCGGACGGCGGCGAGATCTGGTTCGAGGGCCGGCCGATCGGCGGCATGGCGCCGCATCGCATCGTGCACCTCGGCATCAATCGCACCTTCCAGGTGCCGCGGCCGTTCTCTGCGCTCACGGTGCGAGAGAACGTAGAGGTCGCGATCGCCTATGGCGGACAAACCGGCGCGGGCGTTGAGCTCGTGGACGTTGACAGGCTCCTTGGTGACCTCGACCTCCTCGACTTCGCATCCAAGCCTGCAGCGCAGCTCAACAGCACGCAGCAAAAGATGTTGGACCTGGCCCGCGCGCTCGCAACGCGGCCGAAGCTTTTGCTAGTCGACGAATTGGCGGCCGGATTGAATCCCACAGAGCTCGACGCGATCGGAGACAAGCTGAAGCAATTGGCCCGCTCAGGAATTGCGTTACTTGTCGTCGAACATCTGATGAGATTCATCGATCAGATCACCGACCGCATCATCGTCATGAACGCCGGCAAGGAGATATTCGAGGGGGTCCTCGTGGAAGCTGCCAAAGATCCACGTGTCGTGGAGGTCTTCCTGGGAGGCGATGATGCCGTCGGCTGATCCTTCCGCCCGCCCTTTGCTCGACATCTCCGAGCTGACGAGCGGCTATGGCGGCATCCAGGTCCTCTGGGGCGTGAACCTTGAGGTGCGCGTCAACGAGTCGGTAGTGCTGCTCGGCGCAAACGGGGCCGGCAAGACGACGCTGCTGAAAACCGTGATGGGCCTGATCGAGCCGTGGTCCGGCAGCATCGTCTTCGATGGGCGCGACGTCACGTGCTTGCGTACCGACGTCAAGGTGCAGCGCGGAATCGCTTTCATGTCGGATACATCGGGCTTTCCCGACTTGACGATCGAGGAGAACTTGCGCGTCGGCGCGCAACTGCTCTCTAGGGCCGAACTGCGCGCGAGCCTCGAAGAGGTCTATTCGATATTTCCGATCCTGGCGGAGCGGCGCCGGTCGCTCGCCGGCAGCCTGTCCGGCGGACAGCGCAAGATGCTGGGAATCGCCAAGGCGCTCGCCGGCCGCCCGCATTTGCTGGTGATGGACGAGCCGTCATCGGGACTGTCGCCGCTGCTCGTCAAGGAGGTCGTGCGCACCCTCATGCGCCTGCGCGAAAAGCATCTTGCCTTGCTGGTCGCCGAGCAGAACGTAAAATTCCTCGACCTCGCCGATCGCGTTTATACGCTCGATCACGGCCGCATCGGCTTTTCCGGCTCGGTTGCCGCGATGCATCACGACGACGCTTTGCAGCGCGCCTATTTCGGGCTGCGCTGATCAGTAGGAGCGCGGAAGTCCGAGCGCTTTCTCCGCGACGAAATTCAAGATCATCTGCTGGCTCACCGGCGCCAGCCGCGGAATGAAGGATTCCCGAAGGTAGCGCTCGACGTGATACTCGGCCGAATAGCCCATTCCGCCGTGCGTCATGACTGCCGCCTGGCAGGCTTCGCATGCGGCTTCGGCCGCGAGATACTTGGCTGCGTTCGCTTCAACGCCGCACTCCTGGCCGGCGTCGTACAGCGCTGCCGCCTGCATCGCCATCAACCGCGCGGCTTCCAACTGCATCCAGCACTTGGCAAGAGGATGCTGGATACCCTGATTGCGGCCGATCTTCTGCCCGAAGACGACGCGTTCGTTCGCATATGCGGCAGCCCTGCGGATCGCCGCAAAGCCAATACCGACGGCTTCCGAGGCAATGAGGATACGCTCTGGATTTAAGCCGTGCAGGATGACGCGGAAGCCCTCGCCCTCCCCGCCGATACGGTCCGATTCGGCAACGCGTAAGGCGTCGATGAAAAGGATGTTTGAATCGACCGCGTGGCGGCCCATCTTCGGAATTGCACGGACCTCCACGCGGGAACGGTCCAAATCCGTGTAGAACAAAGTCATTCCGTCCGTCTTGCGTGCGACCTGGTCGTAGGGCTTGGTCCTCGCCAGGATGAGCATCTTGCCGGCGACCTGCGCGGTCGAAATCCAAATCTTCTGTCCCGTGATGACGTACCCATTGCCGTTTCGCTCGGCTTTGGTCCGGATCCGCGCGGTCTCGAGGCCCGCATCCGGTTCGGTCACCGCGAAACAGGCCTTGCATTCTCCGCGGATCAGCGGCGGCAGCATTCTTCGCTTCTGCTCGTCCGTGCCGAACACGACGACGGGATTAAGCCCAAATATGTTCATGTGAACGGCCGAGGCGCCGCTCATGCACGCTCCCGATTCCGCGATGGTCTGCATCAGCACCGCAGCTTCCGAAATGCCGAGACCCGAGCCTCCATAGGCCTCCGGCATGGCGACACCCAGCAGGCCGGCATCAGCCACGGCGCGGTAGAACTCCTCCGGGAACGTCGCGCTTCGCTCTCTTTCGAGCCAGTAGCTCTCGTCGAAAGGCGCGCAAACGCGCGTCGAAAGTTCGCGGACCTCTCGTTGGCGCTCAGTCAGTCCGGCCTGCATGTCATGCTTCCTTCTCGATACGAACCTTTGGACCCGATTGAGGGGCGCTCCGATACCGCGGTGCTAAAGCGGCGTCCGATGAAGCGCCCATGCCGATCTCGCGCCGAAGGGGTCGAATTCATGAGCCGTTGGCGTATAATAATTGATGGCTGTAATAGGGGGAGTTCCCATGAAGTTTTCCAGGCGCAAAGTGCTTTTGATGGCGACGGCATCGGCTGTCGCGGGTGTCGGTCGTCCTTTCATCGCTCGCGGGCAGACCGCGGAATGGAGCTACAAGTACGCCAACAATCTTCCCGATACCCATCCAATGAACATTCGCGCCCGCGAGATGGCGGCGGCGATAAAGCAGGAAACCGGCGGACGATTCGATCTGCAAGTCTTCCCCAACAGCCAACTCGGATCGGACACCGACACGCTGACGCAACTGAGGGCCGGCGGGGTCGAGTTCTTTACGCTCTCCGGTCTCATTCTATCGACTCTGGTACCCGCGGCGTCGATCAACGGGATGGGATTTGCGTTTCCCGATTATGCCACCGTCTGGAAAACCATGGACGGCGAACTGGGCGTCTATGTTCGTGGCCAGATCGCGAAGGCCAATCTCGTGGCCATGGAAAAGATCTGGGACAACGGATTCAGGCAGACCACAACGTCAACCAAGCCGGTGCAGTCGCCCGACGACTTCCGCGGCATGAAGCTCCGCGTGCCGCCGTCGCCGCTGTGGACGTCCATGTTCAAGGCCTTCGATGCCGCTCCGGCGTCGATCAACTTTAACGAAGTCTACTCCGCGCTGCAGACCAAGATCGTGGACGGCCAGGAGAATCCACTGGCGATCATCTCCACAGCCAAGTTGTACGAAGTGCAGAAGTACTGTTCGCTGACGAACCACATGTGGGACGGATTCTGGTTCCTGGCGAACCGCCGTGCCTGGGAGCGACTGCCCGACGACGTCCGTGTGATCGTGACCAAACACGTAAACGCCGCCGGCGTGGCCCAGCGAGCAGACGTGGAAAAGCTGAACGCCAACCTGCAGCAGGACCTTGCGAGCAAGGGACTTGTCTTCAATAAGCCAAATCCCGAGCCGTTCCGCGACAAGCTCCGCGCCGCGGGCTTCTATGCCGAATGGAAGGGAAAATACGGCGAGGAAGCCTGGACCATTCTGGAAAAGGCGGTGGGCCGATTGGCGTGAGGGCGGCGTCCGACCAGCGGCTCTACGACGACGACGCGACGGCGCGGCTGGCAATCACCCGCGCCGTCGAGGGTTGGCTCGGGACATTTGTCGAGTTGGCCGCCGGGGCCCTCGTCGTTGCAGAAATTGTGATTCTATTCAGCGGCGTCATTGCCCGATACGTCTTCAACCACCCGCTGGTCTGGTCCGACGAGCTCGCCTCGATCGTTTTTCTCTGGCAAGCGATGCTCGGCGCGGTGATCGCGCTGCGTCGTGACGAACACATGCGCATGACGGCGCTGGTCGGAGCGCTTCCCCCGGGTGCGCAGGCAGGTCTCGATGCATTTGCGACCTGCGCTGCGCTCACATTTCTCGCCCTGATTGCCTGGCCCGCGTTTGATTATGCCATCGAGGAGCTGGACATCACGACGCCGGCTCTCGAGATCACGAACGCCTGGCGCGCGGCAGCGCTGCCATGCGGAACGGTGTTGATGGCGCTGTTCGCGCTGTTCCGGCTGTTTACGGCGGAGCGTCTGGCTTCCGTTTTATTGCCGGCGGCGGCCGCGCTTATTTTGGTTGTCGTGTTTTGGATGCTCGGACCGACGTTCCGGCAACTCGGCAATCTGAACCTGATCATCTTCTTCGTTGGCGTCGTCGCAGCCGCAGTGTTCGCCGGTGTGCCGATTGCGTTCGCGTTCGGGCTGGCTGTTTTCGGCTATCTCGGCCTGAGCACGCATACTCCGCTGCTGGTGCTGGTCGGTCGCATCGACGAGGGAATGAGCCATCTGATCTTGTTGGCCGTCCCCCTGTTCGTGTTCCTCGGTCTGCTGATCGAAATGACGGGCATGGCGCGGGCGATGGTGGCGTTCCTCGCCGCCCTGCTCGGGCACGTGCGCGGAGGGCTGCACTACGTGTTGGTGGCCGGCATGTACCTCGTGTCCGGCATTTCGGGCTCAAAAGCGGCCGACATGGCAGCGGTGGCGCCTGTGCTGTTTCCGGAGATGAAGGCGCGCGGGGCAAAGCCCGGCGACCTGGTCGCGTTGCTCTCGGCGACCGGCGCGCAGACAGAGACGATTCCGCCCAGCCTCGTGCTGATCACGATCGGCTCGGTCACCGGAGTTTCAATATCTGCTCTGTTCACCGGTGGGCTGCTGCCCGGACTGGTGGTAGCCGTGTTCTTGTGCGCGGTCGTACGCTGGCGTTATCGCTCGGAGAGCCTGCAGCAGGTAGAGCGCGCGCCGGTTGGCGAAATCCTGCGCACGTTCGGGATAGCGCTTCCGGCGCTCGCGCTCCCATTCCTTATCCGCGCGGCCGTGGTCGAAGGCGTAGCGACCGCGACCGAGGTGTCGACGATCGGGATTGCCTACTCCATCGTGGCGGGACTCGTCATCTATCGTCGCTTCGACCCAGCTGCGCTGCGGCCGATGCTGGTCGGAACGGCCAGTCTTTCCGGTTCGATCCTTCTGATCATCGGTACGGCGACGGGAATGGCGTGGGGCCTCACGCAGTCGGGCTTTTCGCGGTCGCTTGCGGCATTGATGAGCGGACTGCCGGGCGGAAGCATCACGTTCATGGCGGCATCGATCGTGGCTTTCATCGTGCTCGGATCGGTGCTTGAAGGCATTCCGGCGATCGTCTTGTTCGGGCCCCTTCTCTTCCCGATCGCGAGGGCGGTCGGGATCCACGAAGTGCATTACGCAATGGTCGTCATCCTGGCGATGGGCATCGGTCTTTTCTCGCCCCCTTTCGGCGTCGGCTACTACGCCGCCTGCGCCATCGGCCGCGTCGAGCCGGCCGCCGGTATGCGGCCGATATTCGCCTATGTCGTCGCTCTCGCGATCGGGACGATCATCGTCGCGGCCGTTCCTTGGATATCGATCGGCTTCTTGCGCTGATACGCGCGCTCAGGCGTTCTCTGGAGGAGGCTCTTGAAAAAAGTTCTCATCACGGGCGCTGGGCGGGGAATTGGATTGGCGACTGCACGCCAATTCGCAGCCTCGGACTGGCGCGTGCTCTCGCTCGACAAGGAATTCGGATCGGACGTCGTAGGCGAACGCGTCACATTCGATTTGATGCGCATATCCGAGATCCCAGCGCTAATCGCAGCGCTCGGTGATTTTGATACCCTCGTCAACAACGCCGGCGTGCTGCATTGCGACCCGATTGACGCCATTCCGGATGCGCACCGGTCCGAGATTTTGGCCGTGAACCTCGAAGCTCCGGCTGCGCTGATCGCGGCCGTGGCGCCCGCAATGAAGGCGCGCCGTAGCGGCCGCATCGTCAATGTGAGCTCGGTGTCCGCATTCACCGGTCATCCCGATCTTTGGTACGGGATCACGAAGGCCGGGATATTGAACCTCACGAAGTCCTGGGCACGGGCCCTCGGTCCGCATGGCATCCTAGTGAACGCCGTCGCGCCGGGACCGACCGAAACGCATATGTACGATCAATTGCCGCAATCCCGCCGGGACGACGTGATGCGCGCTGTTTACTCGGGGCGCGTCTGCAAACCGCAGGAGGTCGCCGAGGCGATCTACTGGCTGGGCAGCGATTGTCCCGAGTACATCAGCGGATCAACGATCGACGTGAACAACGGAAGTTATCCGCGCTGATGTTGCTCACATCTCGCGTCTGAATGGGACTCTCCCGAAAGCCTGTTTTCAGTTCGTCGCGACGGCTTCCCATTTCGGACAGGAGCGCGCTTCGACGGGCATATCGAATTCCTTGTAATTGCTCGCGTCGATGACCGACGGCGGCAGGAACATCTCCGCCACGATCGGCTGATGGCGAAGATGCCGGATCGCCATCATGGTCGCGAGGCAGCCCTGCATGAACGGATCGGCCTGTCCGCTCGCCAGCAGCTTGCCAGCCTTCACGGCATCGACCGCTTCCTTGGTCCCGTTGATGCCGACGACGATCGCCTTGCGGTTCGCCGCGTCGAGCGCCTCAATCGCGCCGATCGCCATCGCGTCGTTCGCCGCCATGACACCGTCGATCTGCGGGAACGACTGCATTAGGTTTTCCATCACCTGCAGCGCATTCAGCCGCTGGAAGTTGCCGGCCTGCGTCGCGAGCAATTTCACATTCGGATAGGATTTGGTCACGTCGGTCAGCCCGCGCGTGCGATCCTGATTCGACAGCGAGCCTTTCACACCTTCGATGATGACCACGTTGCCTTTGCCGCCGAGAGCCTTCATCAGCGCCTCGGCCGTCGCGCGGCCGACCTTGTAATCGTCGATGCCGACGAACGAGACGATCGTCCCGCCGGCCATATGATCGGTGACGTTGATGACCGGGATGCCGGCTGCATTCATCTTTTCCACGCCGGGGATCAGCGCCTTGTAATCGACGGGCGTGAAGACGATCGCATCGGGCTTCTTCACGATCACGTCTTCCACCTGGCTCATCTGCTCGGGGATGCTGTCGGGCTTGGTCGGCACGTATTGGATGACCTTGGCGCCGAGTTGCTTTGCCGCGTTTTCCGCGCCCACGCGCACGTTATTGAAGAACGGGTTGGTCTGGTTCTTGGTGAAGACCGCGATCGTCTCGTTGTCGGCACGCGCGGCGCCTGCCGTGCAAAGAAGAATGGCCGCAATCGCCAGGCGTGTCGTCTTCATCGGAAATGCCCCGTGCTGGTTGCATGACGCCGAGCGGGATCGCCCTACGCGTGTACATGCATGCATGGGGTATTGTGGTGTCCCGTCGCGAACAGCTCCTTTGATTTGCGTCAAGCGCGGTGATAGGCAGCGGCTTAACATCCGTCATTCGGAATTCCGATGGGCGGGGGCAAACCAGCCGCTTCGCGCCGGGAGTGCGGCGCGTCGCCGTGGGGGATAGAGCGCGTGTCGAGCGTGCCCGTTCTTGAGTTGCGCGGAATCTCGAAGGAATTTCCCGGCGTTAAAGCGCTCAATGACGTGTCGTTCGCGATCGATGCCGGCGAGGTGCATATGCTCGTCGGCGAGAACGGCGCCGGCAAATCGACCCTGATGAAGATTTTGTGCGGCGCGTATCGCGCCGACCGCGGCACCTTCTTCCACAAGGGGCAGGAAGTCGCGATGCACGGACCCGCCGACGCGCGCAAGTTCGGCGTTGCGGTGATCTTCCAGGAGTTCACGCTCGTTCCCTATCTCGACATCGCGCAGAACATCTTTCTCGGCCGCGAATTCTCCTCCACACTTCCTGGCCTGATTGACCGCAGCCGCATCCACGCGGAAGCCAAACGCGTGCTCGACTCGATCGGCTTCGACATCGATCCGCGCACGCCGGTGCACAAGCTCGGCGTCGCACAGCAGCAGATGGTGGAGATCGCCAAGGCGCTGTCGCAGAACGCGCGCATCCTGGTGATGGACGAGCCGACGGCCGCTCTGTCCGACCGCGAGACCGAGCTGTTGTTCGCGATGATCGAACGGCTCAAGCGCGACGGCGTCGGCATTATCTACATCTCGCACCGGCTTTCGGAGGTGTTCGCGCTCGGCGACCGCATTACCGTAATGCGTGACGGGCGGAGGATCGCGTCGCTTCTGCCGGGCGAGACCACGCCGGACAAACTGGTGACGCTGATGGTCGGCCGCGAGGTTGACGCGACGTATACGCGCCCCGATCGCCCTCTCCCGGGCAAGGTCGTGCTCGAGGTGAAGAATTTGTCCGCTACGACCGGCTTCTCCGACGTGAGCCTCACGGTGCGCGCGGGCGAGATTGTCGGTCTGTGCGGTCTCGTCGGGTCGGGACGGACCGAGGTGGCCCGCGCGATCTTTGGCGCCGATCGCGCGAGCGCGGGCGAGATCAGGCTCAACGGCGAGCCGATCGGAAGCTCGCCCGAGGACTCGGTGCGGCGCGCGGTCGCGCTCATTCCGGAAAGCCGCAAGGCGCAGGGCCTCGCGCTTGCCCGCTCGGTCGGCGACAACATCGTGCTCGCCGGACTGCGCAAGCTGTTTCCCTCGAGGATCTACATCCCTCGTCGCGCGACGAAGGCGGCGCGCAGCGTCATCGACAAATTGCGCATTGCAACGCCGTCCCCGCGGCGTCCCGTCTCGGCGCTCTCCGGCGGAAACCAGCAGAAGGTCGTGATCGGCAAATGGCTGAACGCCAATGCGCAGTTCTACATTTTCGACGAGCCCACGCGCGGCATTGACGTCGGCGCAAAGGCGGAGATCTTCCGCCTCATCGACAACCTCGTGCATAACGGCGCGGGCGTACTGATGATCAGTTCGGAGCAGATCGAAATCGTGCACATCTGCGATCGCGCTTACGTGATGCGTGCGGGTCGCATTGCCGGCGAGCTTTCGCGCGACGAACTCACCGAAGCCAACATCGTGCGCCTCGGGATGCACCAATGACGGCGCAGGCCCTCACGCGCGCAAGGCTGACACGCGTGCCCGGCGTCGCCGTGGCGTTGATCCTGCTGTGCGTCGTCTTCGCGGCCGCGAATCCCGGCTTCGCCTCGCCGGCCAACATCGCGAACATCCTGACGCAATCGACCATCCTGCTCATGCTCGCGCTGCCGATGACGTTGATCATCATGACCGAAGGACTCGACCTCTCGATTGGCGCGGTGCTCACGCTCGCCTCGATCGCGCTCGCGATGACGGCGATCTCGACAGGCTCGCCGGCGCTGGGCCTGCTCGCGGCGCTCGGGGTCGGCGCGTGCTTCGGCCTGGCGAATGGCGTGCTGGTCGCCGTCTTCGACATTCCTCCCTTCATCACGACCTTGGGCACGCTCGGAATCGCGCAAGGCCTCTCGCTGGTCGTCACCGACGGCCAAAGCGTCGTCGGCATTCCGCGCTCGATCGAGCTCATTTATTCGGGATCATTGGCGGGCATCCCCTACCCCATTCTGTTCGCTGCGCTCGCCTATCTCGTTACGCATGTCCTGCTCTACCGCACGCGTTTCGGCACCTACGTGTTCGCGCTCGGCGGAAACCGTGAAGCGCTAAAGGTCGCGGGCATCTCGGTGCGCGGCATGCTGATCCGCGTTTACATGTTCGGCGGGCTGATGGCGGGTTTCGCCGCCCTCCTGCTGACTGCACGGCTGAACTCCGCGCATCCCACCGCCGGCATCGGCATGGAGTTCGATTCCATCGCCGCGATCGCGGTCGGCGGCACCTCCTTCGAACGCGGCAATGGCTGGCTGTTCGGGACCTTGCTCGGCGTCGTGACAATCGGCGTACTGCGCAATGGCCTCAATCTCATGGCCGTGCCGTCCTCGACACAGGTGGCGTGCATCGGCGCGCTGGTGATCCTGGCGCTGTTCATCGATGGATTGCGGGGTGAGGCATGAGCACCACCGCGATCCCCCGTTCCGCTCGCAACCGTTTCGCGATGAGCGGCGACGTCATGCAGATGCTTTATCGCGTGCTTGCTCTGCTCCTGCTCGGCGCTGTATTGACGGCGCTGAGCGACGTCTTCTTCACCACAGGCAACATTCTCAACGTGCTGCGGCAGGCCGCGCTTCTGTTCCTGATGGCGTCGGGCCTGACGCTGGTCATTCTCGCCGCCGGCCTCGATCTGTCGATCGGCGCGAACGTCGCATTGTCGGGCTGTTTCGCTGCGAGCGTTATCAAATTGACCGGCTCGCCCTGGCTCGGCGCCGGAGTCGGCATCGGCTGCGGCGCGGCGATCGGAATGGCCAACGGCGTCCTCGTCACGGCGCTGCGCATCCCGTCCTTCGTCGCAACGTACGGGATGATGTGGATCCTCACCGGCGTCACTTATTACTACATGGGCGGCGAGACGATTCACGGCTTCCCGCCCGGCTTCCGCCAGTTGGGCAGCGGCCATCTGTTCGGCATCCCGGTGCCGGTCTATGTGATGTTCGTGTTTCTCGCGATCGGCGTATTCTTCGCGCAGCGCACGATCTGGGGCCAGCAGATCTATGCCATCGGCGCCAATCCGGTCGCCGCGCGGCTCTCGGGCGTGCCGGTCGAGCGACGTCTGATCCTCGTCTATGTCGTGAGCGGCGCGGTGGCGGGACTCGCCTCGTTGATCGTGCTTGCGCGTATCAATTCCGCGCAGGGCGACATCGGCGAAGAATTAACACTACCGGCCATCGCGGCGGTGCTGGTCGGCGGCACGTCGCTGTTCGGCGGCTCCGGCACCGTCGGCGGCACGCTGATCGGCGCGCTGCTGCTCACGCTCGTGCTCAACGGCATGAACCTCTTGCAGATCAACTCGTCGTGGCAGCCGCTCGCCACCGGAATCATCATTCTGCTCGCCGTCTGGATCGACACCCGCACGCGCCGCATCGGCGAATAACGATCACCATGATGCAAAGGAGCCTCGCTATGAAACGCCTCGCTATCAGTCTCGCCGCCGCGACCGCACTTTGGTCCGGATCGGCCCTCGCCGCCGGCGAGAATATCGCAGTGTTCACGAAAAACCTGACTAACCCCTACTTCCAGGCCGTGCGCGTTGGCAGCGAGACGGCAGCCAAGGCCCTCGGCGCGAAGGTCATCCAATACGTGCCGACCAAGCCCGACAGCATTCCCGAGCAATTGAGTCAGGTCGAGGACGTGATTGTGAAGAAGCCTGACGCGATCGTCTTCATTCCGGTCGACTACAAGGCGCTGGTGCCGGCGGTCGAGAAGATCAATGCCGCGAAAATCCCGGTCACCAACATCACCGATCGCTCCGCAAGCGGCGACTTCGTCGCTTTTGTCGGCGCCGACGACTACAGCATCGGCCTTGCGGTCGGGAAGCGGTTGCTCACGGCGATGGGCGGCAAGGGCAACGTCGTGATCCTCGAAGGCGTGAAAGGCTCGCTCACCAGCACCAATCGCGTGCGAGGCTTCAACGACACGCTGAAGGAGTTTCCGAACGTGAAACTGCTCGCCTCGCAACCGGGCAACTTCCAGCGCCTGAACGCACTGCAGGTGATGGAGAACCTGGTTCAGTCGTTCCCGCAGATTGACGGCGTCCTGGCGGCAAACGATCCGATGGCCGTCGGCGCCCTCGAAGCGCTGGAAGGCGCGAACCGCAAGGCGCTGGTCGTCGGCATCAACGGCAGCAAAGAAGCCGTCGAACTGATCAAATCCGGCAAACTGCTCGCCAGCGGCGACTTCAACGGTTTCATCCAGGGCTGCATCGGCACGGAAATCGCCGTGCGCAATCTGCGCAAGGAGCGGACGCCAAAAGAGGTGATGCTGAAGCCGATCGTCGTCGATCAGAGCAACTACGCTCCCTACGAGACGCCTGTCGAGCAGCGCACGTGTCCGACGCTGAAGGACGTCGCTGCGCAGTGATCGACGGCGCGGGCCATGCGGTTTGCATGGCCCGCGCATCGGTTGACCCAGATCGAACAGCGCGAATCCGCGCGTGGCCGCGTGTGGGCTTTCGGAAAGAATTGTATCCGGCGGGGGCCCCGCGACGACGATGGGCCCATCGCCAGACAAACCCCGGCTATGACAGCGAACGATGGTCCTGCCACCATCCGCGGCCCGTTCTAAGCGGTCCGGTGGCAATTCAAGCGGCAACTCCCTTCAGCGCTAGTGCGGTGCCGGTGGCAGAATGTTCAACGGCGCGCCAGCGGCTGCACGGGCGGACGGCCCCGCGAGCGTGGCGCCGGGGCCGTTGCGGCAACTCGGCGGATCAGCCCATTCATTTAGGGCAATTGTCGAACTCGGACATGTCGCCGTCCCGATCAATGCACTCTTGTAGCCCGAGAAAATTCGGTTGAACTCGACACCTTCGGCTCTGAGTAGTCTGCCATCGCAGGCAGCGCTGACGGAGCTCCGCAGGAATTTCGGGCCAGCGTTCTTTGAAGTTCTGAAGCTCGATTAATCGTGCTTTTACGTCTTCACATTCGCTCGAGTCGTCACTGCTTTTGCAGCTTTCGAGGCTCTTGGGCGTTGGGTCGGCTCTGTAGGTCGGAAATTCTTGTGTGTGAACCGCGCTGCTCAGACACACGGATACGGCTATGGCGGCAAGCGTCTTATTAGACCGGCCATGCGCAATCGGATGCATTAAAGACCACTCCCGAGTTCCCTATTCTCACTCATTGAGCATCCGATGAACAGTCGCGCCGAACAACGCCCAAATCAAGCTGGCTATGCCGCCCATCATAATCGAACTGAAAACTCGGTCAGGTGTTTCCGCCCCCATCCACGCGTACGCAGCCACACTCACCGATAGGCTGATGCAAGCAAGAATAGCGCGGTTGAGAATTCGCCAGAACGTCACCATCAATACGATGTGGGCGAGGCGTCCGGCAAATTGGAGGCACATGGCTTTCAGCGCGGCATCCGGCCGGAACATGGTTAGCATTTCGTGAGCGCCCGGCGGCAAAAACGATGTCTGGATTGATGGCTTTAATCGTGCGCGCCGGGGCTAAGATCTGTCGTCGGCGGCGGATAAAAGCTGATCATAGACGATCTTCAAGCCTGCAGCCTTCGCGGCCTTCTCACATTTCTTCGACTGGCGCTTTATTCTTGCGAGTGCTCAAGCGAGACCCGGCACTGGCTTCCCGCAAGCAGCGTAGTGCATTCCACGGCAAACTTGCGGCCAAGGAACCGCTAGTCCAATTTAATGTTGGCGGTTTCGATCACCTCTTTCCACTTCTTCGAATCGGCGTCGATGAACGCTGCGAATTCCGCAGGCGACGATACGATCGGTGCAAACAAGTTGGGCTTGAGGAAGTGTTCCTGGAAATCGGGATTCTGGAAAATCTTGACGATGGCCGAATTCAATTTATCGACGATCCCCTTCGGCATTCCCCCGGGGCCAACCATACAGAACCAAGACCGCGCCACGAAGCCCGGTACGGTCTCGGCAACAGTCTGAATGTCGGAATAGGCAGGTATTCGCTCCTTGCTGCCGATGGCCAGTATCTTTACCTGACCACTCTTTGCCGGTCCAAGCGCTGAACTGGCGCTGATGAACATCGCGTCGAGGTGCCTACCCATAATATCTGTCAGCGCCGGCGTCGCACCCTTGTACTGCACGCCGTTGAATTTGACCTTCGCCTCATGCTGCAACATTTCCATGTTCAAATGGCCCGTGGAGCCGATACCATATCCGCCAAAACTGATGCTTTCTGGCTTCTGTTTTGCCATTGCTAGAAATTCAGCGACAGAGTTGACGCCAAGGTCGTTCCTCACGATCAGCGCCTGGTTGATCGCGACCAGGCCGCTGATCGGCGTGAAGTCGCGGCGTGCGTCGTAACGCAAGCTCTTGTATAGATAAGGATTGATGACCAGCGTCGCCTCCGCGGATACCAGAAGCGTGTATCCATCCGGCGCCGCGTTGGCGACGATTTCAGCCGCAATCTGATTACCGGCGCCGGCGCGGTTATCGACAATGATTCGTTCCTTCCACAGCTCGGTCAAATGTTGGCCGATCGCTCGCGCGAGGATATCGGTCACGCCGCCGGGCGTCGCGGGAACGACGATGTGAATTGGTCTTTCCGGATAACTAGCGTCTTGCGCATTCGCCGAAGCAAGCTTGCAAAGCAATAAAGCCATCGCCCAAGCAACACGTAACAGGGCCATCACGTTCCTCCGATACACGCCGCCTTTTGTTGCGGCTGGGGGTTTCTTGCAAGTCGTGATCGAGCAATTGTTGACATTCGCCAAATCGCTTGTCAATTTGTGGACCAGTCACGTCGTTATTGAAATTCTCGCACCGGGTGAAGCGAATGAGAGCGATGGTGCTGCGCGCATTCGGCGGTCCCGAGCAACTCGTACTCGAAACCGTTGCCGATCCGCGGCCCGCGCAAGACGAGATCGTTCTGCAGGTCATTCGCGTTTCCATCAATCGCAGCTTCGACTTGGTGGTACGAAGGGGCGCATACTCGCGCGGCGCCGTGTTGCCGCTAGTGCTGGGCGCTGACCCGTCGGGGATCGTAACGGCCGTCGGTCAGGGGGTGACCTCTGTAAAGGTTGGCGATCGCGTTACGGTCATGTCGACGATCCCCTGCGGCGAGTGCCGTGAATGCCGGCGCGGCACAAGCGCGCAATGCGGCTCAAGCCGTACGATCGGTGTCCACCGCTGGGGCGGGTGCGCAGAATACGTGGCCGTGCCAGCAAGCAATGTTACTCTAATTCCGGATCAGCTCGATTTCGGCGATGCGACGGTGATCGCGCGGCATGGCGCAGCAGCTTACAATTTCCTGGTCGATCGCGGCCGGTTGCGTGAAGGCGAAACTGTCGTCGTTTTCGGCGCTTCCGGTGCACTCGGCAGCTTCGCCGTGCAGGTTGCGAAGCTGATGAAGGCGAAGGTTATCGCGATCGTGGGTGCCGACCGGCGTGCGGCCTTTGCTCGTGAGCTTGGCGCCGATGCCGCCATTAATTACTGCAGCGGCGAACTGGTCGATCAAGTGATGGCACTGACCGAAAACCGCGGCGCCGAGCTCGTTTTGGAGAGCAGCGGCGATCCGCAACTATGGCCGCTCGCGTTGCAGTGCGTGGCGCACGCTGGCCGTCTAGTGAGCTGTGGGGCGCATGCCGGCGGCAGCGTCGCAATCGACCTGAAGCGGGTTTATACCGGGCGGCTGCAGATTATCGGCGCAGCCGGCGTGAACTTAAGCGACCTCGATTGGGCGCTCGCAGCTGGCGCGCACGGCGATCTCAAAGCCACCATCGATCGTATTTATCCGCTGGAGTTGGTGACCGCCGCCCATCACTATGTCGAACGGGAACGGCCGCTGGGCAAAGTTCTGATCGCCGCGCAACCGAACTTCCAGAGTGCCCCTACGGGCCAGTGAGGTTACCGATGACCGACCGCAAGAAAGAGTTGGCGCCCGATCTGGCCAAATTCCGCGACAGCTACGTGGAGCTATTCGGCGAGTGGCCACCCTTGCCGGCCGCGCGCTTTGAATTTTCCAACGACATCAACGAGGAATTCTTGCGATTGTCGGAGCGGCTGCGCGCGCACGCGTTTTATTCGGATGTCTTCGACGTCAAACTCACTCATCTCATCTTGTTCGGCATGCTTCTCATCGAGCACAATCCGGCTGCAAGAATGCACGCCATCGCGGCCCGCAGGGCGGGCGCAACTTGGCAAGAATTGCACAAGGTCGTGGAGCTTGCTGCTGCGACCAAATCACTTGGGCCGGCGAACCAGGGGAGCGCCATGCTCAAGTCTGTGCGCGATGACGAAGCCAAGACTTAGAGCTATGTGTGCGACTGTGGCGCGTCCCACATACGCTTGATCGACGCACAAAAAATTGTGCGCCGCAATACATTTTCATAAGGTGACCACTCAGGTTCGCCGCGGCCCCTGATTGATGCAGAGCGCGATCGCGTGCGCACGCACTACCGTGCGAGTATACCCCCGAGACTGCAAGAATTTTAACCGTGAGCGGGAGCCCGCTTCTCTGCCGGCACTGGCACGACATCTCACGATCCGACATTGAATTTCAATGCCAACCCGGAACGTTACCGGAAAAGTGGATACACTGTTTACATTCGTGTCTTGACCGGATTAAATGGGCACCTCTTTGGGGCGTGAGCACCCGCCATCGTCCACAGCAGGAATGGAATTGAGGGCTTCCTATGTCCGGAAAGACGAAGCGTGTCTGCGTCGATGTCGGCGGAACGTTCACCGACTGCTTGGTTATGGATGAAACCGGTCTGCTGCAGAAATTTAAATCCTCGACCACGCCGACAGACCCGTCCAAGGGTTTTATGGACGCGATGACAAAGGCGGCGCGCCATTACGGCCTCAGCGTCACTGCATTTCTCAGTCAGATCGAAGTCCTGGTGCACGGCACCACGCTTGCTACCAACATCCTGCTGACCGGCCGTGGCGCCAAGGCCGGCATGCTGACTACAAAAAACTTCCGCGATATCATCGAGCTGCGGCGCGCAATGAAGCCGCAGGACGTCTCGCTCTACAATTTGTTCATTCCGCCGGCGGAGCCGCTGATTCCGCGCTATCTCCGGCTCGGCGTCGACGAACGCTCGCTCTACAGCGGCGCGGTCAAGACCCCGCTCGACGAGAAGGAAACCGCCAACGCGGTGCACCAGCTCAAGGCCGAGGGCGTCGAATCGATCGCTGTGTGCTTCCTGCACTCGTACGCCAATCCGGCGAATGAGCGCCGCGCCGCCGAAATCTGCAAGGAGGTCGCACCCGACATCTTCGTCACCACGTCACACGAAACGCTGCCGGTGTGGCGCGAGTTTGAGCGCTTCAACACCACCGCCGTCGGCGCCTATGTCGGGCCCGCAGTCGGCCGTTACCTCATGTCGCTCGAACGCGTGCTCAAAGAGTTTGGCTTCGGCGGCACCTTCCTGATGATGCTGGCCAACGGACTGGTGCAGAACATTTCCGAATGCGTTCGCCGCCCGGTTTTCTTGTTGCATTCCGGCCCAGCCGCCGCGCCCTCGGGCGCGGTGTATATCGGGAAGCATCTCGGCGACGAGAACCTGTTGTCGGTCGACATGGGCGGGACCAGCTTCGACGTCTGCATGATCAACAAGGGCGAAATCCTGACCACCACCGAGCATTGGGAAAGCGATCAGCGCGTCGCGATCAAGATGGTCGACATATCCAGCATCGGCGCGGGCGGCGGCTCGATCGCCAAGATCGACTCGCTCGGGTTGTTGCGCGTCGGGCCCGAGAGTGCTGGCGCCGATCCGGGGCCGGCGTGCTACGGCCGCGGCGAAGATGCGACCGTCACTGACGCCAACGTCGTCCTCGGTTATATACCGGCCGATTATTTCCTCGGCGGCGAGATGACCCTCGATGCCAAGGCATCGCGACGCGCCATGAAACCGCTCGTCGAACGCTTGAAGCTGAGCGAGGTGGAGGTCGCCGAATCCATTTTCCGCACGGTCAACGCCAATATGGCGAACAAGATCACCGAGGTATCGACCAAGCGCGGCTACGACGTGCGCGATTGCGTGATGATCGCGGGCGGCGGCGGCGGTCCGATCCATGCGGGCTTCATCGCCGACAGTCTCGGCATTCGTAAAATTGTGGTCCCGCCGGTGGCCGCCCTCTACAGCGCCTTCGGCATGTTCGCCATGGACATCGGACAGGATTATGCCCGTTCATTCGTAAGCCGAGCCAGCAACGTCGATCTCACCGCCCTCAATCGGGTTTACAAGGAGATGGAGCAGGAAGCTTTGGCATCATTCCGCGCTCACGGTGTCGACGCCGAGGATGTTGTGCTCAAACGAACGGTCGACCTGCGCTATGTCGGACAGTTCCATGAAGTTGAGGCCAACCTTGCCAATGGCAAGCTCACACAGGCCGATATCGATGCCGCCGTCGCCAATTTCAGCCGGAAGCACGAGGAGATGTACACCTTCTCGATGGCGTGGAAGGCCGTGGAAATCCTCACATTGCGGCTGAAGGCCACGACGCCCAAGGCAACCTTTGCGTTGCCGGAAGTCGCGGTCGGCAATCAAGATCCGAAAGCTGCCCTGAAGCGTCATCGGACGTGCCGCTTCAATGGTCGTGACGTCGATACGCCGGTCTACGACGGTGAAAAGATCCTGGCACGCAATACAATACCCGGGCCGGCGATCATTGAGGAGACGACGACCACTGTGGTTATTCCGGAGGCCTATGTCTGTTCGGTGGACAGATACAAGAACTACGTGCTCACGCGGCGCCAGGGCTGAAAGGGACATTCCATGACCAAGCCCAACATCGACCCCACCACCGTCGCCACTGTGTGGCACTCGATGCAGACGATCTGCAAGGAGATGCGCCACATCGTCAAACGCACGGCGCAGAACTATCTGATCGGCCAGTTGCAGGACTTGTCGGTCGGCATCTGGGGCGCGGACGGCGCGACCATCGCTGTGCCCGCCGGCCTGCCGGTGCAATTTCTCGGCACGACATTCGCGGTTCAGGATCTCGTCCGCGACTTTGCCGGCAACATCAATCCCGGCGATGTCTTCCTGACCAACGATCCCTATCATGGCGGCCACAACTGCCATCTGCCCGACTGGGGTTATATCCGTCCGATCTTTTATCGCGGCGAATTGCTGTTCTTTACGCTTTGCCGCGGCCATCAGATGGACACGGGCGGATCGTTCCCCGGCGGCTACTTCCCCAATGGCTACGACATCCACGCCGAAGGGCTCATCATTCCGCCGATCAAAGTCGTCGACCGTGGACGTGAGCGCACCGACGTCGTCAATCTCATCCTGAACAACGTGCGCTTTCCCGACGGCGTGCGGATCGACCTGCACGCTATGATCGGCTCCACCACGATGTGCGAGAAGCGCCTGGTCGCGCTGCTCGACACGTATGGACGCGATGTGGTGATGGCCTGCGTCAAGGAAATGCTCGACCGCACCGAGCGCGCCGTGCGCGGGGAGATCCGCAAAATTCCCGATGGCGTGTATACCGGCGCCGCTGCCACAGACGACGACGGCACCGTTCTCGACGAGCTGGTCTGGGCGCGCGCGCGCGTCACCGTGCAGGACGATGAAATGACCATCGACCTGTCGGAAAGCGACGCACAGCGGCGCGGCTTCGTCAACAGCGTCTATGCCGCCACATACGGAAACGCCATCGCTGCAGCCATCCTCTATTTTGACCCGGCCCTGGCCGACTATCACAACCAAGGGACCATGGCGTCCATCAAGGTCATCGCGCCGCTTGGCACGGTGGTGAACTGTCAATATCCCGCGACCGTGGGCGCCTCGCCTGTCAACATCGGCACGCAGGTCATGGAAGCGGTGCTGGAAGCCCTGTCGAAGGCGGTGCCGCATCGCTCGGTCGCCGCCTGGGCGAAACATCGCGGCGATTACGTTTTCGCCGTCGATCCGCGGAATGGCGAACGCTATGTGCGCACGAGTTTCGATTATGACGGCAGCGGCGGAGCGGTCTGGGGCTTCGATGGCTACCAGGGCCTGAGTTCGATGACCGCTCTCGGCGCCGCGAACCGCGGCAACGTCGAGGAGACGGAAGTCCGTATTCCCTGGCACATGCTCAAATACGAATTTGTGCCCGATTTAACGGGCGAAGGTCGCTGGCGCGGCGGTCCGGGCCTGCGCTGGGAAGCGATCAATGAGGGCTCAGCCGGTCAGATGGCGACCGGTAGTTCGGATGGCGACGTCGTGCAGGGCTTCGGCGCCGTGGGCGGGCATCCCTCCCCGCATTGTCGGACGTGGCTGCGCCGCAACGGCGAAGATATCCGCATCAAGCCGCACCGGCTGGTCGACATCAAAGAGGGCGACATCCTCATCAAACATTCGAGCGGTGGCGGCGGCGTGGGCAATCCGGCAGAGCGCGATCCCGAGATGGTGCGCATTGACGTGCGAAACGGGCTCGTATCGGCTGCCGCTGCGCACGAAATCTACAAAGTCGTCATTGATCCGATGACTTTCGTTATCGACGAGGCGGCAACGAAAGAATTAAGAGGGCAATCCTCGACGTGAAGAAACCCGCCGCGAGACAATCGGGCGATCGCCTCAACAACATGCTCGCGCAGATCCACTCGACCGGCGAGCGCGATCAACTGGAACAGCCTGATCGTCCGCGAGGACGGTCGGTTTAAGACATTGCTCCAGGAGGAGCAGCCGATCGTGGCTAACCCTTTGCAGAAGGCGAGCGAACGGAGCGGCAAGCCGCGTCTGTCGGGTGAAGAGGCCGTGCGGCTACTGCGTAGCATGCAGTTGATCCGCACCTTTGAAGACCATGTGCGCAATCTCTCCTCCGGCGGCGCCATCCCGGGGCTGGTGCATCTATGTGCCGGACAGGAGGCGGTCGCGGTTGGCATATGCAGTCTGCTCAATGCCACCGACAAGATTGCAAGCAATCATCGGGGGCACGGCCATTGCCTGGCGAAAGGCGCAGATGCTGGCCGACTGATGGCCGAAATCATGGGGCGTCGCAGTGGCTACGGTCTTGGCCGTGGCGGCTCGCTGCACATCTTCGATGCCATTAATGGCAACCTCGGCACCAATGGCATTGTTGGCGGTGGCATTCCCCTCGCCGCCGGCGCGGCCTTGAGCGCCAAGCGGCGCGGGCACGGTGAGGTTGCCGTCTGCTTCTTCGGCGACGGCGCGCTGAATCAGGGGCTGCTGTTCGAAGTCATGAACATGGCGGCAATCTGGCATTTGCCGGTGTTGTTCGTCTGCGAAAACAACGGCTTTGGCGAATTTACTGCGATCGAGGACGTGACCGCCGGCCCAGATCCAATCGCGCGCGGCCTCGCTTTTGGAATTCCATCGGAAACCGTCGACGGCATGGACGTGATGGCCGTGCGCGCAGCGGCG
>Ga0207806_1000072_pt1 | contig 23518 bp, 25 predicted proteins | sample LuqExpMetageno72_FD_187829 | JGI IMG/M metagenome (GOLD analysis project Ga0207806, IMG submission 187829) | Tropical forest soil microbial communities from Luquillo Experimental Forest, Puerto Rico - Sample 72 (SPAdes) | ecosystem: Environmental > Terrestrial > Soil > Tropical forest ...
GGAACTTATGTTGCTGACGCGCAATCGGCGGCAAAACGTGACGATCGACTCGCAGGGCGGCGGACAGATCGTCAAAGCGAGCATCACCCTGAACCGGAGCTGAGCGGACCACGACGGGAGGCGACTCAAGCGGATCGATAACATGGAGACAAGGGCCCGCTACACCCTAATCGGCGCGTTCGCGCTGGCCGTCCTGTTCGGTTGTTTCACCTTCCTTTATTGGTTGAAAAATGTGGGCGGATTGGGTGAGCGAGCCATTTACGATATCCGTTTCGAGCAGCCAGTTTCCGGAATAACTCCGGGGACGAATGTCCTGTTCAATGGAATCCGTGTCGGCGCGGTGGCGCGCGTCGACCTTGATCCGGCCGATCCAAAAAGGGTCAACACTCAGATCTCGATTGATCCGCAGACGCCTGTGCGCGCCGACACGCTGGTGGACATTACATACCAGGGGTTCACCGGCGCGGCAGCAATCGCGCTGAAAGGCGGCTCGCCGGAAGCGCCGCGAATGATGCCTGAAAATGGACACCCGCCCCTGCTGATTGCTGGCCCCGACGTCGGCCGCAGCCTGACCGAGTCGGCGCAACAGACGCTACACCGCCTCGACGATATCCTCGACCAAAACGCCAAGCCGCTGAACACGACAATCACTGGCATTGCTAACTTCGCCGAAATGCTCAGCCGCAACACACCGCGCATCGAAGGCCTGCTCGGCGGCCTAGAGAACCTGATCGGGGGAGGTGCGCAGAAGCAGGGCCCAGCGACCTACGACCTTTCGGCAGCGAGCAATTTTCCGGAGGCGCAGAAAACCCTCACAGCGCAGCTCGTAGTGTCCGATCCCAGCGCCATCATCCTATTCGACTCGCAGAAGATCCTGATACGCAGCGAAGCTGGCACCTACTCGAACGTCAGCGATGCACAGTGGGCCGATAATCTGCCGAAGCTGGTCCAGGCGAGGATCGTGCAGAGCTTCGAGAACGCGCGCCAACTCAGCAGCGTGAGCCGCCCACTCGAGCAGCTCACGCCGCAATACCGGCTCGAACTGACGATCCGCGGCTTTCAGATCAATGCAGATCCGTCCCCGAAGGCATTCGTCGATGTGACCGCTCGGCTGGTCAGCGACAAAGGCGATATTGTCGCCGCGCGAGCGTTCACGGCGAGTGTTGGGGCCAAGAGCGTCGAAGGGCCGGACGCGGTTTCAGCGCTCAACCAGGCCTTCGTTCAATTGGCCGAGCAGATCGTGAACTGGACGGTCGAGGCGATTTAGCGACCCTCTACCGGCTCCGCTGCCGTAGCGATCACCATCAGTTTGGCGCCCTCGGCGACCTGTGCATCCTTGCTAACGGCGATCTCCGCGACGCGGCCATCGAGCGGCGCGTGCAAGGTATGTTCCATCTTCATGGCCTCGACTATGGCAAGGCGCTGACCGCGAATCACTTGCTCGCCCGGCTCGACGAGGATGGCGAGCACCTTGCCGTGCATCGGCGCGCGGATAAGCCCGCTGTGCTCTCGGTCCCCGGCTTCATCGAGCACGTGGTCCCGCAGCCTCACGCGCGTTTGCCGGCCATGGCGCAGTACATAGATGGCGTCGCCCGCCGCCACCGCCGTTGCGTCACTTGCAGGCGCTATTCCATCGATGGATACCGCGACACCCGTCGGGCCGTAAGCGACCTGAGCGACCAAATTCTCGCCGTCGGCAAGTACCGGCAGCGCCAGCCTACGCGCGCCTGACAGCTGGAAGGCATCGCCCGCGTCCCATGGCGACGTCAGTTCGTCGGGCTCGCGCGCGACTGCTTCGCTCACGCGGGCGGCTTCGCGTTCCATGAGCTTCCTGGCGCCGAGCGCAGCCGCTGAGCGGTCGAGATCTTGGCGAACCGCCCCGAGCTTCTCGAGATTACGGTCTATGAAGCCAGTGTCGAATTCACCGGTGCGAAAGTTGCCGTCCCGGCAGAGCGAGGCGAGGAATCCGGCATTGGTGCGCGGACCGATTGCGATGGTCTCGTCGAGCGCCGCGGCGAGCCGGTCGAGTGCAGCCACGCGGCTCACGCTATGGGCAATCAGTTTGGCAATCAGCGGGTCGTAGAACGGCGTCACTGTGCTGCCGGCTTCGACACCGGTATCGATGCGCAGGTCCTGCTGCTCCGGGAATTGCAGGGCCAATAATTTGCCGGTCGAGGGCAGGAAGCCGCGCTCCGGATCTTCAGCGTAAAGCCGCGCTTCGACGGCGTGACCCTTGAGCGGCACCTGATCCTGCACGAGCGGAAGATTTTCCCCCGCGGCGATACGAAACTGCCATTCCACTAGATCGAGCCCAGTGACAGCCTCGGTGACAGGATGTTCGACCTGCAGGCGCGTGTTCATTTCCATGAACCAGAAGGCGCCCTCTGTTAGCCCGCCGGCGCTGTCGACGATGAACTCGACGGTGCCGGCGCCTTCGTAGCCGACCGCCTTGGCGGCGGCCACCGCAGCGGCGCCCATCGCCGCGCGCAGGGCGGCGCTCATGCCGGGGGCCGGCGCCTCCTCGATCACCTTCTGGTGGCGCCGTTGCAGCGAGCAATCGCGCTCGTTGAGATGAATGGCGTTGCCGTGGCGATCGGCAAAGATCTGCATTTCGATGTGGCGCGGCGCGTTGACGTATCTTTCGATCAGGACGCGCGCGTCGCCGAAGGCCGATTGCGCCTCGCGCTGGGCGGCTTCGAGGGCGGCGTCGAAGTCAGTGTGGTGCTCGGCACGCCGCATGCCCTTACCGCCGCCGCCCGCCACCGCCTTGATCAGCACCGGATAGCCGACTTTGTAGGCTTGCTGTTTGAGGAATTTCGCGTCTTGGCGCACGCCGTGATAGCCCGCCACCACCGGCACGCCTGCCTTCTCCATCAGCGCCTTGGCGCGATCCTTCAGGCCCATGGCGCGGATCGCCCGCGCGCCCGGCCCGACAAAGACGATGCCGACGTCGACGCAGGCTTGCGCGAAGTCGGCGTTCTCAGACAGGAAGCCGTAGCCGGGATGGATGCAGTCGGCGCCCGCGGCGCGGGCGGTCTCGATCAGTCGGTCGATACGCAGGTAGCTGTCGGCGGCCGGTGCCGAGCCGATTGGATGGGCCTCGTCGCACATCCGCACATGCAGGGCCGCGCTGTCGGGTTCCGAATAGACCGCGATGGTGCGAAGGCCGAGCCGCTTGGCGGTGCGGGCAACGCGGCAGGCGATTTCGCCGCGATTGGCAATCAGAACGGATTTGAACATGGATAGGCCCGGTCCCCGGACCTTATCCTAGCGCGGAACCGGGGGTGCCGCCTGATGGGTCTGCGGCCGTTTTGGCGGCGCTGGCACGTTGCCCTCGCTTGGCGACGGCTGCGCAGCTTGTGCATCGGTCACCTCCTTCCGCAGCGGCGGCTCGGCATTCATTATGCTCACTGGCGGGATCGAGGCGGCGGAGGGGAAATCATATTTGGCGTTAACGGGTGTATTGGCCGGCGCGGATGCGCTCGCGACCGGCGGCGACGTCTCCTTCTCGGCTACTGGCGCGGGCTTGTCCCAGTCCGCGGCATAGCGAGAGACATATTGATCGAAGAGCTGGGCCTTGAGGTTGGACTTGATCACGTCGGCATCGCCGAGCCAGCGGAAGGCGGCGCAGCGCTCGACGGTGCAGCCGTCGCGTACGGTGAGCACATGCGCGACGAGGCCGAACCGGTCAAGCTCGATCGAGCGCTGCAGACCGCGAAGCAGTGCGAAATCGCCCTCGTTTGCGGTGGTGTGGGCCTCCGCCAACAGATCGAGGCGCGCCGCCACGTAGGCGACCGCGCCGGCGACCGCCTGCGGCCCCGCGAAGACGGCTTTCTCGCAGAGAGTCTCCACCGCCTCACCGGCGACACCATCGAGGCAGGCGAGCGCCGAACCCGGGGCCAACACTTGGGCCGTTAGTTCGGCGTTTCGCTGCATCAGCGCGCGGTGTTGGGCGGCCCGTTCATTCTGCGCCAGGCGGTCGAGAATAGCAAAAACGCCAAGGCCGCCCAGCGCGACCGCGATGATCGAGAATAGGACACGTATTGCGGCCGAGCGCCGGAACAGCATCACCAGGAACGCCACGACCAGCGCCGCCAGCACGCCCGCTACGAAGGCGGGCAGCACCAGCGGGCTCGACAGCAGGCCATTAAACGATGCACCAAGGATAGTCAGCATTGACCTCCGCTACTTAGAGCTACTCAATCTTGGTTCCCGATACCTTTAGCACATGCGCCCACTTCTCGATGTCTTGGCGCAAATACGCGTCGAACTCTTCCGGCGTCTTGACCATCGGGATGGCACCCTGCTTGAGCCATGCCTCCTTTATGTCGGACCGCTCAAGGATCTTGTTGATAGAGGTGTTGAGGAAGGTGACGACCTCCTTGGGCGTGCCCTTCGGCGCCATCAAGCCAATCCAGATGGTTGACTCGTAGCCGGGAACGGTTTCGCCTACCGTAGGGAGATCGGGCGTAAGCGGATTACGCTTGATGCCGGACGTGGCAAGCGCCCGTACCTTTCCTGCCTGAGCCATCTGCGACATCACGGTGATAGCGTCGAACATCATCTGCACGTTGCCGGACAGAACACTGTTACGCATGTCGCCCGATGCTTTGTGCGGCACATGCACTATGTCGGTACCGCTCATAGCTTTAAATAGCTCACCGGCCATGTGATAGGGTGTGCCGGGTCCGGAGGACGCGTAATTGAGTTTGCCGGGGTCTTTCTTGGCCAGCGCAATGAGTTCGGCCACGCTCTTCACCGGCACTTCTGGATTCACCACTAATAGCAAATCGGAATAATTAATCGACGCCACCGGCACGAAATCGCGCATCAGCTGATAGGGCTTGTTCGGGATCAGCGACTCGTTGGTGGTATGAGTGTTCGACATCACCAGCAGCGTGTAGCCGTCGGGCGCTGATTTCGCCACCGCGTCCGTGCCGATCAATGAGCCGGCACCGGGACGATCCTCAACCACAAAGGACTGCTTGGTTTCCTCCGACAAATGCTGTGCAAGGATGCGCGCATAGACGTCTGCTGGCCCACCGGCGCCGAATGGCACGATCAGGCGGACGGTCCGATTCGGATAATTCTGGGCGGAAGCCGGCAATGCCAGGATAACCGGTAACAGCAAGGCGAGCGGACGCAGGATAAAACGCATGAAACCTTCCCTTCGGGTGCTTGTTTATACAAATACCAACTGAGCTCCACCGAGGTCATGCCGACCATAGTGCGCAGATCGGTGACGCCGCAAAATAGGACCACACATTGCTCGCCCTCACTGCAATGGCGGCGAATCGCATTCGCCGAAGGTCACATAGTAGCCAGTGGCCGGCGCGTTTCGGTCACGCATCATAGTCAATGGTTGGGACGAAAGTGCGAGCGCGCGGACTCAGATACGGTCGAGCTGACTTTCCTTGGCGACGCGTTCGAAGGCTTCGCCGGAACTCTTAATCCGGTACTGATAGTCATCGCCTTCGGAAGGCAACAGCTTGACCACCGTATAGCTACCGCTGGCAGCGGCGCGACCGAAGCTCGGCGAGGTGTAATAAACTGTATCGCCGACTCGGTACTTGTGCGGCATCACCGAAATTTCCGCGCCAGTCGCCAACTGTGGCGGCAACGGTGTGCGGATCATCTCGGCCGAGTTGTGTGCCGACTTCGCTGCGAACGAAAGCGCGTGGACTGCCGCGCTCACTGCTCGCGATGGGCTGCGCGCCGATTTCGACGCCTTCTTGACCGTAATACGATCGTTTTCGACGCATTTCTTGTCTGACCGGCGAGCAGATTTGGCGGTCCGGCTTGCGGTTTTTGCTGAATGTGTGCTCATGTTACTAATATAGCAGCTAATTTTGGCTCAGGTGGGAAGATTTTCAAGTAAATAATCCTTTAGTTTCAATTGCTTAGCGCTGCGGTTTTGGCCTCCCGGCAGCAACTCCGACACTGTCACAAACTTGCTCCTATGGCCGCGCTGCGGCCGGGAACCCGCCAAGTCAGGAACCGTCCGGTCCGCCCCGGCGTTCTGCTAGCGAACACGAGGGAAGAAACTCATGCGACTCCTGCTCGGCATCATTGTCGGCGCTCTTCTGACGGTGGGCGGCGCCTATTTGTACGATTCACACAATGCACGGTCGGCCTCCAACACGACGGCCAGCCTCCAGCGGCCGCTGGTGAACTGGGACGTGGTCAATACCAAGTGGGACCACCTCACGGAGCGCGTCCGCGCCGAGTGGATCCGCCTCGCCGGCTGACGCCGGCGCAGCAGCTTTCCCATCAACGTCCCTCCCGCTCGCGCTCACCGACGCGCAGCGCGTTGATGATGTAACGTCGTTTCATCCGGATACCGTCATCGCCCTCGATTAGAAGCGGGCAACGCCCACATCGACGTGCTTCGTACATGACAAGACGTGAACGAGCGTGGCGAATTCCCTCTACAGTATCTCCTGTTTGGCGAGCGGCGAGATGTCGGTTGAACTTTTCGGGCAGCCTCCGTGTTGGTGCATTTCCAGCGCCAAGGTCCTACCTGCGTTCGCCGCAATCAGCCCTGTTTGCTCCACTAGACGGTTGTGTTTGGATAGTGTGTGAACCGCGCCGCGCTTCCAGGATACCGCAGTGCTAAGAGTGTTGTCGCAGGCCCGTCGGGAGAACAAGATGCGAGCAGCCTATTACGAGAGCAACGGCACGGCGCGCGATGTTCTGCGAATCGGTGAAGTGGAAAGGCCGCAGGCCGGCCCCGGCGAGGTACGCGTCAATCTCGCGGCTTCCGGCGTAAACCCGTCCGATGTCAAATCGCGCCAGGGGACAACTCGCAAGACCGCCTGGCCACGCGTCATTCCGCAAAGCGATGGTGCCGGCGTGATCGACCAGGTGGGGGAGGGCGTACCGAAGTCGCGCTTAGGTGAGCGCGTCTGGATCTGGAACGGCCAATGGAAACGGGCCTTCGGTACCGCCGGCGAATACATCGCCTTGCCCAGTGCGCAGGCGGTGAAGCTGCCGGACAAGATCAGCTTCGAGGCGGGCGCTTGTCTCGGCATTCCGGCTATAACCGCCTTTCACGCAGTCGAGCTCTCCGCGGCCGGCAGGGGCTCCACTTTGCTCGTTTCCGGGGGCGCCGGCTCAGTCAGCCAATACGTCATCCAATTCGCCAAGTCGGCAGGCGCGACTGTGCTCGCCACCATCTCCTCACGGGAGAAGGCCGCCGCCGCGCGCGAGGTCGGCGCTGACCACACCATCGACTACAAGCGGGAGGACGTCGGCGCGCGAGTCATGGAAATCACTGGCAAGCACGGCGTCGACGCAGTGATCGAGATGGATCTTGCCGCCAACGCAAAGCTGATCCCCTCGGTGTTGCGACCGAAGGGCAGCGTCATCGTCTACGGTACTGGTGCACCGATGGTGAACCTGCCGGCCTTTTTCTGTCTCACCCAATCCATCCGCCTGCAGTTCTTCCTAGTTTATGAGCTTGCTGCCGATCAACGCGAACGGGCGGTTGCCGCGATCAATCGTGAGCTCGAGCAGGGCCTGATCAATCGCATCGCCAAGCCGACTTATACGCTGGCCGACATCGCCGGCGCCCACGAGGCGGTGGAGCGCGGCACGCTCGGTAACGTCATAGTCATAATGTGACATGCTCCGCCGCCAACCGCTTCGGCTGGTACATGGCGCTGCTATGACTCCTCGCGATGATCAGGCTTGGCTCGACCACGCGCGCGACCGCGGATCGGCGCCCCGCTGCGTGGCAGGACCTAGAATTTCTCTACCCAGGGGCGCAACTCGACCTCCTGCGTCCAGGCGCTGCGCGGCTGCTGCAGCACGTGCAGGTAGGACTGCGCGATGGCGTCGGGGTCGAGCAAGGAGTCCGGCGCATCACCGGGCAGCGGGCGGCGTGCACTGCGGATGCCACCGTCTATGACGAAATGGGCAATGTGGAGACCCTGCGGCGAGAGCTCGCGCGCCATGCTTTGTGCCAGCCCGCGCAGCGCGAACTTGCCCATGGCGAAGGGCGCCGACAGCGCATAGCCTTTCACACTTGCCGAGGCGCCGGTGAACAGGATCGCTCCGTGCCGCTTTGGCAGCATGCGTTTGACCGCCGCATGCGCCACTAGGAAGCCGCCATACGCTGTGATCTCGAGTGCCTTGGCGACTTCGCCGGGGTCGAGCTCGGCAAACGGCCCGCGCGTGCGGAAGCTTGCGTTGTACACCACAACGTCGGGCGTCATCTGCGCCGCGTCGAGATCAGCGAACAGGTTTTCGACCTCGTCGCGCTTGGCTGCGTCGCAGTTGAAAGCCTTGGCGCCGGTCGCCTCGACAAACTCATTGAGCTTTGCCGTAGAGCGCGCGGCGAGCGCGACCTTCATACCGGCTTTCATGAACGCGCGCGCCAGCGAGGACGAAAGCCCCGATCCCGCGCCGACGATGAGGGCGGAGGCGTAGATCATACTCGACGTCACATCCTGAACACGCCGAACTTCGTCTCCGGCAGCGGCGCGTTGAGCGCAGCGCTGAAGGCTAAAGCCAGTACGCGCCGAGTCTCGCGCGGCGTGATGATGCCATCGTCCCACAGCCGTGCGGTGGCGTAATACGGATTGCCCTCGGTCTCGTATTGCGAGCGAATCGGCATCTTGAAGGCCTCCTCCTCCGCGGCGCTCCAGCTCTTGCCCTCGGCCTCGATATTGTCACGCCGCACGGTCGCCAGCACCGAGGCCGCCTGCTCTCCGCCCATCACCGAGATGCGCGCATTCGGCCACATGAACAGGAAGCGCGGGCCGTAGGCGCGCCCGCACATGCCGTAATTGCCCGCACCGTAGCTGCCGCCGACGATGACTGTGATCTTCGGCACCTGCGCGCAGGCAACCGCGGTGACCATCTTGGCGCCATCCTTGGCGATGCCGCCCGCCTCATAGTCGCGCCCGACCATGAAGCCGACGATGTTCTGCAAGAACAGGAGCGGGATGCGGCGCTGGCAGCAGAGCTCTATGAAATGGGCGGCCTTCAGCGCGCTCTCGGAAAACAGAATACCGTTGTTGCCGAGGATGCCGACGGGGATGCCGTGGATGTGCGCAAAGCCGGTGACGATCGTGGTGCCATACAGCGCCTTGAACTCATCGAACTCGGAGGCGTCGACCAGCCGCGCGATAACCTCGCGCACGTCGTACTGCTTCTTAAGGTCGCTGGGCACGATACCGTCGAGCTCGGTTATATCGAGCGCCGGCTCGCGCGGCGCGACCAATGGAAGGTCGACGGCCTTCTTGATGTTGAGGTTGGCGACAATGCGGCGCGCAAGCGACAGCGCGTGATGATCGTCCTGCGCATAATAATCGGCGACGCCAGACCTGCGCGCATGCACGTCGGCGCCGCCCAGCTCCTCGGCGCTGACCACCTCGCCGGTCGCCGCCTTCACCAGCGGCGGCCCGCCGAGGAAGATGGTGCCCTGGTTCTTGACGATAATGGTCTCGTCCGACATCGCCGGCACGTAAGCGCCGCCGGCGGTACAGGAGCCCATCACCACGGCGATCTGCGGGATGCGCAGCGCCGAAAGGTTTGCCTGGTTGAAGAAGATGCGCCCGAAATGTTCTCGGTCAGGGAAAACTTCGGTCTGCGTCGGCAGGTTGGCGCCGCCGGAATCGACCAGATAGATGCAGGGCAGCCGGCTTTCGCGCGCGATTTCCTGCGCACGCAGGTGCTTCTTCACCGTCATCGGATGATATGTGCCGCCCTTAATCGTGGCGTCGTTGGCTACGATGATACATTCGCGGCCCTCGACGCGGCCAATGCCGGTGATGATGCCCGCAGCGTGTACGTCGCCATCGTACATGCCGAAGGCGGCGAGGGGCGACAGCTCAAGGAACGGTGAGCCGGGATCGATAAGGTTCATCACGCGCTCGCGCGGCAACAGCTTGCCGCGCGCCTTGTGACGCTCACGCGATTTTTCCGAGCCGCCCAGTGCCGCTTGTGCACGGCGCTGCTGCAACTCCGCGGTGAGCGCTCGCATGTTTTCGGCGTTGCCGCGAAATTCGACGCTGTTAGCGTCGATGCTGGAGGACAGAATCGTCAACGTCCCCTCCTTGGTTTTGCGGGCAAGCGTGCCTTGCAAGCTTGCGGAAGGCAATGGCGCGGGAACTGAGACTCTATCGCGGCAACAGAACTGCCCGCGCGGCGGCGTTCGTGTGCATCACTAACAAGTGGTCCGGGGTAGCCAGAGGAGGGATTGATGAACACTACCCACTTGTTAGCAAGCGCACCAGCAGCGCTGTTGCTCACCGGCAAAGCCAGGGATGCAGGCAACGTGACCTGTGGGCGCCAAGCTCGAGAGCGAAGGTAAGGCGCAGAAAACTGGCTGCAAAATTCAGATAAACTTAGAACGCCGTCGGCGGACTGAAGGACACCATAAAGGAACCGTCGAGGATTGATGACCTCGGCCAATGCCTCGAGAAGTGTAAAACCCGGCGCGAGCCTGGCATTTCGTGGGCCGCCCGATCGCGTATTCGGGTCGTTGGCCCGGATTGTGCTTTCCGGTAAATGACTGGAACATTAGCGCAATCATCCGACCGTAAAATCCCGTGCCGCGAACAACCGAACTCAGCGCCGGCATCCTAGCATTCCGCCGCAAAGTGGGACTTGAAGTGCTGCTGGCGCATCCGGGCGGCCCCTATTGGCGGCGCAAGGACGAAGGCGTTTGGTCGATCCCTAAAGGAGTCGTCGAGTCGGGCAATCTGCTCGCATGCGCCAAGCGCGAATTCAACGAGGAGACTGGATTAACTGCAGCCGGTGATTTCATCGAGCTCACTCCGGCGCGCCAGAAGAGCGGCAAGATTGTACACGCCTTTGCGGTCGAGGCCGATTTCGACCTGAGCAAGTTCTCGAGTAACGAGTTCGAGATGGAATGGCCGCCGCGCTCCGGCACGATGCAGCGCTTTCCGGAGGTCGATCGGATTGCTTATTTCACGCTAGCCATCGCGCGGCGAAAGATCTTGCCGGGCCAGCGTCCGTTCATCGAGGAGCTGGCGCGAAAGCTGGCGCGGGGAACGCACTCCTAGGCGCGTACTTCTTGCCGCTGAAACGTGACATAGCCGCCGACGAACAGCAGGATGCTCGCCGCTACCATGCCGACAATCTGCGGCCAAGCCACCATCACGCTGTCCCACAGCGGCAACGGCGCACCCATGACAGCGCCCTCGAGCTGACTCAGATAGACCGGCCCGAGCGTGCGCGTGGTCGGGTCGAGCAGTGCAAGCACGCATTCGCCGAACAGCGTGGCGGGCGACAGCCGCGCCAGCATCTGCGCCGTGACGACCAGCGTTGCCTCGTTGTCGGGCGAGACAAGGGCCTGCGCGATCGCCGGCGCCAGCGAGGGCCAGATCACCGACAGAAACAGCCACATCCCGAGCGTCACCAGTGCCGCGGTAGCCGCCGAACGGAACGTCACAGAGAACAGCATCGCCAGCGCGAGCCAGACACCGGCATAGACAACCGTCACCAGCAGGAATAGCAGCGCCCGCGCGATCTCCTCTCCGCCGGGCGGCACGCCCAGCATGAGAAGGCCGAGCCCGACCACCAGAAGCCACAGGCAGACCAGGCTGATCGTCAGCACGCCAAGGCCGGCGAGGAATTTCCCGAACAGCAGCGCGTCACGGTAAATCGGCTGCGACAAGATGCGCGACAGCGTACGCCGGCTATGCTCGCCGTTGACGGAATCGAAGCCAAGCCCGATCGCCATCAGCGGCACAAGAAAACCGAGGAAGGAAACGAAGGACGGCAACGGGTCGCGCGCTGTCGTGAACAATCGCAGGAACAGAAACGGATCCTCAGCTGTGACAGCGCGGATCTGCTGGATAGCGCCATAGACAGCGGCTAGCGCAGTCAGCACCACCAGCCACTCTAAGACACGCATACGCGCGCTGACCAAATGGTCGGACAATTCCTTGAGCGTCACCACGCCCAAGCCCTGAAAGGCCGAACCCTTACGCCGCATGTTTCTCCTCCGGCGCATTCTGGAAATAGCGCGTGTAAATGTTTTCCAGCGACGGCTGATCGAGCGATAGCTGCTTGAGCCGTCCGCTGGCGGCCACGACCGCAGCAGCGGCTTCCGCGCGTAAATCGCGATCGCAGACGATGCGGAAACGCCCGGCGCTTGGCTCCTCGACGCTGCGTACGCCGGGCAGCCCGGCGAGGCGGCTCGCAATCTCCTCGCCACCCTCGACTTCGACCTCGACGGCAAAACCGCCGCCCAGCACCTCGCGCCCGAGCTCGGCGACTGTGCCCATCAGCACAATGCGGCCGGCGCTGAACAGCGCGACGCGGTCGCACACGCTCTGCACGCGGTCGAGCAGATGGGACGAGAGCAGGACACTGAAGCCCTGCTTCTTCAAGGAGCGGATCAGCGCCAGCAGTTCGACGCTCGCCTGGGGGTCAAGGCCACTGGTTGGCTCATCAAGGATAGCCACGCGCGCATCCTTCATCACGATCTCGGCGAGCCCCAAGCGCTGCCGCATGCCGCGCGAGAACGTCGCGACCTTCTTGTTGGCGACCTCGCGCAAGCCGACGCGCTCGAGCGCCTCGGCAATGCGGTTCCGGCGCTCGGCTCCGTCAAGACGCATCAGCCGCGCGGTGTAATGTAGATTGTCGGCCGCACTGAGGTTGTCATAGAAGCCGACCGAATCCGGTAGGTAGCCTACGAGGCGCTTCACCGCCAAAGGCTCGCGCATCGGGTCGTGGCCGAAGACGCGCGCTTTCCCGGCGCTGATCTCGCTCAGGCCGAGCAGCATCAGAATGGTCGTGGTCTTGCCGGCGCCGTTCGGACCGAGCAGGCCGAAGATTTCGCCGGCGGCAACGCTGAATGTCGCGCTGTTCACCGCGTAGGCAGCGCCGTAGCGCTTGGTCAGGCCTTCGGCCTCGATGACGGTACCTGTCATCGGCGGCCAAACCGGGCGACCGCGCCCACCATAATGAGCAATGCGGCGCCAATGATACCGATGCCTGCAACGCCCCATAATGTCGATGTGGTGACGGTAACTCGGAAATCCGCGTGGCCGTTTTCGCCATGCGATGTCGCGGTCAATGAGGTGACGTAATCGCCGGCGATCGCCTTGCTCGGCGGGCTGAGGAGTGCTTGCACCTCCTTGTGTTCGTTGGGCGCGATGCGGTCGATGGTCTTTGGCTCGAAGCTGACCTTCCAGCCGCTCGGCGCGCTCCCCGAGAGCTGAATATTCTCGGCGGGAGCAGTGCCAGTATTGGTCACCACCACCGGGATAGATGCCTCCGTGCCGGCGGTCGCGCGCGCGCTGAGCAGGCCGTCGCGCCCGGCCAGCGTGAGCTTGGGCTGGCCGCTGATGTCAAGCGTGACTTGCGTCTCGGCGCGCGCGTCTTCGGCAGCGACGCGCGCGGTCACCGCGTAATGACCGGCATCGACGGTATCCGGCGGCGTGACCTTGAGCTTCACGTCCTTGGTTTTGCCCGCATCGACAGGGATCGCAGTAAGCTGCTGCGTGCCGTAGGCCTCAGTGAACGAGGTATCGAAGTTCGGCGGAGCCTCAGCGGCGAGACTCGCCAGCAGTTTCTTGCCGCTATCGTTCTTGATGGTAAGCGTATATTCGAAGCTTGAGCGCGATGAGCCGCGCAGTTCGGGTAATTGCGACTGCAGCGTCAGCTTGGCGGGCAGGTCCTTGGCGAGGCTGACGGCGACCGGCAACGATGCGTGCGATGTGGCGCCGTCTGCGTTCACCGTGAGGGTGTGCGTGCCGATCTGCGCGCCCTTCGGCACCTCAAGCCGCAGATCAAGCGACACGCTGTCGTCGGTCGCCGGCATGGCGGCCGCGACTGGCTGACCACCGCCAAGCAAGGTGGCGGTCCAACCCTGCGGCACGTCGGAAACGGACAGCGAGAGCCGCTCCGGCGCCAGCGCGTAGTTGCGGAGCTTCAGATTGACCGTCGATGTGGTGCCGGGCTGCACGGTGAGCGCCGGATAGTCGGTCAGCAGATAGAGGCCCTTGATATCGTGACTAGCATCGGCCGCCGAGGCCGGCACAGCTAGCGCGAGCAAGCCAACAATGAATGTAAGAAAACGTACCGCCATGGCGAGCAACTCCCTCGGAACCTTTCTCAATTAAGATCCCGTTGCAACACCGCCCCCGAATTTGAAGATACGACGAACAGCTGTAGGCGGCGGAGTGCACTCCACAATTTTGACAAAAATTTGGACGACGGCCGCCGGCAATCGGCCCGAGCAAATTTTTGCGGTTGCGAAAATCAGACGCCGCGCACCAGGGGCCAGTCCGGCTCGTTGTGCTGCATCACCCAGGTCTCTTTCAGCGCGGCCTCGCGCCAGTTGACGAAAGCCGGCAGCGACAAGATGGCGTCGACATAGCTGCGCGATACCTTGCTCACGTCGAGATCGAAAGTGTGGATACGTGCGGCCACCGGCGCATACATCGCATCCGCCGCGCAAAAGGCACCGAACAGAAACGGTCCGTCTTGCCCGAAGCAGGCGCGGCAATCGTTCCACAGCGCATCGATGCGCCGTACCTCGTGCGTCACTCCCTCCGGATGCAGACGCTTCTTCACCGGCAGCCACAGGTTCATCGGACAATTCTTGCGCAGCGCCTGGAAGCCCGCGTGCATTTCGCTCGCCGCCGCACGCGCCTGGCTGCGGGCGTGTGGATCCGCCGGCCACAGGTCAGCCTTGGGAAATTTTTCCGCCAAGTATTCCAGGATGGCGAGCGACTCCCAAACGCGGTGCGCGCCGTCGATGAGCACCGGCACCTTGCCGGTCGGGGAATATTGCAACGCGCGCTCCCGGCTGCCCGGCTCATACAGCGGGATGATTTCTTCCTCGAACGGAATGCCGGCGACCTTCATCGCGATCCAAGGCCGCAGCGACCAAGAAGAATAGTTCTTGTTGCCAATGACCAGCTTGAGCGTCATCGCGGCTCACACCTTCTTCGGCTTCTCTTCCGGACCTTCCACCGGCCCGCCCGCCTTCTTCCAGGCCCCGAAGCCTCCTTCGATATGGGCGACGGGCTTGAGGCCCATGCGCTGCGCGGTCTGCGCGGCGAGCGTCGAACGTAACCCTCCGGCGCAGAAGAATACGAAACGCTTGTCCGCTGAAAAAATCGGCTTGTGGTAGGGGCTGGTGGGGTCGATCCAAAACTCCAGCATTCCGCGCGGACAGTGGAAGGCGCCGGGTACCCTGCCCTCGCGCGCCAATTCGCGGATATCGCGGACATCGACCAGCACCACGTCATCACGGCCGGCAAGCTTGATTGCCTCCGCCGTCGGCACGGTCTCCACCTCCTTGTTGGCGGCGTCGACTAGGGCGCGGTATCCGAGGGTAATGTTTTGCGGCATGGGCATCTCCTTTGCCGCGACGATGGCAAAGCCACGCCGCCCACTCAAGCACACGGTTGAACAAGTTCCGGCAAGCGGGCACGATGCCGCCGCGGAGCTGCATTCATGTCGTCCTTCACCCTAGCCGACCTGTTGGCCTTTGCCTGGTTCGTCGGTATCTGGATCGCTTATTCGCTGCTGATTGAGAAGACCGCCAAGGGCGGCAGCAGCCTCAACGCGTTGATGAACGGGTATCGCGATGCATGGATGGAGCGGCTCTTGGCGCGTGACATTCGAATGGTAGACGCCCAAGTCACCGCCGCGCTGCAGAATGGTAGCGCGTTTTTTGCTTCCACCAGCCTGATCGCCATCGGCGGGACGCTCACACTGCTGCGCTCGACCGAACAGATCCTAGGCGTCGTCGTCGCACTGCCGTTCGGCGTGCCGTCCACGCCCGAATTGTGGGAGCTGAAGATGATGGGGCTCGCCATCATCTTCGTCTACGCCTTCTTTAAGTTTGCCTGGTCGTACCGGCTGTTCAACTATTTCGCCATCATGGTCGGGGCAGCGCCGACGCCCGGCGAGAAGGACAGCGCCGCAGCCCAAGCCTTCGCGCATCGCGCGGCGCGGATATGCGCCGACGCCGGCCGCCATTTCAACCGCGGCCAGCGCGCGTTCTTTTTCGCGCTCGGTTATCTCGGCTGGTTCCTAGGCCCGCTGCCGCTCGCGCTCAGCACCACCGGCATCGTGATCGTAATGTGGCGGCGCCAGTTCGCGTCGGAGGCGCGTAAGGCTTTCGACATCGAAGTGGAGGCCCATCCGAAGCGGCCGGCTAAGCTATCCCCATCAAAACGGCAATAGCCGCCACGACCAGCACACCTACGCTCGCGGCAATGCCCGGTGACGAGGCTGTCGCATCATTCGACAGGCAATCGTAATGCATGTGTGCTGCGGAGGTAGCCAGCAGCCAGCGCTCGTCTGGTTGGGCGCGACAGCCGTCCTGCTAAAGACGGCGTTTTCCGCGGTTTGAAGGCGCTGGCGCCCGTGAGAGCAATGAAAAATTCGAAGGCAACAGCAGAAAGACGACGGCCTTGGAGACAACGAAGAATATCTTTATTTGCGCATCTTCTTCCATTCCTCGTAGCGCTTCCTGTTTTCTTCGTTCGGCGGATAGAGGCCGGGCAGCTTTTCGCCCTTCTGCACCTGCTGCACCAGCCAGGCTTCCAAAAGTTCATGCTCGGCGCCATCGTTTGCTACGAAATCGGCGAGATCCTTCGGGATGACGACCGCGCCATCGTCGTCTGCCACGATGATGTCGTCGGGGAAGATCGCGCAGCCGCCGCAGCCGATTGGCTCGTTCCAGCCAACGAAAGTGAGCTGGTTGACCGAGGCCGGTGCCGCCACACCCGCGCACCAGACTGGCAGGCCGGTGCCGATTACGCCGTGCTTGTCGCGCATCACGCCGTCAGTGATTAGCGCGGCAACGCCGCGCTTGACCATGCGCATGCACAAGATGTCGCCGAAAATACCGGCGCTGTTGATGCCCATCGCGTCGGCAACCACGACGCAATTACCTGGCATGGCTTCGATTGCGCCGCGCGTCGAGATCGGCTTCGACCAGCTCTCCGGCGTCGCCAGGTCCTCGCGTACCGGCACGAAACGCAGCGTGAAGGCGGGGCCGACCACGCGCTTGCCGGAGAAGCCGAAGGGCATGGCGCCCGCGATCCATGAGCGGCGAATGCCCTTCTTCAAGAGCATGGTGGTGATCGTGCCAGTGGTGACGTTCTTAAGTATTTCAAGCGCGGAGGTCATCGGTCCCTCAGGCGGGTTTCAGGCCGAGCCGCTCGTCGCGGCGGCGCAGGTAGGCAACGAAGGGGGTGGCAAGCAGCACCATCCAAAGCTTGCCGACGATCTGCCCCGCCAGGAAATCGAGCGAGCCGAAGGCGAGCCACAGGAAGACGATCGAGTCGACTACTAGGCCGATGACGCTCGACGCCAGCACGGCGAGCACCAGCCGGCGGCGGGCGAGCGGCGTGTAGACCGCGAAATCAGTGAATTCCGAGAGCAGGAAGGCGACCGCCGAAGCCAGCACCAGCGACGGCGGCGCAAGCGCTGCGGAAATGGTCGCGCCGGCGATGATGGCGCCGATGCCAAACTCGACGCCGAGCCGCCGTTGCACTAGATCGCGCAACACCAGCGCGATGCCGATCATCAGCACGCCAGATGGCGCCATCACGGTGGGCGCCACCGGCAGCAGGCAGGGCCCATGGGAGACGCAAGTGGTGCCGACGTGGCCTATCATCCAGTTGGCAGCCGGGATGGTCAGGCAAAACAGGAAGAGGAAAGCCACGCCCTCGATATTCTGATTCTGGCGCCTCTCGAGATCCAGTGCTGTCACTGCTTTCCTCGCCGCTTCATGAACTTGTCGAAACCCTGCGCCCGCAGCTTGCAGGCCGGGCACTCGCCGCAGCCGTAACCCCAGTTATGGCGGCGCGTGCGGTCGCCCAGATAACAGCTATGGGTATCCTCGACAATGAGCGCAAGGAAGGCCGAGCCGCCAAGCTCCTCGGCCATGGCGAAGGTGTCAGCTTTGTCGATCCACATCAGCGGCGTATGCAGCGTGATGCGCTCGTCGAGGCCGAGCGTGAGCGCCACCTGCATTGCTTTGACCGTGTCGTCGCGGCAGTCGGGATAGCCCGAATAATCGGTCTCGCACATCCCGGCGACGAGGTGGCGAGCGCCGCGCCGGTAGGCGACCGCAGCGGCGAAACTAAAAAAGATCAGATTGCGGCCGGGCACAAAGGTGGTGGGCAGCCCACTGTCGGCGATCTCGATTTCTATTTCGCGGGTGAGCGCGGTCTCGGAAATGGCTGCAAGCGCGTCGAGCTTGACCATGTGGTCGTCGCCGAGCCGCGCCTTCCAATCAGGTTTAAATGCCGCCACGCGCTCGCGCAGACGCGGCCTCACTGTGAGCTCGATCGCATGCCGCTGATCGTAGTCGAACCCGACCGTCTCGACCTGTGCAAACCGCTCGAGTGCCCAGGCGAGACAGACGGTCGAGTCCTGCCCGCCAGAAAACAAAACCAGAGCGCGCTCCTTGCTCAAAGCCACGGTCAATCCCAGTCCGGCGAATAGGACCAATCAACCAGCCGGCCGCCGCGGCGTGCAAGTCCGGCGATCTTCTTCATTTCGGTATCTGACAGTCTGAAATCGAAAATGGTGAAATTCTCCTGCAGTCGCTCGATCTTGCTGGTGCGCGGAATGACTGCGATACGCTGCTGCGTGAGCCAGCGTAGGCAAACCTGCGTTGCAGTCTTTTTGTGTACCTCGCCGATACGCTCGAGCAGCTTGTCACCCTTGACGCCGCCGCGCGCGACCGGACTATAGGCCACCATGGCCATGCCGTGTCGGCGGCAGGCGGCGATCACCTTGTCCTGATCGAGATAAGGGTGACACTCGACCTGATTGCAGACCAGCGGCTCACTGCATAGCTTGTTGGCCTCATCGAGCAGCGCCACTGTGAAGTTCGACACGCCGATCGCCCGCGCATAGCCCTCGCGCCTCATCTTGGCCATGGCACCGAGCGTTTCAGACAGCGGCACTCGCGGGTTCGGCCAATGTATCAGCAGGAGGTCGATGACGTCGAGCCGCAGGCGCGCCAGGCTTTCCTTCACCGAGCGTTCGAGATCGAGCGGCGCAAGCATCGTCGGCTGCACCTTGGTGGTGACCATCACCTCGTTGCGCTTGCCGGACGCGCGCACGCCCTCGCCCACCTCGCACTCGTTATCATACATCTGCGCCGTGTCGATATGGCGATAGCCGATGCGGATCGCCTGCTCGGTCAACCGCGCGCAATCGCGCCCGTGTAGCGTCCAGGTGCCGAGGCCAATAATCGGAATCTTGAATCCTTTGGCCTCAATGACGTGCATCAAGGAGTATCCCATACCGGCGCATGCGGCGGATTGACCACGCGCATGTTTGTGGCGTTGAGCTTCTTGAGCTCAGCCATCTCGGCATCCGACAGCTCGAAGTCGAACACCTCGATGTTTTCCTTCATGTGCGCCGGCGTCGCCGTGCGCGGGATCGAGATGCAACCGAGTTGAATGAGATAGCGCAGCGAAACCTGCGCGGCGGACTTGTCGTGCGCTTTGCCAATCTTCTCCAGCACTTCGGCGCCCGGCACCCTGCCGCGCGCGATCGGCACATAGGCAACCACCGCCATGCCGTGCTTCTTGCAAGCGGCGAGCACCTTGTCCTGGTTGATAAACGGATGCACCTCGATTTGGTTGCAGACCAATGGCTCGGTGGTCACCGCCCAGGCCTCGTCCAGCATCTTGGTGGTGAAATTGGCGACACCAATATGTACGGCCTTGCCGTCCTTCTTGGCCTGGCACAGAGCACCGATCGAGACCTTGAAGGGGATGTCCTTGTTGTTCCAATGGATCAGCAACAAGTCGACATAGGGTAATTTCAACTTAGCGAGACTCTGGTCGAGCGACATGACGAAATTTTCTGGCATCAAGTTGTTTTCGCGCACCTTGGTGGTGATGAGCACCTCCTCGCGCTTGACGTTGGAGGCACGCAGACCTTCACCATTCTCCACCTCATTGCCGTAGAAGGCCGCCGTGTCGAGATGTCGGTAGCCCATCTGCAGCGCGGTCTTCACCGCCTGAACGCAAATATCCCCCTTTAGGGTCATGGTGCCGAAGCCAATTTGCGGAATGCGGCAACCATGGGCTTCAACGACTTGCATTACAATCTCCGTGGTCTTCGGGCTGAGTGAACTCGGTGAGAGACAAAGAATGCCCCGCCTACGGCGTGCTGCCAACCGGGTCTGTTGCCGTCGGCAGCGAGCCGCGACAAGCGCTGGCGGCGCCAAACCGTTGGCCGCGCTGGCGATCGTCGTCTCCCTGCCGGTGCTGCACGAAGGCTCCGAGGTCGTGCTGTTCCTTTACGGCATTTTCGCCTCTGGCGCCTCGGGCACGGCCATGCTGTTCGGCGGTCTGCTCGGCGTCGCCGCGGGCGCCGCTTTCACAGCGCTGACCTATTTCGGGCTCTTAGCGATTCCCAACCGCTACATTTTTGGCGACGAGCTGGCTCATCGCGTTACTTGCCGTCGGAATGGCGGCGCAGTAGTCGGTGTAGTTACTCAGCAGTGCGGGCGCGGTAGTCGCGCCCGCGCCGTCTGGGACACATTCTGGCTTCTCTCGGAGACAAGCTTGCTCGGCAAATTGCTGCACACCTTGGTCGGCTACAGCGAGCGGCCGACCGGGATGCAGTTGATGGCCTATATCGCAACGCTGTTCCTGATGTTCCAGCTGATGCGTCTCGCGCGCTACGTGCCAAGCGAGCACCAGGCCCCCGCTGAATAGCAGCTCAGCGTTTGCCGCCCAACGCGGCGAAGGCCGCATCCGGCGCCTTGTCGATCAGCTTTAGCAACGCTCGCGCCGGACCGCGCGGTGAGCGTTTCCCCTGCTCCCAATTGCGCACGGTCTCGATCGGCACCTCGATCTTTTTCGCAAAAGCCGCCTGCGTGAGCCCGCAGCGCGTCCGCACCTGGCGCACGAACGAGGCCGGATCGCTGTAAACAAAGGTCCTCTCACTACCATCGGGCATGATCTCGACGATTCGCCCGTCCGCTTTCAGCCGCACCCGCATCATGTCCCGCCTCCAATAAAGGTCGGCTGGAAGCCTAGCTGATTCGCTAGGGCGAAAAGTTAATGGCGAGAAACGACAATGGCTGACTAGGCCAATGGCCTGGTACCACTCCCTACCGCGTCTTCTCGAAGATCTCCCGGCCGATCAGCATGCGGCGGATCTCGCTAGTGCCAGCGCCGATCTCGTAGAGTTTGGCATCACGCAGAAGGCGGCCGGTGGGGAAGTCGTTGATGTAGCCGTTGCCGCCGAGGCACTGGATCGCCTCTAGCGCCATCCAGGTGGCGCGCTCGGCGGCATAGAGGATGGCGCCAGCCGCATCCTCCCGCGAGGTGCGGCCTTTGTCGCTGGCCTTGGCCACAGTGTAGACGTAGGCCCTGGCTGCATTCATCGTCACATACATATCGGCGAGCTTGGCTTGCACCAACTGGAAGCGGCCGATCGGCTGGCCGAACTGCTGACGCTGGTGCACGTAGGGAATCACCACGTCCATACAGGCCTGCATGATGCCGAGCGGTCCCGCCGAAAGCACCACTCGCTCGTAATCGAGGCCCGACATTAAGACGTTGACGCCGTTGCCCACCGCACCGAGCACGTTCTCCTGCGGCACTTCGCAATCAGTGAACACCAGTTCGCTGGTGTCGGAGCCGCGCATGCCGAGCTTGTCGAGCTTCTGTGCTGGCGCGAAGCCTTTCATCCCCTTCTCGACGACGAAGGCGGTGATACCGCGACTGCCTGCGGTGCGGTCGGTCTTAGCGTAGACAACCAGCGTGTCGGCGACCGGCCCATTCGTGATCCACATCTTCGAGCCGTTGAGGATGTAGCGGTCACCCTTCTTGTCGGCGCGTGTGCGCATTGACACCACATCGGAGCCGGCACCCGGCTCAGACATGGCAAGCGCGCCGACGTGCTCTCCGGAGATCAGCTTGGGCAGATATTTCGTCTTCTGCTCGGCATTGCCGTTGCGGCGGATCTGGTTGACGCAGAGATTAGAATGCGCTCCGTAAGACAGGCCGACCGCGGCACTGGCGCGCGAGATCTCCTCCATGGCGACACAATGCTCGAGGTAGCCGAGGCCGGCGCCGCCGAATTGTTCGTCCACGGTGATGCCGAGCAGCCCGAGTGCGCCCATCTCCGGCCACAGGTCGCGCGGAAAGACGTTGTCGCGGTCGATGGCGTCGGCGCGCGGTGCAATGCGGTCCTGCGCGAAATCCTGCACGGTTCTGCGCAACGCTTCGACGTCGGACCCAAGGTCAAAGTCGAAACCCGTCCAGGCGTTAGGAATCATCTCACTCTCCGGCACGCGCCATGCGAGGCGCAGCGAAGATTCTATAGGCTTACAGTCAGGCTGTCAGCGTGTCGGGCTACGATCCGCCACGACAAGGCGTGAAGCTGCGAGCATGTGGTGGACGCAACGCACCCGGCGCGCCGGTGAGATCGGGCTTGGCGCCAGTCCGCCGCAACCACGCCAACAGCAGGCTCGCGACTTTGCATCCGCCGCCACCGTTGGGACCCGCTGCCTACTCCAAATTCGCTGCTCCCAGGCTGCGGAATTGCGAGCCAAAGCTAGGTGGCGAATTGGCGAGTCAGCAACCGGGTTAACAAATCATAAGCGGCCTTGCTCGCGGCCGGTGGTTGAAGTCAATTGGCGGGCAACGAGCTTCCGATGATACGCCTTCTTGCGACTGCGGCGATCGCCGCCATCCCGTTGACCGCCGCAGCGGAGCCGTGTCCGGGCAATCCCGAGGCGCTCGGCACCGAGCGTGTGCTGACCGTCGACTCCGGATCGGCGCCGCGCGTTGGCCGCAAGCAATTCCCGAACACGTTGCCGCTGCAACGCAAGGAGTTGGTGCTCACTTTCGACGACGGCCCTTGGCCCGGCACCACATCGCGCGTGCTCGACGCACTCCAGCATGAATGCGTGCGCGCCACCTTCTTCCTGCTCGGCCGCAACGTCACGGCACATCCCGAACTTGCCCGGCGCGCCATGGCCGAAGGCCATACCCTAGGCCACCACAGCTACTCGCATCCCCTGCTCGCGCGCATGGCACCTGCGCGCGCGGAAGCCGAGATCGACCGCGGCATCGCCGCGGACGAACTGGCGCTCTACGGCCAGCGCAGCAGCCAACCAACTACGCCGTTCTTCCGCTTTCCAGGTTTTGCCGCCAACAGCGCCCTGCTCGAGCGGATGCAACAGCGCCACATTGTGGTGTTCGGCGCCGACGTCTGGGCGAGCGACTGGGTGACGATGAGCCCGGCTCAGGAATTGCATTTGATCCTCGCCCGCATTGAGCGGGCCGGGAGCGGTATCGTCTTATTTCACGATACCAAGTCGCAGACTGCGCAGATGCTGCCCGCTTTCTTGCGTGAGCTAAAACGAGGCGGATACCGCATCGTCCATGTCGTCCCCGGCCGCTAAACCGCGTCTTCCGCCAAAGACGTCACTTTTTAACCGCAACAGGCGAATTAACCGCAACAGGCGAAAAATTGTCCATCAGCGGGCCGGGACGGTTCGCATTGTTTATTGAGGGTCGCCAGAACGCGG
>Ga0207806_1000074_pt1 | contig 23192 bp, 19 predicted proteins | sample LuqExpMetageno72_FD_187829 | JGI IMG/M metagenome (GOLD analysis project Ga0207806, IMG submission 187829) | Tropical forest soil microbial communities from Luquillo Experimental Forest, Puerto Rico - Sample 72 (SPAdes) | ecosystem: Environmental > Terrestrial > Soil > Tropical forest ...
GTTTCCGTCAGTGGCTCGTTAACAAGCCAGTGACCGCACTCCGAGGTGGCCTTTGCGCCAAACCACGGGAACGAAAAAGCTGCTCACATGGCTTGCTATTGGCTTGCTGGTGATGGCCAAGCCCTTCCGGCGAAGGCTTGTTTTTCTGCTATGTTATTGAAAAAATGGCGCTTACGAGCATCGAAAAACCACATCATGCATTGATATATAACTGAAAAATAAGAATCTAAATCTTACAAGCCCCCAAAACAGCCCCAATAAAACTGGACGAACAAAATTCAGGCGTGAAAATACTTTAAAAATCTAATCTTACCCGATTCGTCCCCTTATATGACGCTCGCAACCTTTCCCTCGAGTTGCCCCAAGGCTCCGCTACCGAGGTGCACGCCACAGTCCGAAATCTCGCGCGACATCGACCTGAGCTGTAAATTCGCTGATCAGATCCAACGACGATTATGCACTTGACGACACCACTCGGCGAGTGTAGCTATAATCCATGTCCAGCGACCTAACCCTTATGGAAATCATGCGGCGCTTCTCCACCGAGGAAGCGGCGCGCGCGTATTTCGAGCGGATGCGCTGGCCGAATGGTCCGGTTTGCCCCCACTGCGGCAGCGCGGAGAAGAACTACGCGCTAACCCCTAATAAGAAGGCCCGCATCCGCGAGGGCCTGTATAAGTGCGGTACCTGCGGCGACCGTTTCAGCGTGACTGTTGGCACCGTCATGGAGTCCTCGCATATCCCGCTGCACAAGTGGCTGGTCGCGTTCTATATGATGTGTGCCAGCAAGACGCAGATTTCGGCCCTGCAACTCCAGCGTCAGCTTGAGCTTGGCTCCTATCACACCGCTCTCTTTCTCTGCCATCGCATCCGGTATGCGCTAAAGGACGCAAGTCCGGCGGCCTTGGTCGGTGGTGAAGTTGAAGCAGACGAGACCTACATTGGCGGTAGGGCTAAAGGTAAGGGTCGTGGCTACACCGGCAACAAAATTGCGGTCGTTTCGCTCGTTGAACGCGGCGGTGACGTTCGATCAACCGTCGTTGCCGAGCGCGTGACCGGCAAGACGATCAATACACTTCTTCGTCGCCATGTTGCCGAGGAGGCGCACCTCAACACCGATGAATCGCCGCTGTATAACAAGTCTGGCGAGCGTTTTGCCTCGCACTCGCGTGTGAACCATTCTGCCGAAGAATACGGCTATTACGATTACCACTCTGGCCGCACCGTCACGACAAATACGGTTGAAGGCTTCTTTGGTAACAGCAAGCGCAGCCTTGCTGGCACGCATCATCATGTGAGTCACCAGCATCTGCACCTCTATACGGCAGAACTGGATTTCAAATACAACACACGGAAGTCTTCGGATGGTGAGCACACCGCTGAGGGTATCCGTCGCATTGAGGGTAAGCGCCTGATGTATCGTCCCAAGGCTGGTTCGTGATGGCCAAGGTTCGCGTCTCTGAGGTTCGTGCTGAGCACCTGATCACTGAATTACTTGCATCGCAAGGATGGGATTGCCGCCGCCCACCAAGTGGGGAGATGTTACGGCAACAAGAGTACAAGGATCACTCTCATCTTCGTGAGGTGTTTCTGCATCGCAGCAAGGTGACGATGATCGGGCATGGGTTGCCTGAAGCTGTCATTGTGGATCGGCAGTCACTACAGCCGCTATTGGTCATTGAAGCCAAAGCCTCAATTGGCGACCTTAGCAAGGCCGTCAGAGAAGTCACAGAAGTGTATGGCCGTGCCTGTATTGATGCAGGTTATTCACCTTTGGCCGTGGCTGTGGCGGGTACTAGCGAGGACGATTTCGCGGTTCGTGTTTTTAAGTGGGATGGCGGGGCATGGGTAACCGCAACCTATGAAGGTAACCCGATAGGGTGGATACCGAATAGGGTGGATACGGACAGGCTTCGGGTTCCTACGGCAACGGCAGAATTGCGACCATCGGTGCCAAGCCCTGACGTGCTTGCCGCGCGGGCAGATGAGATCAATCGTCTTTTGCGCGAATCCAGCGTCAACGATCGTCTGCGGCCCGCTGTCGTTGGTGCCTGCATGCTTGCGCTTTGGAAATCTAAAGGAAACCTGAGGAAGAACCCAGAAAATATTCTGGGTGACATAAACGCCGCCTGCCGAGAGGCTTTTTGGAAAGCTGGCAAGCCTGACCTTGCCAACAGCTTGTTTGTGGATGAGGCCAATGACAAACTGGCGGTCAAGGCGCGACGCATTATCAGCATTCTTGAGAGGCTGAACGTCTCTGTCCTGACGGCTGAACACGACTACCTTGGGCAACTCTATGAGACGTTTTTCCGCTACGCTGGCGGAAACACGATCGGGCAGTATTTCACGCCAAGGCATGTGGCGAACTTTTGCGCAGACCTTACGGGCGTAACCCGTGAGGACGTAACGCTCGATCCGACCTGCGGCACGGGTGGCTTCTTGATTGCTGCGATGGAACGGGTGCTGCGCGAGGACAAGATATCACGTTCAGAGATGGTAAAGTTGGTCAGCACACGGCTCATCGGGTTTGATGATGAGCCGGTGACGGCAGCGTTGTGCGTCGCCAACATGATTCTCCGTGGCGACGGCTCTTCAAGTGTGCATCGTGGTGACGCATTTACGGCTAAGGAGTACCCAGTCGGGAAGGCAAGCGCGGTCTTGATGAACCCGCCGTATCCCCACAAGAAAACTGATGCGCCCACGGAGAGTTTTTTGAACCGTGGGTTGGAGGGGCTTGCCCAAGGGGGTAGGTTGGCAGCCGTCATTCCGCAATCGCTCCTGACAAAGGGCGGTACTGTCAAAAAGTGGCGACAGGGATTGTTGGCCAAGCACACGCTAGAGGCGGTCGTGCAGATGCCAGATTATCTTTTCCAGCCATATGCGAGCGCGACAACTGCAATCGTTTATCTTCGCAAGGGTATCCCTCACCCAAAAAAGAAGCGCGTGTTCTTTGCGCGGGTGAGCAATGATGGTTTCAAGCTCAAAAAGGGCGTTAAGGTCGCATCCGAAGGTGACGAGTTGCCCAAGGCACTGGATCACTTCGAGGGCGCTCATAGCGAGGAAGGCTTTTCTGGCTGGTCCTCTCTTGACGAAGAATTTAGCTTTGCACCTGGGGCTTACATTCCCGCCCGCGAGATGACAGCAGCCGATGTCGATTCCGGTGTCCGTGAAGTGATCCGTGGACGAACTGCGTTTGCCGCGCTTCACGCAGTAGAGCTTGTCACGCTTAACAGCTCAAACCCGACCGATCTTCGCAAGGCGCGACAGGCAACGCCGTTAGGGACTCCGCGTGCGGGTACGATCGGCGAATATTTTGAAGTGCGCTATGGTCAAAAATCGCTCCACAGCAAGGAAGGCCTTCTTCCCGGTCAATCTCTCGTCATTTCCTCCAGCGGTATGGATAACGGGTGTTACGGATTTTTTGATTTTGAAGGCATTCTGGCCCCTCCATTCGTGACTGTTCCTAGCACTGGATCAATTGCGATTGCGCATGTCCAAGAGTGGCCTTGCGGGGTCACTGACGATTGCCTTCTTCTGTCTCCGAAAGACGGAACGCCGCACGCCATGCTTTACATTGCCGCAGCGGCTATACGGAAAGAGAAATGGCGCTTTAGCTATGGGCGAAAAGCAACGCCCGCACGCATTGCAGATTTCCCGCTGCCCCATGATGATGCTCTGATAGAGCGCGTGACTGATTATTTAGAAAAGGCTGCGCGAGTGGAGGATCAGATGATCGCAGATGCAGAAGATGCGCTAGATAGTCTAACAGCGCGCATGCGGCTTTCTGATTTGGCGGCTGGCAGGACGCAGGAAGTATCCGGGGCAGATTTAGAAGCTCGCCTTGCCGCAATGATGGACGACTAGCGCCATGCCTTATGTCGGCTTTGCCTTCACAAGCGCAGCACTGGACTTTCTCGAAACCTTGCCGCCGAAGATCAGGAAGCAGGTCATCAAGAAGGCTAAGGCTTTGCATGCCAATCCGCACCCACAAGGATCAAAGAAGCTGCACGACGTGGTCACAGACACCGGCGCTTCCGTGTATCGTGAGCGATCGGGCGACTACCGCATCCTCTATGTCGTGCAGTCCAATCCTGACGAGGTTCTAATCCTTGATATCGACCACCGGAAGGACGTGTATCGTATGCCTAAGACAAAGGCTGAACCGGCTGACGAAATGAAAATGAAGGAAGCCGACTTCGACGCCATTATGAGCAAAGCGCTTGGCGTGGCTGCACCACAAGATGACGAAGAGAAGCCAGCTAAGCGGCTAAGCTCGTACCCGCCAAAAACGCGCGGGAAATCATAAAATCAAAAACCCCGGCATTATCGGTTGGGCGTGCGCGCAAACTTGGTGCTGCAAAGTGCATAATCGCCGATCCAACCAATGGATCGGACTGGCTAAAAACTCGCTTTTGAATCGGCGAAGAGACCGAGATGCGGTTCGTTCATCGCGCCCCAACCTGCCGGGGAATGACCATAACTGGGACGTAGCAGCCATTCCAAGCATCCACCGTGAATGGCAGCAACTGTCGGAAGCGGACCCTCAGACACGGCGGCGCACGCCGGGATTGATGACGCAGGCTCAACCCAGCCTCGACACTTTTGAACGGCGACGAATTTGCGTAGCTCGAGTAGCTACAGTTCGACGGACATGGCCTCCATCCCAAAGCCGTCTTGAACCATAGATATATTGGAAGTTTTTTTCGGCGGCATCGCGGGTGAACATGGGGAAAGACCTCGCTAATCACTGATCGTTGCGGTCGGCAGATGTCGATCAAGTCTTGCTGTTTCAAGACTCTTGTCAGACCGACCACTCACGATGAAACCTCCCATTCGCGTGCAATCGAGCCGCCAGCTTCGCGTGAGCGCAGCGACGGGATCGCTTTCCCGATTTTCTTCTCGGTATCGATCCGAACGGCTGACGACTTTTGCGGCGGCTTATTTGGGGGAGATGATGAACGATTCGTCGAATCCCGTGGCCGGCCAGGCACGGACGTGGCGGAAGCTGCTGCCCCTATCGTAGACCGCCTTGCGCAGCGACCAGTGCGGGTGCTCCCAGTCATGAATTGGATCAGCAGCGGCGATGTAGGTGTCCGCATCACCAACTAGATTTACCGGGTCGCTGTTCTTGATCGCTCCGTGATGCGGCAGGGCGAAACCAGCAACGTGGTCGATGTCACTGCCGTAAAAGCTGGTGAATGCGCCACGTTCCACAGGCTTCTCGAGATGGGCGTCGCCGGTTCCCATCCAGCCGATCTTGGTCAGGTCATGGGTAGGAAGCTGGGGGCTGTGCGCGAGGGCGTCGACCGTGTCGGGATCCATCAGACCAGAATAGAGACTCATCGACCCGAGATTTTTGTCCTTGAACGCCGATTTGTAGATCGCACCCATCTTCTCCCGGAACTTGGTGACCATCTTCTGGCGCACGCCTGTATCACCGATATGGAGCGCGAAGCTGCCCGCAGGCCATTTGAACAGGCCTTCGACCAGTGTGCAGAACGTCGCTAGAGCGGCCGGGTCAGGCGTTCGCACATAAGGCAGGAACTTCCAGAGAAGGGACCAGGAAGGATCATGGGCGACGATCGCCGCGTTGCGCACTTCTATCTGCGACGAAGATGCCGCCTGCGCCGTCATGTTGAGCACGAGCGGCCGCTGCGGGTCGTCAGGAAACGCCGGTTTGATCAGCCAATTGATCGCCTCGGTATCGCGTTCGGCGCGCATCTCGGGACCGGATCCTGGCCGGATTTCGGGCCCACCGTCGACATCGGGAGGGACGTCGCCGTCATCGCTGCGGATAAAGAGGATCTGACGCGGGCGAAACTGGGCGAGCGTCCCGCCGGGGTCGAATATCATGTCGATGGAAAAGCGGTCGACGCTCCCGCCGAATGTACCGGATTGCGCGAAAGCGCGGGCGAGCGCGGCCACGCGAGCGGCCGTGTCCAGATAGGGAAGAACGATCGTGTCGACCTGAAAGCCCTTGGTCTTATGCAGGAGCGCGGGAATGCCGTTCATATGATCGCGGTCGAAATGCGACAGGAAGAGTATGTCGAGACGGCGATCCGGGCAAGCATTGCGCAACTCTTTCACGCCGCTGTTCACCAGTCGCTTCGGCTCGGACCCGCAGTCATACACATAACGTAGATCCGCCCGGCCAAACGCCTGGATACCGGTCGCGAATCCGAAAAAGCCGGGCTCGACATATTCGAGGTCGCTGGAGGTGAAGAGCTTCAGGGCGCCGATGTGAAGACCGCCCTGTCCGACCGGCATCTGCCGTCGATTGTGCAGGAAGGTCGGGCCATCACCCTCTGCCAGATATTTCAATGAGATCGAGTGAACGCGCATCCCGCCCTCCTATTGCAGTCGCGGGAGGCATACTAGCCGATGTGTTTGCTGACGTCGCGGATTGCCGAAACCCGCAGAACGGCACCGGCGCGTCCGCGCCTTCGAGCCCTTTGACTGCAGAGCGTGCATGCTTCGCCAAGGTCCTCGAATTGCGGAACTCGATCTTGTCGGGATCGATGACTGGTGCCCAGGTGCGCTTGCCCGGGAAAAGCGGCCGGCCCAACATCGTCATCTCGGATTTGGACGTCGGTGAGGGTACTGCTACCTTTACCTCTTGTCGATACGAGAGGCACACTTACATGGAACCGCAGGTCAGGAGGCCATATGATAAATTCAAATGAGGATGGGCGTTCCCATAACCCAGAGGTGCAAGCATTGAAGGCGTTGAAAACGCTTGCAAGTATGGACAAAAACGCGCCGAGGGCAGCAACGCAGAAAATAAATCTTATTCAGACACCCGACGAAAAGGAGGCAACGCAGTGCCTTCAGGCGGCTGTGAATCTCGGTTACGCGCGTGTCCAGGATTTTCAGGTTGATATCACTGCCTTGGGGTATGCCGCGTTGGCAGCTTCAGGCTTTGGCAGTGAATTTGCCAAAGCGGTGGTTGGGGCGGTTTACCAATCGCTGGCTTTTAGCGAGCGGAGGCCGGGCTACCATATTCCTCAAAAGAGTCCGTTTCAGTGGTTCGCCAAGACTTACGGCACGGTTAACGGCTTCCAGGCAGGCATGCATTACGCCCTGCACGTAGGCTGGCTTACTATGGGCCCAAATGGTGGGCTGGCTCTGACTGCAGAAGGGATTAAACAAGTTTAAGTAACCTCAACAGTTCCGAGGACAGTGAACCGCGCCGGGTTTGCCGAATGGTAATTCGCAAGAGATGAAATGGAAGACAGCTATTAAGGACGTGGCCCGTTGCTATGAAGGTCATCTCTCAGGCGGGTCCGACCGCACGGTTCGAACGGGCCACAACGGCAGATGTCGGCATAAGCTGACCTTCCAGTCACGGTATCGGAACGGCGTATTTTGGTCGGCTGCTTCCGGTTCGCCATGGTGGGAATTGCTCAAAAGCGACATCCAAAGCCGACCTGCCGGACCGTCCGTCGCCATGGCCGTTCACGAGTCGAATGCAAGCGCGATAAATGACCTGCAACTTGGCCCCACTGGCTTCGCGAAGACGGCAATCCGCATTGTCCGGTAAGGCTTATCTGATGATCCGGACTGCGGGAGTAGTGGCAACGGCCCCGGCCCCGCCGCCCAAATGGACCAGGACCTGATCCAACTCGGAGGTCGGCACATGCAATTGCGCTGCAATCGAATCCCGGGTCACCCGTTCGCGCCATAGCGTCGTGAAAATCTTTGGCCATAGCGCAGACATCTCGCGCTCCAGCCCCTCCGGCTCCGCCTTGCGGTAGCCGCGTGTCGAAATCTCGATGTTGAGGCTGCGGTTCTGCCAGTCACTCACCACGCCCAGCTTGTGCAGGCGATAATTGAGTGCGGCGACCGACACCCCCCAGCGCTTCTTCGCACGAATCAGATCGGTAACGCTGGTGACATGCCGAATCCGGCTGAGCACATCGTCGGATGGCATGAGAAATTCCGACGCAAAGCGGTCGGCTTCGCTCTCGGCCTGCTTGCTGTCCTGGGGAGCACCATGACGGTGCATGACCAGATGGCCCAGCTCATGCGCGGCATCGAAGCGGCTGCGCTCTGCCGACTTGAAGGTGTTGAGGAAGGCAAAAGGCACCGTATTGCGCCAGCAGGAGAAGGCATCGACCGATTGGGTGTCTTCGCTCAGCGAAAAGACCCTGACGCCTTTGGATTCCAGCAATTTGACCATGCTGGAAATCGGCTGCTGCCCGAGTCCCCAATGGGCCCGCACGATTTGCGCCGCTTCCTCCGGTGATCCGCCCTCACCGACCTGTGGGACGTCGCAAGCCGGCAAATTGAAGCGCTCCGCAATCCAGTCATGGAGGAGATAAGCCATCACGCCTGCGGACAGGGCCGCGTCGCGCTCCCTGGCCGTCATGGACGACAGGCTTCGGAAGCTTGCCGCGCCAGCCGGCAATTCGTCGAAATCCTCGGCGAAGAAGAAAGCCTTCGGAAAATCCAGCGCGCGCGACAAGGCCTCGACCGTTTCGTCTTCCGGCTCGTTGGCCCCATTCTCCAGCCGCGAGATCGTGATCGGTGACACACCGATCGCGCCTGCCAGTGCACGGGCGGTCAGCTTGCGCCGCTTGCGGCCAAGGATCAGTCTTTGAGCATTGAACATGGCATCGATCAGCCCTTGCGGGAGACGTTGACCTCATAATCAGCAGGCGGTTCACCATCATCCGACAGCGTCACGGGATCATCCCATTCGCCGCCCTGTACCAGAAGAATGCGTTCATGGAAGCCGGCGTATTGTTCGTCGCTGATCGCGATCGGGCACGAGAGCTCAGCGCGAACGGTCGTGTCATCGGCCTGCACGAACAGGATCCAGGTCATGGCATTCAGCTCTGCCTTCTCCTGCTCTTTTTCCACTCGATGTTCCGGGAACAGCTCACCTTGTCCGAGTTCGACGGCTCGCGCCGAGGCTGCTCCTTTGCGGTTCGCCGCAAGCGGGTCCGAAACCAGATCCCCGGCCCTCTCCGCGTTCTGGAACACGACCTTAATGCCAAGGTCAGGATGATAGATCGACTCGATGCCGTCACGTCGACAGATCTGCCAGTTCTTCGCATCGAAGGTGCGGCGCAGTTGCGTGGTGCCCGCGATCCATGACAGCAGCCCTGGCGCGCTCAAGGGATGGTAGGGAACCACACTGCGCCGTGCACCGACCGCTGCACGCACGACGTCGAGCAGATCGGCTTTGGTCATGCCAAGCTGCTCAAGACGCGGGACAACTTCGAACTCTTCAGCAAGGACTGGCATGTGCGCACCATGTTAAGTTTTACGACCTCATATGAGGTGAAAAATCTTAACATGTCAAGTGACGGGCATCGACCGTTCCCTATGCGGTCTCGATCGATCGGGTGAGCCGAATTACAGGGTGAGTTTGGCACCCTCCCTTTCATTGATCCCTGAATCTTGCGCGATGTCAGTTCCGGCACAGCTTTGTACGAGGTGACGGAGCCCTCGCGCTTTGCAAGCGCGACCGCGCTCTAGGACCGGCCACCGCCAGCGGCGCCCGGTCCCGGGGCCACGATGCTCGCGTCCCCGCCTGACGGTGACGATCACTGGGCCGAAGCGGAAGGGTTGGGTTGTCACCGCGCCAGGGCGCGGTGGCGTTCTTGTGAAGCCTTCCCCTCGACGCGGGCGTGGGCGGCGCTCCCTTATGGGCGAGCCCAGGCGGGCCGCAAGCCAGCCGTGCCGTCTGGCTCCTCCACATGCGTTCCGGCCGGAGGTGCGGCCTGCCTTCGCGGGCTCGCCCGGCAGGTCGCTGTTGCCGCCCACCCCCACGCCGGGGGGAAGCCCGCTGGGGTTGAAGGGGGAAGCAGGAGTGACAACCATGCATCAGGACATTCAGTGTCGCGCCAAGGCGCAGGTCGGGATCAGGGGCTCAGTCTCCAATACCACCGGAGCGCGGACCACGCAGCATCAGCCTGAGTCGCAACAATATGCCGAGGCAGCAGACGCAGAGACTGACAGCGCGACGAGCAGCGACGGGAGGGCGGCGGCATGATCCTCCTGCCCGAGCGGCTGCGTGTGGCGCTTTGCATCAACACCGGCCATCGCCTTGTTGCCCTGCGCGACAAAAAGCCTGAACCCGATCCGGTCCCCTTGCTCAAGCTGTTCAATCCGGTGGGATCGGCCATCTGGCTGGCCAGTGAACTGGGCGAGGATGGCGATACGCTCTTTGGCCTTGCCGATCTGGGTTTTGGGTGTCCGGAGCTGGGGTCCTTCAGCCTGTCGGAGATCGCCTCCGTGCACCTGCCTTTCGGGCTGCGGATCGAGCGCGATCTGCATTTCTCCAGTCATCATCCCCTGTCGGTTTGGGCCGATCTGGCCCGGCAGATGGGTTCGATTGCTCAGGCAGACATCGCTTTGCGTCGTTTGGACGCAGCCCCTGTTTCGCGGCCCCATTGAGGGCAGTCGCGACCGACGCGGGCGGGCGTTTCCCGTCCATCTGAAAACCGGTCCGCCGATCTTGGAAGGGTCCGAGCGGACCGGCACTCGCTTGGAGTACGTCCCATGAAACTGGATTTTATCGATCTTGGCAAGCTTTCCGTCAGCAAGGCCAACATGCGCTATTCGAGGAAGGCGCCCGATGTCTCCGACATCCTGCCCACCGTCCGGCAGCGCGGCGTGATCGTTCCCATCCTCGTGCGGGCCAATTGTGCGCCGGGGGCTTTCGAGATCGTCGCAGGCGCACGGCGGTTCCATGCCGCCACGCTGGTGGCGCAGGAGCGGCAGGCCGAGGGGCAGGAGGCAGAGTCCATGCCCTGCGCCATTCTCGAGGCAGGCGATGATGCTGATGCCATCGAGGCTTCGCTGATCGAGAACAGCGCGCGGCTCGATCCTGATGAGGTGACCCGCTGGGAATGCTTTGCCCGGCTGGTCAGGGAAGGCCGCAGCGTGGCCGACCTCTCGACCACCTTCGGTCTGCCCGAGGTCGGGGTGAAGCGCATCCTTGCGCTGGGCAATCTCCTGCCCCGTATTCGCGATCTTTACCGCAAGGACCGGATCGATGGTCCCACCATCCGCCATCTGACCATGGCGAGTAAGCGACAGCAGCGCGAATGGCTGACGCTGTTCGATGATCCAGACTCACACGCTCCCTGCGGCTATCACCTCAAATCATGGCTGCTGGGTGGGCAGTCGATCCCGGTCAAGCACGCCCTGTTCGACATCGAAGGCATGACCGGGATCATCGCCGACCTGTTCGGAGAGGATCGCTACTTTGCCGAGCCGCAAGCCTTCTGGATCGCGCAGAACGAGGCCATCGAAGCGCGCCGCGGTGCCTATCTCGAGGCCGGGTGGAGCGAGGTGGTGATCCTCCCGCCCAGCGATCATTTCCACCAGTGGGAGCATGAGAAGGCCCCCAAGCGCAAGGGTGGGCGGGTCTATATCGATGTGCGGGGCAGTGGCGAGGTCGCTTTCCATAAGGGCTATGTCACCAGCAAGGAGGCGCGTCGCGTCGAGCGTGGCGACACCGTGACCGCGAGCGACAGGCCTGTGCGTCCCGAGATCACCGGCACGATGCAATGCTACATCGATTTGCATCGTCATGCCGCGTTGCGGGCCGCACTGATCGGTCATGCTGGTGTGGCCCTGCGGCTGATGGTTGCCCATGCCATTGCCGGATCGGCTCTCTGGGCGGTAAAGGTCGAACCCCAGACCACGCGTCATGACGGCATTCGTGAGAGTGTCGAAAACAGCCAAGGCGAAGCTGACTTCGACGCGGCACGGCGCAGGGTTCTGGCCTTGCTGGGCTTTTCTCCCGACGAACCCACAGTGACGGGCGGGATGGCCGGCATGTCCGGGCAAGGGGGCAATCTGGTTGCGGCCTTTGCGCGGTTGTTGTCCCTCAGCGACGAGCAAGTGCTGTCGATCATCCCTGTCGTGATGGGCGAGACGCTGGCCAGCGGCAGCGTGATCATCGAGGCGTTGGGGCAGCATATCGGCATGGATATGGCGCCATACTGGCAGGCCGATGATGCCTTCTTCGAGGTGCTTCGGGATCGCGAGGTGCTCACGGCCATGGTGGGCGAGGTCGCGGGCGAGGTTGTCGCTAGCGCCAATGCCGGAGAGAAGGCCAAGGTCCTCAAGTCCATCATCCGCCATCATCTTGAGGGTGCCGAGGGGCGGGAGAAGCGCGAGGGCTGGGTACCTTCTTGGATGGCTTTTCCGCCTTCGGCCTACACCACGCGCGGCGGGGTGGGGACGGTCGATCAGGCCGCCCGAGCTGCCGCAGCACTTCACAGCGAGGCAGGCTACGATCAGGTCTCATCCGAGGAGCAGGCCGCATGAAACCCGACCATAAAAGGCTTGTTGCGGCGTTGGATCAACTCCCGATGGTACCGCGTCTTGTCTATCTGTTGGCGGCTATGGATGACATGAGCCATGGCGATATCGCTTTCCGGCTGGGCCTGTCGGTGAAGGAGGTCGAGGCGCATCTGGCAGAAGCTCTCATGCGACTGACAGCTCTTCTGGATGACCCGTAAGGGCCGCAGCACGTCTTCCCCTCTTCCCTCTCCCGACAAGGCAGGAGCCCCTTGAGCAAGCCTCAGGGGGCTTTTGCTTGCCTGCCCTTGCCCCCGTTCCGGCTTGAGGCTTCTGCTGTGCAAAGAGCCGATAGAAGGCCTCTTCGCTGCGCCGTTGCCCTTCCTGCGTCATCATGACGGATTTGGCCTTGCCCACCGGATCCAAGATCAGTTCCTTGTCGTGAAGCCTGCCCAAGGCTTCCCAGTCGAAGGACTTCCAGGCGCGCCAGACCGGCATGGGGCCGCCTTCACGATGCAGCGTGAGATACAGCAGTGCGAGCACCGCCTCATCGATCAGATCCGGGTCGATTTCCGGCTTGTTCATGGATGCCTCCATGTCCTTTGAGGATCACCAATCGGCGTGGAGTTCTAGCACGCGGGGGCGGCGGCGAACTCCAATTTATCCCGATGGCCTCGGTCGCTTGGCGAGAAAGGGCATTTCTGCTACTGTAGTGATTGCGCTGCAAAAAGGGCAGCGCCGGGGCGTGAGAACCCCGCCAGTGAAGAAGGACTCGGAACCATCGGTTTCCGGGGAGCCGTCGCGCATGTCCAACCCGCAAGGGTAAAGGTGGCGGCGCATGTCACTGGCATGTTCTCACCCTCCGGCGTCTCCCGCGCCCAGCGCGCGGGAGTTCGGGGTATCATGCCGCATCAGTCCCTCGCTTCCGCCAACCCGCTGTGATGCGGAACGGAGGTGCGTATGGACAAGCTGACTTCCACGCCCGGACCCAGAATCCCCCACCGCAAGGCGGGGCTCAAGGGCATCAATCGCTTTCATCTGGGGATCGCCATAAGGGATGCCTCGCCGGCCGAACTCTTCGACAGTCTGAACGATCCGCCCGTGGATCTGGTCCCGACGCCGGAGAGCAACGAAGAGGGCGAAGGCCGCTACGAGAATGCCGAAGCGTTTTTCCCGCGCCTTGGTCCGTGGCTGGGCAGCGACATGAACGAGGTCTATTACAAGGCAGGGATCACGGCCCAGCTGGGGCTTTCTGCCCATCTTCTCAAGGTCGGCTTTCCCGACCGCTGGTGTGCCCAGCGCATCGGACATCGGGTGGCCCATTCGCTGGCCTATGCCAATGCCTCGGGCCTGAACCACCGTTGCCTGGAGATGGCTCACCTTGCTGCCGTCCTGACGCCATACTGGCGATGGAACAGCCAGAGCATCCATCACTATGGCGCTCCCAAGGATCCCGGCTTTACCGTGGAGGAGGTACGGGACCTGCTGCGTGATCTGCTGGCGCAGGTGCGGCTGGTGACGGGGTATGTGCTGATCAACGGTGACCTTGCCTGACGAAAGACCGGCACGCTCGCAAAACTTGGCCTTTGCGGGCTGAATGGGAGCGTGCCGATCGTTTGAGAGGCGAGTGTTATCGCAAGATCAACGCGAGCGTTGGGGCACGGCGGGGATTTCAGGGCCACGTGCTTTGGAGCGGTTTTGCCTCATCGACGAAGCAGTCTTACTGCCGTTCAAACGCGATTCGATGAGGTAGCAAGATCAGTCCTTTGGCCGCCGATTGGCTCTTTGACGGGGCGCATTCGCAAGCTCATGCGGAAGGCCAGACGCACGCCGGAAAAGGCGAAAGTTGTAATGCACCCCACGCACGGGTGCTGCGCCGAGTTTATTCAGAAAAATCATGGTGCTACAATGGCATCCGTGACTGCCACCGTTTTCGCCTCTGTGGCAGCCACGGCTGCCCAGATCACCGGGAAACTCGTCAACCCATTGAATATGAATGACTATGAATTGGCAGCCTTAGCTGACAGCCCTGCCCCCCTTGATTGAGAGGTGATGCTGAGGGCCGCGCGATCTACGTCGGCCAAAAACAGGCTTATTCTCCTGTAGGCGCAATGCTATGATGCCTGAGTGGCGGGCAGACCATTGCGAAAATGGATGTCCTTATGAAGTCGCTTACTCCCCCTACGCCCGATGCTGCTGCGCGGATTTCCACACCACCTGCTGCCCCGAAACCTTTGACGGTCCGTATCCCGGAAGCCGCCCGCATAACCGGTCTGGGCCGCACGAAGCTCTATGAACTGATCGCATCCGGCGACCTTGCGGTGATCAAGATCGGCAGAGCAACCCTCGTCACGATGGCAAGCATCGAGGCACTTCTGGAGCGTTGCGGGCAAAGCCGAACCTAGCCGTGGCGCTGTTCCGGAAACGGGACGACCTCCCCGCCCTTGCGTAACGTGTCCAGATAGTCAGCCCACCACTGCGCCATCTCGACGCGCTCATGCCAATGCGTTCCGCGATGATAGGCAGCGCGCACCGTATCCTTGTCCTTATGGGCCAGCGCCCGTTCGATCGCATCCGCTGACCATTTGCCCGATTCGTTCAGCAGTGTGCTGGCCATGGCGCGAAAGCCATGGGCAGTCATTTCATCTCCCGCATAACCAAGCCGCCGCAGCGCCGCGTTCACCGTGTTTTCGGACATGGGTGAACGCGGTGTGCGGATCGAAGGAAAGACATAACGGGTATGACCCGACACCAGCCTGGCCTGTTGAAGCACCTCCAGGGCCTGCCGAGAGAGCGGAACGGCATGTTCGATCCTACCCTTCATCTTGACTGCCGGGATACGCCATACCGCGCCCTCAAGATCGATCTCGGCCCATTCCGCACGGCGCAGCTCCCCCGGTCGCACGAAGACGAGGGGAGACAACTTCAAGGCCAGCAGCGTGGCCGCTTGCCCTTCATAGCCATCAATGGCCCGCAGCAACTCACCCACCCGTTTGGGGTCAAGGATGGCGGCAAGATGCTTGGGCCTGCGGCTGGCCAAGGCACCGCGAAGATCGCGCGTCGGGTCGCGCGGAGCCAATTGGTTGGCGACCGCGAAGCGAAAGACCTGCCCCACGAATTGCAATGTGCGATGAGCCTTCTCATCGTTCTTGGCCTGCTCATAGGGCCGCACCGAATCGAGTATCTCGAACGGCTGGATGTCTGCGATAGGCCGGTTACCGATGGCCCGCTCCACCAACCCCAGAAACCACTCGCGCTTGCGCACGGTCGCTTCGGCTTTCCCATCCCGGCGGTTCTTCTCGATGTAAACTTTGGCAATGGCGCTGAAGGTGTTGGCGGCGTTGATCCTGGCGGCGCGTTTGTCGCGCTGCTTCTGCGCGGCTGGGTCGATGCCGCTGGCCAGAATGGAGCGCGCCTTGTCACGCGCTTCCCGGGCATCCTTCAGTTTGACATCGGGATAGGCCCCCACGAAAGCTTCTTTTCGGCCCCCACCTCATTGCGGAATTTGAGCTTCCAAAGCTTGCCGCCAGCCGGGGTCACCAGAAGGTAAAGCCCCCTCTCATCAGCGACCTTGTATTCCTTGTCGCGGGGCTTGAGCACACGAATTGCAGAATCAGTCAGCGCCATTTGGGGGGCTCTCGAATGGGGGCTTTTGAAAAGCCCCCATTCGGCTCCGGATTTCGGCGCACGAAGGCGAACACTGGCGGTCAGGCCAGTACTTAAAGTGCCAGATTTCGGGGATTTTTCAACCTTTAACGATCAACCGCGAAAGGACGAATGGTGCCGCTTACGTGACTCGAACACGTGACCCCATCATTACGAATGATGTGCTCTACCGACTGAGCTAAAGCGGCCCCCAGGGCAGGGGGCAGCGTTTATCGGGCAAGCGGCCGGCGCGCAAGGGGGTCTTGCATGTTTTCTTCCCTTTGCCCGCGCACTGGGCCGAACGGCCTTGCGCCAGGGCTCGGCCGCCCGCTGCCACACGCTGCCGCACACCGCCGCATCAGGGGTTTTTGCCTAGGCAAGCCTTCGCCCCGGGTTAAGGGCCCTGCCCTAGTCTGCGGTTCCCAATGCCATGACAAAAGAGGGGAGCGGAACCGGCCGGACCATCATGCCTGTTTGCCTGTCGCTCTTGCTTGCGGCCGCGGCCTTGCCTGCGGGCCGCCCGGCCATTGCCCTGGGCCTGCTGGCCGCAGGGGGCCTGTGGCTGTGCCTGATCGCCGCTTTCCTGTGGCACTGGCACCGGTTGCGCCAAGATCGGGCCCGGCTGGCCCGCTGGCTGGACCGCTGCGCCGAGGGCGAGGCCGATCCGGCGGCGCTGGCCCGGGCGGGCCTGCTGGGCCGCTACCGCCCGCTGGCCGATCTGGCGCACAGCTGCGCGCGGGTGTTGCCGCGCCTGGCCACCACCATGGCGATGCTGGAATGGACCGCCCGGCGCGATCCGATGACCGACCTGCTCAACGCCGCTTCCTTCCGCCTTGCCTGCCAGGGCTTTCTGGGCGCCGATGCCCGCAACCGGGCCGTGCTCCTGTTCCTCAGCCTCGACGGTTTCCGCCAGATCAACCGCACGCTGGGCCACCATGCCGGCGACCAGTTGCTGGGCCTGGTGGCCGACCGGCTGAAAATAACCGCCGCCAGCCTGCGCGAAGGCCGGCTCGACGCGCAGGCCCGCAATGCCGCGATCGATGCCCACGAGCCGCTGGTGGGCCGGCTGGGCGGCGATGAATTCGCCATCCTGCTGCCCGGCCACCTGGCCAGCGCCGATATCGAGCGCTTCGTGCAGCGCCTGCAGCGGGTGATCGGCGAGCCCTGCCACATCGGCCCCCATGCGCTGAAAGTGCAGGTGACCACCGGCATCGCCTGCTCGGCCGACACCGGCCCCGCCTACGACCAGCTGCTGGCCGCCGCCAACACCGCCATGCACCGCGCCCGCGCCCGGCGCCCCGACAGCGCCCACGCCTTCTACACCGCCGACATGCGCGATGCCGAGGACGACCGGCTGGCGCTGGAGATAGACCTGCGCCAGGCCATCCGCCGAAGCGAGTTTCGCCTGCATTTCCAGCCGCAGTTGGCGCTGGCCAGCGGGCGCATCGCCGGGGTGGAAGCGCTGATCCGCTGGCACCACCCCACCCGCGGGCTGGTGCCCCCACTCGATTTCATCCCCTTTGCCGAAGCCTATGGCATCATCGATGATATCGGCGACTGGGTGATCGTCGAGGCGATCCGCACCGCCGCGCGCTGGCATGCCGAAGGGCGGCCCTTGCGCATGTCGATCAACGTCAGCCCCAAGCAGTTCCAGCGGGTGGAGCTGATCCCGACGATTCGCGCCTGCCTCAGCCGCTTTGGCCTGCCCGCGCACCTGCTGGAGATCGAGATCACCGAGGCGGCGATCATGCGCGGCGAGGCCTTCTCGCTGGAGCGCATCGAGGGGCTGCGGCGCGACGGGGTGGCCGTGGCGCTCGATGATTTCGGCACCGGCTATTCCAATCTCGCCCAGCTGATGGCCTTGCCGATGGACCGGCTGAAGCTCGACAAATCGCTGATCGATGCCATCGCCACCGACCGGCGCCAGCAGGTGATGGCCACCAGCATCATCGCCATGGCCCGCGAACTGGGCTTCGAGGTGGTGGCCGAAGGGGTGGAAAGCGAGGCCCAGCTGGCCCTGTTGCGCGGCTGCGGGGTGGATCATGTGCAAGGCTATCTGATCTCGCCGCCGCGCGCCGAAAGCGAATTGTTCGGCGCCATCGATCATCTGCGGGAAGTTCCGGATCGCTTCGTCGCCTGAGGCTTAACCGCGCCCGCGCTAGGCATCGGCCGGGCAACCTGCCCCTTTCCCCAGCCAATGGACGGCCAATGCGCGACTTGTTCCTTCATGGCCCGGCGCCCGCTGCCGGCCCTGCCCGGCCCTTCCCGGCCACAGGGGCCAGCGCGCGGTGATCCGCCGGCTGCTGCCCTCGCGCTTTCGCGCCAAGCTCACCGTCATCATCATGGCGATCACCGCGCTGGCCCTGCTGCTCAGCGGGCTGGGGCTGGTCACGCTGCAATATCTGCGCGAACGCCAGACCGACGAGCGCCATTTCCGCCAGATGGCCGAAGTGCTGGCGGCCAATCTGGGCACGGCGGTGCTGCTGGGCGATCATCTGGCCGCGGCCAACACGCTGCGCACCGCGCGCGATGTGCCCGAGATCATGTGGCTGGATGCCGATGGCCCGCAGGTGCATCATGTCGCCGAATATCAGTCGGACGCGCTGAGCCGCGCCGAAGTGGCCGCGCTGGCCGCCCCCCAGACCCATGCCGCCGCCCTGGCCGAGACCCGGCAGATGGGCCGCCTCAGCCTCTATCGCCTGCCCATCACCATGAACGGGCAACCGGTGGGCACCATGCTGGTGGCCTATCAGCAAACGCCGGTGGAGCAGTTGCTGTGGCATCTGGTGCCGGTGGCGATGGTGCTGATGGTGCTGTGCATGCTGCTCAGCTTTGCCGCCGCGCGCTGGCTGGCGGATATGCTGTTCCGCCCGGTCGATACGCTGCACCGGGGCATGGAGGAAGTGCGCCGCTCGGGCGATCTTAAAACCCGGCTGCCGCTGGCCGGCGATGTCGATGTCGATCAGACGATCAGCCATTTCAACGGCATGCTGGCCCGGCTGGATGCCAAGAACGAGCAGCTGCAGAACACGCTGGGCGCGCTGGAGGAAGCGCGCGATGCCGCCGAAAGCGCCAGCGTTGCCAAATCCGAATTCCTGGCCAACATGAGCCACGAGCTGCGCACCCCGCTCAATGCCATCATCGGCTATGCCGAGGTGCTGCGCGAGGATCTGGGCGCGGCCGGCATGGCCCGCAGCTGCGACGATGTCGGCTGGATCTGGAGCAGCTCGCAGCAATTGCTCGAACTCATCAACAGCCTGCTCGATCTCTCCAAGATCGAGGCCGGTCGCATGGAGCTGGACCTGCACAGCTACGATCTGCCCCGGCTGGTGGGCGAGGTGGAAGCGCTGCTGGTGCCGCTGGCCGCGCGCCAGGGCAACCGGCTGACCATCACCATCGAGCCCGATCTGCACACGGTTTTCGGCGATTCCACCAAGCTGCGCCAATGCCTGCTGAACCTGGGCTCCAACGCCTGCAAGTTCACCCGCGATGGCTTTGTGGCGCTGACAGTGCGCAGCGAGGGGGCCTTCCTCCTCTGCGAGATGGCGGATACCGGCATCGGCATGAGCGAGGAGAACATCGCCCGCCTGTTCCAGCCCTTCACCCAGAGCGATGCCTCCACCACCCGCCGCTTCGGTGGCACCGGGCTGGGGCTGGCGCTGGTCGATCGCTTTGCCGGCATGATGGGCGGCACGATCACTGTCGCCAGCGAGCCGGGCTTTGGCTCGGTGTTCACCCTGCGCCTGCCGCGCGATGGCACAGCGCCAGAGGCCCCGCTGGCACAGGCCGATACCCCGCCGCCCGCCGCCGACCAGCCCCCCGCCCCCCTGCCCGCCCCCTTGCGCACCGGCACCCCGCACCAGCCGCTGGCGCTGATCATCGAGGACGAGCCCAGCGGCATCGAACTGCTGCGGCGCATGCTGGAACGCGCCGGCTATGCCACCCATATCGCCACCGATGGCGCCATGGGGCTGGCCGCCGCCCGCCGGCAGACGCCCGATCTCATCCTGCTCGACATCAACATGCCCACGCTCAACGGCTGGGCGGTGCTCGACATGCTGGCGCAGGACGAAGCGCTGCGCGCCATTCCCACCGTCGTCATCAGCGTGGACGACCGGCGCCGGCTGAGCCTGGCCAAGGGCGCCTGCGACCATCTCATCAAGCCGCTGAAAAGCGAGGATCTGGAAGATATCCTGCATCTCTATGCCCGCCACCGCCAGGGCCGCATCCTGCTGGCCGAGGATGATGAGGCAACCGCGCGGCTCTACCAGCGCGGGCTGGCCCAGGCCGGCTTCGAGGTGCTGCGCGCGCATAGCGGCACAGAGGCGCTGCTGCTGCTGGCCGAACAGGACGTGAGCCTGGTGGTGACAGACCTGCGCATGGCCAATGGCGACGGGTTTGAACTGGTGCGCGCGCTGGCCACCGGCCGCCCGGCAGCCGCGCGCCCGCCGGTCATCGTCATCACCGGGCAGAGCCTGGAGCCGGCGGAAAAGCAGAGCCTGCAGGAAGGGGCCGCGGCCATCCTGCTGAAATCGGCGCTGACACCGCGCGCCCTTGCTCATTCGATCGCCGAGGTGCTCCATGCCCGCTGAAGCGCCCCCTCCCCCCGGCCAAAGCGCCCCGCTGGTGCTGGTGGTGGATGATGTGGAGGGCAACCGCCAGCTCGTCTGCCGGCGGCTGGCGCCCTGCGGCTATGCCCTGCACGAGGCGGAAAGCGGCGAGGAAGCGCTGGCCTTCCTCAGCGACAATCGGCCCGAGCTGATCCTGCTCGACTACATGATGCCCAACATGAGCGGCATCGAGGTGCTGCGCCGCCTGCGCCAGGACAGCCGCCTGCAGGCGATCCCGGTGATCATGCTGACCGCGCGCGCCGAAAGCGCCGCCATGGTGGCCGCGCTGGAAGCGGGCGCCGACGATTACGTGACCAAGCCGATCGACTTTGACGTGCTGAAGGCGCGCATCACCACCCAGCTGGCCCGCCACCGCGATGCCAGCGCCCTGCGCGCCGCCCAGGCCGCTCATGACGAGCGCACCACCATGCGCGTGCTGGCCTTCGATGAACTGCACGACGAGCTGGAGCGCGAGATCGCCCAGCGCCGCCAGATCGAGCAATCGCTGGCCAGCGCCCGCGGCCGCCTGGCCGAATGCGATGCCTGCCGTGCCGACAGCCCCCCGGCAACCCAGGCGCAATCCCCGCAAGTGGCCCGCGCGCTGGAGATCATCGATGCGATCGGCCGCGCGCTGGAAGCGGGCAAGCCGGTGAACCCGGCGCTGCTGGCCGCGCTGCGCATGCAGGTGGCCAGCCTCGATCCGCCGGCGGGCTGAGGCGCGAAGGGGCAACCGCCCTCTCGCGCCCCTCTATCAAAAGCCCAGCGGCGCCACTTCCGCGCCTGCCAGCCTTCCGCCCATGATCCGCGCCAGCGTGGGCGCGATCGCGCGCATGTCCACCTCGCCCAGATTGCGGCCTGCCGGCACCCCCGGCCCCATCAGCAGGAAGGTGGAGCGCATGCGCGGATCATCTGGGAAATAGCCATGCATGCCCTTGTAGGGCGCGGGCACCATGGTGGGGATCAGCGGGTTGATATAGGGCAGCGCCATCACCCCATCGGCCAGGTTCAGATAGAAGGCCGCCTGCGGATTGCCGCCGCCCTTGGCGATATCGGCCTCGGTGATCGTCCGGGCGATGCCATTGGCCGGGTCTGCCTGCAGCTTTGCCAGCAGGGCGGCCACTTTCGCGCGCAGGGCCTGGTCTTGCGGATGGGCCAGCACCACCGCGATCGAGCCGCCCGAGATCCACGGCACCGCATCCCAGCCGGCGATCTTCACGCGCCCGGCCGGATCGGGCGCGGCCAGGTGGATGAGCCCGGCATCGATGAACGGGCGGAAGAGGTTGAGCGCGCGGTCCACCGGGGCAAAGCCGTGGTCGGAAACAACGGCGATCACCGCATCGGGGTGGGCCTTGCGCTCGGCCGCCACCAGTTCGCCCACCACTGCGTCGATCCGCTCCAGCACGGCATGGGCGCTGGGCGTGTCGGGCCCGTCCACATGCTGCTGATGATCGAGCGCGGTGAGGTAGACGGTGAGGAAACCGGGATGGTGCAGGCCAATCAGCCGGCGGGCGAAGCGGCCGCGGGTTTCATCGCCGGCAATATCCTCGGCAATGCCGGGGGCATAGGCGCCATGCTCGGCCGCTTCCAGCTCGGGGATCAGGCCCGAAGTGGCCAGGTTGGCCAGCAGCTTGGCATCATCGGCATGGCCGGTGCGCCAGATCTGCGGCAGGTTCCAGGTGATCGCATGCGCCCCCACGCTGACCGGCCAGTGCACATTGCCCACCGTCAGCCCGGCCGCCCTTGCCGCATCCCACAAGGTGGGCACGGCAATATCGCTGGCATACCAATACCAGCCATCCTGGTTGATGGCGAAAGGATCGAAGGTGAGGTTGTTGACCACGCCATGATGGGCCGGCACCGCGCCGGTGATCAGCGTGGTGTGGCTGGGATAGGTCACCGTGGGCAGCACGCCATGCACGCCATCGGCATGGGCGCCTTCGGCCAGAAAGCGGGTGAGGTTGGGCAGGTGCAGCCCGCGCGGGCCCGCTTGTGCCACATCGCCCGGGCGCAGGCCGTCGATCGAGATCAGCAGCACCGGATGCGCGCTGGCCGGGCGGGCGCCGGCCGCCGCCGGGGCGAGCGCGAGGCTCGCCACCAGCGGGGCCAGAACCTGCAAGGCAAAGCCGAGCGGGCCCTTCATCAGAAGCCCACCTTCACCGTGCCGAAGAAGGCCCGCGGCGAGCCGACCATCAGCGTGGCGGTGTCACCCGAGGCGGCAATGCCATTGGTGCCGATGGTCGAGACATATTTCTCGTCGGTGAGGTTGGTGATGTTCAGCTGCAGCTCGATCGGCTTAGGCGTGAAGCGGTTCTGCACGCGATAGCCAACGGTGAGGTCGGTCAGCGTATGGCCATCCACCCACACGTCGTTGGTGTAGGTCACGGCGCGTTCCGACATGTAGTTCACCGAGACGCGGCCGAACAGGCGGCTGTCGTCATAGGCCAGTTCGAAGCGGGCCATGTGGTGGGGGGCATCGGCCACGGTCTTGCCGGCGGTGGCGGCATAGAGCGTGCCATCGGCCTTCACCATGTTATCGCGATAGGTGCTGTTGTTATAGGCATAGGAAACCGTGCCGGTGACAAAGCGCGCCAGCTTGGCATTCACCAGCGCTTCCAGGCCCACCGAGCGCACCGAGCCGACGTTCTCGAGGATGGTCGGGCTGCCGACGATAGCCGC
>Ga0207806_1000075_pt1 | contig 23154 bp, 19 predicted proteins | sample LuqExpMetageno72_FD_187829 | JGI IMG/M metagenome (GOLD analysis project Ga0207806, IMG submission 187829) | Tropical forest soil microbial communities from Luquillo Experimental Forest, Puerto Rico - Sample 72 (SPAdes) | ecosystem: Environmental > Terrestrial > Soil > Tropical forest ...
GGCCCATCTCCATGACGATCGTCATGATCACGCCGAACCAGATCAGATCGAAATTGGCCGCACGAAGGGGCGGAAGAACGATCGGCGCTGTCATCAGGATGATAGACACCGGCGGTAGAAAAAACCCGAGCACGACTACCATCACCAGGATCATCGTCAGCAGTATCCAGCGCGATAGGTGCAACGACACGATCCACTCCGCCGCGGACTGGCTGATATGCAGATAGCTCATCACGTATGAATAGAGCAGCGACATGCCGATGATCAGCATCAGCATCGTCGACTCGCGCAGCGTCGAAATTAAAATCGGCGAAAGCTCTGCCGGTTTCCAAACGCCATAGATCGTGGCGATCAATCCGAGCGCCAGCACCGCGCCCAGACCCGCCGTCTCCGACGGAGTGGCATAGCCTCCATATAGCGCGACCATCACGCCCGTCAGGAGGAGCACGAACGGCAGCACGCGCGGAAGAAGCGCGAACTTGTCGCGCGCGCTGAGTTCATCGACCTGCAGGATGGGAGACGTCGCGCCGGTCGTCTTCAGACGCTCCTTGGCGATATTGAACTCGTGCCGGAAGCGCCACATCGAATAGCCGGCGAACAGCAGCACCAGAAACAGAGCCGGGCCGATGGCCGCCAAAAAGAGCCGGCCGAGCGACTGCTCCGCCGCGACCGCATAAAGGATCATCGTGATCGACGGCGGGAGCAGAATACCGAGCGTGCCGCCGGAGGCGATCAACCCCGAGGCGAAGCCGCCGGAGTAGCCGTGCTTACGCATCTCCGGAATGCCGGCCGAGCCGATCGCCGAACACGTCGCAGGCGAGGAGCCGGCCATCGCCGCGAACAGGCCGCAGGCGAAAACGTTGGCAATGCCGAGGCCGCCGGGAATGCGGTGCAGCCAGGCGTGCAGCGCGCCGTAAAGATCCTGGCCAGCGCGGGACCGGCCGATCGCCGCACCCTTGAGGATGAACAAAGGAATCGACAGCAGCGTGATCGACGCCATTTCCTCGTAGACGTTCTGGGTGATGGTGTCGACCGATGCCTCCGGCATGAACAGCATCATGAACAACGTCGCGACAAAGCCGAGCGCGAATGCGATCGGCATGCCTGCAAACATCACGAGTAGGGTTGCGGCGCCGTAGAGCAAGCCGATGGAGAGAACGCTCATCGGACCTCGCTCGAATGCCGCAGGGCCGTGATCACCTGCAAGAGCACCTGCAGCGACAAGAGCAGCATCCCGACTGTCATCAGCGAATACGGCACCCAGAGCGGAGGCTGCCAGGTCGAACTGGTCCGGTAGCCTTCGACGACCGCTTCTTGCAGCAGCAGCAACGATTTCCATGCGAAATAGGCGCAAAAAGCGAACGTCGCGATGTCGACCAGTATCTGGCGAACGTAGTTCACGCGCGTGGGGAGAAGACCCACGATGGCTTCGATGCCGACATGTCCGCGGCGCGCTTGCACCGCCGCCGACGACATGAACACGGCGCCGACGATCAGGAAGACGGAGACCTCGTCCTGCCAATCTGTCGACAGATGTAGGAAATAACGTGTCACGACCGCGTAGGTGAGCACGAAGCTCGCCCCCACCAGCGCGACGGACGAGGAGATTTCGACGAGCCTGTTGAGGCCCCCCATCACGCGCGCAAAAGGACCGGCGGCCTCGAATTTGGGGACCGCCGGATCCTGTTCTGCGGCTTCTTCTAAGCCGTGCACCATACTCCGAACCTGCGGCAGTTAGGCCGAGGTCACCTGCTCGGCGAGCTTCAGCAGTTCGGCGGATTCGGCGGTCTTGGACGCGTAGTCCTTCCAAGCGGTGTCGCGCGCGATATTCCGCCACTTGTCGACGGTTGCCGCATCGAGATCGGCGACCTTCGCGCCCTTCTTGGAATAGACCTCGGCGACGAGATTGTCGTCCGCCATGGCCTCCTTCGTGCCGAAGGCTTCCATTTCGGCGCCGAGCTTCAGGATCGCCTCCTGCTGGTCCTTCGTCAGCAAGTCGAAGATCTTCTTCGACATGATCAGGGGCTCGAGCATGAACCAGTAGGACTTGCCGCGACCTGTCGTCAGCGCATTGGCCGCTTCCTCGAGCCGGAACGAGATCAGGCTCGTCGACGACGTGATCGCCGCGTCGCAAGCGGCGGTCTGCATTGCGGCGTAGATTTCGTTCGAGGGGATCGACAGCGTCGTAGCGCCGGCGGCCTGCAGCACCATGTCCATTTCGCGGCTGCCGCCACGGACTTTCAGGCCCTTCACATCTTCCGGATTGACGATGGTTGTCTTGCGGCTCGCGACCCCTCCGGCCTGCCAAATCCACGAAATGATAATGACTCCCTTGTCCGCCAGGAAGTCGGCGAACCTCTTCCCGACAGGCGAGTCTTTCCATGCTGCCCCTTGCTTGTAGGAGCTCACAAGGCCGGGCATCAGGCCGATATTCGTCTCCGGCACTTCGCCGCCCGCATACGAAATCGGATAGAGGCTGATGTCGAGCGCGCCTTTGCGCACGGCTGAGAATTGCGCAAACGTCTTCATCAGCGACGAATTCGGATAGACCTGCGCTTCCAGCGCGCCGCTGGTCCGCTTTTCCAATTCGGCAGCGAAGCGACGGCAGAGCCGGTCGCGAAAATCGCCGCTGTCGATCGTCCCACCCGGAAATTGATGTGAGATTTTGAGCTTCTTGTCGGCTGCCGAGCCGAGGCGGCTAAACGAAACCACGGCCGGAGCGGCGATGGCGCCAGCAAGCACATGACGTCTTGTGATAGACACGGTTTCCTCCATCCTGCTCTTTGAGTTTGTTAGGCCGCACCGTCGCTCTGTAGCCCGTTTGCTCCAGAGGTATAGACAAAATCCAGCCATTACGCCAACAACGGCCTTGTGATCCCGTTGTCCGGGGTGCTCCCCTACGAAGTAAGGGTTCTCCAATGCCTAAGCCGCTCGCGGGTGTCCGCGTTCTCGAATTGGCCCGTATTCTCGCAGGTCCCTGGGCGGGCCAGATGCTCGCCGATCTCGGCGCAGACGTGATCAAGGTGGAGCGCAAAGGCGCCGGCGATGATACGCGCGGCTGGGGCCCGCCTTTCGTCGAAGGCAAGGATGGCAAGCCGATCGGCTCGGCATATTTCCATTCCGCCAATCGCGGAAAGCGCTCAATCGAACTCGACTTCGAGAGCGAAGAAGGCCGCCGCCTAGTGCGCAAGCTCGCCGCCCAATCCGACGTGCTGATCGAGAACTTCAAGGTCGGTGGTCTGGCCAAGTTCTGCCTCGATTATGAGAGCATGAAGGACGAGTGCCCGCGGCTGATCTACTGCTCAGTCACCGGCTTCGGTCAGGACGGCCCCTACGCCAAGCGCGCGGGCTACGACCTGATGGCGCAGGGCATGGCGGGCTTGATGGACCTGACCGGCATGCCAGACGGCGAGCCGACTCGCATCGGGATCCCGGTCTCCGACATCTTCACCGGCTGCTATTCGGTGATCGGCATCCTTGCCGCGCTGCACGAGCGTGAGAAGACCGGCAAGGGCGCTTACGTCGATACAGCGCTGGTCGACTCCACCGTGGGCGTGCTGTCGAACCAGGCGCTCAACTATCTCGTCTCCGGCAAGGTCCCGAAGCGCATCGGCAATGCGCACGCGAACATCGTGCCGTATCAGGTCTTTCCTACTGCCGACGGCTACGCCATCGTCGCGACCGGCAACGACGCGCAATATGTCAAATTCTGCAACGTGCTCGGCGCGCCAGAGCTAGGACAGGATCCTAAATACAAGGACAATGTCGGCCGGCTCACCCACCGCGAGGAACTGATCGGCAGGCTTTCGGCACTGACCGAAAAGATGCACCGCGACGATTTGCTGCAGAAGCTCGAGGCGCTTGGCGTGCCTGCCGGTCCGATCAACTCGGTCGATCAGGTCTTTGCCGACCCGCAGGTCGTGCACCGCGGCATGAAATTGGATTTGCCGAGTCCGGCCGCCAAGTCAGGCTCGATCCCGGGTGTGCGTACGCCGATCGTGATCGACGGCTGGAAAGCGGCGAGCGAGAAGCCCGCGCCGTTGCTCGGCGAGCATACGGAGGAGGTCTTGCGGGAAATCGGGGAGGCCTGATAGCCCGACTCGGATGCGCACTGCTGCTCACCGGAGCGATCGTTTCGCCGGAATTCGGCGGTAAGGTACGGATGACCGTGTCTTCATCCTGCGGCGCGGCGATCGCAGTATCCTGCGACGCCGCGTTTCCGAAGTGAAGCTCCCCGGTCCGACGCATCCAATTTTCTTAAGACACGGCTGTCGGCGCGAGCGCCTCGATGTCGGTCGCGACATCGATGACAGCCGGCCGCTTTGACTCGATCGCCTTGGCGAGCGCGGACGCGATCTCGTTCGGCTTCTCGACGCGAATGCCCAACGCGCCGATATCCTCAGCAATCCTGGCGAAATCCATCGGCTTGTATGTCCACAATTCGCGCGAGCGGTTGTTCGTTTCGCCGCCATAGACGCGGTCGAAGCCGCGCTTCGACTGGTTGCCGCCGCCGTTGTTGTTGACCAGCGTGATCGAAGGGATGTTCCAGCGCACCTGCGTTTCCAATTCGCCGATGTGGTACCACAGGCCCGCGTCGCCGGTGAACACGACGACCGGCCGATCGGGGCACGCCGCCTTCGCGCCGATACCGGCGGGGAATGCCCAGCCGAGATGGCCGGCGCTGCGCATATAGCTTTGACTCGGCTTGCGCAGGTCGTACATGCCGCCCATCCACATGCCGGCGTGTCCTGTATCGACAACGACGATCGCGTCGTCCGGCACGTGCCGGCTCAACTCGTGGCAAATGCGCGCAGGATGGATCGGCACCTGCTCGGAGTGGAGCATCTGATCGTATTTCGCGTACCATTCCTTGCGCAGCTCGCCGATCTCTTCGATCCACGCCTTGCGCTTGCCCGCGCTCGCGCGATCCGCCTTGGCGAGCATCGCAGCAAGCACAGATTTCACGTCGCCCAAAACGCTGGCCTGCAGCGGATAATTGCGGCCGATCGATTCCGGCTCGATGTCGATCTGGATCGCGGGCGTGCCGATCTTCGGCACTGCCCAGAAATGCGTGGTCATGCCGCCCGTCTCGGTGCCGACGAAACAGACAAGATCGGCGCGATTGACCGCGCGGTTGGCGCTTTCGCGCGAATAGCTGCCGACGACGCCGACCGAGAGCGGGTGCGTGCCCGCGATCAGGTCCTTGCCGTTGAGCGAGGTCGCGACCGGAATCTGCAAGGCCTCGGCCAGGGAAACAAGCTCTGCCTGCGCGCCGGACGCACGCGCGCCACCACCCACGACGAAGATCGGCCGTTCGGCATTCTGCAGCACCGCGAGCGCCGCCGCGACATGCTGCGCTTCCGGCTGCGGCCGGAACGGCGGCACTTTCGCAAATTGAGGCTCGACCAGCGGATCCATCCCGGCTTCTTCGAGATCGATCTGGCCTTCGTTGCCGCGGAATTGCAGATGCACCGGCCCCGGCGCACCTGTGGTTGCGACGCGGAAAGCCTGCCGCAGCATGTCCGGCGCGCGCGCAATGTCGTCGATGGTCGCATTGAACTTGGTCACCGGCTCGAACGCCGGCAAGTCGTCGATTTCCTGGTAGACCTTGCGGAATTTGGTTTTCGGATCGCGCCCGCCGGTGATGGCGATGACAGGCGAATGCGCGAGATAGGCGTCGCGCAAGCCTGCGGCGAGGTTGAGCGCGCCGATCACCTGCGCCATGCAGACGCCCGGCTTGCCGGACGCTCGCGCATATCCGTCGGCCATGTAGGCCGCCGATTTCTCGCCGTGACAATGGACGCGTGCAATCGACGTGCGCCGCTCCATCTCGGCAAAGGTCCGTCGCAGCACAGCCGGCACCATGAACACATGTGTTACGCCGTAGCCGGCGAGCATGTCGGCAATAACTTCCGCGCCGAGGCGTTTCTGATTGTGGCCGAGCATGGGGCGGTGACTCCTGGTCGAGGACGGGAAATCGCGGCGCGAAATCAGCAGAAAACCCGAACCCACTCAAGCGCTGCGTCCGCCGCGCATGGCAGCTTTGCCGCTTCATCGCACGCGCCTACGATACGGTCCATGATTCGCGCGCGGATGTGTCCGGCCGTGCTCGTGACGCTGATGGCTCTGGCTGCCCCGGCGCGCGCAGACGTCACTATTTGCAATCGCACCAGTTATCGCATGCAGGTCGCGGTCGGTCTCGAGCGCGGACCGCTTGTCTCGACGCAGGGATGCCTGCGCATCGATCCGGGCGAATGCAAGCACGCGCAGGCGGCTGAGGCCGACATGGCGTATCTGCATACGCGTACGCCGCCGATCTACGGCGCCGCGCCTTTGCCGTAGCATGGCGACGCCGATTTCTGCGTGCGCGACAGCGACTTTCAATTCAGCAATGCGCGCGCCTGTCCAATGTCCCAACAGGCGCGATTCTCCGTGGCGAAGCCGTCGGACTCGCCGAACGAGCCGGTGGTCACCCTTGCCGAGGAAGCCGACTACGACGATGCGCAGGCGCGGCTCGCGGGCGTTTAGCGCCTGCTGAGCATCGACTGCTATGACGCGGCACCGATCGATGGTGTCGAAGGCGCAAAAACCAAGACCGCCCTCGCGCGCTTCTTGTTGGAGCAGAAGCTAAATTCGGATGCGGTCAACCAGCCAGAGTTCTTCGATAAGTTGATCGCCGCCGCCGAACATCCGGAAGGCGCCGGATTCAAGTGGTGCAATCAGACGACCTACCCGGTGATGGCGGCGCTAGGTATTGTTGAAATGGGGTCGATCGTCACGCGAGGCTGGTACCGCGTGCCGGCAGGACAATGCCTGCGCCCCGACGTCTCGGGAGAGCCAATGCGGTTCTACAGTTATGCCGAAGCGGTGGACGCGAACGGGCGCACGGTGCAGCGCGACGGCGCCGCGCTCGCCTGGGGCGGCAAGGTCATGCTATGCACGCGCGATGGCCGCTTCGAACTCTCCAACCGTTTCGCCGTCCTCGAGGCGAGTAACGGATCGGCCGTCGTGACTTTCAAATAACGCGTTGCGCGCCTACATCCGTTTGCAATGGTAAGCCATACCCCGCGCCGTTTCGAGCATGTCGAGACCTGGGTCTTCGACCTCGACAACACACTCTACCCGCATCACCTCAACCTTTGGCAGCAGGTGGACGACCGCATCCGCAGCTTTGTCGCCGATTTCCTGAACATTCCGAAGGACGAAGCCTTTCGCATGCAGAAGGACTATTACAGACGGTACGGTACCACGATGCGCGGGCTGATGGCCGAGCACGGGCTCGATCCCGACGCTTATCTCGAATACGTGCATGCAATCGATCATTCGCCGCTGGTGCCGAACCCTGCACTCGGCGAGGCGCTCGAGCGCCTGCGCGGCCGCAAGCTGATCCTGACCAATGGAACACGCAAGCACGCTGATGCTGTGATGCGACGGCTCGAAGTTGACCGGCATTTCGAGGACGTGTTCGACATTGCGGCGGCTGATCTCGATCCCAAACCGCTGCCGCAAGTGTACGAGCGGTTCCTGAAGCGTCACCACGTCGACCCGGAAAGGGCCGCGATGTTTGAGGACCTGGCGCGGAACCTCGAAACGCCGCACGCGCTTGGCATGACGACGGTCCTTGTGGTTCCGGAGGGGGACCGCGAAGTTGTGCGCGAGGGATGGGAACTCGAAGGGCGCGACGCACCACACGTGGATTACGTGACCGAAAATATTGTTTGTTTTATTAATAGGTTAGGTGCCTATCCTTGACTTTGGTCTAGATTGGATGAGAAAAAGCTTTGCTCTCCGTCATGACAAATTCAAATTTGATTCTTGACCGTGTGCTGATGAAACGAGCAAATAGGTCCCCACAGGCTGAGCGGCCTGGGAACTTTTGGGATTGCGCGCGAGAATTGCTCGGCGCCCGGATGTTGCGTTCATTGCTGAGACGGCACTGACTCACACTCGCCGGCACCGTCATTACATCACGGCAAGCGGATACCGCGGCGGCTGGAGGGCCGACGCACTCCGGAGCGAGTTGCTCCGGCGCGGTCCGCGCGGTCGGCGCTTCCACCCAAGTACCGCCCAGTCGGAACAGAAACAATAAGGCTCAAGGAGACTGAGGAATGGCCACTGTCGCCCAAACGGGTATCTCAAAATCGCTCGGCCGGGAGCGTTGGACGCAGCTGTTTGCCGGCGTGATCTGCATGATCATGATCGCCAACCTGCAATATGGTTGGACGCTGTTCGTCAATCCAATCGCGCAGAAGCACGGTTGGTCGATCGCGGCCATTCAGGTGGCGTTCACCGTTTTCGTCGCGCTCGAGACGTGGCTGACGCCGCTCGCGGGCTGGATCGTCGATAAGATCGGCCCGCGGAACGGACCGAGACTGATGGTTGCGTTCGGCGGCATCACCATCGGCGCCGGTTGGGTCCTCAATGGTTACGCCGACTCGCTCTGGCTCTTGTATCTCGGCTCCAGTCTCGCAGGCATCGGCGGCGGCGCGATTTACGCGACCTGCGTCGGGCAGGCGGTGAAATGGTTTCCCGATCGGCGCGGTCTCGCCGTGGGTATTACGGCGGCCGGCTTCGGCGCGGGCGCGGCGCTCACCGTCGTCCCGATCCGCGAACTGATCGCCGCTGCTGGTTATGAAAACGCGTTCTTCTGGTTCGGCCTCGGCCAAGGCGTGATTGTGTTCATGCTCGCGTGGCTCTTGCGGGCGCCTGAGCCCGGTGAGCTCGCCGGGGCGGCTCCTCCGAAGGTCGCTGTCTCTGCGCGCAGCTATGCGCCGGGCGAAGTTCTGATGTCGCCAATCTTCTGGGTCATGTACGTCATGTTCGTTATCTTGGCGGCGAGTGGCCTGATGGCGACGGCCCAGATCGCGCTAATCGCGAAGGACTACAACATCGCGAACATCGCGATCATCGGCGGCGCAACCGCTCTGTCGGTGGCTCTAATTGTCGACAACGTTTGCAACGGGCTTGCGCGCCCGCTGTTCGGCTGGGTGTCCGACCACATCGGCCGCGAGTTCACGATGGCGATCGCCTTCTCGCTGGGTGCGGCATCGTACTGGCTATTGGGCTCCGCTGGTGGCAACCCGTGGGCGTTCGTCGTGTTCGCGGCGCTGATCTTCCTCACCTGGGGCGAGATCTACAGCCTGTTCCCGTCGACCTGCACCGACACCTTCGGGCCGAAATTCGCGACCGTGAATTTGAGCTTGCTGTACACGGCAAAGGGCGCCGCGGCCTTCCTCGTGCCCGTAGCCAACATGGTCAAGAACGCGACCGGCAGCTGGCATATGGTGTTCGTGGTCACTGCGGTCATGAACCTCGTGGTGGTTGCGATGGCGCTGTTCGTGTTGAAGCCGATGCGGGCGCGGACGAACGCGCGCGAGACGGCGAAGCTCGGCGCCGCACTGCAGCCGGGCGAATAACTAAGGAAGGCGAGGTCGCTCGGACCTCGCCTCTGCCCCTGATTGATTGAGAGCCGCGAACTACTCGCGGCTCTTTTTTTATTCGCCTGCCGCGATCACGCGCTCGCTGCGATTACGAACGTGGAGGTTGCGCTGCAGAAACGGATCTGGCGGGCCAGTTGGTCGGCACACTAAGGCGAGATCTGCGACTTCGCGTCTTCGCGAGGTTGTCTTTTCACACGGTCCTGACGCGGCGCGCCACTTTTGGCTGGCCAGCTGCGAGCTAGCCACGAGGATCGAAAAGCCGGAGGTCTGCTCCTGTGGAGTGGACCACCGCGATCAAACGTTACGAATCACGCGCGCATACGATGACATAATTTCCGGGATCTGCCTTGATTCCGGATTGTGCCGGCAAGGATCAGTATGACAAACCTACTCAAGGGCGTTAGGAGTCGGCTCAACTTTGAGTCATTTGTCAATTTTATGGGTGAATGCCGGGTCCGGTCACGTTCTCTTCGAGGAAATCCGGGTGCTGCAGCCGCGTAAACTCGATTGCGAAGCCGTTCTCGATGACGCGGACGACGCGGCCTTGCGCTTTACCGACCGTGACCATCGCGCCGAGAGGCGGACACAGATCGTCGGGGATCGAAATCGCCGCGCCCGACTGCGACAGGTCGATCACGCGGCAGGCTACGTTGTTGCCGTTCGGCAGGACAAGCCTGGCGAATGGGTTTCTTGGAGCGAACCGGCCGTGGCGGCGATCTTCCAGCAGTTTTAGCATTTCCCGGTTGGCGAACCAGGTGAGCTGAGCTGCGAGCTTGTCGCGCTTGCGTATGGTGGCGGAGATCGTCATCGCGAAACCGTTCTCGATCAGCCGCGAAACCTTGCCCTCGAGCCGGCCGAGATGATCGACATAGGCAATCACCCGCTCGCCGAGTATGCCCGTGGCCGGCGTAATCAGGGCCATTCCGCCCGGTGACATATTGATGATCTGGCATGGGTATTCGTGCCGGTTTTCCAGCATGTATCGGCCGAGGAGGTTGACCTTCACGCGCTGATGCCGCCGGCGTTCTTCGGCGAAGGGCAGGATTAGGGGTTTTGCTGCAGCCGCGCTCTGCATCGCCAGTCTCCAGCGACAGCCTAGTCGTGCATTGTTAATGGCGCGTTGATTAGTTCGCCGCTCGTTGCCGCGAGATGCACAACATCGACGTGATCGATTTACATGGTCGCTTCGAAATCGGGACAAAGGTCGTAGTGGTATAGCGCTGGCGGCGCAGCACTGGCACGACCAAGGTTGGCTAACACCGCTGCCTACACGATCGGCAGTTCGATCTGCATGCGCGCAACCTGAACCGCGCTGCCAACAAACACGCTGTAGTCCTCGTCCAACGGCGCGACATAGGATCGCGGCTAATAATTCTTTAACCGTATCCGTGAAAATATACCGAAAATCACCGATACGGTCTGGAGAGAGCCCCATGCCAGTGCTCCGAGAATACGAACTGCGCGACCACATGCGGCCGTACGTTGCGCGAGAGGACGAGGATTTGGGCATGGGGAATTTGCTCCCGTTCCACAGATCGTCCCCACATCAGCCTAGCTTCGGCGCTAGCACGCTAGATCTAATCGATGAGGCCGCACAAAGAATTGCGGAGACGAACCGTTTTGCCGCTGAGAGCCTCGCGCGGGCCGATTCGCTGGCGCGGGCAGCTCTGGAGCAACTATCCGCGGCCGAAAAGCGTATCGCTAAAGCAGAAGTCGACCGCATGGAAGCGGAAGCGGCGCTCGAGCAGCTCAGGGAAAAGCTGGAGCGGGACTTCTTCTCAAAGCTCGAGCAGCTCGAGCAGCTGAAAGAAGAGGCTGACGCTCGGATCGCATCGGCTGAGGATAAGCTTCGAGAAGCCGAGGCGCGCGCCCATTCGGCTGAAGAACGCGCCAAAGCTATGGAGGAAACCTTTGAGCGGATTGAGGCCGCGGTAAGCGCAAAAATTTTAGACAAATCCCGTTACAGGGCAGTGAACATGGGCGAGCAAACAGCCTATCGAGACGCTCGCTAGCAGCTAATCGAGATTGGGTACCGTCCCCCACTTGCCGGCTTCACGAACCCGGTATGTCGATGCTTTTGGGAGCCTCACTTGAAGGCCTCGCCATCGATCAGCGGCATTGACCGCCGCCGTGGCAGCGCCTTGCAGCTCTTAGGTTGAACACATCGCAGATACAAGTTTTGAGAGCGGTTTGAACAAGGCGCAGCGGAGCCCAACGCGCAGCGGAGCCCAGACCTTACTCGTGCTTCTAATGGCCAGTTCTTTTTATAGTAATCGCGCCGCCACCCAGGGCGTCGGCAACCAGCGCTCTGAAATAGAAAAGGTCGAACGGGACCGAATCCGGTTTGCCAGTTGCAGTTGCTTCTCTCGCCTCCGGACAGTGCCGGCGTTATAAGCGCCGCATGGACCTTTCCTCCGATCAATTCGCCCTGCAGCAGCGTGCGCGCGAATTCTCGCGTGCCGTGGCCCAGCCGCGTGCCGCCCAGATCGATTCAAGCGGCGAGTACCCGTGGGACATCGTTGCCGCGCTGCAAAAAGCCGGTTTTCTCGGCATGACCATTCCGCAGAGCTATGGCGGGCAGGGGCGGTCGTTTCTCGACGCGGTGCTCGCCATCGAGCAGATGGCGATGTCTTGCACCGTCACCGCGCGCATCGTGGTCGAGACCAATATGGGCGCGATCTCGGCGGTGATGACGTATGGCAGCGAGGCGCAGAAGAAGCTTGCCGCCTCGCTCGTGCTCTCCGGTGACAAGCCCGCGATCTGCATCACCGAGCCGGAAGCGGGGTCGGACGCCGGCGCGATGACGACGCGCGCCGACAAGCGCGGAAACCATTACATCATCAACGGCCGTAAGCACTGGATCACCGGCGCGGGTGTGTCGCGTCTGCATCTGATCTTCGCGCGCGTGTTCGACGAAAGCGGAGACGAGCAGGGCATCGGCGGCTTCATCGCAGTCCGCGAGCAAGCAAAGGGGCTGCGTGTCGTCAAACGCGAGCGCACGATGGGTCTGTGCGGCATGCCCGAGGGCGAGCTAGCGTTTGAGGATTTGCACATCCCGAATGATATGGCACTGATCCCGCCCTCCAGCTTCCGGCGCGGCTTTGCCGAATTAATGAACGCCTATAACAGTCAACGCGTCGGCGCGGGCACCGTCGCGATGGGGATCGCGGCGGGCGCGCTGGAGCACGCTGTTGAGTTCGTCAAAACGCGCGAGCAGTTCGGCCGGCCGATCGGCGAATTCCAGGGGCTGCAGTGGATGCTTGCCGGCATGCAGACGTCGCTCACGGCGTCGCGCCTGATGCTCTATGCCGCTGCACGCTCGCGGGGCGCGGGCAGCGCGTTCCCCGATCCCATGCTGTCGGCGCAAGCCAAGCTTTTCGCATCGGAGAGCGCGATCGCGATCGTCAACGACGCGTTGCAGATGCACGGCGCGCGCGGCTATTCGCGCGATCTGCCGCTCGAACGCATGGCGCGCGACGTGCGCATGTTCACCATCGGCGGCGGAACGGCGCAGGTGCTGCGCACATTGGTGGCATCGAAGATACTCGGCTGGAAACTGCCGCAGACGCGCGGAGGGTCGATGCCGAAACCGGCGGAGTAAAGCATGCATCCGAGTTTTGTGACCGGCGGCGATGCCGTGCCCATCCATTTCGTGCACGGTGGCAATTTCGATGCCGTGCTCGGCGGCTTGTCGCCGCAGGCACGGGCTTTCACGACCGCCGCGCGGTTCGAGTCGAAGCCGGGCAAGCTGCTGCTGTTACCGGGCGACAACGGCGCGCTCGCCCGTGTGCTGTTCGGGCTGGAAGCGCCGGATACGGCAAGCAAGGATTTGTTCCGGCCAGGCAGTCTTGCGATGGCGTTGCCGGCCGGAACGTATCGCTTCGCCAACGCGCCGCATGATGCACGCCTCGCCGCGCTCGCGATTGCACTCGGCTCGTATCAATTCTCGCGCTATCGCAAAGCAGAGCCGCGCGAGGTGAAATTGGTTGTGCCCGAGGACGCGGACGGTGAAGACCTTTCCCGCATCGCCGAGGCGGCAACGCTCGCGCGCGATCTCATCAACACGCCGTCGAACGACATGGGGCCGGCCGAGCTCGAAGTCGCTGCGCGTGCGCTCGCCAACCGGCACGGCGCGCGTCTTGCGGTGACCCAAGGCGCCGATTTGGAGAAATGTTTTCCGCTCATCCATGCGGTCGGAATGGGCTCGCCGCGTCACCCCCGTCTTATCGATCTCACCTGGGGCGAGGCAAACGCGCCGAGGGTCACTCTGGTCGGCAAGGGCGTAGCGTTCGACACCGGCGGGCTCGACATCAAGCCCGAGAGCGCGATGCTCAATATGAAGAAGGATATGGGCGGGGCGGCGACCGCGCTCGCGCTGGCGCAGATGATTATGAGCCGCGGCCTGAAGGTGCGCCTGCGCGTGCTCCTGCCGGCGGTGGAGAATGCAATCTCAGGCGCGAGTTTTCGGCCGCGCGACGTGTTCGTCTCACGCAAGGGCATCTCGGTAGAAGTCGGCAACACGGACGCGGAAGGTCGGCTGATCCTCGCCGACGCGCTGGCGCTCGCCGACGAAGAAAAGCCCGAACTGCTGGTCGATTTCGCCACGTTGACCGGGGCGGCGCGCGTCGCGCTCGGGCCCGACGTGCCGCCGTTCTTTACGGATGACGACGCACTTGCGAGCGAGTTGATGCGCTTGGGCGAGTCCGAGCAGGATCCCGTATGGCGGCTGCCGCTCTGGATGCCGTACGAATCGATGCTGGAATCGAAAGTTGCCGACACAAACAACGTCGGCGGAGCACAGGGCGGCGCAATCACTGCGGCGCTGTTCCTGAAGAAGTTCGTCTCGACACCGTCATGGCTGCATCTCGACGTGTTCGCCTGGACCCCGGCAGCCAAACCCGGTCGTCCCGAAGGCGGCGAGCTGCAATCTGCCCGCGCGCTCTATGCACTGTTGAAAGAGCGGTACGGATGAGCGCACTCGACGCCCGCGTGAATGCCTACCGGCCGGATCTTGCGGCCGCGCATCTGCGCGGTCGTGCGGAAGCCGCGCGCTTCGTCGAGGGGGCGACGTACGAAATTATCGAAGTGATCGCGGATCTGCGCCGCGCGCCATCGCATGAGGCCGCGCTGGACACTCAAGCGCTCTATGGCGAGCGCGTCTCCGTGTACGAGATCAACGAGGAAGGCTGGGCTTGGGGTCAACTCGCAAGCGACGGCTACGTCGGCTATCTGCCAGCCAATGCGCTGGCGAAGTCTGGACCCGCGCCGACGCACACGGTGATCGTGCCGCGCACGCTCTGCTTTCCGGCGGCCGACATCAAACGTCCGCCGCTCGCGGCCTTGCCGATGCGATCGGCGCTCGCGATCGTGCGGCAGGACGGGCGCTTCGCTGTCGCGGCCAACGGCTGGCATGTGCCCGCCTCGCATGTTGCACCGCTCGCGCACGCGCAGCCGGACTTCGTCGCCGTCGCCGAAATGTTTCTCGGTACGCCGTATCTCTGGGGCGGCAAGAGCGTGCTCGGCATCGACTGCTCCGGTCTTGTGCAAATCTCGTTGCATGCCGCCAACCGCGATTGTCCGCGCGATAGCGACATGCAGGAGGCAGCACTTGGCCGCTCGGTCGAACTGGAAGGACTACGCCGCGGCGATCTGCTGTTCTGGCCCGGTCACGTCGCAATTGCCTGCGATGCGGGCACGATCGTCCATGCGAACGCGCATAACATGATGGTCGCGCGCGAGCCGTTGCGGCAGGCGATTGCGCGCATCGAGAAGGCCGGCAGCAAAGTGCGAGCCGTGAAGCGGCTCAGCTGAAATAGCGCTCCAGGATCTTGCGATAGATCCCCGTCAGCGCGCGTAAGTCGGCGAGCGGCACGCGCTCGTCGACCTGGTGCATCGTCTCGCCGACGAGGCCGAATTCGACGACCGGGCAATAGTTTGTGATGAAGCGCGCATCCGATGTGCCGCCGGTCGTCGATAAGTCCGGCTTGCGGCCGGTCACCGTCGCGATCGCGTCGGCCACCAGATCGGTGAATGGCCCGGGCTCGGTCACGAACACGTTCGCGTTCGAGTACTGCCATTCGAATACGAACTGTACCGCATTGCCCGCCTCCCGGCGCGCGCGCTCCTCGATCAGCGCCTTCAACGACTCCTGCGTATGGCAGTCGTTGAAACGGATGTTGAAGCGGGCGCGCGCTTCGCCGGGGATCACGTTGACCGTCTTGTTGCCGACGTCGACGGAGGTGAACTCCAGATGCGACGGCTGGAAATTAGCATTGCCGGCGTCGAGCGGCTCGGACTGCAGCGCCTCGATCAAACGCACTATGCCGCGGATCGGATTGTCCGCGCGCTGCGGATAGGCGACGTGCCCCTGCCGGCCGGTCACGATCAGCGTGCCGTTGAGCGAGCCGCGCCGGCCTATCTTGATCGTGTCGCCGAGTTCGCGCTGGCTGCTCGGCTCGCCGAGGATGCAGTGATCGAACCTTTCGCCGCGCTCCGCCAGCCAGTGCAGCAGCTTGGTCGTGCCGTTGACTGCGATGCCTTCCTCGTCGCCGGCGATCAGGAAGGAAATAGAGCCGGTCCCGTCGGCGCGAACCGTACCGCCGTTCGCGGCCAAATGATTGAGCGCGGCCGCCACCGCGCAGGCGATGCCGCCCTTCATGTCCACCGCGCCGCGGCCGTAGAGCTGCGTTCCGGCGACTTCGCCGGAGAACGGCGGATGCTGCCACGTCGTCTCGTCTCCGGGCGGCACCACGTCGGTATGGCCGGCGAACGTCAGATGCGGCCCTTGCGTGCCGATGCGCGCGTACAGATTCTCGACATCGTCGGTGCCGGGTTCCGAAAACATCATCCGATGCACGGTGAAACCGGCCTGCTTCAAGACCGACTCGAGATAGGCGAGCGCGCCGCCTTCCGCCGGCGTCACCGACGGACAACGGATGAGCTCGCGCGTGAGAGCTACGGGGTCAACGGCCAACTCAATCCCTCAGCAGCTCGTTGATGCTGGTCTTGGCGCGCGTGCGCTCGTCGACACGTTTGACGATGACGGCGCAGTAGAGGCCCGGGCGGCCGCCCTCGCCCGGCAGCGTGCCTGGCACCAGCACCGAATAGGGCGGCACCTCGCCTTGCAACACCTCGCCGGTCGTCCGATCGACGATCTTGGTGGAGGCGCCGAGGAACACGCCCATAGACAGCACCGAGCCTTCGCGCACGATCGCGCCTTCGGCGACTTCGGAGCGCGCGCCGACAAAACAATTGTCCTCGATGATGACCGGACCCGCCTGCAGCGGCTCGAGCACGCCGCCGATGCCGACGCCACCCGAGATGTGACAATTCTTGCCAATCTGCGCGCAAGAGCCGATTGTCGCCCATGTGTCGACCATCGTGCCGGAATCGACATAGGCACCCAAGTTGACGAAGGACGGCATCAACACGACGCCCGGCGCGATATAGGCCGAGCGGCGCACGATCGAGCCGGGCACGGCGCGAAATCCGGCCGCGCGGAAATCGGTGTCGCGCCAGCCGTCAAATTTGGACGGGACCTTATCCCACCATGCGGCATGTCCCGGCCCGCCCGCGATGACGCTCATGTCGTTCAAACGAAACGACAGCAGCACGGCTTTCTTCAGCCATTGGTTCACCTGCCAGCGGCCGTCCGGTTGACGTTGGGCGACCCGCGCCTTTCCGGCATCGAGAAGGGCGAGGGCCTCGTCGACTGCCGCGCGGACCGCACCTTCTGTGCAAGGACCGATGCTGTCGCGCGCCTCGAAAGCTTCGTCGATAGTGCGGGCAAGTTCGACCATAGTGATAAGGTCCTGTGTAACTGGTGCGGTTTGTCGAGAGAACCTTCAAGCCTGTCAAGTGGCTGCAACATGCGGAAGCGCCCGGAGCTTCCCCTCCTTGAGTGCTACTCGCTCCATTCAGGCGCCAAGAGACTGCTTCTCCAGGCGGCCGAGGGTGCCATCACAGGTCGGCGCGGTTAACTCACCCGGCAGGTCCATATAGAGCCGCTGTTTGCAATTGCGACCGGAACCGAACGACCGGTGGGCCGTTGAGCATCGCCCGCAGTAACGTAAATATTCAGTTTGTTTTGCGCGACCCCACTTGGCCAATTTACGCCTGCCACCATAAAGGAGGCAATGTCATGCTCGCGATCCTGGCGATAGTTCTCGCAGAGACTAGCGGTTATGGCGCGCTGCCGGTACCGCTGCCCGCAACGGGTCAATGCGCTTCCGGCTATGCGCAGTCGAGCGCCTCGCACACGCCCACGTACTGCGCTCCGGAGCTGGGCAAGGCGCAGAGAGTTCTGCCAGCGACAGGGTTGTGTCCTGAGGGTTTCGGGCAATCCGGCAATTACTGCGTCAAGCTGCGCTAGCGCCTTGTGGTCGTGAACACATGAACTGTCGAGCACCGTGGTCACCGCGGGTCATGATCGTTCGGAGTTATTGCTTTGTTGTTCGGATTAATAATGCGCTTACCAGAAGGATCCACGCTCTTGATCGACTAGCAGCGGCACATCCACATCGGCAGCAACGGGCTTGCCGCCGTCAGATATGGTAAACGCGAAGGTTTGGAATTTTTTGCACCCGCACTCTAGCGAACTTTGTCCAGTAACTCCGTTTGATGCTGGCCGAGCCTCCCGATCGACTGTACGTAGTGCTTAGGCAGGGAACCGGTCGATTGGACAAGATCGCACCTGCTGATTTGCTAAGCCTCTGCCCTGCGACCGCGCGCGACCGTTCTAACATATCTTGTTAGTGCTACAGGAATCGTGAAGCGCGATTGGGATCCCAACTTTCTCGACCGATCGCTTTCTGGCTGAGGGCGAAGGAAAGCCATCCTCCGGGAAACAACGCGTCGGAGCTATGGGGTGCCTCTCCTGGAGAGTCTGCCCCGTCTCGATGGTCGCTGCGGACGAGCAGCGCCCTTTTCGGTGCGCGTCAGACGCTTCGGCGTGCCGAGTGAGCAAATCGTCGCTAGTAAAAGGCATACAGAGGCCGCACTGCAACGCCGACTGAGCGTGAACGAATGGCCGAGATCCCCGCAATTCCGACGTAAGGAATGGCAATTTAACGGAGGTTCGGTCGGGGAGAATCCGTCTCAGCTCCACCTCCCACCAAATGTTGGAAATGAATAACGAATCTACACGTGCAACTTTCTACTCTAAGTTTAATCAAGCTGCGCCATGCACGCAGACGAAACCACAAGAAGTCCCTCCCATATTGCCTCTGCAATTACGAGGAATAATTCAGATGGCAAGCATAAATTTCAAACCGCAAAACATAGTTCAGTTTCCGCGTGGCATCAAACCGCGCGTGCTCCAACTTATCTTGGACAGCGTGCCTCAAGGAGTTATTGTCCTTGACCAAGCTGAGCGAGTTGTGTTCGCAAACGAGCGTTATCTTGAAATGTATGGAGTTCCGAATACCGAGCAAAAGACAGGAATCGGACTCGCGAGCTTGCTAATTGCGAGCCTAGTGGACCGACTAGGATGCGTCTCGAATTATATGGATTGTGTAAGACGTGCGGCTGGTAATGTGGAGCAGGTTTTTCGCCTGCCGGACGGGCGAACGCACACAATACAAGCAAAGCAGGTACATGAGATTGGACTGGTTCTAACGCATGAGGATGTCACCGAACGTTGCCGCTCAGAAGCGCAGATTGCTCACATGGCGCATCACGATGCCTTGACCGATTTGCCGAACAGAATTCTTTTTGTTGAACGTCTTTCGCACGAGCTCAAGCGCGTGAAACGTGGAGAATTGATCGCGGTTCTCGCCTTAGACCTTGATCATTTCAAAACCGTAAATGATACACTTGGGCATCCCGTTGGGGACGAGTTGCTCAGACACGTTGCCGACCGACTTCGCAGCTGCATTCGTGAACCTGACACCGTCGCTCGTTTAGGTGGGGATGAGTTTGCTATCATTATGACTCAGTTGCGTGAGCCGCAGGATGCCGTCATCTTGGCAAGACGGGTGCGAGAATCCGTTTCTAGAGCCTTCCATGTGAATGACCATCAAATCATTACTGACGTTAGCATCGGAATGTCGGTCGCTCCGGAGGATGGAACCGAGCCTGACGTTTTGCTCAAGAATGCTGACATGGCGCTGTACGGCGCTAAAGGCGACGGCCGCGGGACGTGGCGCTTCTTCGAACCTGAAATGGACACCAAAATGCGGGCGCGGCGAGTGCTCGAAATGGATCTACGCGAGGCCCTCGCAAAAGGGGAATTCCAGCTCTATTACCAGCCCCTCGTAACCGTTATCAACAAGCAGGTTCGAGCCTTCGAAGCGCTCATTCGGTGGAACCGCTCCAATCACGGACTCGTCTCGCCCGCCGAATTCATTCCAGTAGCTGAGGAGACAGGCCTTATTGTGCCAATCGGCGAGTGGGTGCTTAGGACTGCTTGTCGCGAGGCGGCAAAGTGGCCTTCTGAAATAAAGGTTGCGGTCAATATTTCTCCAGCCCAGCTTTCCAACCGGAATATTGTTGATGCCGTCAAGAACGCGTTGACTGAGTCGCAATTATCTTCAAACAGACTTCAACTTGAGATTACTGAAACGGTCTTGATGCAAAACACGTTTGCAACTCTCTCAACGTTACACAAATTGAAAGAAATCGGCGTGCAAATAGCACTCGACGATTTTGGCACGGGATATTCATCTTTGAGCTACCTCAGGAGCTTTCCATTCGACAAAATAAAAATCGACCAATCCTTCGTCCGCGATCTCGGCCAAGGTACAGAGCCGTACGCAATCGTAAATGCGGTTGCCGGTCTGGCTAAGGGCCTCAAAATTGCTTCAACGGCTGAGGGTGTTGAGACAGAAGCGCAGTTTGATATTTTGGAGGACATTGGCTGCAGCGAGATTCAGGGTTATCTGTTTAGTCGCCCCCTCCCAAGTGAAGAAGTTCGCGTCCTCTTGGCCAAGAGCCGGATCTAGAGTGGAGAGGGCACGCGGGGCCGGCTGGCGTTTTTGACCAAACTGTGTACGTCGACGGCGACTTTTTATATAATGCCGCGCATCGGCGGAGTTAATCGTTGATTGGGTCGCCGAGTGCCAGAAAACGCGGCACCGACGCCTGCTTTCGTCAGCGCGCCCCTCTGACTTGCCTGCAGCTATTCCACGCCCCTTGCTGAGTGGCCTCAAGCGGGCATGACGCTGGCCTTAATAGCCCAGAAAGATGGATCGGATACGCTGCGGGCCAGTCGGTTGCGTAGGGATGCAAGCATGCCCTCTGAGAGGCTTGACTACATGCTCGTTGCCGCAGGCATTGGGCTTGCTGTCCTTAACATTTTGTACGCCCTTGCCGTGTTTCCTGGCCTGCGGTAACCGCTTTCGCCAGGCTCAACTTTTTTGCTTGGCTCTTCCGAGTGTGGCGGGGCGACGGGGCGGATTCACAGATCCAAAATGTCAAACATGACGTAGCCATCGGCCGATCCGCCAGGCAGGTTCGGGCAAGGATAACGAACATCAACTGAGTGTGTGCACGACCAGAGACACCAGCGACTGAACATTACGGAAATAGGTCCCGTGGCAGTACTGGTCGTCGACATACCATAGCACCGTTGCAGCAATGCATGCTGCCGTAATCGCCTTCAGCATGACACCTTCCCTCACTTGCTGTTATGTCGTCTCCTGTCTCACATAGCGGGCCTATGATCTCGTGCGTTTATTACAAACAAGGAAATTTCGCTGCTCAAATTAAAGCTAAATTTGGATATTTGCAGTTTTGCACCGCAGAACGAGCAGGACCTGCGAGACGCTTCGGCGGACGGGCCCGGTCATCGGGCCGAAGTCACCGCCCTGAGGTCCCGTCCCGAGGATACGGTATTTCGGGCGTGTGCGCTTGGGGCAATACCCAAGGGTAATTCTAACAATCTCGTCTTACGTCCAGTTACGGCACTCATTGCAATGGGACGGCCGTATTCTGGCTGCGATACCCATCCATCATGGTTGGACGGCTGTAGCCGACGCGCTCATTCAGAAGATGGGCCGTTTAACCATGTCTCCCCAGGAGCTCAGAGCCCATATCGAATGTTCAACCCGAACATTATGCTTTGAAAGCGTGGCTTAAAATTGATCGAGCATCCAGAAATACATGAGGATCCGTCAGTGAAAGTCAGATCTGCGGCTGTTAATTGTGAATAGTTGTACTCCACAAACACCGACCAATCTGGAATGAACATGTACTCAGTTCCGAGTCCTACTGTCCACCCGCTGAATGTCTTTTGGACATGACCGACCTCCGATCCAGAGGGATTACGAAGATATTGATCTGAACCCATCCAGGCGCCTCCGCCCTGGACGTAAAAGAGCCAGCTCGGGTACAGCAGGATGCCAGCTCGCGCCGTAAGGAGATCGAACCAATCCGGTTTGCTGTGCACCGAAAAGCCGGCGAGTGGTGCGGCCTGGAACGTCGCATTGCCGTTCTCAGTGAACCCATTAAACGTGTTTCGCAGCCCGAGGACTACGCTTCCTACTTGATAATCACACCCAACTTGACCTCCGCCCATAAAGCCACTCGAGTTTTGAGTCTGGAGCTCGGGCGCAAAGACGTTCGTGAGTTGGGTGCGGCTCCAGGAGAAACCGCCGTTCAAACCGATATAACAGCCGGTCCAGGAGCCGCTTGAGAAATACTCAGGCAAAGGAGAATATGCTGGGGCCGCGGGCATGTCTGCGCCTTGTGCGGCTTCGCACAACAATACACCGGCAAAAACGGGCGTAGCCAGAAAGGCCAAAACGGCAGTTAGACGCATCGCTTTTGTCCTCCGGATCGCGATTTCTTTATTGATGGCAAATTAACGTTAAAATTCCGTTAGCGGTCATCAACGATTCCAGAACCTGCTCGGCAATGACCAGCGCGCGTTTACTTTGGATTCGACCAGGATCGGACAGCGCGTTCCGACAGCGCGCGGCGGGCGCAGCGCTTGCGGACGGTCAGCCCTTCCTCAGGGTAGAGCCGATTGATCCCGGTGCGCTCCCCTTCGCGGCGGAGCAGGATGAACAGTCGTCGATAGCCAAACCGGCGGTGTTGACTTGCCAACTCGCGCAAGCGTGCCCGCAGAGCCGTGTCCCGCGGCCTGCAGAACCGATAGCGGACTATCGCGCGATCTGCGGCAACCCAGGCTACATCGGCCCCCTCCCCAAGGGGCCGGACCGGCCAGCTCGCTCGAATATTCCCGCTAGTGCGCGTGCTGGAGGATCACTAAGCAGCAGGCGCGGTCAGGCAAATGCAGCTTTGGTTGCGCTTGGCTGCCTTCCGGTGACCCACAGACGTCTCGCAATCAGCAAAGCGATCCAGACGATCGCGACAAATCCAACGGGCATCTTCAGTGCAGTGAAGCTGATCAATAGTGCGCAGGCGGGGAGGAAGCGGAGCAACTCCGCAGCTGTGTCTCCGCTGCGCAGGCTCATTCGGATGAGGAACGCCATCGGCACCGCGAGCGCGGCGAGGTCGTACATGAACAAGTACGGCGTCACGAGCAGCGCGCCCGCGGTCACTCCCGCTGCCTTCAGGTCAAACGGCGCGCGTGAGCGCCACAGCAGCACGATGGCCGCCATCACGCCCGCAGCGAACATGCCGTGCACCGTCCAGCCGAGGCTCTCGCTGCCGCCGAGCATGCGCACGAGCGCGTAGAGGCTCTGCATCTTGCCGAACTCGGCACTGCCGTCCGTCAGCACGGATTGCGAAGTCGCGGGCAGCGCGTGCAGGA
>Ga0207806_1000077_pt1 | contig 22910 bp, 22 predicted proteins | sample LuqExpMetageno72_FD_187829 | JGI IMG/M metagenome (GOLD analysis project Ga0207806, IMG submission 187829) | Tropical forest soil microbial communities from Luquillo Experimental Forest, Puerto Rico - Sample 72 (SPAdes) | ecosystem: Environmental > Terrestrial > Soil > Tropical forest ...
GTCAGATGGATGACCGCATTTGTGGACCCGCCGATCGCGAGCAGCACACGCAAGGCGTTCTCGACCGACTGTGCGTTGACAATCTTGTCCGGCGTCAGCGGCGACCCGATCAGCCGCACGGCCGCGATGCCGGTCGCTTCCGCCGCGCGCAGACGGTCCGCGTGCACCGCCGGGATTGCCGCCGTACCGGGCAGGCACATGCCGAGCGCTTCGGTGATGCAGGCCATCGTCGAGGCCGTCCCCATCACCGCGCAGCTTCCGGCCGTCGTCGCGAGCCGGCCCTCGACGACGGAAATCTCCTCGTCAGAAATCTTGCCGGCGCGGTACTGCGCCCAGAAGCGGCGGCAGTCGGTGCAGGCGCCCAGCCGCTCGCCGTTGTAGCGCCCGGTCATCATCGGCCCGCCGATTAGCGAGATCGCGGGACGGGCCGCCGACACCGCGCCCATCAACTGCGCCGGCACCGTCTTGTCGCAGCCGCCCATCAGCACCACCGCATCCATCGGCTGCGCACGGATCATCTCTTCAGTGTCCATCGCCATCAGGTTGCGAAATTTGAGACTGGTCGGATTGAGGAAGACCTCGCCGAGCGACACGGTCGGGAATTCGAGCGGCAAACCGCCGCTCGCCAGCACCCCGCGCTTTACCGCTTCGAGCAGTTCCGGGAAGTGGCGGTGGCAGTTATTGAAGCCGGACGGCGTATAGGCGATGCCGACCACCGGCTTCGTCAGCATCTCGCGCGAATAGCCCATCGACTGCGCGAAGGAACGGCGGAGGTAGAGCGAGAAGTCCCGGTCGCCGTAATTGGTCAGCCCATTGGCAATGCCGGTCGGCCGGTCGGTCATGCGTATTCCCCCAAACTTTCCGTAACTTAGAACATTGATCCTTTGTTCTGGCTAGTTCTTAGGGGCTAAGGTCGCAACCCCGGCTATTTCCCGCAAGGAAGCCGTGTAAGTGTGTCGAATTCGCCTCGGAACGATTTTTTCACGCAGGAGCTTTGATATCAATCAATGAGCCAGTTCCCGATTCCGCGAAATCTCGCCTCGACAATGCCCTTGGAACGCCTCTAAAAAGGGCTTGCCGCGCGGGAGGGGGAAAGAAATCGTCATGGATTACAACGCGTTTTTTGCGTCTGCACTGAATACCCTCAGGGATGAGCGCCGCTACCGCGTTTTTGCCGACCTCGAGCGTATCGCCGGTCGTTTCCCGCATGCGCTCTGGCACTCCCCGCAGGGGGCCCGCGAAGTCGTCATCTGGTGCTCCAACGACTACCTCGGCATGGCGCAGCACCCAAAGGTGATCGGCGCGATGGTCGATGTGGCCGCACGCATGGGGACGGGCGCCGGCGGCACGCGCAACATTGCCGGCACCAATCACCCGCTGGTCGAGCTCGAGCGTGAGCTCGCTAACCTGCATGGCAAGGAAGCCGCGCTCGTCTTCACATCGGGCTATGTCTCGAACCAGACCGGCATCCCGACGATCGCGAAACTGCTGCCCAACTGCCTGATCCTGTCGGATGCTCTGAACCACAATTCGATGATCGAGGGCGTGCGCCAGTCCGGCTGCGAGAAACAGGTCTGGCGGCACAACGACGTCGGCCATCTGGAAGAGCTGCTCAAGGCGGCGGATCCGGATCGTCCAAAGCTGATCGTGTTCGAGAGCCTCTACTCGATGGACGGCGATGTCGCGCCGGTGCACGCCATCTGCGACCTCGCCGAGCGGTACAATGCGATGACCTATGTCGACGAGGTGCACGCCGTCGGCATGTACGGCGCGCGTGGCGGCGGCATCTGCGAGCGCGAAGGCGCGATGCACCGCGTCGACGTGCTAGAGGGCACGCTGGCCAAGGCCTTCGGCTGTCTTGGCGGGTTCATCACCGCGAGCCGCGACGTAATCGACGCCGTGCGCTCCTACGCGCCGGGCTTCATCTTCACCACCGCGCTGCCGCCGGCGATCTGCGCGGCCGCGACCGCGGCGATTCGCCATTTGAAGACCTCGAGCTGGGAGCGCGAGCGGCATCAAGACCGCGCCGCGCGCGTGAAGGCGGTGCTGAACGCTGCGGGACTTCCCGTGATGGGCTCTACCACGCACATCGTGCCGCTGTTCGTCGGCGATGCCGAGAAGTGCAAGCAGGCGAGTGACCTGCTGCTCTCAGAGCACGGCATCTACATCCAGCCAATCAACTATCCGACCGTGGCGCGCGGCGAGGAACGCCTGCGCATCACGCCGTCGCCGTATCATGACGATCACCTGATTGATCATCTCGCCGAAGCGCTGGTGGACGTGTGGGAGCGCCTCGACCTCCCGCGCCGACAGCGGGCGCTCGCGGCGGAGTAGCGGCTCCCGGACAAGCGGGTATTCTCTCAGCATGCCCGGCCTTGTGCCGGGCATGTTCGTCTTTGCGGCATGTCGGTAAGGAAGGTGGTCTGGAAGAACGCCGGACTTCGAACGGCTATGTCCGGCCATGACGATTTGGAGCATTGCCTCGCGTTTGGCATAAAAGCGGCATGACCGTTCGCTCAGGTTTCCTCCTTGCCGGCGTGATGGGATGGCCGATCGCGCAGTCGCGCTCGCCGGCGCTACATAATTTCTGGCTCGCGCAGCACAAACTCGCCGGCACCTATGTGCCGCTGGCGATCCCATCAGACCGCCTGGAACGAGCCTTGCGCGCGCTGCCCGCGCTAAACTTCGCCGGATGCAATCTCACGCTTCCGCTCAAGCAAAAGGCGATGGCGATTGTCGACGATGTCGACGAAACCGCGAAGGCGATTGGCGCGATCTCCTGCGTCATCGTGCGCGACGACGGTTCGCTCGGCGGCACCAATAACGACTGGTACGGTTTCACGCACAACATCCTCGAATTCGTGCCGGACTGGCGCGCCGATGCGGGTCCCACGGTGGTGATGGGCGCAGGCGGCGCGGCGCGCGCCGTCGTTTACGGTCTGCTACGCTCCGGCGCGCGCGAGATCAGGATTTGCAATCGCACGTTTGCGCGCGCGCAGGCGCTGGCCGATGCGTTCGGCGCGAATGTGTGCGCGGTCGCGTGGGGCGAGCGCCACGTCGCGCTCGACGGCGCGGCTATGCTAGTCAATACGACGAGCCAAGGCATGACCGGCCAGCCGCCGCTCGATCTTAAGCTCGACCGGCTCCCGACATCCGCGCTAGTCAACGACATCGTCTATATCCCGAGCGAGACGCCGCTGCTCGTTGCGGCACGCGCGCGCGGCAACCCAATCGTGACCGGGCTGGGCATGCTGCTGCACCAGGGCATTCCGGCGTGGAAGGCGTGGTTCGGCGTCGAACCGAAGGTCACGCCCGAACTGCGCGCCGCGATCGAGGCGACGCTTTAGGCGATCTTCGAGCGGTAGTGATCCCAGGTCTTCTTGAACAAGCTCGGTGAGCGCAGCTTCGCGCGGCAGGCGGCCTGCTCTTCCTCGCTGAATACGTAGGGCTCTCCGATCTGCATCGCCATGTACTGCCGGCGCGCGTTCTCCTCGACGTAGGCCGCATAGGCGAAGCATTCGAGAATGCTGTCCGCCGCGGCGACGACACCGTGCGCCTTCAGCAGCACGACCGGGTTCTCACCCATGATGGCGACCATCTTCTCGCCCATAGGCCGTGTGTTCACCGACATCGGCGAATCCATCACCGGCATGATGCCCAAGAGAGAGGCCTGCGCGTAAACGACCTTCTGCTCGACGCCGCACATCGTCAGATACGTCGACCATTGCGGATGCGTGTGAAAGACCGCGTTCACCGTTGGCCGTGCGCGATAGACTTCCGCATGGATCGGAAATTCCAGTGGCGGCTTCACGTTGCCGCCGTCGACGGGATTGCCGTCGAGATCGACGGTGACGATGTCCTCCACGGTGAGCGTCCCGCGCACTGACGCGCCGGAATTGATATAGAACGAGTGTGCATCGCGCCGCGCGCTGCAGTGGCCGTTGTGATCAATGTATTCCGCCCGCTCCAGCATGCGGATGGCATCGACCAGCTCCTGCTTGATCGCATCCTGTACGCGCATCGGCTTTCTCCTCACATCACCCGCCGTTTCCATAAATCCCACGAGCGGCCGACGGTGTCGACATTGATGATATCCGCAATGCGTCCCTCTTCCGCATCGAGTGCGGCGAGCGGACCGCCGAGCGCCATCGCCTGGTGCTGAATTTTTGCGCTGACGACCGTGAAGATCGCGCGGAAGACCACCACCGGCAGGCTCGGCCCCACCGCGACCATCCCGTGCGCGCGCAACAGCGCGACCGGTTTGTCGCCGAGCGTTTGCGCCAGCGCGGCGCCCTTGGCGGCGTTATTGATGACGATGTCGGTGGTGCCGAATTTGTCACGGATGTCGAACACCGGCACGCCGGCCGCCAGAAACGCGGCGTTGTGATACATCGCGCGCATCGGCGTCTGCGTAAGGCCGAAGGCGATCACCGACGGCGAATGGCTGTGCGCGATCGCCATGACGTCTGGCCTCGCGCGGTAAATCTCCCCGTGCAAGAAACGCTCGATGAAGCCTTTGCGCCCGCGCGCGTCGATCGCGTTGCAGGACAGATCGAACCGCATGATGTCGTCGGCCGTGACCATCTCCGGCGCGAGCGAGCGCGACATCAGGAAGTGCTCCGTCATCGACGGATGGCGCATGGAGACGTGACCAGCCGCATCGAACACGCCCTGATCGACGAGGATGCGGCTCGCTGCCGCAAGATCTTCCAGTGTGGCGTGTTCGACGGTCTTGCCGCTCATCGTTCCTCCTTAGAACTCTGGCGGAGATTTAACATCGTAAAGGCCGGGAGTCAGGTGTCACTCGCCCGGCGCCGGCTTTGCCTGTCGCTTCGCTTCTCGCCGCGCCAGCAGAGGCATCGCCAGGCCGACGAAGAGAATGCGAACGACGTGATGCGCACCGACATAGACGGGATCGAGATGCAGCGCGAGCGCGAGCAGCATCATCGCGTCGACCGAGCCGGGCGCGAACGCAATCACAACTTCGGCAAGCGGCAGCTTCACCAGAAATAAGAGCCCCGCCGCAAATACCGCGGCAATCGTCAGCGCGATCGCCATCGAACCGAACGCGGCGCCGAGGAAGCTGACGAAAAGCCGGAGGCGCATGTGGGCAAAGCGCGCGCCGATGATCGCACCAAGCGCGATGGCCGCGGTATTCGTCACCCACCACGGCATCGCGACATCGATGATCGCGCTACCGTGCAGGCCGGCGGAGGCGAACATTGCGCCGAACAGTAGGCCCCCCGGCATGCGGAATCGATGCGCGGCAAAGGCCGCGATGCTGGCAGCTCCGATCAGAATCGCCATTTCGTCTAGCGATGCGAGCGTCAGCGGCGGTCCGGGCGGCCGCACTACGTGTCCGGCCAACCCGAGCAGCGCTAAGCCGGACGGCAGTCCGACCGCAATAATGACCACGCGCATACTCTGCACGATCGCGATCGCGCGCAGATCGGCGCCGATCTCCGCCCCGACAGCGAGCACCTGCGACATGCCGCCGGGTGCAGAGGCGAGATAGGCGGACGTCCTGTCCCAACCGTGCACGACCTGAAGATAACTCGCGCAGCAGAAGCCGATGCAGGCCATCGCGGCGAGCAGCACGGCGATGCTCAACGGATAGGCTGCCATGCCGTTGAGCGTCTCGGGCGTGACCACCGCCCCGAGCGATGTCCCGAGCAGCACGAATAGGGCCCGCATCATCGGGAGCGGGATCGTCATCGGCCGACCGACGAGAGCGGCGGTCGAGACGACCAGGATGGAGCCGGACAGATAGCCGCCGGGAACTCCGGTCAGGCCGAGTCCAAGACCACCCACCGTCGCAATGACGAGCGTTTCGGCAAGGTGACGGAACGTGGTGAGGCGTTGAGCAGAGATCGGCAAGGGAAATCGCTTTCGGCGCGCTTCATGCCCTCATTCGGATGTACGCGTCAAATCGCAAGCGATGTCTCGGCGTCTTCGTTTGGTATATGCGATGACGCAAGCGGCCGCGGGTACGCTCTATATTAGCTGCTCAATGACGGTGGCGCAGTTGCACGGAGGGACAGCACAGCAGCGATAGGACAAAGCCAAGCGGATAAGGCCGGCCGATTCTTTGTTAAATCACCCGAGCTCACTTCCAGAGTGGTGGTGAGGAGCAAGTGAGTTATACGAGGCTGTTGCTGCAACAGTGGCCGTTTCACCTCACGTTCGAAGACGTCGGCCAGCCGATCAGCACGCGCGACCTAATAGCGGAGCAAAGCTTCCGACCGCTCATGCATCTGGTCGATGCATCTCCCGGATCCAAGCAGCAACACTCTCATTAAAGTCCCGCGTCGTCGCCTCAAGCCGTTGATAGGTCCACTAGGGAATTTCGTAGCGCCGTCATGGCTGTCAAGACTATTAAATCATACGCCAATGACTTGGTCGTCCTCCATCACGATTCCGGCGTCATCCATGACGTAGGGAACACGCCCAAATGGATTGGGGTGGGTCGACTGTTTTCGGCCCAGCGGAGATGACGTTGGTCCCCTCTCGGTCTGCGTGCTTTGGGGAGTGTTCCGCCGATTCGACCTGAGCGCAATTTTGTGCTGATTTAGAGGAACTTAGCGGCGCCGAACTGATGTCGCGCCGAGACACAGAAGCGCGTTAGAGATGCTGCAAAGCTGGGTCGTCATCGCGGTGGCGCTTGCCTATATCGGGCTCTTGTTCCTGGTGGCGAGCTATGGCGACCGCAAGCGCGGGCTCGGCCGCAGCGCGCGCACCCGGCTGCTGATCTATCCGCTGTCGCTCGCGATCTACTGCACCTCCTGGACATTCTTCGGCTCGGTCGGCTCCGCGTCGCGCACCGGCTATGAATTCCTGACTATCTATATCGGTCCGATGCTCATGGTCGGGCTGTTTTCGCCTCTGATCGTCCGCATCGTGCGGCTGGCGAAGGCGCAGAACATCACGTCCATCGCCGACTTCATCGCCGCGCGTTACGGCAAGGGACAGGCGGTCGCCGGGTTGGTCGCGCTGATCGCGATCATCGGAACCATCCCTTACATCGCGTTGCAGCTCAAAGCGGTGTCGTCGTCGCTCGAGACGATCCTCGCGCATGTCAGCACCGGGCACGACTTCATTGGCCCGCTGCTCGGCGACATCGCGCTGTTCGTCGCGCTATCGATGGCGACCTTCGCCGTGCTGTTTGGCACGCGCCACATCGACGCCACCGAGCATCAGGACGGGCTGATGCTGGCGATCGCCGCGGAATCGATCGTCAAGTTGTTTGCGTTCCTCGCCGTCGGCATCTTCGTCACCTTCTGGCTGTTCGGCGGGCCCGGCGCGTTGATGGATGCGGCGCGCGAGCAGACCTGGACTGCGTCGCTGTTCGAGCGCGGCCTGCCGCTGGACACGTTCATCGCGACGACAGTGCTCTCGTTCTTCGCGATCATCCTGCTGCCGCGGCAATTCCATGTCGCGGTCGTCGAGAACAACAACGAAGACGAGATCAAGCGTGCGGCCTGGCTGTTTCCGCTCTACCTCGTGCTGATCAACCTGTTCGTGGTGCCGATCGCGGTCGCCGGCCTGCTCAGCTTCGCGCCGGGCGAAGTCGACAGTGACATGTTCGTGCTGGCGCTGCCCCTGTTCAGCGGCGCAAGCGCGCTGACGATCACGGCATTCGTCGGCGGTCTTTCGGCGGCGACGGCGATGGTGATCGTCGAATCGGTCGCGCTGTCGATCATGGTGTCGAACGACATCGTGATGCCGCTCTTCCTGCAGCGCCGTTCCGCGCTGGTAACGAAGGGCGAGAACCTCGGTTCGATGCTGCTGATCGTGCGGCGGATCGCGATATTCGCGATCCTGCTGCTCGCGTATCTCTACTACCGCTCGGCGGGCGAGGCGCAGCTTGCGTCGATCGGGCTTCTGTCGTTCGCGGCGATCGCGCAGCTCGCCCCGGCTTTCTTCGGCGGCTTGTTCTGGCGTCGCGCAACGGCTGCCGGGGCCATCGCCGGGATGAGCGCGGGCATTCTGGTCTGGGGCTATACGCTGCTGCTGCCGACCTTCGCCGACATCGGCGTGCTCGGCCAGCGCGTGCTGACCGATGGTCCGTTCGGCCTCGCGCTTTTGCGCCCGCAGCATCTGCTCGGGCTCGAGCTATCGCACCTGGTGCACGGCGTGCTCTGGAGCCTCGGCGTCAACATCCTCGCCTATATCGGCGTATCGCTATGGCGTGAGCCGACCGCGATTGAGCGCCTGCAGGCAAACACTTTCGTGCCAAGCGATCTTGCGCCGATCGCGCCGACGTTCCGGCTCTGGCGCTCATCCGTCACGGTGGAGGAATTGACCGAGACGGTCGCGCGCTATCTAGGGCAGGAACGGATGCGTGCGGCGTTCGATAGTTTCGCCGCAGCCCAGCGCATCAGCCTCGAGCCGAAGGAAGAGGCAGACGTTCGTCTCGTCCGCCATGCCGAGCACATCCTGGCCTCTGCGATCGGCGCCGCTTCCTCGCGCCTCGTGCTGTCCTTGCTGCTGCGCAAACGCGCCGTGTCGAGCAAAGCGGCCCTCAAGCTGCTCGACGATGCGAGTGCAGCGATCCAGTACAATCGCGAAGTTCTGCAGACTGCCGTCGATCACGTGCGCCAAGGCGTCGCCGTCTTCAACAAGGATTTGCAACTGATCTGCTGGAATAGGCAGTTCGGCGAATTGCTCGATCTGCCACCGAGCTTGATCCGCGCCGGTATCGAGCTCGCAGACATCCTGCGCTTCAACGGCAGGCGCGGCGATCTGGCGGCCGACCGCATCGAGCCGTTCGTGCGCGACCAACTGGACCTCTATATCTCCGGCGGCGAGCCGTTCCTGGAGCGCTTCGCCGCGCGCGGCACCGTGATCGAAGCGCGCGCCAACCGCATGCCTGACGGCGGCATCGTCACGACCTACACGGACATCACGGCGAGTGTCGAAGCGGCCGAGGCGCTGGAGCGGGCGAACGAGACGCTCGAAAAGCGCGTGCGGGAGCGTACGGAAGAACTCACGCGCCTCAACGTCGCGCTGGCGCGCGCGAAAGGCGAGGCGGAAGCAGCCAACGTCTCGAAAACCAAATTTCTCGCGGCGGCCAGCCACGACATCCTGCAGCCGCTCAATGCGGCGCGGCTCTACGTCACCAGCCTACTCGAGCGCCGCCCTCAGGATGACCGCAAGCTGGTCGAGAACATCGACGCTTCGCTCGATGCGGTGGAGGAGATTTTCGGCGCGCTGCTCGATATGTCACGGCTCGACAGCGGGGCGATGCGGCCGGAATTTATTAGCTTCCGTATCGACGAACTGCTGCGTCAGATCGAATTGGAATTCGCGCCGATGGCGGCTGCGAAGGGACTCGGGCTGACTTACGTGCCATGCTCGGCCGTTGTTCGCTCTGACCGGCGGCTGCTGCGCCGACTGATTCAGAACCTCGTGTCGAACGCGATCAAATACACGCCGGCGGGGCAGGTGCTGATCGGCTGCCGCCGCGCTGGGGGGGCGCTTCGAATTGACGTGCATGATACTGGCGTCGGCATCCCGGGTGCGCGGCAGCGCGAGATCTTCCAAGAATTCAGGCGGCTCGACGACGGAGCGAAGATCGCGCGCGGCTTGGGGCTTGGTCTCTCGATCGTCGAGCGCGTGGCGCGCGTGATTGGCAGCAGCGTTGACGTGCGCTCCGAGCCGGGCCGTGGCTCGCATTTCTCCGTCACCGTTCCGTTGTCGAACGCAGCGCCGGTCGAGCTTCCAGCGCGCGACGACAAGCGCGTGCATCCGGGTCAGCTCGCGGGCACTACTGTGCTCTGTATCGATAACGAGCCAGCGGTGCTTGACGGTATGGAGACGTTGCTCAGCAGCTGGGGCTGCGCGGTGCTGAAGGCGCCCGGTCTCGACGAGGCGCTGGCGACACTCGAAACGAGCGCGCTCGTCCCGAGCGGCTTGCTGGTCGATTATCACCTCGACCGCGGCAATGGCATCGACGCCATCGTGCGCCTGCGCGAGCGCTGCGGCGACCTCCCCGCGATCATGATCACTGCCGATCGTACCGTCGCAGTGCGCGAACAGGCGCGCGCCCTCGGCATCCAGCTTCTGCACAAGCCGGTGAAGCCGGCCGCCCTGCGCGCGCTGCTCGCGCAGTGGCGCGTGCTGCGGATCGCCGCAGCGGAGTAGGCGCGCTCAGCCCTCGACGCCAGCGTGCGGGAACTGGCCGGCCTCGATTTTCGCCGCCGCGATCACCGCCTGCGTACGGCTTTCGACACCCAGCTTCTGCAGAATCGCCGAGACGTGCGCCTTCACCGTCGCTTCCGAGACGCCGAGCTGATAGGCGATCTGCTTATTGAGCAGTCCTTCCGACAGCATCATCAGCACGCGGACCTGCTGCGGCGTCAATGTTGCCATCCTTGCCATCAGCTCCGCGGTCTCCACGTCCGCCGCCTGCGCCAGGTCGACATCGGGTGGAGTCCACACTCCGCCGCCGAGGATTTTGGAGATCGCGGTGCGCATGCCGTCGATGCCGAGCGTCTTCGGTATAAACCCGGAGGCGCCGATCTGCATGCAGCGCCGGATCGCGGCCGGATCGTCGTTGGCCGAGACGACCGCGACCGGCACGCCCGGATATTGCGCTCGCAGATACATCAGCCCCGAAAAGCCGCGCGCGCCGGGCATCGCGAGATCGAGTAGGACGAGGTCGACCTCCGTCCCGCGCTCGAGGAGGTTGACTACCTCGTCGAATGTTCCGGCTTCGGTGATCTCGGCGTTCGGCAACAACGCGGAGACTGCCGCGCGCAACGCGCCGCGGAACAGCGGATGATCATCCGCAATCACCAGCCGGTACTGAACATCATCGCTCAATTTGGAACCTCGCTGCGCCGGCGCGGCGTTTCCCATCCCCATTGAGTCTCATACTATAGGATGAGAGCGCCTGTCTCGCCTGAGCGAGCGGGAGCCTAGCTACGGCGTCCAATGAACTGCAGCACGATCTCGCGCGCATGCGGCGCGCGGCGGTGTTCGACCGGATACAGGCCCTGCCACGTCCCGAGCACCATGCGGCCGCCGCTCACCGGCACACTGAGCGAAACGCCGGTCAGCATCGCCTTGATGTGCGCCGGCATATCATCGGGACCTTCGGTGTCGTGCACCCAGCCGGCATTTTCGGGCGCGAGCCGCTGCAGCGCCGTTAGCAGATCGCGGCGGACGTCCGGATCGGCATTTTCCTGGATCGTGAGGGAGGCGGACGTATGCCGCACGAAGGCGGTCAGCGCGCCGTCGCCGGCTCCACTCTGATTTAGGAATTGCGCCGCGTCGTGAGTGATTTCAATCAGCGCCGGCCCGGGCGTATCGATGCGCAAAGTCGCACGAGCAATGAGATCTGGCTGCGCCGTGTCGATGCGCGACAGCCGTCCCGCCACGGATCACGCTCCGGTCTTGCGCCGGATGTCGTTCGTCAGCCCGATCACCAGATCGACGAAATGCTGCCAAGCGTCCTGCACGGCGCTGGCGGCGCGCGAAATGTGCTCACGGCCGGGAATGGAAAAGGTCAGATCGCCGCCTTTCTCCGCATTCGTCGGCGGAGCGGCCGGCGTCTTGCTCGGCGGCACGGTTTCAGGAGGGACCGGGCGCGATGGCTCCCTGAGGGCCTGGATCTGATTTTTCAAATCGGCCACTTCCGCGCGCAGCTGCTCGAGCTCGCGTTCCAGTGCGGCATGGTTTTCCGGCACCGGTTGGCATGCCCAGCCGTCCAGACGCCCATTGCAGAAAGCGACCTGACCAGTCTGGTAGTCGAAACGCAGAAAACCATCGTCGGTGCGCTCGAAGCCAAACCGGCCGGAGTTCGAGTGTGTCGCCGATTTGGCTTCAGCAGACGACTGTTTGTCGGCTTTGCTTTCCTCGGCGGAGGTAGGCGCCGGCTCCGTGGCGCTCTTCTGCGGCGCAGATTGGGCCGGCTGTTCCGCCGCGATAGGAGCGGCTGGCGTCGAAGGCGCAGCGTCGTCCGCCCGCGCGGCAAGTGCGGCGCAACTCACAACCGCCAGCACGATCAGCGCCGAAATCCGCATTTGCTCCCTCTCCATTTATCCGCGTCGGGGCAGACAATAGCATTGCCCTCAACAGCGTTCGCGACGAAACGGGCAATGTCTTGACGGAAGCGGCGAATTCGGCGGCCGGGGAGTGCTCCAGCCTGTTTGCAAATCGAACATTTCTGTATGCAAGTCAAACGCTTAACTGAGAATGGCGGTTTCTTGACTCGCCTGAGTCGCACCAGTATGGTCCGCGCGGCTTTGAGGGCGGCGGAACTACACGGGTGACCACCAAAACGCGCGAGTCGCAAGCATGGCTGACGACACGCGCAAGAGTGGCAAACGGGAAGAACCGCCGGACGACGAGGCTCAACTCTCCGCGAGGCTCCAGCGTCTCGGCGAACGGATCGCATCCGCGAACCGCCCGTCCGAAAACGACGTAGGTTCTCGGCAAGGTATCGACACCTCGGCATTTGCCCGCGGTTTCCGGCTGTCGACCGAACTGGTCGGCGGCGTGCTGGTGGGAGCGGGGCTCGGCTGGCTCATCGACCGATGGCTGGGCTCGAGCCCGTGGGGCCTGATCGTGTTCCTGCTGCTCGGTTTTGCAGCCGGGGTGTTGAATGTGATGCGGGCGGCGGGAGTCGCTCCGCAGCGGCGTTTGGACGATTAGAGATTTCGACCTAAGCACATGACTGTCGATCCCATTCATCAATTTAAGATCGTCGACTTGTTCCCGGTCGCCAAGATCGGCAACACTGAGATCGTCTTCACCAACTCAGCGGCATTCATGCTGCTCGCAGTCATCGCGTTGACCGCGTTTCTGATCCTCGGAACGTCGAAGCGAAGCCTCGTACCGTCGCGGCTGCAGTCGGCCGCCGAACTCTCCTACGAATTCGTCGCCACGACCGTGCGCTCGTCGGCCGGCCACGAAGGCATGAGATTCTTCCCCTTCGTGTTCACGCTGTTCATGTTCGTGCTGTGCCTCAACGTATTCGGCCTCATCCCCTTCGCCTTCACGGTGACAAGCCACATCATCATCACCGCGGCGATGGCGATCACCGTTTTCCTCATTGTGATCATTTACGGCCTCTACCGAAACGGCTTTCACTTCTTCAATATTTTCGTGCCGAAGGGCGTACCGATCTATATCCTGCCATTGATCGTCGCGATCGAGATCCTGTCCTTCATCTCGCGGCCGATCTCGCACAGCGTACGTCTGTTCGCGAACATGCTGGCAGGCCACATCACGCTGCAGGTCTTCGCCGGCTTCATCATCCTGCTTGGCACCGGGCTCGGCGTCATCGGCTGGATCGCCGGCATCCTGCCGTTCCTGCTCGTCGTCATCCTGTTCGCGCTTGAGGCGCTGGTCGCGTTCCTGCAGGCCTACGTCTTCGCCATCCTCACTTGCATCTACATGAACGATGCGATTCACCCGGGCCATTGAGGTCCGCACCGCAAAACGCGAAAACTCGAGAAGGAGCTGAGTTATGGATCCGGTTGCTGCGAAATATATTGGCGCGGGCATCGCCTGCATCGGCATGGGCGGCGCGGGCGTCGGCGTCGGCATCATTTTCGGCAACTATCTCGCCGCCGCGCTGCGTAACCCGTCGGCCGCTCAGGGCCAGTTCGGCAACCTCATCTTCGGCTTCGCCATCACCGAAGCGCTCGGCATCTTCTCGCTGCTGATCGCGCTCTTGCTGCTGTTCGCCCTCTAAGCGCGAGTCAGTAGAGGCTGGAGTTGACGATGGCAGAGACGACCCACACGACGACCGAGGCGATACCGTCGAGCGAGCACAAGGGCACGTTCCCGCCCTTCGATTCGCAAACTTACGCCTCGCAGCTCGTGTGGCTCGTTATCGCTTTCGTTGCTCTTTACGTCCTGATGTCGCGCTGGGCGCTGCCGCGCGTCGGCGCGATTATAGAAAACCGGCAGAAGCGCATCTCGGATGACGTCGCCGAGGCCGGACGGCTGAAGGAGCAATCCGAAGCCGCCATCGCTGCGTATGAGAAGGCGCTCGCCGACGCGCGCGGTCGCGCGCAGGCGATCGCCAACGAAACGCGCGAGAAGCAGATGGCCGAGGCGGATGCGCGCCGGAAGGTGCTAGAGGACGACCTTAATCGCCGTTTGGCCGAGTCCGAGAAAACCATTGCGGCCACTAAGCAAGCCGCGATGAGCAATGTCCGCGGCATTGCCGAGGACGCGGCCCGTGCGATCGTCGAGCGGCTCGCCGGCAAGGCACCGGGCGATCAGGCCGTGAGCGATGCGGTCGGCTCCGTGCTGAAAGGCTGACGCGATGCTGTCGGAAATCTTCTTGGAAGCGGAAGTCTGGGTCGCATTCGCGTTCATCATCTTTCTCGGGCTGCTCGGCTATGTCGGTGCGTATCGTTCGATCGCGAAGGCGCTCGACGACCGTACCGCCCGCATCAAGGCCGAGCTCGACGACGCGCGCCGGCTGAAGGACGAGGCGGCGCAAGTGCTCGCCGAGTACCAAAAGAGGCGCGGCGAGGCCGAGCGCGAGGCGGAGGGCATCATTTCTGGCGCCAGGGCCGAGGCCGAGCGGCTCGCCGCTGAAGCGAAGACGCGCATGGAAGAATTTGTTACTCGCCGCACCAAGATGGCGGAAACGAAGATCGCGCAGGCGGAAGCACAGGCTGCCGCCGACGTCCGCGCGGCTGCAGCTGATGCCGCCGTCGCTGCCGCAGAGAAGATCTTGCGCCAGCAGGCGCAAGGTCCGCTCGGCGGCGAACTGATCGCGCGCGGCATCGAGGATGTGCGCAAGAAGCTGAATTAGCCGCAGCGCGGATTTGGATATTCGAAAGGGCCGCTCAGCGACCCTTTTTCTTTTCTACCAGCCGTTGGCACGCAGAACAATGAGAGCCGCGCAACAATGAGAGCCGCGCACGCGCGGAGCGAACGTGCGCGGCTTCGAGAGAAAGGCCCCAGCAAACCGGCGCTGTTTCGGTCGGTGTGGTCGGTCAGACTACTCCGTGTCGGAGTGGCCATATCCCACGGTCGCATCGCCATATGTTCCGTATGCGCCAGCCATAAGCCGGCGCGCGATAAGCGGGCGCTCGGTAGTAGCCGGCGCTCGGGACGGCCGCATACCTCCCGTAACCGGGCGCAACGACCGCGGCGCGCGGTCAGCCCGCATAGATGCCGCCCGGAACGGACCACGTGTCGCCACCCTGTCCGGCGATTCCCATGTCGGTCGACGTAGAAACCGGAGCGGAAACTCCCGGACCTGTTTGATTGATCGGAGCCGGTGCGCTCTGCGCGGTATGCATTCCGTCCCGGTCTCGCGACGCCGGGAACCGACCTTGCCAGGTTTACGGCCGGTGCGTCCCCTCGGGACGCTGAAAGGGGTGCCGAGCACCACACTGGAACCCGCGCCCGACCTTTTTCTGCATGCTGCCGCGCGGATGGGCGTCGACCCGAAGACCTGCACCGTGGTCGAGGATTCGGCCGTGGGCGTCCGCATCCCGGCCGCGACCGGGATGCGGACGATCGGCTCTTCGTGGGGGTCATGCCGGCAACCGGCTTGCCGATCATCTGCAAAGCCTCGGGCGAGCGCGGTCGTTTCCGACATGCGGGCGCTGAAGACGGCCATCGTCGATCTGCGCGGCTGGCAAACCGCAAAAAGGAAGGCATTCGCGCGGTAGGCATAGCCGCACCGGATGTGCTACTGTGCGCGCCGAAAAACCGAGGATTCCCGATGCAATCCAACAAAACCCATAGCGCCCTGGCGATCGATCTGGCGCTTGTCGTCTTCCTTATCGTTCTCGACGTTGTGGCGCGGATCGTGCCGCACGTGCCGGGCGTGTGGCCCGTCGCTGCCAGCGCGCTGTTCGCCGGGCGGATGCTGAAGGTGCCGGTGCTCGCGTTCCTCGTGCCGCTCGCGGCGACAGTGTTGAGCAACCTGATCCTGCCGGGCGACGATGGGCGCGTGCTGCTGGTGGTCGCCGCCGCTCTCTGCGTGCCCGCCGCGCTCGGGATCGTGGTACGCCGCTGGCGCGGCCCAGTTCCGACCATTGCGGCCATGCTCGCAAGCTCGCTCGTGTTCTTCGTCGCGACGAATTTCGCCGTGTGGGCCTTCGAAGGGCTCTATCCGGCGACGCTGCACGGTCTCGCCGAATGCTACATCGCGGCGCTGCCGTTCCTCGACCGCACCCTGCTCGGCGATCTCCTCTGGTGCGCGGCGTTGTTCGGCGGCGCCTGGCTGGTGCAGCGCGGCCCAGCGCTGGCGCGGCGCGCCTAGCCGAAATTTGCACATGCGTAACAATGGCCGGGCAATGTCCCGGCCATTTGCATTTTGGGACCGATGTATCCGCCTGAACGCATCGTCTGTCTAACCGAAGAAACGGTCGAGACGCTTTATCTCCTCGGCGAGGAGCGGCGCATCGTCGGCGTGTCCGGCTATGCGGTGCGTCCACCCCGGGTGCGGCGCGAGAAGCCGCGCGTCTCGGCGTTCATTTCCGCCGACGTGCCCAAAATCCTGGCGCTGGAGCCGGACCTCGTGCTGACCTTCTCCGACCTGCAGGCGAATATCGCGGCGGAATTGATCCGCGCCAACGTTGCCGTGCATGCGTTCAATCAGCGCAATGTCGCCGGCATTCTAGCCATGATCCGCACGCTCGGCGCGCTCGTCGGCGTCACGGAGAAGGCTGATACGCTCGCCAGCGAATTGGCGGCGCGCGTCGATGCCGCCCGCCGCCGCGCGGCCAATCTCGCGCGCCGGCCTCGCGTCTATTTCGAGGAATGGGACGAGCCGATGATCTCAGGCATCGGCTGGGTGTCCGAATTGATCGAAGCGGCAGGCGCCACCGATGTCTTTCCGGAACTGAGCAGGCACAAGAGCGCGAAGGACAGGATCGTATCGCCCGAAGCGGTGATCGCCGTCGCGCCGGACATCATCATCGGCTCATGGTGCGGCAAGAAGTTCGTCCCGGCGCGTGTCGCCGCGCGTCCGGGCTTTACCGAGATTCCCGCCGTCAAATCGGGCTTGATGCGCGAGATCAAATCGACGGTCATTCTGCAGCCAGGACCCGCAGCGCTGACCGACGGCCTCGACCAGGTCGTCGCGATTGTTGAGGCGTGGGCGCGGCAGACCTCAGCCTAGCAATTCGCGCGCTCGTCTGCGCAGGAGTGTCAGCCACGTACGCCAATCGGTTTCCTCTTCGGGCACCGGCAGCCGAAGACCGACGGTGGTGACGCGCCCGCCTTCGACCGTATGCGCAAGCAAAGCGATCGGTCCGAGCGTCACGACGTCGTCGGCACGCGCCGGACGGCCAAGCTGCTCCTCCATGAAGTCGGCAAGCGGCAATTGCGCATACTCGGCCGCGACCTGCAGCCCGTAGATGTCTGCGAGGTCGCCGAGTGCGGCGGTGGCGGGCACGAAGAAGTCGCCGAGCAGGCGCGGATCGGGTGCGCGCGGCTGCGGCATGTCGACGAAGAAGCGGTCAAGAGCCTGCGCTTTCTCCGGCGGGGCGAGCAGATAGACGTAATCGCCCTCGCGCAGCGGTTGCGCTTCGCCCGGAGTCAAAATCTCCTCGTTGCGCACGATCATTGTCGGTCGCGCCCAGTTCGGGATCAGTCCGCGGCTCATGAACGGACTCTTCGCGCTCAGCGGATAACCGACGATCTCGCGGGCGAGCTGCCCGGGCAGGTCCAGTTCGATGCGGCGGGGCAGGGGGGCGGCGCGCGCGAACGACATGTCGAGCTTGCCGGCGGCGAGCGCGACCGTCCAGCCTTGCACCAGCAGCGAGAACACGACCACCACGAAGGCGACATCGAAGAAGAGATACGCCGCCGGTAGGCCCACCAACAGCGGGATCGATGCGAGGAAGATTGCGACCGCGCCACGCAAGCCCACCCACGAGATGAAGAGCTTTTCTCGCCACTGGAAACCGAAGGGAGCAAGGCAGAGAAACACCGCGGCCGGACGCGCGATGAATGTGAGCGCGAGCACGATTGCGATCGCCGCAGGGATCGAGCCAGCGAGCCGCTGCGGCGAAGCGAGCAAGCCGAGCAGCACAAACATCGCGATCTGCGCGAGCCAGGTGACGGCATCGAGAAATACCACCACCGAGTTATGCGCGCGCGTTTGCCGGTTGCCGACGACGAGACCGGCGAGATAGACGCACAGGAAGCCGGAAGCATGCAACGTGTTCGCGAACGCGAAAATGACGAGCGCGCTGACCGCGACGAACGGGGCGTGCAATCCTTGCGGCAGGCCGACGTGGTTGAGCACGTAGATGATCGCGCGTCCGCCGCCGTAACCGATCGCGCAGCCGAGCACGAATTCGCGCAGTAGCAGGAGGAGTGCCTGCTGCTGCGGATGGCGGCTCGCAAGCAGCGTTTCGACGAGCACCAAGGTTAGAAACACGGCGAATGGATCGTTGGTCCCGGACTCGACCTCCAGCACGGCGCGTACCCGCGGGCGCAGGCGCAAGCCGCGCGCGTTGATCAGGAAGAAGACCGCCGCGGCGTCGGTCGAGGCAATCACCGCGCCGACCAGCAGCGCCTGCAGCCAGGTGATGTCGAGCACGAATTTGGCGACAGGCGCGGTGAGGATCGTCGTGACGATCACGCCCGCCGTGGCCAGCGTTACCGCCGGTGCGAGCACGCTCCTGATCGCGGCAAAGCGGGTGCGCAGGCCGCCATCGAACAGGATCAGCGCGAGCGCGATCGAGCCGACCGCGTAGGTCGCGCTCACGTCGCTGAACTCAAGCCCGCCCGGACCGCCGGCGACCATTCCGAGCAGCAGGAAGAGCAGCAGCAGCGGCGCCCCAAAGCGCAGCGCGATCAGGCTCGACAGGATGCCCGCGAGCACCAGCAGGCTGCCCAGCAGGATCGTCAGACTGATGGTGTCGAGCGTGACCATTGCGCAGGCATGATAGCGGATTTGCACGCGTCGCAATCCGAATGCCGGGTTTCATCTGCTATGCGCCGCAGCATCTATCGGCCTCGCGGTGAGGACCCTGCGAACCGGCGCGTCTTGAGCTCACTCGACGATGAGCTTGACCTTGCGCCCTGTCGCCAATGTCTCGTTCGACACGAGCCCGTTGATCAGCCGGAAGGAATCCAATGCGTGGTCGGCCACGGCCATGCGCCGGGCGAGTTTCTCTGAGGTATCGCCCGGCAGCACGGTTGCGACGGCGAGATGCAGCGGCTGCACCTTCTCCGCTTCCTCGAGGCTCATGCGGCGGAAACTCTGCACCGACTCGCGGAAAGCGCGGTCGGACTCGATGCTACGTTGCTTGGTGGCGAAGATGAAACGATAAGCGTCGCTGCCGTAGCGGATGACGTAGAGTCGAAATGACCAGCCGTCGCCGGTAGCGGTCGCGGTTGCCGCCGTGAAGCCGTTTATCGTCGTTTCCTCCACACTCGCGTGGTCGACATTCTCGATCCAGCCGGAGCTGAGATAAGCGACGAGCGTCTGCTCCGCCGGCACGTTCACCACGTCGAGCCGGAGCGCCTCGTTGCCCTCGCCCTTCAGGCCGAGCACCGCTTGCGCCGTGTTGTCGAGCACGAAATTCGGCGGCGCGGTGAAAGTGAAGCCAAGCCGGCCGTGGATGAAACGGCGGCCGCGCACCAATCCTTCGCTCGGATCTTCGCCGTAGACCGCGCCGTCGAGTGCGTCGAGGTAGTCGTTGTGATCGCGTTCGCCGGCCGATGCGTATTGTTTGGCATTCTCGAGCGCGTTCTTGATGCGCTCTGGCGTCGCCGGATGCGACGACAAAAAGTCGAGCGCGCGCGGGTCGCTGCCGTTCTTGCCCGCTTTCAAGTCCGCGCTGCGCTGCATTTGCCTCAACATGCGCGCGGCGCCGTATGGATCGTAGCCGGCGCGCGCCGATATGCCGACCCCGATCCCATCGGCTTCCAATTCCTGCGCGCGCGAGAAGTTGGCGAGCGTCAGCTTCGATTTCGCGAGCGCCAGCGCACCCGCCGCCGGATCGTCCAGCACATCGGTGACGACATGCGCGACGATGGCCGCCTGCCGCGCCTGCTCCTCGCGGATCGCTCCGTGGCGCGCAATCACGTGACCCATCTCGTGCGACAGCACCGAAGCCAATTCCGCCTCGTCATTGGCGAGCGCCACGAGGCCGCGGGTAACATAGATGTGTCCGTTTGGCAGCGCGAAGGCGTTGATCGCGGGAGAATTGAGAACTGTGACCTGATATGTGAGTTCGGGCTGCTCGGAAGCGGCGACCAGCCGCGCGACCGTCTTTACGATGATCGCCTGCAGCTTCGGATTCTCGTAAATGCCGCCATAGGAGGCGAGGATACGCGAGCTCTCGCGCGCGGCCGCCTTTGAGGGCTGCGCGTCGAGCGCCGCTTCGGAGGGAAGCGGCAGGCTGACCTGCCTGAATTCCGGGACGCTGGTGCAGCCGGCGAGCGCGAGCATGAGCGCAAGCCCGCTCCCGAGCGTCCCGCATCGGCCCCCCTGGCGCATCGAAATCCTACTCCAGCAACTCGATCTGCTCCCGCTCGATGATTGGCCCGGTCCGCCGTTCGAGCCAGCCGCGCACGGGGGCGCCCTTGTAGCATCTGCGGGTCACGTCCGGCTTCGCGGAAAGCGGCCCTAAGCCGCCGTGGGACGGTGAGGGTGAAGTCCCGCGTCCAGCATCGCCCGAAGTTGACGTAGACAGTACCCCCGCTTTGCCGGACGGAGATGACTCGCCCCTCTACAAGAACGAAAGTACCGTTTCCGGCGTCCAAGTGCCAGGTTCCGCCGCCAACGGGGCGAAATTTGGATCGGCCCATAGGCCGCGGCTCGCTTGGCGGGCCTCGTTTTCGAGCCTTAACAGGTTGTCAGTGCAAGCACGGTCCCCCGCGCGCCGCCTTGCGCGAGCAACGCCTTCTGCTGTCCGCCCGCTTCAGCCGAGGCAAATGCGAGGATTCGGCTGTACCGTGCCGTCGCGGACGGCTGCGACTTCGATAGCCCCGAGAACGGCGATGCCGCGGGCTGCCGAAGCCGCAAAGGGACTTATGAGCAACAAGAGAGGAATAATCGCGACGCGCTTACCGTAGTATCGGACCGCCGCGTAAGCCGCGCGTCAACACGGCGCGGCGGGGGGAACGTCCGGACGGTGGCGACGTTGCGCGTGCGGGGCTGACTGAATCGGCGCATCGAGCGCCGCAGACCTCACTCTTGCATCGGAGCATTCGCCATGAAAATCGCCGCCATTGCGCTCGCGTCGGCTGCCGTCATCGGACTCGCGCAGCCGAGTTTCGCGCAACAGTACATGAATCGCGATCAGTCCGATCGGCCGGATCAGTGGCAACACGGCTCGGGCTTGCAACACCAGTTCCAATATGAAGACGAGCAATCCAGCACGTCGGGACAAGGCGGCCACTGGTCGGATCGTGACGACCGGCGCGATCATAATACATCGGACGACCGGGATTATGGGCACGAGCACGAATGGAGCAGGCGTGGAAACATGGAAGGCCGCATGGGGTCGATGTGGCGCATGCATGAGCGCATGGCCCATGCGAACGAAGGCGCTGCGCATTTCCGCCTCCGCCGCGGCCAGGCGGCAATCGACGTGCGGTGTCCGCAAGGCGAGTCGCTGCAGGCCTGCGTGAATGCCGCCGGGCAATTACTCGATAAGATCGCGAATTTGCACGAGCCCAATGCGCAGGGCGCGACCAGCGGATCGGGCGTCGGCTCCGGCGAGAGCAATACGTTGCCACAGCCGGGCGCCTCGTTTCCAAATCAGCTCAACCAGCGGGGCTCTGGCAACAGCGAGTCCGAACGGTAAGTGCGCTCACTCTCTTTGTTCCGCTCCCGCTGTGCTCGCGCGCGGCGTGAGTTTTAATTTGCCGATTGACGAAGTAGCCTCGGCACCACTTCCCGAACGCTAGGGCGCCTTTTGGCCTGCGCCGAAACGACGCGCGGGATTGCCATCGCGCGCGGAAGCCGCAGAATGCGGGCTGTCATTTTGCCGGAGATCCGCATGTCCCTCGTTCGTGCGCTTTGCGTCTGTGTGTTTTCGTTTTGGCCGGAGCGCACGATCACCGTCGTGGTGCCGTTCGCCGCTGGCGGACCGGGCGACGTCGTCGCCCGCCTGCTGGCATCCGAATTGTCGAAGCGGCTTAACCAGGGCGTCATTGTCGAAAACCGCGTCGGCGCATCCGGCAGTATCGGGTTGACCGCGGTCGCACGTGCCGCGCCTGACGGCTATACGCTCGCTGCGATGTCGAACGTCATCCTGATCAACCCGGCTGTCGACAAAGTGCCTTACGACCCGCTGACGGACTTTGCGCCGGTCGCCTATCCTCGGTGCGTCACCCAACGCGATCATCACGAGCGCGAAGTCGGGAATCTCGAGCATCGAGGACCTGATCGCTAAGGCGCGGTCCAGCCCCGGCAAACTGACCTACGCCACGGCCGGAGTGGGAAGCGTGTCGCAGCTCGCCGTCGAACTCCTGAAGGTGAGGGCGAATATCAATATGATTCACGTCCCCTATGCCGGCGCTTCGCAATCCTTGCAGGCCGCTGCGTCCGGCACGACTGATACCGCCTCCGTCGCGGTCGGCGGGGTCATCGGCAATATCCAGTCGGGAACGGTGAAGGCGCTGGTGCAAACCGGCGCGACGCGCTCGCCCGAACTCCCTGATGTGCCGACGATGCAGGAGGCGGGCATCCCGAACGCTGTGGTCGAGACGTGGCAGATGTTGTTGGCGCCCGCCAAGACGCCCGAGCCCATCATCAAGCGGCTGACAGAGGCGACGCGTGCGGTGATGGACGAACCGGACGTGCGCGCGCGGCTTGAGAAGGTCGGCCTGGAGGCGGGCTATCTCGGCCCCAACGATCTGCATGCGCGCATGGCGCAGGAAATGCCGATGTGGAAGGAGATCGTTGAGCAGGCGGGGATTAGGAAGGAATAGCTAAACGCTTGCGATTGGTGCGCAGCGCT
>Ga0207806_1000079_pt1 | contig 22610 bp, 16 predicted proteins | sample LuqExpMetageno72_FD_187829 | JGI IMG/M metagenome (GOLD analysis project Ga0207806, IMG submission 187829) | Tropical forest soil microbial communities from Luquillo Experimental Forest, Puerto Rico - Sample 72 (SPAdes) | ecosystem: Environmental > Terrestrial > Soil > Tropical forest ...
CCGCCAGATCGCGCTCGGCCGCGCGCACATCGGGGCGATGGGCAATCAGCCGCGCCGGATCGCCCACGGCCACCGCGGCCGGCGGCAGCGGCACGGCCAGATGGCCCTCATCCACCCCCACCGGCGCCAGCAGCGCATCCAGCGCGCCCGGCGCCACGCCCGCCAGCACCGCCAGCGCATCGAGATAGGCGGCCCTGTCGGCCGAGAGCGTGGCCAGCGCCTGGCGTGCCTCTTCCAGCTGGCGGGCCAGGCGCGCCACATCGGCATCGGCCGCGGTGCCCTGCGCCACGCGCTGGCGCACCAGGCCCATCTCGGCCTCCAGCCGTTCCACCACATGGCGCTGGGCGGCCAGCCGCTGCTGGCGCTGGCGCAGCAGCACATAATCCTGCGCCACTTCGGCAGCCAGCGACACTTGCGCATCGGCCACCCGGTCAGCCGCAGCATCAGCGCTGGCGCGGCCGGCTTCCACCGTGCGGCGCTGCTTGCCGAACAGGTCCAGCTCCCAGCTGGCATCAAGGGCGGCGTTGTAGAAATTGAGCGTATCGACGCCGCCAATGCCGGTTCCGGGCAGATCGGCATGCATCACCGCGCCCATCGCGCCCACCGTGGGGAGCAGGCGGGCCTTGTCCTGCTTCAGGCTGGCGCGGGCCTGGCCCAGCCGGGCCGCAGCCGCCGCCAGCGAGGGATTGCCGGCCAGCGCCTGCGCCTCCAGCGCATCGAGCACCGGATCGCCCAGCCCATGCCACCAGCGCGGCGCGGGCGCGGCGCCTGTCTCGCCGGCGATGCCGCTGGCGCGGGCAAAGGCGGCCGGCGCCGGCACCGCGGCGGCTGGCCCGTGATAATCGGGCCCCGCCTTGCAGGCCGCCAGCGCCAGCGCCAGCGCCAGCCCGCCACACCGCGCCATGTTGGCCGAAAGAGAAGGGATATTGGCAAGGCTCATATCGCTATCCGTATTGATCCGTCTGTTCATGGCCGCGCCCGTTCAATGCGCCGCCGCGATCGGCCCCTTGGGCAGCGGGCGCAGCAGCAGCACCAGCGGGCTGACGAAGAGGATGCCCATCGCCAGCAGCCAGAAGATGTCGTTATAGGTCATCACCAGCGCCTCGCGGGCAATGGTGCCGCCCAGCTGGCGGATGGCCGCCGCCTGGTTGCCGCCGGCATTCTGCGCCAGCGCCGCCAGATAATCCTGCACCCGGTCGGAATTGGCCGACAGCGTGTCTTCCAGCCGGCGGCTGTGCAGCCACTGGCGCTGATCCTGCAGCACGGCAATGCCCGCCAGCGCCAGCGATCCGCCCAGGTTGCGCGCCGAATTGAACAGGCCCGCCGCATCGCCCGCCTCGTGCCGCGGCACCGAGGCGATCGCCGCCTGGTTGAGGAACAGGAAGGCAAACACCGATCCCATCCCCCGCAGCAATTGCGAGAGCACGAAATCATGGCCCGAGGTCAGCGCGCTCATGTCAGTGTCGACCAGGCAGCTGGTGAACATCATGGCAAAGCCGATGGAGACCGAAATGCGGATATCGATGTTGCGGATAAGCAGCGGCGTCAGTGGCATCATGGCCAGGCTGGGCAGGCCCGAGATCAGCACCACCTGCCCCGATTGCAGCGCGTTGTAATCATCCACCGCCGCCAGGAACTGGGGGATGACGAAAGCCGTGCCATACAGCATCATGCCCACCACCACGCCCATCACCGCCACCGCGCCAAACTGCCGGTCGAGCAGCAGCTTCAGCTTGATGACCGGCCGGCGCGCAACGAACTGGCCCAGCAGCAGCAGGCACAGGCCCAGCCCCGAGCTGACTGTCAGCCAGACGATCTCGGCCGACTGGAACCATTGCTCGCGCTGGCCCTCTTCCAGCACCACCGTCAGGCTGCCAAGGCCGATGGCCAGGCCCAGGATGCCGATCCAGTCGGCGTTCCAGAACTCTTCCCAATGCGGGCGCTTGTGCGGCAGGCCGATCAGCAGCAGGCCCACCAGCACGCAGCCCACCGGCAGGTTGAGGAAGAAGGCATAGTGCCACGACCAGTTTTCCGTCAGCCAGCCGCCGATCAGCGGCCCCAGCACCGGCCCCAGAATGGCCGTGACGCCGAACAGCGCATTGCCCACCGGCTGCTGGTGATGGGGCAGGCGGGTGGCGATGATGGTCATCGCGGTGGGGATCAGCGCGCCGCCGGTAAAGCCCTGCCCCACCCGGCCGATGATCATCTGCGGCAGGGTGGTGGCCATGCCGCACACCATCGAGAACAGGGTGAACAGCGTGACCGCCACCAGCAGCAGGCTGCGCAGGCCAAACAGCCGCTCCAGCCAGGCCGACATCGGGATGATGATGATCTCTGCCACCAGATAGCTGGTGGCCACCCAGGTGCCCTCGGTGCCGCTGGCGCCGATCGCGCCCTGAATGGTGGGCAGCGCCGAATTGGTGATCGAGATGTCGAGCGTGGCCATCATCGCGCCCAGGCTGCCGGCGGCCACGGCCATCCAGGCGGACAGGTCCGCATCATGGTGCTCGGCGCCGGGATGTTCGGCAGGCGCCGTCATTGGGCGGCGGCCCGGTTGTGCCGCTCCTGCTCCTCGCGGATGCGCTGGTTGGCATCGCGGGCGCTGCGCGTGTCCACCGTCACTTCCACAGACATGCCCGGCACCAGCAGCTGGCGCGTTTCCGGCCCGGCATAGATCGCCACGCGCACCGGCACGCGCTGCACGATCTTGGTGAAATTGCCGGTGGCATTCTGCGGCGGCAGCACCGAGAACTGCGCCCCCGTGCCCGGCGAGACACTGTCTACCTTGCCGAGGATATCAACGCCCGGCAGCGCATCCACCCGCACATGCACCGGCTGGCCGGGGCGCATCAGCCCCATCTGCGTTTCCTTGAAATTGGCGGTGATGTAGATCTGGTTCACCGGCACCACGGTCATCAGCCGGGTGGCGGGCTGCACAAACTGGCCCTGGCGCACGCCCTTGTCGCCCACGCGGCCATCGGTGGCGGCGCGGATCAGCGTGGAGGAAAGGTTCACATTGGCGGCATCGAGCTGGGCCTGGGCGCCCTCGCCCTGCGCATTGGCCTGGGCCAGCTGGGCCTTGAGGCTGCCGATCGCCTGGCGGGCAGAGGCCAGGGCGGCCGCGGCCGCATCGGCGCGGCCGCGGGCCTGGGCGGCATCGTTCTTCAGGCTGGCCAGATGCTCGCGCGTTTCGGCGCCGGTGGCGGCCAGCGGGGCATAGCGGCCCACCTGATCGGCGGCATAGGCGGCCTGATCGCGCGCCACGGCGAGATCGGCGGCGGCCTTGTCGATCGCGGCCTGCTGCTGGCGGATCTGCGCCTCGGCGCCGGTGGCGCTGGCCTTGGCGGCATCGATCTGGGCGGCATATTGCGCGGTCTGCGCGCGATAGTCGCGCGGGTCGATCTGCACCAGCGGGTCGCCCGCCTTCACCGCCTGGTTATCGACGACGAAGACCTTCTCCACATAGCCGGCCACCTTGGGCGACACGGTAACGCCATCGGCCTGCACATAGGCATCCTCGGTGGATTGCTGATAGCGGCCATAGATCTCGTAATAGGCAAAGCCACAGATGCCCGCCACCGCCAGCACGCTGCCCGCCCCCAGCAGCACCTTGCGCAGCCCCGGACGGATGCGACCGCCATTCTCCTCGGCAGAATCAGACGCATTTTCGGCAGGAACATCGGATTGGGGCACGCAGCGAAACTCACGCTTGATCGGTCGATGCCCGGTCAAATGAACGCAGTTGCGGAATTATGCAAGACCATTTATTAAGCCCACTTATGAAATTGACGGACGAAGCGCTGATCACCGATCTGGGCCGGGTGTACCTGCTGATGCACCGGCGGATGAACCGCGCGCTGAGCGCGCAGGGCCTCTCGCTGGCGCGGATCAAGACGCTGCTGTGCATCCGCCGGCAGCAGGGCACGGCCCGCGCGGCAGACCTCGCCGATTTTCTCGACCAGACCCCGCGCACCGTGACCGAGATGCTCGACGGGCTGGAGCGCGACGGGCTGATCACCCGCCTGCCCGACCCGGATGACCGCCGCGTGAAACGCCTGGTGCTGACCGCGCAGGGCGAACAGCTGGTAACCACCACAGAACCCCTGCGCGGCCGCATCATCCATGAAATATTCACGCATTTCGCGCCGGAAGAACGCCAGGGCCTGCGCCGCGCGCTCGACCGTTTTCTGGGTGAATTGGCCGAATAATGGATCTTTTTATTCTTTTTCCGTGTATTGCGCAGGTCACAATGCAGTCATAAACCTTCCTCTGCATCCGGCGGTGCGACGCCGAATACAACGGGGGGTTTATGACAAGACTGCGCAAGGGCTTTGCCCGTTTTCTGCTGCTGGGTGCGGCATGGCTGCCCTGCGCCCTGCCGGCGGCAGAAGCGCCCACGGCGCCAGCCCCTGCTCCGGCCCCCGCTCCGGCCCACAGCGCAGCTGATTTCGCGCAGATCCCCTTCGTTGAAAACGCCAGCATCTCGCCCGATGGGCTGCATATCGCCGGCATCTTCGGCCTCGATGGCGCCCGCCGCATCGCCATCCTCAACCTGTTCGACAGGAGCGAGAAGCCAGTGGTGGTGGCCATGCCCGATGGCACCGAGGCCGATGACGTGCAGTGGGTGAACCGCGATAATATCATCGTGCGCCTGCGCATGCTGATCCCGCTCAACCTGCCCTATGTGACAGGGCCGGACCGCGTCTATGTAACGCGGGTGGTGGCGGTGAACCGGATCAGCCACAAGCTCACCCGCCTGTTGTGGAACATGCACGGGCTGGATGCGGCCGATGTGGTTCACCTGCCCACCGATGGCAGCGCCGAAATCGAGATCGCCGCGCAGGATTCGATCTTCAAGGAAGCGGAATTCTGGCCCACCGTCTACCGCGTGAATGTGGAAACGGGCCAGCTGCACATGGTGCAGGCCGGCCGCGAGGATGTGCTGGAATGGACCGCGGATACCACCGGCCGGGTGCGGCTGGGGATGGGCTATGAAGACAGCACCCGCAGCTTCCGCCTGCTCTATCGCGGCGAGCATGCCGACGTTTTCCACAAGGTGGATCAGGCCGATACCCGCAAGCGCGAGCGTGTGATCCAGCCGCTGGTGTTTCTGCCCGGCGGCGACCATGCGCTGGTGCGCCACGAGGACGAACACGGCCACGACCAGATCTACGAGATGGATCTGATCAGCCGGCAGGATGTGCACCCCTTCTACACCGCGCCCGAGGGCCAGTGGGTGCAACATGTCATCCTCTCGGCCGATGAGAGCACCGTTCTGGGCGTGCGTCTGGGCGGCGGCGACCGGGCGATACACTGGCTGGACCCGACGCTGGCCGAGGTGCAGGCGCAGTTCGACAAGGCGGTGGGCAACCGGCGCGCCGAAATTCTCAGCCTCACCCCCGATCGCAAGCGCATGCTGGTGCTGCTCGACCGGGCCGACACGCCCGGCGCGCTCTATTTCTACGATATCGACCAGGGGCGGCTGCAGAAGCTGGCCCCGCTGAACCAGCCGCTGGGCACCACGCCGCTGGCGCCGGTGCGCCATGTGTCCTTCCATGCGCGCGACGGGCTGGCGATCGAGGCGATCCTCACCCTGCCCCCCGGCCTGCCGGCCTACAAGCTGCCGATCATCATGCTGCCCCATGGCGGCCCCTGGGCGCATGACAGCCTGGATTACGATTATTGGGCGCAGTTCCTGGCGGCGCAGGGCTATGCGGTGATGCAGCCCAACTTCCGCGGCTCCACCGGCTATGGCACGGCTTTCGAGCGCAAGGGCGAGGGCCAGCTGGGCCTGGCCATGCAGGACGACATTACCGACGGGCTGAAATGGGCCGTCGCGCAGGGGCTGGCCGATCCGGCGCGCGCCTGCATCATGGGCGGCTCCTATGGCGGCTATGCGGCGATGTGGGGGGCGGCCAAGGATCCTGATCTCTATCGCTGCGCCATCTCGATTGCCGGCGTTGCCAGCCTGCGCCGCGAGGTGAACGGCTTTGGCGATTATCTCATGGGCAACAAATACCGCGACGACTGGGGCCGGATGAGCGCGGATTTCGCCGCTGTCTCCCCGGCCAATGCGGCAGACCGGATCAAGGCGCCGCTGCTGCTGATCCATGGCAGCAAGGACGTGACGGTGAACCCCGCCCAATCCGAGCTGATGGCCAGCCGGATGCGCGCGGCCGGCAAAACCTTCGAATATCTGCCCCTGCCGCTGGCCGACCACCACTTTGGCCGCCAGCCAGACCGGCAGAAGCTGCTGGAAACCGTGGCGGCGTTTCTCGCCCGCTATAACCCCGCCAATTCGCCCACCATTCCGGCCGCCGGGCCCGCCAATCCGCCCCCGCAGGCCAGCGCGGCCCCGGCAAAAGGCGCCGTAGCTCAATAGGCCAGATGCGCCCGCAGCCCCAGCACGCTGGCAGGGCCCCGGTCACGGTTGTAGCCGGGGTTCACCACCAGCTGGTAATCGGCGGTGAGGTTGAAATGGCTGAAGGGCTGCCAGTCGTAATAGGCCTCGCCGATCCATTCATTGCCGGGGTGGGCCAGCGCGCCATCGCCCACCAGAATGCCCAGGCCCCCATCGGCCAGGAAGCGCTGGCGCGCCTTTGAGGCGCCGTTGACAACGCCGGCCAGCCCCACCGTATCGGCAGCGCGGCCCCAATGCGTGCCTTTCAGCGACAGGCCGAACGACAGGCTGCGGTCGATATCGGTGAAATCATAGGCTTCGTAGCGCCCGTCGGTCAGCCCCGCGCGCAGGAACACGCCCAGCGTGTCGGTCAGCTCCTGCTCGGCGTTCAGCATGCCGCCCCAGCGGTTGGCCGGCCGGCGCAGGGTGGCCAGATCGGGCATGGTGCCGGTGCTTTCGGCCACGGCGCTCGCCTCGGCCAACGAGGCAAAGCGGCCGTGGTTGCGAAACACCGTGACCCGCAGCGCGCCGGGGTGGCCGGCGATGGTGTGGCGGTGCTCCACCTCGCCCAGCAGCTGGAACTGGCTGAGGTTCGTCTCCAGCTCGGTGGTGTTGGGCACCGTCGAGAGGTTGGCCAGGCCCAGCCGCAGCGTCCACGCGCCCTGATACCATTCGCCCGCCGCGGCATAGGTATAGCCCCAGGCATCGGCGGCATAATCGAAACTGCCCGTCTCGATGATCGACCAGTTGAAGAAATCGGCCCGCGGATCATGGGCATAGCGGTTGGTGTCGAACACATCGCCCAGCGAGAACTTGCCGATGGTGAAGACCAGCCGGTTGGCCGTGGTGCTGCCGCGCAACTGGTTGGCGGCGGCATCCACCTGCTGCACCGCGCCGCCCAGCTGCACCGTCTGGCGCAGAAAGGCGCGCTGCAGCCGCACATAGGGCGCCGCCTTGCCCACCTTGTAGGCCTCGCCGCTGACAAAGCCGGCCACGCCCAGCGTGTTCGACACACCAAAGCCCTGATCGACCTCGGGGTTCAGCCACAGCTCCGCCCCCTGCCAGGGCCGCACGCCGAAATAGAGCGTGGCATCCACCGTCTCGCGCAGCTGGTTGGGCAGGAAGCTGTTGGTGCCGGTGTAGGGCGAGGCAAAGCCGGTGGCCTGCTGGGCGGTGACCGTGACCTGGCCGTGAAGGGCGAAATCCTGCGGGGCGCTATCGGCGGCCGCGGGCGCAGGGGCTGCATCAACCACCTGCTGGGCCTGTGCGCTGCCGGCCCCGCAAGGCCCCATCAGCCCGGCCAGAACGGACAGCGAGAGGCAGGCGCTGCCCCTGCGCTTCGAGATACAAACCATGCAAACCCCACTCAACGGCCGCGCGAAGGCAGCCCTTTCTCCTGCGCGGGATCGCCGCCCGCGTGATTCTGAACCGCGCCGCCTATGCCGCAATTTGCGGCCGGGCGCGCCTGCTTATCCGCGGGCTGCTGATAGTTTTATTACACGCCCTGCAAAGGCCTGCGCGCTGGCTCAGAACGCCGACCAGTCGCCATCGGCCGGCGATGGCGCCAGCGCCAGATTGCCGGCCACCGCGCCGCCCCGGGCCTGTGGCTCTGGCGCCATCATGTCCTCGCTGGCCAGCGTGCGGCGGCGGCGCAGCCGGGCAACATTGCCCGCCTGTTCCTCGCGCGCTTCCACATCGCGGGTGCGGAAGGTGCGCACCAGGCTGGCCAGTTGCTCGGCCTCTTCGGAAAGGCTGCGGGTGGAGGCGGTGGTTTCTTCCACCATGGCCGCGTTCTGCTGGGTCATCAGGTCCATCTCGCCCACAGCGCCGTTCACCTGCCGGATCGAGCCGGCCTGCACTTCGGCGCTGCCGGCGATCTCGCCGATAAGGCCGGTCACCTCGCCCACCCGCGCCACGATCTTGCCCAGCAGCGCGCCGGTTTCGCCCACCAGCGCCACGCCGGCATCCACCTGGCCGGTGGAGGTGGTGATCAGTTCCTTGATATCCTGGGCAGCCGCGGCGCTGCGCTGGGCCAGGGCGCGCACCTCGCTGGCCACCACGGCAAAGCCCTTGCCAGCGTCGCCCGCGCGCGCGGCTTCCACGCCGGCATTCAGCGCCAGCAGGTTGGTCTGGAAGGCGATGCCATCGATCACATCGATGATGCTGGTGATTTCCTGGGCAGAGCGTTCAATGCCGGCCATCGCCTCGATCGCCCGGTTGACCACGGTGCCGCCCTCGCTGGCCTCGTCATGGGCCTGGGCGATCGTCTCGCGCACGGACATCGCCCGCGTGGCGGTTTCGGCCACGCCTTCTGTCACCTGGCTCATGGCGGCGGCGGTCTCCTCCAGGCTGGCGGCCTGCTGTTCGTTGCGGCGCGACAGGTCGTCGGTGGCCGCGCGGATCTCGGTGATCGCCTTCATCACGCTGTTGGCGCCCACCCGCACCGAGCCGATGGCCTGCGCCAGCGCCATCTGCGCCGAGTTGAAATCGGTGCGCAGCCGCTCGTAATTGTCGGGGAACTGGATCTGGATGCGATATTCCAGATCCTGGGCGGCCAGCTTGGAAAGGCCGGTGCTGAGCGCGGTGACGACCTCTTCCTGCTCCATCTCGGCCATCATCTTGGCCAGCGCCGTCTCGCGGAAGACAGCGGCGGCAGCGGCCATCTGGGCCACTTCATCGCCCGCTTCGTCGCCGGTGATCTCCTCGGCATAATCGCCATGGGCCATGGCCTGCAGGGTGGCCGTCAGCCGGGTGATCGGCTCCACCACCTCGCGCCAGACGAACAGCCCCGCCCAGCCCAGCGCCGCCGCGCCTGCCAAGATCGTCACCAGCATCAGCCCCAGCGCCACCAGCATCAGCCGGTCGGCAGCGGTGCTGTCGGCATCCATGCGGGCGGTCAGCGCGTCTTTCAGCGTGTCCTGCACATGTTCGAAACGGTCGAAGGAGGCGGTGAAGCTGTCCATCTCGCCGCGCGCATCCTCCGGGTGGGTCAGCAGCCGGTCGGCGGCGGCCTTGGCCCGCTCGATATAGTCGCGCTCGGGGCCGATGGTGTCGTCCACCCGCTTTTGCAGCCCTTCGGGATAGGTCTGGCTGAAGACGAAGGCATAGGCGCCCGTCAGCCCGTCGATATCCTGGCGCAGGCCGGCAAAGGCCCTGTCGCGCGCGGGGGCATCATGGCGCTGCATGGCATCGCCCAGACGGAACATGTCGCCCTGGATGGCATCATGCTTCATGTCGCCGAACATCTGGTTGCGCTGCACATCGGCCATCAGCTTCTGGCGCGTGGCATAGCCGCGCATCTGCCATTGCAGGAAGGAGGACGCGCTGACCTGCACCACGCTGACCGCCACCAGCACCGCAAGGCACCGGATCAGCCGCTGGCGAATGCTCAATCCCGAAAACAGCCGCACATGCAACTCCCGATACCAGGCCCCTGGCGGGCCACATCACCCCGATCGGCCCCGCCCTAGCCGGCCGGGCGCAAAAGCCGCGTTACCCGTGACCCTGTGAAAGCCCCTAGAGGCCCTGCCGAAAGCCCTTGCCTTGCGGCCCACATCGCGCCAAGGCGGGGATGTGCTTGCTCGCCTGCCCCGCCCGCTGCTGCTGCTGATCACGCTGGCGATCCTCGCCATCTCGGCCTGGTGCCTCACCATCAAGCCGCCGCCGATCCGCGTGGCCAAGAAGGGCGGCTACACCGATGTCCACCTCTACAAGGACATCACCGAGGGCATGCGGCAGGGGCAAACCTATTACCAGGCGGCCGTGGCCACCCAGCGCGCCCATCACTATCCGCTCAAGCCCTTCATCACCGTGCGCCCGCCCACGCTGGTGTGGCTGGCCGCGCATCTGGGCTGGCGGGGGGTGGATGCGATTGCCGGCGTGCTGGTGTTCATCGCCGCCCTGTGCTGGTTCGGCGCCTCGGAAATCGGCCTCAGCTTTGCCGAAAGGCTGGGGATCACCACGGTGGTGGCGGGCGCATCGGCCCATGCGGTGTTTTCCACCGTGCTGATCGCGCTGCATGAATATCTCGCCGGCATCTGCATCGCGCTGGCGCTGGCGGGCGTGTTTGCCGGCAAACACCGCTGGGGCCTGCCGCTGCTGGCCGCCGCCCTTGGCCTTGCCGTGCGCGAGCTGGTGCTGCCCTTCGTGCTCTTGGCGCTGGCCTTTGCGCTGGTGGAAAGGCGCTGGCGCGAGGCGGCGGCGTGGGGGGCGCTGGTGGCGACCTTTGGCCTGGCCATGGCCTTTCACGCGCAAGCGGTGAACGCGCTGGTGCTGCCGGGCGACATCACCTCGCCGGGCTGGCATGCGGGCCAGGGTTTTTCCGCTTTCCTGAAGGCGGTGATCTACACCTCCTATCTGGCGCCCCTGCCCCAGCCGGTGGCGCTGTTGATGGCGATGCTGCCGATGGTGGGCTGGCTGGCGCTGGATGGCCGGCGGGGCGCCTTCTGCTGCCTGCTGGTGGCCGGCTATGCGGTGATGATCGCCTTCTTCTCGCGGGCCGACACGTTCTACTGGGGGGCGATCATGCTGCCCTGGTATTTCATCGGCTATGTGCTGCTGCCGCGCGCGGTGCTGCAGCTGTGGGGGGTGGCGCGCGGGAAGCCCGGTTCTTTCGTGATTGGCAAGAAGCCGGCCAGCCTGTAGAGCGCTGGCCCATACATCTCACATCTTCGCTGGAGACCGCCACGTGGCCGCCCAATACGCCTTCGTCATGAAGAGCATGACGAAAACCTTTCCCGGTGCGCAAAAGCCGGTGCTCAACAACATCAGCCTGCAGTTCTATCAGGGCGCCAAGATCGGCATCGTGGGCCCCAACGGCGCGGGCAAATCCACGCTGATGAAGATCATGGGCGGGATCGACACGGATTACACCGGCGAGGCCTGGGCGGGCGAGAACATCACCGTGGGCTATCTGCCGCAGGAGCCGCAGCTTGATCCCACCAAGTCGGTGCTGGAAAACGTCAAGGATGGCGCTCGCGAGACGGCGGATCTGGTCGACCGCTTCAACGAGATCAGCAACATCATGGCCGATCCGCCGGAAGACGCCGATTTCGACGCGCTGATGGAAGAGATGGGCGAGCTGCAGGGCAAGATCGACGCGGTGGACGGCTGGACGCTGGACAACCAGCTGGAGATCGCCATGGAAGCGCTGCGCTGCCCGCCTTCCGACTGGCCGGTGGAAAGCCTTTCGGGCGGTGAAAAGCGCCGCATCGCGCTCACCCGCCTGCTGATCCAGAAGCCCGACATCCTGCTGCTGGACGAGCCCACCAACCACCTCGACGCGGAAAGCGTGGAGTGGCTGGAAAACCACCTGAAGGAATACCACGGCGCGGTGCTGATGATCACCCACGACCGCTACTTCCTCGACAATGTGGTGGGCTGGATCCTCGAGCTCGACCGGGGCAAGTACTTCCCCTACGAGGGCAATTATTCCACCTATCTGGAAAAGAAGAGCCAGCGCCTGGCCCAGGAAGACCGCGAGGCCACCGGCCGCCAGAAGGCAATCAACGACGAGCTGGAATGGATCCGCGCCGGCACCAAGGGCCGCCAGACCAAGAGCAAGGCCCGTATCAAGAAGTTCGAGGAACTGGTCGCCAGCCAGGAAAACCGTGGCCCCGGCAAGGCCCAGATCGTTATCCAGGTGCCAGAGCGCCTTGGTGGCAAGGTGATCGAGGCGAAGAACATCTCCAAGGCCTTTGGCGACAAGGTGCTGTTCAACGACCTGTCGTTCCTGCTGCCGCCGGGCGGCATTGTCGGCGTGATCGGGCCGAACGGCGCGGGCAAGTCCACCCTGTTCAAGATGATCACCGGCCAGGAAAAGCCCGATAGCGGCACGATCGAAATCGGCAGCACCGTGCGCCTGGGCTATGTCGACCAGAGCCGCGACCATCTGGACCCGACCAAGAACGTCTGGGAAGAAATTTCCGACGGGCTGGATTACATGAAGGTCAACGGTTTCGACACCTCGACGCGCGCTTATGTCGGCGCCTTCAACTTCAAGGGCCAGGATCAGCAGAAGAACGTCGGCAAGCTGTCGGGCGGTGAGCGCAACCGCGTCAACATCGCCAAGATGCTGAAGCGCGGCGGCAATGTGCTGCTGCTGGACGAACCCACCAACGACCTTGACGTGGAAACGCTGGCAGCGCTGGAAGAGGCGATCGAGAACTTCGCCGGCTGCGCCGTGGTCATCAGCCACGACCGCTTCTTCCTCGACCGCCTTGCCACGCACATCCTTGCCTTTGAGGGCAATGGCCATGTCGAATGGTTCGAGGGCAACTTCGAGGCCTATGAGGAAGACAAGCGCCGCCGCCTGGGCGACGCGGCTGACCGCGCCAGCGCCGGCGCCTACAAGAAGCTGACCCGCTGAGGCCAGCCTGGCGCCAGCAAGCCGGCATCGCCGGCCTTCGATGACAAGCCTGCATGGCCGGCGTTCCCCGATGGGAGCGCCGGCCATTCATTTTGGCTATCCTGAAAATGAACGCCAGCCGGCCGCATGGTTCAGCTTGGCGACAGCGGATTTCACCTAGATTGCAGCTTGTGAGGTGCTACATTTCAGCGCCTGCGGGGTAGGAGGTGCGATGATGGCCAGGATTTCTTCTTCTTTGCGCAAGGGCGCCAGCGCCGCTTTCGTGGTGGCCATGCTGATGGCCTCTGCCGCGCCGATGGCACAGGCCCAGCCCGGCCCGGGCAACGAACATCGTGGCGGCCAGGGCGGTGGTCAGGGCGGCGGCCAACCCCAGGGTGGCGGCGGCAACCATGGTGGCGGCCAACCCCAGGGCGGCGGCGGCAACCATGGCGGTGGCCAACCCCAGGGCGGTGGCGGCAATCATGGCGGCGGTGGCCAGCCCCAGGGCGGCGGCCAGCCTCAGGGCCGGCCGCAGGGCGGTGGCCAGCCGCAAGGTGGCGGCCAGCCCATGATGGGCGGCGGCAATCGCGGTGGCGGCCAGATGGTGATGCCGCATGGCGTTTCCGGCCAGCCGATGATGAACGGTGGCAACCGCCCCGGCGGCCAGCCGATGATGAACGGCGGCAACCGCCCCGGCGGCCAGCCGATGATGAACGGCGGCAATCACCCCGGCGGCCAGCCCATGATGAACGGCGGCAATCGCGGCCCCGATGGGCGCGGCGGGCCGGATGGGCGCGGCGGCCCCGATGGCCGTGGCTGGTCGCGCGATTGGCGCAATGATTCGCGCTACGACTGGCGCGGCTGGCGCGAGGGCAACCGCGATGCCTTCCATATCGGCCGCTATTATCCGCCCTATCGCGGCTATGGCTATCGCCGGCTGGGCGTAGGCTTCATGCTCGATCCGCTGTTTTTCGCTTCCAGCTACTGGATTTACGACCCCTGGTTCTATCACCTGCCCGATGCCTATGGGCCCTATCACTGGGTAAGGTATTATAACGATGCCCTGTTGGTGGATACGTCAACCGGTCAGGTGGTAGAAGTGCTCAACGACTTCTTCTGGTAACCCCTGCCAGAAGCGGAACGCCGGTAGAGTGGACCGGCCGATGGCCCCCGCCAGCCGCTGCCCCGCGGTTGACGGGGGCTTTTCCTTTGCGCCGGGCTTGGGTTGCGCTAGCCTCCGGGGATGTTCACCGCCCTGCGCCCTGCCCGCCCCGCCGCCGACCGCTCCGCGCTGGAGCGGCTGGGCAGCGCCGTGCGCCAGCGGCTGGATGCTGATCCTGCCGCCTGGCGCATCCCGGTGGAAGCGGCGGAAATCTATGCCATCGGCCAGTTCCTCAGCGCACAGGAATGCACCCGCTTCATCGCCATGGTGGACGAGGTGGCGCAGCCCTCTGCCACTTTCGATCCCTCCAGCCAGCAAACCTATCGCACCAGCTTTTCCGGCGATGTGGACCGCGAGGATCCCTTCGTGCGGATGATCGAGCGGCGGATCGACGACCTGCTGGGCATAGCGCCCGCATATGGCGAGACGGTGCAGGGCCAGCGCTATCGCCCGGGGCAGGAGTTCAAGGCCCACCACGACTGGTTCTACACCGATGCCGCCTATTGGCCGCAGGAAAAGCGCCATGGCGGCCAGCGCAGCTGGACAGCGATGATCTACCTCAACCAGGTGGAGGCAGGCGGCGCCACGGTGTTCCCCGACCTTGGCGTCTCGGTAACGCCGGAGCCGGGCATGCTGCTGGCCTGGAACAATGCCACGCCCGATGGCCTGCCCAACCCCGCCACGCTGCATGCGGCAGAGCCGGTGGCCAGCGGCGTGAAATATGTGATCACCAAATGGTATCGCACCCGGCGCTGGGGAGCGTGAGCGAGCGCCAGGGCCCGCTGAACGCCCCCCGGGCGGCTTATTTGTCCAGCGCCTCGGCGATCAGCGCGCGGGTGTTGCCAATGCCATAAAGCGCGATGAAGCTGCCCATGCGCGGCCCCTGCGCGCTGCCCAGCAGCGTTTCATACAGGGCCTTGAACCAGTCGCGCAGCGATTCAAAGCCATAGTGCGGATCCTTGCCGATCTCGTAGACGATGTTCTGCAATTCCTCAGCCGAGGCATCGTCGCTGGTGGCGGCCAGTTCCTCGTCCAGCGCGGCAAGGGCGGCGGCCTCGTTGGCCTCGGGCTTGCGGCGCTGCAGCGTGGGGGCGATGAAATCGCGGTTGTAGGCCAGCGCGCAGGTCACCAGCGTGTCGAGCGCGGGGTGGGCCTCGGCGCGGGCATCCTCCACGTAATTGGCCAGATAGCTCCACACCTGCTCGCGCGTGGCCGAGGCGCCCAGCACGCCCACCAGGTTCAGCAGCAGGCCATAGGTCACCGGCAGCCGCTCGCCCTCGCCTGCGCCTTCACCCGCGCCATTGGTGCGCAGCAGGTGCCACACCGGGTTGCCCAGCTGCTGCTCCAGCGGCTGGACGGCCAGCTTTTCACGGAACTGCCAATATTCGTCCACCGCGCGGGCGATGATGCCGGGGTGCAGGCTCTTGGCGCTCTTGGGCTCGCGGAAGAGGTAGAAGCCGAGGCTCTCCTCGCTGCCATAGGTCAGCCATTGCTCGATCGTCAGGCCATTGCCCTTCGACTTGGAGATCTTCTCGCCCTTCTCGTCGAGGAACAACTCGTAGATCAGCCCTTCCGGCTTGCGGCCGCCCAGGGCCTGGGCAATCTTGCCGCTCTGCGTCACCGAATCGGTGAGATCCTTGCCGCACATTTCGTAGTCTACGCCCAGCGCCACCCAGCGCATCGCCCAATCCACCTTCCATTGCAGCTTGGCGCCGCCCTGGAAGATGCAATGCTCGATGATCTGGCCTCCAGGAACACTGGCATCCTCAAAGCGGACGAGGCCCGCCTCGGCATCCACCACTTCCACCGGCACCTGCAACACCACGCCGCTGGTGGGCGAGACGGGCAGGATGGGCGAATAGGTCTTGCGACGCTCCTCGCGCAGGGTGGGCAGCATGATGCCCATGATCTTGTCATAGGCGCGCAGCACGCCGCGCAGGGCCTCATCGAAATCGCCCGCGTTATAGCGATCGGCGGCCGACACGAATTCGTAATCGAAGCCGAAGCGATCGAGGAAGGCGCGCAGCATGGCGTTGTTATGCGCGGCAAAACTGTCATGCGTGGCGAAGGGATCGGGAATGCGGCTGAGCGGCTTGCCGAGATTGGCCGCCAGCAGATCGCCGTTGGGCACATTGTCGGGCACCTTGCGCAGCCCGTCCATGTCGTCGGAAAAGGCGACGAGGCGAGTGGGGTGGCCGCCGGTCAGCCCTTCATAGGCGCGGCGCACCAGCGTGGTGCGCAGCACTTCCTGGAAAGTGCCGATATGCGGCAGGCCCGAAGGGCCATAGCCGGTTTCGAACAGCACCGGCACGAGGTTGCCATCGCCATCGCGTTTGCCCTGCGGGTAACGCTTGACGAGCTTGCGGGCCTCTTCAAACGGCCAGGCCTTGGACAGTTGCGCAGCGGCGATCAGTTCATTGTCGGTCATGCGCGGTGCTTTGCGCGGGCGCGCAAGATTTCGCAAGCGGGAAGGCGTGGATGGCGCCCCTGCCCGGCCCGCAATGCGTTTACTTTGCCGCGCCAAGGCGCCATCACGCAGCAGTGACCACCCCGCCTGCCTCGCCCCCGCCTGCCCCCTCGCTGCCCGCCCCGCTGAGCCTGCCGGCGCTGCATGCCAGCCATTCCGGCTGCTGGCTGCGCGAAAAGGGCGGCCCCACGCGCCCCTGCGCCAAGGGCGAGGCGATTGTGGCCGCCGCCGACACACCGCTGCTGCTGCTGAACGCGCCGCTGGTGGCCAGCCGGCTGGGCTATCCGGATCTGTCGGGGCTGGATCTGCTGGAGCTTTATGCCTTCATCCACCCGGCGCGCTTCATCGTGCCCACCGCGCGCGGGCTGGCGCAGGCGCTGGGCATTGGTGCAGCCGAGGGGGGTGCCGGCTCCACGGAAACCGAGATCACCGATGCCGATGTGCCCGCCCTGCTGCAACAGGCCGCCGCCTGCCTGATCGCCACCTGCGCCGCGCCCGACTGGCCCGAGCGCGAGGGCGCATGGACGGCGCTGCAGGCGCTGACCCGGCTGCGCTGGCCCTGGGCGGCGCTGCTGGCCCCCCATATCGCCCAGCCTGACCGGGCCGAGCGCTGGCTGTTCACCCGCCTGCCCGAATGGGAGGAAGCGGCCGAACGCCCCCAGCCCGCACAAGTGACGCTGGACGAGAGCGATGTGCTGGCGCGCCTGGCCGCCCTCACCGGCGAAGGGGCGGAACATCGCCCCGGCCAGCAGGCCTATGCCGCGGCGGCGGCGCGCATCTTTGCCCCCCGCGGCCACCCCAAGGCGCCGCATATGGTGCTGGCCGAAGCCGGCACCGGCACCGGCAAGACCCTGGGCTATCTGGCGCCCTCCTCGCTGTGGGCGCAGGCGGCCGGCGGCACGGTCTGGGTGTCCACCTACACCAAGGCGCTGCAGCGCCAGCTGCGCCGCGAAAGCCGCCGCGTGTGGGCTGACAGCCAGCCGGGCCCGGCCCCGGTGGTGGTGCGCAAGGGGCGTGAGAACTATCTGTGCCTGCTGAACCTGGAAGATGCGCTGCAGGGCGGCTTCACCGGCCGGCCGGCGGTGCTGGCCCAGCTGGTGGCGCGCTGGGCCGCCTATAGCCGCGATGGCGACATGATCGGCGGCGATCTGCCGGGCTGGCTGGGCACGCTGTTTCGCCAGCGCGGCATCACCGCGCTCACCGACCGGCGCGGCGAATGCGTTTATGCCGGCTGCCCGCATTATCGCAAATGCTTCATCGAGCGGGCCGCCCGGGCCAGCGCCGAGGCGCAGCTGGTCATTGCCAATCATGCGCTGGTGATGGTGAATGCGGCGCGCGGCAAGGATGTGGCGCAGCGGCCCACGCGCATCGTCTTCGACGAGGGGCACCATGTGTTCGAGGCGGCCGACAGCACCTTTGCCGCAGACCTGACCGGCGCCGAGACGATCGAGCTGCGCCGCTGGGTGATCGGGCCGGAAAAGGGCAGCCGCGGGCGCCGCCGGGGCCTGGCCGCGCGCCTGTCCGACATTGCCAGCTATGACGAGGAAGGCGGCCGCGCGATTGCCGCCGCGCGCGAGGCGGCAGAAGCCCTGCCCGGCGATGGCTGGCTGGGCCGCGTGGTGGAGGGCGAGCCTTCCGGCCCGCTGGAGGCGCTGCTGGCGGCGGTGCGGGCGCTGGTTTATGCGCGCGATGAAAGCGGCGGGCAGGAAGCGGGCTATGCGCTGGAGACAGAAGCGGCGAACCTCGATGGCGATGTGGTGGAAGCGGCGCAAACCGCTCTGGCCGCGCTTGGCCAGCTGCGCCGCCCGCTGATCCAGCTGGGCCTCAGGCTGGAAGCGGTGATCGCCGACGGGCCGGACTGGCTCGACGGGCAGGGCCGCGCGCGGATCGAGGGGGCGCGCCAGTCGCTCACCTGGCGGGTGGAGCTGATCGGCGCCTGGGAAGCCTTGCTGGGGGGCCTGGGCGGCGCTGCCGATCCGGCCTTCGTCGACTGGCTGGCGGTGGACCGGTCCGACGGGCGCGAGTTCGATATTGGCATCCACCGCCGCTGGCTGGACCCGATGAAGCCCTTTGCCGCCAGCGTGCTGGCCCCGGCCCATGGCGTGATGCTGACCAGCGCCACCCTGCGCGATGGCAAGCACGCCGGCGCCGAAGAGGGCTGGGAGGCGGCCATCGCCCGTTCCGGCGCCGGCTGGCTGGAGGGGCCCGCCCATCTCGCCAGCTTCCCCAGCCCCTTCGATTATGCCGCCCAAGCCCAGGTGCTGATCGTGACCGATGTGCCCAAGGGCGATATCCCCGCGCTGGCGGCGGCCTATGCGCGGCTGGTGGAGGCAGCAGGCGGCGGCGTGCTGGGCCTGTTCACCGCCATTCGCCGGCTGCGCGCCGTTTATGGCCGCATTGCCGATAGGCTGGCCCGCGCCGGCCTGCCGCTTTATGCCCAGCATGTCGATCCGATCGACACCGGCACGCTGGTCGATATCTTCCGCGAGGACCCGCATGCCAGCCTGCTGGGCACCGATGCCCTGCGCGACGGGGTGGATGTGCCGGGCCATTCGCTGCGGCTGGTGGTGATGGAACAGGTGCCCTGGCCCAAGCCCTCCATCCTCCACCGCGCGCGCCGGCTGGCCGATGCCGATGGCGGCCAGGCGCATGACGACCGCATCATCCGCGCGCGCCTGGCCCAGGCCTTTGGCCGGCTGATCCGCAGCCGCGGCGACCGGGGGCATTTCGTCGTCCTTTCCGCCGCTTTCCCCAGCCGGCTGCTCAGCGCCTTTCCGCAAGGCACGCCGGTGCTGCGCTGCACGCTGGATGAGGCTTTACAACGCATCGGCGGGGGTGTCTCACGGCCGCAGGAGCACGCAGCCGACGAGACCGACTCGCCGCCTGCCCCCCACAACATGCCCTTTCCCGGATGGTTGCCTGATTGATGAAGAAGCTCGGCCTGTTCCGCCACGCCAAATCCGACTGGTCTGACCAGCGCGCGCGTGATTTCGACCGCCCGCTCAATGCCCGCGGCCGGCTGGGCGCGCCGCTGATCGGCCGCCACATCCGCGATTATGCCGAGGCCGAGCAGTTCCGCTGGGACCGGGTGCTGGCCTCGCCCGCCGTGCGCAGCGCCGAGACGATCGAGCTGGCCGCCGCCGGCGCCGGCATGGAAGCGGCCCGCAGCTTTGCCATCAACTGGGACCGGCGGATCTATCTGGCCAGTTCCGCCGCGCTGATGGATGTGCTGCGCGAACAGAGCGATGCGCTGGACGCGATCCTGATGGTGGGCCACAACCCCGGGCTGGAAGATTTGATCTTCGACCTGGTGCCCGATGATGGCAGCAGCCCCTTGCGCGATGTGGTGGAGGCCAAGTTTCCCACCGCCGCCTTTGCCGTGCTGGAACTGGCGATCGCGCATTGGCAGGATGTGGAAGAGGGCTGCGCGCGGCTGGTGCATCTGATGCGCCCGCGCGATCTCGATCCGGCGCTGGGGCCGGAATTGCACGACTGATTGCACGACTGATAGGGGCGCCCGATGATCAGGCGCTAACCGTCCAGCGCGCGGGCCAGCCGGTCGCGCAGCAGGCGCAGGCCGGCCAGCAGCGCGGCCTGCGCTCCCGCATCCGCGCCGGGCGGCGGAGCCTCTGCGGCGGGCAGCGGCTGTTCCACCGCACCCTCGGTGGCAGCGGCCCGCAGCTGGCGGCGGGCGCCGGCCAGGGTGAAGCCCTGCCCATGCACCATGGTGTGGATCTGCTGCAGCAAGGCCACATCGGCCGGCCGGTAATAACGCCGTCCGCCCGCCAGCTTCACCGGGCGCAGCGCCGGAAACTGGCTTTCCCAATAGCGCAGCACATGCGTTTTCACGCCCAGCAGGCGCGCCACTTCGCCGATGTTGCGCAGGGCATCAGGCGCCTTGGCATCGGCCGGCAGGGCAGCGCCTGCCGCGCTGCCTGAGGCTGCCCCGGATAGTGCCGGCGCGGCCGCCGGCACCATGCCCGGCAGGCCGCCCGCATCAGGCCGCGCGCCCTGAACCTTGCGGCTCAGCTGCCCGATACCCGCTGTTTCAACATCTGGCTGGCGCGGAAGGTGAGCACCCTGCGCGGGGTGATCGGCACTTCCACCCCGGTTTTGGGATTACGGCCCACGCGCTCTGTCTTGTCGCGCAGCAGGAACGTGCCAAAACCGGAAATCTTGACGTTTTCACCGGCAGCCAGCGCATCGGACATGTGCTGCAAGATGGCTTCCACCATCGTCAGCGATTCCGTACGAGACAAACCCATCTTGCGATTGATGGCTTCTGCCAGATCAGCGCGTGTCAACGTGTTAATGGAGCGCATCCTTGCCCCCCTCTGCCTAGAATGGCGACCCTCCCGAATCTCGGAGATAGCAAATCCTGCCGAGAAAACAACGCAGAACACAGGGCATCAGCTGCCCTTCGGTGCCATTTCGGGTCAATTCGGCAAAAAGGAGGCCCCTTTGGGCGCTAACCATTCCCGCTTATATACGGATCAGGCTGGCACCCCAGGTGAAACCGCCGCCCATCGCCTCCAGCATAACCAGATCGCCCGGCTGGATGCGCCCGTCGCGCAGCGCCCGGTCCAGCGCCAGCGGCACCGAAGCGGCCGAGGTGTTGGCATGTTCGGCCACCGTCATCACCACCTTCTCGGTGGGCATGCCCAGCTTCCTGGCGGTGGCTTCCAGAATGCGGGCATTGGCCTGGTGCGGCACCAGCCAGTCGATCTCGTCCATCCCCACCCCGGCCGCTTCGAGCACTTCGAACATCACCGAGGTGAGATTGGTCACGGCGTGACGGAAGACCTCGCGCCCCTTCATGCGCAGCTGGCCCACAGTGCCGGTCGTGCTGGCGCCGCCATCCACAAACAGCAGCTGGTTGTGATTGCCATCGGCGTGCAGGCGCGTGGCCAGAATGCCGGGTGCATCGGGCGCATCGCTCTCGCGCGCCTCGAGCAGCACCGCCCCTGCCCCGTCGCCAAACAGCACGCAGGTGGTGCGGTCTTCCCAGTCGAGAATGCGGCTGAAGGTTTCGGCGCCAATCACCAGCGCGCGGCGCGCCATGCCGGTACGCAGCATCGAATCGGCCACGCCCATCGCATAGACAAAGCCCGAGCACACCGCCGCCACGTCAAAGGCGATGCCGCCATGCGCGCCGATCTCGTGTTGGACGATGGTGGCCGTTGCCGGAAAGGTCTGGTCGGGCGTGGCGGTGGCCAGCACGATCAGATCCACATCCTTGCCCTCGAGCCCGGCGGCGGCCAGCGCGGCGCGCGCGGCCTGCGTGGCCAGCGTCGCGGTCGTCTCGCCCTCGCCGGCAATGTGCCGGTTGCGGATGCCGGTGCGCTCGACGATCCACTCGTCGCTCGTGTCGACCTTTTCGGCCAGCTCGGCGTTCGATACCGCCCGCGCGGGCAGCGCCGAACCGGTGCCGATCAGCACCGAGCGGCGGGTCTTGCCAGCCTGGATCACTTGCCGCCCTCTGCCGCTGCCTTGCCCGGAGTGCGAAGCGTCTCGGCGCCAAAGCGCGCAAGATCGGCAGCGATACGCTCGGTCAGGTTTTCCTCCAGCAGCCGCGCGGTCAAGGCCACGGCGTTGGCCACGCCCAGCGCATTGGCGCTGCCGTGGCTTTTGACGACGATCCCGTTGAGGCCCAGAAACAGCGCCCCGTTGTGATTGTTGGGATCAAGATGGTGCTTGAGCAGCTCGGTAGCCGGGCGCGAGATCAGGAAGCCGATCTTGGAGCGCAGCGAGCTGGAAAACGAGCGGCGCAGCAGATCGCCCACGAAACGGGCCGTACCCTCGACCGCCTTCAGGGCGATATTGCCCGAAAAACCGTCGGTCACGACCACGTCCACCTCGCCGCGGCAGATCTTGTCCGCCTCGGTGAAGCCGTCGAACTGCATGGAGAGCGAAGGCGCCACATCCTTGAGGATCGCGGCCGCATCGCGCAGCTCATCGGTGCCCTTGATGTCCTCAGTGCCGATGTTCAGCAGGCGGACGCGCGGGCTCGATTGCTGGTTGGCAATGCGGGCATAGCCGGCACCCATGATCGCGAACTGCACCAGGTTGCGGGCATCGCAATCGGTATTGGCGCCCAGATCCAGCATGACGAGATCATGCGCGGCAAGCGTTGGCAGAATGGCGGCCAGCGCCGGCCGGTCGATGCCCGGCATCGTGCGCAGCGCCAACTTGGCAATCGCCATGAGCGCGCCGGTATTGCCCGCCGAGAGCGCAG
>Ga0207806_1000080_pt1 | contig 22586 bp, 21 predicted proteins | sample LuqExpMetageno72_FD_187829 | JGI IMG/M metagenome (GOLD analysis project Ga0207806, IMG submission 187829) | Tropical forest soil microbial communities from Luquillo Experimental Forest, Puerto Rico - Sample 72 (SPAdes) | ecosystem: Environmental > Terrestrial > Soil > Tropical forest ...
CGGCATCACCCGCTGGCCCACCAGCGCCGCTTCTGCCGCGCAGCCGGCGGGCTTTTCGCCATGGGCGCGCAAGGCAGTGATTTCCGCCCGGGCCGCGGCCAGATCCGCCTGATAGGCCGGCTTGGTGGCAACCAGCGCCATGGTGGCGCTGGCCGATTGCATGCCCGCTTCCACCGCGCTTTCATTATGCGCGCCGCAGATGAAGCGGCTGTCGCCATAAGCGCGGCCGCGTTCGAGGATCGCCTGCGCGCGGTCCGGCGCGATCTGGCTGAGGATCAGGGCCCAGGTCCAGCCCCAGGTGGTGTGGCCCGATGGATAGTCGAAGCTCATGCGCTGGCGCTTGCTGTCGTAGAGTTCGGCCTCGGGCTGGCAGATCGGGCCGTGGTCGATCGTGAAGGGCCGCTCGCGCTGGTAGACGTTCTTGGCAAGGCCGGTTTCATGGGCGGTGTCGGCCCCGGCCCGGCTGACCAGGCGCACCAGCAGCGGCGCGTTGTCCACCGTCAGCCGCACACCCAACGCGCAGCTGAAATCGCCCAGCAGCGCCGGCGTTGCATAATCGGCATCATGGGTGGCCATCTGCCAGCGGGGCGTGCCCTGCAGCTGGCGGGTCTGGCGGAAGATCGCCCGGTCGGTCTCGTAGCGCGGATCGCCGGGGCGCGGGGCGGGCTCCAGCACATGGGTCACATCGAACTCGCCCGGCGCCAGATAGCCTTGCGGGCGCCCCTCTCCGGCGAGGGCAGCCGCCGCCAGCGCGCTGGCGGAAAAGACAAGCAGGGCAGCAAGATGGCGGCGCATGGGCAGGCGTGGTCCTTTCGGCAGCTGGCGGCAGCAGCGAATCCCGCGCCGCCCCGCCTTATCAGCCAAGGCCAAGCTTCAGCGCAAGCCGGCCCGCCCTAGAACCAGCCCTTCACGCCCAGCACCAGGCTGCGCGCGGCCGCCCCCTCGCCCTCGGCGCGGGCATAGGCGGCGGTGCGCCCGCTGCGCCATGTCCAGGCGGCGCCCACATAGGGGGCAAAGCGGCGAGTGATCTCAAAGCGCAGGCGCAGGCCCAGCTCGGCGCTGGTCAACCCCGCGCCCAGCCGCTCTGCCGGCATGTCCTGCGCCGACAGGTTCAGCTCCATGCGCGGCTGCAGCACCAGCCGGCGCGTGAGGCGCTGGTCGACGCTGGCCTCGATGCGCCCGGTCAGCTGCCCCCTGTCCGACAGATAGGCCGCCGCCAACACGTCGAAGAGATAGGGCGCCATGCCCTCTGCCGCCAGCATCGCATGGCTGCGCGCCGGAGTGGGGCGGATATCCTGCCGCACCCCGGCCTCCAGGTTCCACCACGGGCTGATGGCGCGGGCATAGGCGGCTTCCACCTCGGCCTCATCCAACCGGCGCCCCACCGCCCCCTCGCCCCTTGTGCGCAGCAGCAGCCGGTTCACGTCACCCGCCCAGCCCTCGCCCTCCCAGCGCCAGCGATCGGCCCCGGCGCCCAGCTGATATTCGGCCAGATCCACCTTCATCGCGGCATAGGGCGGGGCGGGCGCCATCATCGCCTGTTCGGCCGCGGCCATGGCAGCGGCGGGCCAGAAGCGGTCGGCCGCGCGATCGTGCACCACAGGCGGGGCCTCGGCACTGCCGGGCGACTGGTCGGTGCCGGCAGGGGAGGCCGGATCAGGATCCGCCAGCGCTCCTTGCGGCAACGCCAACAGGGCCAACAGGGCCAGCAGGCCAAGCGGAGCCGGCGCCCTCATGCCGGGCGCACCTTGACGATGCGCATCATCCCCATCGCCATATGAAGGAAGAGATGGCAGTGGAAGGCCCAGTCCCCGGGCCGCGCGGTCATGTCGAAGCTGATCCTGCCGCCGGGCAGCACGTTCACCGTGTGCTTGCGGGGCGCATGGGTGCCATGGCCGGTCACCAGTTCGAAGAGATGGCCGTGGAGGTGGATGGGATGGGCCATCATCGTGTCGTTCACCAGCGTCATGCGCAGGCGCTCGCCCTTGCGCATGGGGATGGGTTCGTGCGCCTCCTGCATCCTGCGCCCGTCGATCGACCACATGTAGCGGTTCATCGCGCCGGTCAGATGCACCTCGATCTCGCGTTCGGGCGCGCGCGGATCGGGGTTGGGCGCGGCGGCCAGCAGATCGCGATAGGTGAGCACCCGGTGGCCGGCCTGGTCGAGCCCGATGCCGGGATCGCCGCTGCGGTCCTGCGGCATCGGGCTGATCATCTCCACCCCCGGCCCCAGCGCCACCTGCGGGGCATTGGCGCCATCGCGCATCTTCATCGGCCCCATCGCCCCGCCAGACATGGCCATCCCCATGTCCTTCATGGTCAGCAGCGGGCGCGGGCGCAGCGGCGGCACGGCGGCCTTCATGCCGGCCGCAGGCGCCAGCGTGGCACAGGCCATGCCCGAACGGTCCATCGTCTCGGCAGCGATGGTGTAGGCGCGCGGACCCGGCCGCACGATCACGTCATAGGTCTCGCCGGAGCCGAACTGGAACTCATCGACCACCACCGGCTGCACCGCCTGCCCGTCGGCGGCCACCACTTCCAGCGGCAGATCAGGGATGCGCAGGTTGAAGAAGGTCATCGCCGCGGCGTTGATACAGCGCAGGCGCACCGCCTCGCCGGGAGTGAACAGGCCGGTCCAGTTATCGGCCGCATCATGCCCGTTCACCAGATAATGCAGCACGCTGCCGGTCACATCGGCAATATCGGTCGGGTCCATGCGCATGCGCGCCCAGGCCAGGCGCTGGCCCAGCGGCTGGGCCTGCTTACCCCCGGCGAGAAGATCGGCCAGCGTCTGCGGCTGGTGGTTGTAGTAGCCGGGATCGGCCTTCAGCCGGGCGAGAATGCGCGCCGGATCGACAAAGCTGTGATCGGAGAACAGCAGCACATGCTCGCGCAGCACCGGTTCCGGCTCTGGCTCTGCCGGATCGATCACCAGCGCGCCATAGCAGCCCATCATCTCCTGCAGGCCCGAATGGCTGTGATACCAGTATGTGCCGCTCTGGGTAATCGGGAAGGCATAGGTGAAGCTGGCGCCCGGAGCGATGCCGGGAAAGGAGACGCCCGGCACGCCATCCATCTGGAAGGGCAATTCCAGCCCGTGCCAGTGCAGCGAAGTCTCCTCGGCCAGCTCGTTGACAACGGTGAGGCGCAGCATCTGCCCCTGCCGCAGCCGCAGCACCGGGCCCGGCACAGAGCCGTTGATCGCCACCGCCCGGGCCATCCGCCCGCCCATCGCCACAGCGCCCCTGCCGATGCGCAGGGTGATCGCTTCCCCCGAAAGCACCGGTGGGCCGGAAACCACGGGCGGGCCCGAAAACGCGCGCGCGCCGCCCCCCACCAGCACCCCGCCGCCGGCCAGCGCCCCTCCGCGCAGCAGCGCCCGGCGCGCAACATCAGGCCATTTCATGACAACCCCCACAGCAACATCTGCCAGCCTATACGCCTCAGCCCACCCCATCCCTCAGCTGCGCGACGAGATTTTTGCGCGCGCGGTAGAGCCGCGTTTCCACCGCCTTTTCGCTGATGCCCAGCACAGCGGCGGTTTCGGCCTGGCTCAACCCCTCGATCGCGCGCAGCACCAGCACTTCCTTCAGCCGCGCCGGCAAGCGGGCAATCGCCGCCATGGTGCGGCGCAGCTCCTCGGCATCGGCCACCTGGCGGTCGGGCAGCGGGGCGGCATCGCCCAGCCCGATGGCCTCCTCGATGGGCCGGGCCAGGCGCAGGGCCGCGCGCAGCCGGCGCCGGCGCGCCCGATCGCGGCATTTGTTGATGGCGATGCGGGCGATCCAATGGGCAAAGGGCCGCGCCCGGTCATAGCGGCCAAGGGCGGCAAAGGCGCTGATGAAGGCCTGCTGGGTGATGTCGAGCGCGGCCTCTTCCTCGCCGCAATGGTGGCGGGCAATGCGGAACACCAGCGCCCGGTGCCGATCGAGCAGCACGCGATAGGCCGCCTGCCGCCCGCCCAGCGCCAGCCCGGCCAGATCGCCGTCGCCCAATTCGCCCAGATCTGCCACGCCGGTGCGGCCTAGCGGGCCGGCGCGGTGAGGGCCTTGACGATCCCTGCATCAAAACGCGCCGCCTGATCGGGCCGCAGCACCGAACGCATCGCAAAGACATGCTCCAGCGTGGCCTTCTGCAGCTCGCCCATGGCATGGTGCGAGCGATCGACCGCGGCGGCCACTTTCGGTCCATAGCCATGTTCGGCCACGACAGCGCTGGCCAGATCCGCGTTATCGGCGCGCAATTCGCCCTCCAGCGCGGCTTTGCGGGTGGCAAAGCCCTGCTCGATCCGGGCGATCTCGGCCGCCTGCCCGGCATCAAGGTCGAGCTGATCGTGCAGCAGGCGGTGCAGCTGGGTATCGTCGGGGCGGGGCGGGGCCAGCAGCGCCCGGCCGGCCAGCGCGCCGCCCAGCCCGGCGGCAAAGCCCAGCACCACCACCCACGCCAGCGCCCCCTTGCGCCACCGCGCGCTCACCGGCCATCGCCCAGCAGGCTGGAAGGGGCAAGCTCGCCCGGCACGCCCAGCGGCAGCGCGCCGCCGGCAGGTGCCGCCGGCAGCCCGCCCGCCAGCGCCCCCAGCAGCAGCGCCAGCCCCGCCACCGCGCCCAGCGCCCCGCGCGGCAGCACCGGATCGCGCGCGGCCGCCAGCCCGGCAAACACCGCCTCGTCGATGCCGGCAAGGCGGGCATCGGGGGGCAGCTGGCCAAGGCGGGCAAGCAGGCGGTCAAGATCGGTCATGGCAGCATCCTTCGGCAATCCGCCCCAGCATACGCGCTTCCTGCGCCATTCCCTCATGCCGCCGGCAAAAAAAGCGCACCCTCGCGTGAGGGGGCCGCCCGCCCGCTGCGTAAACACCGCCAAACCATAGCGGAGTTTTTGCCCCATGCGCCGTGTTCTGCTGGCTGCCCTTGCCCTGTTTGCTTCTCCTGCGCTGGCCCATCCGGCGGTGCTGTCCGCCCAGCCGGCCGATGGCGCCAGCACCGGGCCCGTCTCGCAACTGTCCATCACCTTCAGCGAGCCGCTGGTGGCCGCCCTCTCCGGCATCGACCTGCTGATGACCGGCATGCCCGGCATGGACCATCACCAGCCGATGAAGATGACCGGCGTGAAAACCAGCCTTGCCGCCGACGGCGCCACGCTGGTGGCAAGGCTGCCCCGCCCGCTGCCCGCCGGCACCTACGAGGCCGGCTGGCACGCGGCTTCCTCCGAGGCCCACAGGACAAGCGGAAAGCTGGCGTTTTCCGTCAAATAAGGCAGGATGACGCCGCCCTCCCCCCGGCGCAGCGAAGGACCCGATCGATGACCCCGCACGAGCATGGCGGCTGCCACCACCACGGCGCCGCCACCCCGCCCGAGACGCCTGCCGATGCGCAAAAGGTGACAGACCCTGTCTGCGGCATGCAGGTCGATCCGCTGAAAAGCCCGCATCATGCCGAACTGGCGGGGCAATCCTGGCACTTCTGCTGCGCCGGCTGCCGCAGCAAATTCCTGGCAGACCCCGATCGCTATCTCGCGCCGGCGCCGCCCGCCCCGGCAGAGCCCGTGCCCGAAGGCACCATGTGGATCTGCCCGATGGACCCGGAAGTGCGGCAGGATCATCCCGGCCCCTGCCCCATCTGCGGCATGGCGCTGGAGCCCGAACTGGCCAGCGCCGATGCCGGCCCCAGCGCCGAATATCTCGACATGCGCCGCCGCCTGCTCATTGCCGCGCCGCTGGCGCTGCCGGTGTTCGCGCTGGAAATGGGCAGCCATGTGCTGCCGGGCCTGCATCACCTCATCGCCCCGGCGCTGTCGCACTGGGTGCAGGCGGTGCTGGCCGCGCCGGTAGTGCTGTGGGCCGGGCTGCCGTTCTTCCGGCGGGGCTGGCAATCGCTGCGCAGCGGGCATTTCAACATGTTCACGCTGATCGCCCTCGGCACCGGTGTGGCCTTCCTCTACAGCGCGGCGGCGCTGCTGGTGCCGGGCGCCTTCCCGGCCGATTTCCGTGACATGGATGGGCGCCCGGCGGTCTATTTCGAGGCGGCGGCGGTGATCATCGTGCTGGTGCTGCTGGGCCAGGTGCTGGAACTGTCGGCGCGGGAGAAAACCTCGGGCGCCATCCGCGCCCTGCTCGATCTTGCCCCCAAAACCGCCCGCCGCCTCACCGCCGCTGGCGAGGAGGACATCCCCCTCGAGGCAGTGGCCGTGGGCGACCGGCTGCGCCTGCGCCCGGGCGAGAGCGTGGCGGTGGATGGCGTGGTGATCGAGGGCCATTCCACCCTCGACGAGGCGATGATCACCGGCGAGGCGATGCCGGTGGGCAAGGCGCCGGGCGACCGGGTGATCGCCGGCACGCTCAACCACACCGGCGCGCTGGTGATCCGCGCCGAGAAGGTGGGCCGCGAGACGATGCTGGCCCGCATCGTGCAACTGGTGGCAGAAGCCCAGCGCAGCCGCGCGCCGATCCAGCGCCTGGCCGATGCGGTGGCCGGCTGGTTCGTGCCGGCAGTGCTGGCGGTGGCGCTGCTGGCCTTTGCCGGCTGGGCGCTGTGGGGGCCGGCGCCGCGCCTCGCGCATGGCGTGGTAGCGGCGGTGTCGGTGCTGATCATCGCCTGCCCCTGCGCGCTGGGGCTGGCCACGCCCATGTCGATCATGGTGGGCATTGGCCGGGGCGCCGGGCTGGGCGTGCTGATCCGCAATGCCGAGGCGCTGGAACGCTTCGAGAAGGTGGACACGCTGGTGATGGACAAGACCGGCACGCTGACCGAGGGCCACCCGGCCCTTGCCGCGCTGATCCCCGCTGCAGGCTTCGATGAGGCCGCCCTGCTGGCCCATGCGGCGGCGGTGGAGGCGCTGTCGGAACATCCGCTGGCGCGCGCCATCCTGGCTGCGGCGCGGGAGCGCGGGCTGGCCCTGCCGCCTGCCGAGGGCTTTTCCGCGCCCACCGGCAAGGGCGTGCTGGGGGTGGTCGAGGGGCGGCAGGTGGTGATCGGCCATGCCGCCTTCCTGGCCGAGCAGGGCATCGATGCCGCCCCGCTCGCCGCCCCTGCCGACAGCCTGCGCCGCGAAGGGGCGACAGCGCTGTTCGTGGGCATTGGCGGCGCGCTGGCCGGCCTTGTCGCCCTGGCCGATCCGCTGAAGGCCAATGCCGCCGCCACTATCGCCGCGCTGGCCGCCGAGGGCATCCGCGTGGTGATGCTGACCGGCGACAACCGCGCCACGGCCGAAGCGGTGGCCGCCCGGCTGGGCATTGCCGAGGTGGAAGCCGGCATTCTGCCCGCGGGCAAGGCCGCCGTGGTGCAGCGCCTGCGCACGCAAGGCCATGTGGTGGCCATGGCCGGCGACGGGGTGAACGATGCCCCGGCGCTGGCCGCCGCCGATATCGGCATTGCCATGGGCACGGGCAGCGATGTGGCCCTGCAAAGCGCCGGCGTCACGCTGCTGAAGGGCGATCTGGGCGGCATTCTGCGCGCCCGCCGCCTCTCGCGCGCCACCATGCGCAACATCCGCCAGAACCTGTTCTTCGCCTTTGTCTACAATGCCGCCGGGGTGCCGGTGGCCGCCGGCCTGCTCTATCCTCTGACCGGGCTGCGGCTGTCGCCGGAAATCGCCGCGGCGGCAATGGCGCTGTCCTCCTTCAGCGTGGTCAGCAATGCCCTGCGGCTGAACCGTGCGCGCCTGTAAACGCCAATCGCACTTGACCTTTGCCGCAGGAGCGATAATCGCAAGGGCTTCCGGCCTTGCCCGGCGGGCCCGCCCGCCAACCCCAGCCCGGAACGCGGACAGGTGGCCGAGTGGTTTAAGGCAGCGGTCTTGAAAACCGCCGTGGGTGTGAGCCCACCGTGGGTTCGAATCCCACCCTGTCCGCCACAGCGCTGCCGCCCCTCAGCCAGGCTGCGGTTTACGTGCCGGTGTTTTGCGCCGTGGCCAGCAATTTGGCCAGCAAGCGGCTGAGCTGCTCTTGCTCTTGCGCGTCGAGGCCGCTGACGATGCTGTGCTGGTTGGCGACATGCAGGGCGATCATCGCGTCGATCAGGCGCAGCCCGCCGGCTGTCAACGCCACCAGCGTTCCGCGTCTGTCGGCAGGATTGGGGCGGCGTTCGACCAGCCCTTCTTTCTCCAGCCGGTCGATCCGGTTGGTCATGCTGCCCGAGGAAATCATCGCCGCCTCGTAGAGATCGGTCGGGCTCAGCGCATGGGGGGCGCCGCTGCGCCGCAAGGTGGCCAGCACATCGAATTCGCCCGGCTGCAGCCCATGCTCGGCAAACAGCGGGTTGAGGCGGGCCCGCGCCGTCGTCAGCGCCGCCTCGGCCAGGCGGCCCAGCAAAACCATCGGCCCGGTATCGAGATCCGGCCGCTCCTGCGCCCATTGGCTTGCTGCCTGCTCTGCCCTGTCCATCACCATCCATCTATCTTGACGTAGAGATATTTATCTCTACGTAGAGCCATACAACAGGGGCAAGCCCGGCTGCAAGGGCGCTTGCCCCGACGGAGTACCGCCATGTCCAGACCACCCGGCCGGCTGCTGTTTGCGGCCCTGATCCTGCTTGTCGGCGCCAACCTGCGCCCCTTGCTTGCCTCCATCGGGCCGCTGCTCGACCAGATCCAGCGCGACACCGGGCTCAACGACACCCGCGCCAGCCTGCTGACCAGCCTGCCGGTTTTGCTGATGGGCCTGTGCCTGCTGGGCACGGGGCGGGTGCAGGCGGCGGTGGGCCGTCGGCGCGGTATCGCGGCGGGGCTGGCAGCGCTCGTTTTTGCCGGGCTGGCCCGGTGGCTGTGGCCAACCGCCCCCGCCCTGCTGGCCAGCGCCATCGTTGGCGGCATGGGCATTGCCGTGGTGCAGGCGCTGATGCCCGCGCTCATCCGGCACCGGGCAGGCGCGCAGGCGCCGGCGCTGATGGGCTTCTATTCCACCGCGATCATGGGCGGCGCGGCGCTGGCCAGCTTTGCCACACCGCGCCTTGCGCTGGCGCAGGGCTGGGCCGTGGCGGCGGGCATCTGGGCGCTGCCCGCCCTCATCGGCCTGGTGATCTGGTGGCTGGCGACGGACAATAGCGACGAGGCCGCGCCCGCGCCGCCGCAAAGCCCGGTCTCGCGCAGCCGCAGAAGCTGGCTGCTGCTGTCCTTCTTCGGCCTGGGTACGGGGGGCTATACGCTCGTGCTCGCCTGGTTGCCGCCCTATTATACTGGCCTCGGCTGGTCGGCGCAGGATGCCGGCACCCTGCTGTCCGCCCTCACGCTGGCCGAAGTGGCGGCGGGCATCGGCATCGCCATGGCCGTCGGCCGGTTCGCAGACCGGCGTGCGCTTATCCTGCTGGCCATTGGCGCTCTGGTGGCCGGGCTGCTCTGCCTTTGTCTGGCGCCGCTGGCTCTGGCGTGGTGCGCGGCGCTGCTCTGCGGCCTGGGCATCGGCGCGCTGTTTCCGCTCGGCCTGATCGTCGCCATGGACCATGGCAGGGATGCCGCGCAAGCCGGGCAGATCGCCGGCTTCGTGCAGGGCGGCGGCTATGTGCTGGCGGCCCTCCTGCCGCTGATCGCCGGCGTGCTGCGCCAGCAGCTGTCCGATCTGGCCCCGGCATGGTGGCTGATGGCCGCCCTGTGCCTTGTGCTTGCACTTTTGGCCATCCGGCTGCGCCCCGGCGCGTATCTCACCTGAACCCTGAAAAGGAAGACGATCATGGCCTTTTACACCGTGCAGGAACGCAGCAATTACTATGTCAGCATCGGCGAAGGGCGGCCCGTCCTGCTGCTCCACGGCATCAGCAATTCGGGCCGGGCCTGGGCGCCGCAGGTGCCCGCGCTGGTGGCAGCCGGCTATCGCGTGATCGTGCCGGACCATGCCGGCCATGGCGCTTCGGCCGCCCTGTCGGCGCCGTTTGGCGTGCAGGACATCGCCGATGATACAGAGGCGCTGATCGGCCAATTGGGCATCGACCGGTTCGATCTCATCGGCCTGTCGCTGGGCGGGATGGTGGCGCTCGAACTGGCGCTGCGCCACCCCTCGCGCATTGGCCGGCTGATCGCGGCGAACAGTTTCGACCGGACCGCAACGCCAGCCTTTGCCGCCATGGCCGCAGAATGGGCCCGCCTGTTCCGGCAGCCCCATGGCCCGGTTGTGCGGCTGGAGCAGAACTGGCCCTCGCTGGTCTCTCCAACCTTTCAGAAAACGGCGGACGGGCTGCGCACCTGGCAGGTGTGGCACGGCATTGCCGCCAGCGCCGATGGCCCCTCGCTGGCCCATGTCGCGCGTGGGATCACCGATTTCGACCGCGCGGATCGCATCGGCGAGCTGGCCATGCCGGCCCTGTTCATCGCCGGCGGGCTGGATCGCATGTCGCCGCCCGCCCTCAGCCGCGCCATGGCCGAACAGGCGCCCCGCGGCGCCTATCAACTGATCGAGGGCGCCGCGCATATCTCCAATGTGGACAGCGCCGACACGTTCACGCAGAGCATGCTGCGCTTTCTGGACCCGGCCTTTCTGGACCCGGCTGAGCCCACCGCCGCCGATCAGCCATTGTCGGGCAGCAGCAGAGGCGGCATGCTGGGCGCATGAGCGCACCTCTCTTTCTCATGGCATCCGGGCTGCTTGCAGGCAGTATGAACGCCCTGGCCGGCGGCGGCTCCTTCGTCACCCTGCCGGCGCTGATCGCCAGCGGTGTCCCTTCAGTCATGGCCAATGCGACCAGCAGCGTGGCCCTCTATCCGGGCGGGGTGGCCAGTGCCTGGGTGTATCGCCACGGGCTGGGCCCGGTGTGCCGGGTGCCCCTGCCGCTGATGCTGGCGGTCACCCTGTCGGGCGGCCTTGCCGGCGCGCTGCTGCTGCTGTGGACCCCTGGCGCGGTGTTCGACCGGGTGCTTCCGCTGCTGCTGCTGCTGGCAACCCTGATGCTGGTCTTCGCCCCGAAGGCCGGTGGTTGGCTGCGCGATCATGTCACCATCGGCCGGCCGATGATCCTGCCCATGCAGTTCGTGCTGGGCCTTTATGGCGGCTATTTCGGCGGTGCCGTCGGGCTGATGATGATTGCGGCATGGAGCCTGCTTCAGGGCGCCGATATCAAGGCGCTCAATGCGCCGCGCACCCTGATGGTCACCGCGGCCAACACCGTGGCGATCGCCTGTTTCGCGATCGCCGGTGCGGTGGCCTGGCGCTCAGCGCTGCTGGTTGGCCTGGGCGCGGTGGCGGGCGGTTATGCCGGAGCGCATCTGGGCCGCCGGCTTTCCCCTGCCCTTGTGCGCATGGCAACACTGGCGCTGTCTGCCCTGGTGACAGCCTCGTTCTTTATCCGGGCCTATGCCTGAAGCAGGTGGCCACGCAAAGGCCTCAAATACCCATCGGCCACCGGTTTCAATTTGCCCCGGCCGCCCCATATGATCTGCCATGACCAGCAGGATCATCCACACCCCCGATGCCACCGCCCTGGAGCGCCTGGCGCACAAGGCCGTCAAGGCGCTTCCCGCGGTGTTCCGCGATCATCTGGGGGATGTGGTGTTCCGCGTTCAGGATTTTGCCGAAAGCGCCATGTTGCAGGCCGTCGGCCTCTCCGATCCGTGGGCGCTGCTGGGGCTCTACCATGGCCGCCCCTTCGGCCAGCACTCGATCTGGTCGACCGGCGAGATGCCCAGCGAGATCTTCCTGTTCCGCCGCCCGCTGCTGGAGGCCTGCCACCAGCGCGGCGTGCCGGTGGAAGAGATGGTCACCCATGTGATCGTCCACGAGGTGGGCCACCATTTCGGCCTCTCCGATGCGGACATGCAGGCCATCGAGGACGAGCCCTAGCCATGGGCGAACCGCCCGCCAGCATCAAGGCTTGCGCGGCGCAGCACCCCGGTTGTACGGGAGCGAACCGCCCGTCGAGTCGGTGTTTGCGCGGATGCTGATCCGGGCAAGGGCATCGCCAGGACAGGCATCGGGGGTTGATCTCTGCCACCTTGCAGGTTTCAGCCTGAGCCCGTGTTTTGAGGCCATGCGCCTCGCGATAGACAGTGTCAGGTAATAGCCATGGAATGGGTTCCGGTAGTCTTCATTACGTTCAAGCTGATCGTGTTCGGCACTGGCATGTTCTTCGCCATCAAGTGGCATTACGATCAGGACAAGAAGAAGAAAAACGAAGCCAGCAAGCAGCAGGCACCGGCCGAACAGACATCTGACGCCGCGGAGTGATCGACGCCTGGCTGAAGTGCTGAACGGCGGCCAGCGAACCTCACCTGTTGTTCCTGCCTAGGAACACGGGCAGACCGCTGGCTGGCAAGCCATGCCCGCCTCAGGCCCTCAGCACCGCCGCGGTGAGCGAGGCGGAGAGCACCATCAGGCAGATCGAGGCCAGCCGCTGGATCAGGCGCGTGCGGGCCGGCGAGCCATGGCGGCCGGCCAGCGCCCCGCCGCCGCTCCACACCAGCGCCACCAGCGGCACCACCAGGAAGAACAGCGCCAGCCGGGGCAGGAAATCGGGCCGGCCCGGCGCCGGGATCAGGATCAGGCCCACAACCAGCGCCTTGGGGTTAAGCAGCGTCGTCAGGCCAACGCTGCGGCGCGTTACCCGGGCCGGGCCGCCCTGCCGCCCCGGCGCCCGCCACAGCCGCACGGCCAGATAGAGCACCCAGACCGCCGCCGCCCCCTTCAGCGCCGGCGCCGCCAGGGGCCAGCGCGCAAGGCTGGTCGCCCCCAGCCAGGCCAGCAGCGGAACCGTGGCCAGATAGCCCAGCATTTCAGCCGGGATCAGCCGCAGCGCCCGCTGCCACCCCTGCTGCGCCCCGGCCAGCGCCAGCAGCGTGTTGGTGGGCCCCGGCGCCATCAGCAGCGCCAGAATGGCAAACAGAAAGGTGGCACAGGTCATCGCGCAAAATCCCTGCGGCTGGGTGTGAAGCAGGTAGCCCCATGGGGCGCCAGGCGCCAGTGCGCATTGCGCCATGTCAGCTGGCGGTGGGCCCTCAGGCAGCACCCCGTTCTGCCTGCCACAGCCAATCGGCCACGCGCGCCGCGTGATTGGTGCCACCTGCCGCGCGCAACGGTTCAATCAGATGATAGCCCCGCGCGCTGGTCAGCGGGGTATCGCACAGGCGGATCAGGCTGCCGTTGGCGATCAACTCGTCGATCAGCGGCGCCCAGCCCAGCGCCACCCCCTGCCCCAGCAAAACCGCCTGCAACACGATCTGGTAATTGCTGAAAACCAGTTCCTGCTGGCGGCGGGGCGGCGTGATGCCCATGCCGGCAAACCAATCGTCCCATTCAAACCAGCGCTGGGCGCCGTGATGGCGCAAATGCAGCAAACGCAGATCGGCGATTTGCGCCGGTGCCAGGGGCGCCTGCGCATAAGCCGGCGCACAGACCGGATAGACCCTTTCGGCAAACAGCCGCCGCGCGCGGCATCCCGGCCAATCGCTGCCGCCAAACAGCACCGCCAGATCGAAATCCGGCTCGCCGATATCCGATCCGCCCTGCGAGGTGACGAGGCGAATTTCCACTTGCGGCATCAGTTCGGAAAGCTCGGCGATGCGCGGCATCAGCCACCAGGCCGCAAAGCCAAAATCGGTGAGGATATTGACCGTGCGCCCGGAGCCTGCCCGGCGCGCCTCGGCCACGCCCCGCGCCAGGGTGTGCAGGCCATCTGTGGCGGCATCCAGCAGTTTGGCGCCGGCATCGGTCAGCTGCACGCCGCGATGGCGGCGGTGAAACAGCACAACGCCCAGTTCGCTCTCCAACTGGGCGATATGCTGGCTGACGCCGGCCTGGGTCATCGCCAGCTCGCCGGCGGCGGCGGCGAATTTGCCATGGCGCGCAGCCGCCTCGAACACCGCAAGGCTGCGCAACGGCAGGCGCCCAAAGCGTGCTGGTATAAACTCCACTTTCCCTACCCTTAAGAAAACACCGGCTTCAACGCCCCTACCGAAAGCTCTAATGAAACCCAACCATTTCACTAGAGAATATAGGTTGATGTCAGCAAAGCCCAACTTTCTTGTCCTGATGGCCGATCAGATGGCCGCCGATGTGCTGCCCTTCATGGCGCAATCGCCGGTGATCGCCCCGCACATGGGCAAGCTGGCCGCACAAGGCGTGGTGTTTGCCGGCGCCTGTTGCCCCAGCCCGCTGTGCGCGCCCTCGCGCTTTTCGCTGCTTTCGGGGCAACTGCCCTCGCGCATCGGCGCTTATGACAACGCCTGCGAATTTCCCGCAGAAACCCCCACCATCGCGCATTATCTGCGCGCGGGCGGTTGGCATACGATCCTGTCGGGCAAGATGCATTTCGTCGGCCCCGACCAGCTTCACGGCTTTGAGGAACGGCTGACCACCGATATCTACCCCGCCGACTTCAGCTGGACCCCCGACTGGACCCGGCCCGACCACCGCCCCAGCTGGTATCACTCGATGGATTCGGTGCTGACCGCCGGCCCCACCATTCGCACCAACCAGATCGACTATGACGAGGAAGTGGTGTTCACCGCCCGGCGCAAGCTTTACGATCTTGCGCGCGCGCGCAACGATCGGCCCTTCTTCATGGTCGCCTCGCTGACCCACCCGCACGACCCTTTTGCCATTCAGCAGCGCTATTGGGATCTTTACGAGGGCGTTGATATCCCGATGCCGCGCGTGCCCTTTGATCGCGCGGCGCTGGATCCGCATTCGGCCCGGCTGCGCCATGTCTGCGGTGCCGACATCGATCCGGTGCGCCCCGACCAGCTGCGCGCCGCGCGCCGCGCCTATTTCGGCGCGATCAGCTTTGTCGACGACCAATTCGGCGCCATCCTCGACACGCTGGCCGAAACCGGGCTGGCCGAGAACACCATCGTTATCGTCTGCGGCGATCACGGCGAAATGCTGGGCGAACGCGGGCTGTGGTACAAGATGAGCTTCTTCGAGGGCGCCGTGCGGGTGCCCATGGTGATCCATGCGCCGCAGCGCTTTGCCCCCCGGCGGGTGGAAGCCAGCGTGTCGACGCTCGACCTCTTGCCAACCCTGCTCGATCTTGCCGGCCTGCCCGCTGCCGATGCCGCGCCGGTCGATGGCCGCAGCCTGCTGCCGCATCTGCAGGGCAGCGCCGGCCCCGATGAAGCCCTGGGCGAATATCTGGGCGAAGGGGCGCTCGCCCCCATCGTGATGATCCGCCGAGAGGGCTGGAAATACATCCATTCGCCCACCGATCCCGATCAGCTCTACCACCTTGCCGCAGATCCCGACGAGCGCACCAACCTTGCCGCCGACCCGGCCCATGCGCCCCGCATCGCCGCCCTTCGCGCCGAAGTGCAGGCGCGCTGGGATCTGCCCGAAATCGCCGCCGACGTGCTGGCCAGCCAGCGCCGGCGCCGGCTTGTCGCCAAAGCCAATGCCACCGGACAACTGACGCATTGGGATCATCAACCGCCGCGCGATGCCTCGCGCGCGTACATCCGCGCCCACATGGATCTCGAACAGCTGGAAGCGCAGGCGCGCTTTCCGCGTGTGCGTTTCGACTGATCTGGCGCGCCGATGCCAAAAACCAGGGGGATTTTTGTGATGAACCATGCTCTTGTCCGCGCGCTGCTGCTTGCTGGCAGCGTTTTTCCGGCCCTGCCGGCGCATGCCGAAGCAGCCGCCGACACGCCCGCTGATACAGCCGCCACCGGCACCCGGGACATCGTCGTCACCGCCACCAAGCGGGCCGCCAACGCGCAGGATGTGCCGCTGTCGATCAGCGTGCTGGGCGGCCAGGCGATTGCCCGGGCACAATTACGCGATGGCATCGCCATTGCCCGCGAAACGCCCAACCTTGTGGCCGAATCGGTGATGGGCGCCGCCATGCCGCGCTATCGCCTGCGCGGCATCGGCACGAATGACTTTGCCCCAACCGCGACCTCGGCCGTCGGCGTCTATGAGGATGAGGTCTATATTTCCGCCGGTTCGGCCCAGTCGGAACCGCTTTACGACCTCGACCGGGTTGAGGTGCTGCGCGGGCCGCAAGGCTCGCTGTGGGGCAAGAACACCACCGCAGGCGCGATCCATTTCGTTACCGCCCAGCCTTCCGACACCACCACAGGCCAGATCCGCGCAGCCTATGGCACGGATAACACGCAGGAGCTGGAAGGCGGCATCGGCGGAAAACTGGCCGATGGGCTCGATGCGCGCGTAGCCGGCGTTTACAAGCATCGCAATGGCCAGTTCTTCAACGCATATTCCGGCCAGCATGTCGGCGGCTACGACATATGGGATCTGCGCGGGCAGTTGCGCTATCACATCGCGCCCGGCGCAACCGTTACGCTCAAGGTGCATGGCGGCCACAGCTTTCAGGGCCAGCCGCTGGGCCATATCGGCCTGCTGGCAGGCGGCGCGGATGCCACCGGCTATGTGCAAAGCAGCAACCCCTCGGTGCTGTCCAACGCCGGCTCGGATTACACAGGCGCCGATCGGTTCGGCGTCGATATGCGGCTTGATGTCGATCTGGGCGGTGCCCGGCTGATCGATATCGCGGCCTATGAACATTCCAGCTCGCTGATCTATTCCGACGATGCCGCCAACCCGGTCAACGCCTATGACGAGCGCTATGGTGGGCATTCCGGCACGTTCACCAACGAATTGCGCCTGCAATCGGCCGATAGCGGCGCGTTCGGCTGGATCGCCGGTTTGTATTATCTGCGCGACAAGACCGAAAGCTTTGGCCAGCTTGGCCTCTATGGCCCTGTCAACTTTGGCGTGAATGGCGATGCCTATGATTTCCACGTCACCACCGACAATGTCGCGGGTTTCGGCAGCCTCAACTATCAGTTGACCCCGCGCCTCAAGCTGACCGCCGGCGCGCGCTTCACCTGGGAGCGCAAGGCCATTGCCGGCAAGGCCTATGAATACGTCACCCAGGCGGGCAGCGTGTATGATGCAAGCGTGCCGGGGCTGGTCTATGTGAACACGGCCACCAACACTTTTGTCGACACCACAGGCGCGGCCATTGCTGCCGTGCCGCTCAGCCGGTCCTGGAGCAAGGCGACCTGGGATGCCTCGGCCGATTACCGGATCAGCCCCGGCGCCCATGCCTTTGTCCGCGTGGCGCGCGGTTTCCGCTCGGGCGCGTATAACGCCTATGTCGCCAATCCCGGCGATCTTTCGGTGTATAACCCGGAAACGCTCACCTCTTACGAAGGCGGCATCAAGACCAGCTGGTGGGCGCGCAAGCTCACACTCAATGTGACAGCCTTCCACTACAACATCAGCAACATGCAGGTGACCGTTCTGCAATCTGTGGGTAGCACCACGCAGAATGCAGCCGCCGCGCGGGTGAACGGCTTCGAAGTCGAGGCCAGGGCCCATCCGCTGGCAGGCCTGTCGCTGGGGCTGGGCTATGGCTTCCAGGCCTCGAAATACACAGGCTTTGCCAATGCGTCCGTGCCCTATCCGATCAATCAGGGCGCCCCGCTCGATCTGAGCGGACAAAGCCTGGAGCGGGCGCCCAAGCACACGCTCAACCTGTCGGGCAATTATGAGCATCCGCTGGCAGGCGGCACGCTGTTTGCCGGAACCGACTGGCGCTATACCAGCCGTTATCGCTTCCAGGTGTGGTCGGATGCCACCAACACCAATCCGGCGCCGTTCCTGGCAAGCGCTGCAACGCAGCAGTTGCTGCATGACGCCTTTTCGCAGAACGACCTGTGGCTGGGCGATGCGCGCATCGGCTGGCGGGCGGCCAATGGGCTCGAAGTGGCGGTCTGGGTGAAAAACCTCACCGATCAGGTCTACAAGACCAACACCTTCGGCATGTTCTTCAACCGTTCGGTCAGCTACTATCCGGGCGAAAGGCGCACCGCCGGCGTCTCGGCCTCCTACCGGTTCTGAGGGCGGGGCATGAACAGGCGGCAGCCATGGCTGGCTCTGGCAGCGATCGGCGCGGCAACGGCTGCCGCCCATATCGGCAACAATTTCACAACCTATCTGGTGGGCGGCCTGATCGACCGATACCACTTCAGCCCGTCGCAAATGGGCGTTTTTGCGATGAGCGAAACACTGGCCTACGCCGCCGCCATGTTCGGCGTGGCGCCGCGCGCGGCCAGCTGCAGCCCGCGCCGGCTGGCCCTGGCAGCCAGCACGCTGGTGGTGGCCGCGCAAGCCGGATCGGCTGCCACCTCGGGCTTTGCGCTGCTGCTGGCCGGCCGGGTGGTGGCGGGTTTGGGCTTTGGCCTGATGAACAGCGCGGTCAATCTGGCCGCCGGGCATCAGGATCACCCTGCCCGCGCGATTTCCACCGGCATCATGCTGCAAACGCTGCTTTACGCGCTGGTGAATATCGGCCTGCCGATGATGGGAGCGGCCCACGGTGTCGGGGGCATGTTTGCCGCGCTGGCCGGGCTTTCGGCGGTGTTGGGGCTGGCCACCCTGCGGCTGCCGGACACGGCGGCGCCTGCGGCCCATGGCCAGGCCCGGGCGGCGCCCTTGCCGCGCCAGGGCTGGTGGGTGCTGGCGGCGATGGCGCTGTTCTGCGCCGGCAGCCTGGCCATCTGGCCCTTCATGGAGCGTGCCGCGCATGCCATTGGCCTGTCGGCGGCCCGGTTCGGGCGCTATCAGTCGCTGGCAACGCTGCTGAGCGCCGGGGGCAATGCGCTGCTGGCGCTGCTGGCGGGGCGGATCGTGCGGCGATGGGCGCTGACAGCCGCGCTGCTGGCCTGCGGGCTGGCCTGCGCGGGATTGACCACGCTGACGCTCCCTGGCGCCTTCGCCGCGGCGCTGGTGGTGTATAATGTCAGCTGGTTTCTGGCCTATCCGCTGTTGCTGGGGCTGGCCTATGCGGCAGATCCCGGCGGGCGCCTTGCCGTGATGACCACCGCCACATGGCTGCTGGCCGAATCCGCAGCCGCGATGGGCGCGGGCACTATCGCCCAAACGGCCGGCTCCTATACGATCATCGGCCCGCTGGGGCTGGCGGGATGCGTTGGCGCGCTGCTGTTGGCATGGCCACTGGCCAGCCGCGCCGACGCCGGCCAGCGCCGCCTTGCGCCACCCTCTGGCCAATGCCGGCAAGATGGCTGAGCGCGAACGGCCTGGGCAGCCCAGGGGCCATTGCAGATGGCCCGGATCAAAAACACCCCATGATGGTAAATATAGTGTTTAACATCCTTATCGTTGAATAATGCAGGTTATTTCTCAAATTATAATGAATCATCCATTAATAATGATACAAGATTTTAATGTTGCTGCAAAATTTCGTTTAAGTTAGCGACCTTGCTCGGCATGCGAGCCGGGGGGCGCTATGAATCGGAATCTATCCATTTTCCTTGATATATGCCGTCTTTCCGCTGCCCTTCTGGTATTTATAGATCATGCCAGAAACTTGGGCCTGTGGCCGTTTTTCAGAGCGATTGCCGGGATTGGGTCAGAAGCCGTCGCAGTTTTTTTCGTTTTGTCCGGTTTTATTATCAGATTTGTCTCTAAAGAAAAACATGAGTCGAATTTCTTCAATTACACAGTAGCCAGACTTTCCCGAGTTTACCCGGTTATTATAATATCCATAACAATTGGATATTTATCCGATTTTGTCGGAATTTTTTATGCCAAGGACAGTTATTCAGATATTGCCAATATGCATAATGGCACTTTGTCCGAAGCGCTGGCGGATATCACATTCACTAATGAATTGTGGTTCTCTCACACCGTATTCGGCTCCAATGGCCCCTATTGGTCTATGGGTTTCGAGGTGCCTTATTATATCGTGTTTGCCTTCATCTCTTTTACCCAGGCGCGCCTGAGGATGGTGTTGGTAGCGGGATGGGCCGCGCTGGTGGGGCCGAAAATCCTGCTCTATTTCACGATCTGGCTGCTGGGCGTGGCGCTCTATTCCGTCATCCAGCAGATGCGCACGCGCCGGGTTGCGCTGGGGCTGGGGATTATGCTGGCGATGCTGGTCCTCTTCTCAATCTATACTTTCATACTTCATCCGATGAAGTGGATTTATCAAAACGCCTATGAGGCTCACAGCCTTGGCAGCTTGCTGCCCCCGGCCATGTATTATGCCGGGATCGGGATCATGTTTGCGGTCATTGTGGTCGGCTTCCAATGGGCTTCGCTGGGGATGAACCTGTTCTCTCCGGCGTTTGAACGGCTCGTGCGCTGGCTGGCGGGCGGCAGTTTCACCGTTTATCTGGTGCATCTGCCGGTGATGCACATGGTGCTGGCGCTAAATCCGGCCATGAAAAACACGCGCTGGCCAGCGATCGCCGGGATGGCGTTGGTGCTGGCCATTTGTTTTCTGGCCGCGGAACTGGGCGAGCGCCGCAAGTATTTCTATCGCGGCCTGATTGAAGCCATCGCCAACCGCTTCACCCGCCCCTTGCGCGAGGGACGATGATGGCCCGCGCCCCCCGGTTTACGGGGTCACGCCCCGGTGCCCGCCCCCACCGCCACCGGGCGAGCCGGATCGCCGATCCATTCCGACCATGAGCCCGGATAGAGCCGCGCGCCGCCCAGCCCAGCGATTTCCATCGCCAGCGCATTATGGCAAGCCGTCACGCCCGAGCCGCATTGCAGCACAATATCCCCCGGCGCAAAGCCGGCGATCACCGCGCTGAAATCCCCCTGCCCGCCGAGCGCGGCCGGTGCTAACAGATCCTCGTCGAGATGCAGATAATGCGCGCCGGGCCGCCGGATCGAGCGCGGCGCCGTGATGATCGGCCCATTCAGCTGATCACATGGGGCACAAAGCGATCGCGGTTGGTCGTGATGCGGCCGCCTTCGCGCACGCCCAGCCCCACTGCCTCGCCATCGACCACCCAGCTGCCCAGCACCGGATAATGCCCCCCTGCCCCCGGCAGATCGCAAAAGGCCTGATAGACCACCGGCCCGGTATAGCGCCCGCCGTTGGCTGCCAGCACCGCGCCATCCTTCACGATGGTCACATTGCCCCCCTCGCGCCCCAGCAGGGGCTTGCGCACATAGGCCCCCGCCGGCGCCGCATGGCCGGCCCACAGCAGATTGGGATGGCCGGGAAACAGCTGCCACAGCACCGGCAGGATCGCCTTGTTGCTCCAGATCATCTTCCACACCGGCTCGATCCACAGCGTGCCGCACAGGCCATCGGCAATATGCCGGCCGAAGGGTTCGGCCACCAGCCATTCCCACGGATAGAGCTTGCACAGCACCCCGATCGGCGCGCCTTCCAGATCGACGAAACCGCCGCCGGGTCCGCTCTTCCAGCCAATGTCGCGCATGGTGAGGCGGCAGGTGGCCAGCCCCGCCTCGCCGGCCAGATCCATCATATAGGCCGTGGTCAGCGTGTCCTCGCCCAGCCGGTCGGGCACATGGGCGAAATGTACAGGGCCCGCGGGCAGCCGCGGCGCAATCGCCCGCCAGCGCGCCACCAGCGCTTCGTGGAGGCGGTTGAACTGGTCCTGCGCGGGGAAAACCTCCTCCTTCCAGAACCATTGGATCACCGCCGCCTCGACCAGCGAGGTGGGCGTGTCGCAATTGAATTCGAAGAGCCTGGGCGTGCCGTCGCGGTCCAGTCCGAGGTCGAAGCGGCCATAGGCCAGCGCCGGCGGCTGGCTTTCCCAGGCCGCCTCGATCAGCGGCACACACCAGTCGGGTATGCCGAAAGCGGCCAAGAGGCGCTGTTCGATCACATATTGGCCAGCGGCCAGGAACAGGCGGTACAAGGCCTCGCTGGCCTCGGCGATGCGGTCGATCTCGGCGGCAGAGAAGCTGTAGAAGGCGCTCTCGCTCCAATAAGGCACGCCATCGGCCGTGTGCCACAACAGGCCCAGCGCTTCGACCCACTGCTCCCAGCCAGCCCGTGGCGCAAGGGTGTGGCGCTGCATGGCCGGCCTATTCGCCGGCGCCGCCGTGGCCGCCCTCGCCGCCCTCGCCCATGCCGCCAAAGCCGCCGCGGGTGATGCCTTCGGCCGGGGCCGCCTCTGCCGTGCCGCCAGACGGCGCGCGCGTGCCGCCGCTGACCTCATCGCCGATTGCAGGCGCCGCCCCCTCTCGCGAGAGATAGCGCCAGCCGCCGCCCCCGCTGCCGCCGAAACCATGCCCACCGCCGGTGGAACCGGGCGCGCAATCGGCATCAGCCACGCGCCGCCCCCTGTCATCGGTGCACACCCGCCACTGCCCTGCATCAGACGGCCCGCAGCCTGCCAGCATCCCGGCGGAAAGCCCCACAAGGGCAATCAACGCATTGCGATCAATCGGCCTGGACATGCCATCATCCCCCTTGCCCAACCGGTTGATAGATGGCGCTTCGCGCCCATGGCAAGCCGATTGTGGCCCGCCCCTGGCAAAGGGCGGCATCAAAATTGCGCATCCAGGCCAAACCGCATCGTGCGCGGGCGCAGCGGCGTGATCTGGTTGCCCTGCGCCAGGCCGAAGGGGTTGCCAAAGGAGAAGGTGTTGGCCCGCACATTGCCCAGATTGTCTGCCAGCAGCGACAGGCCCAGGCGGCCGATCTGGATGCGGGCATTGGCCCCCAGCACCACATAGCCGCCTTGCGTCATCCCCTGATCCGCGCCCACCCCCAGCACCGACCGGCCGATATAGCGCAAGCTGGCGCCCGTGCTCAGCGGCCAGCGCCCGCGCCATTGCCCGTTCCACCGCGCCTCGCCGCGGATGCCGCCGCGTGCCACATTGGGCAGCGTCTGCGACAGGCTGGAGGCATAGGCGGGGG